>Ga0207646_10001209_pt1 | contig 32496 bp, 26 predicted proteins | sample KBSK5502metaG_FD_184343 | JGI IMG/M metagenome (GOLD analysis project Ga0207646, IMG submission 184343) | Corn, switchgrass and miscanthus rhizosphere microbial communities from Kellogg Biological Station, Michigan, USA - KBS K5-50-2 metaG... | ecosystem: Host-associated > Plants > Roots >... | reverse complement strand
CTGCGCTGCGGGCGTGCGTGGCTGGCTCGCCTGCGCTGCGGGCGCCGTCACAATCGCGGTGAAGCCGGACAGCACGATGACGGCGCCAGACAGCCGGGCCGCACGCACCCAGCGCACCCCCGCCCGCGCCCCGCTGCTGCCCCGCCTGGCCTGACCCTTTCGGTGCGGCTCAGCCATTGCCTCGGCCCTCCACTCAGCCCCGGGTCAGCCCCGGGCGGAGCCGGCGGCCCCGCTGACTGGCGAACGCCGGGCCAACTCACCCAGCGACCGCCGGATACTGCGGTGGAAATGATCCGCGCCAGACCGGCTTCGCACCACGGCACAACCGGCGGCCCGTCGGCGACCACCCCGGTTACAAACTCATAATGATCTGACATTATTGCTGTCCTAACCGTCCACCCCGGGAGCAACATGGGGAGATGCAGCAGGTGACCGCTTCGGTGCCTGGGGACCAGGACATCGGGTCGCAAGGCAGCGGCGACGGCTGGCTGACTGCCCTCGCGGTGCACCGCGGCTCGTTTCTGCCGCTGCACCGCCAGATCCACGACCTGGTGCGCCAGGAGATCGTCGCTGGACGCCTCGCTCCTGGTAGTCGGCTGCCGTCGGAGGGTGCGCTGGCGGAGCAGTGGGGCGTCAGCCTCGCGCCCGTCCGCCAGGCCCTCCTGCATCTCGCCGCCGAGGGCTACCTCGACCGGGGTCGGGGGCGAGGGACCTTCGTCCGCCAGCCCAAGTTCGAGGAGAAGATCTCCACCCTGTCCAGCTTCACCGGGAGCCACGCCGACCACGGCGACCGTCTGGAGCTCGTGATGCTCTACAAAGGCCTCGTGCCGTGGCGGCCGGAGGCGGCCGCCCTAGCGGGGCGGTCCCGCAAGCTCCTGCTGATTCAGCGCCTCGCCCGCTTGGAGGCGAGCCCGGTGGCGCTGCTGTCGGCCTACTTGGACCCGGCGCGCTTCCCCGGCCTCGAAGAGCGTGAGCTGGATGGCGGCTCCCTCTACCGGACGCTTGACACCGTCTACGGCATCGAGCTTGTCCGCGCGGAGAGCGTCATCGAGGCGGTTCACGCCACTGACGAAGAGGCTGCGCCCCTGGAGGTGGGGACCGGAGCCATGGTCCTGCGGATGGACTCGGTCACCTACGACCGTGCGGACGAGGCCGTCGAGTTCTCAAAGGTCCTCTACCGCGTGGAGCGGTTCCGCTTCAGCTTCGAGAGCCACCGCTTCGACGACCGGATCGTGCATTTCCCGTCACCGGGAGCCAAAAGCGAGGGCCGCGCGAGATGACCCAGAACGAGCGTGTGATGACCCCCGTGGCGGGTCGGCAGAGGCGCGCGGCGCACGACGTCATCGTGGTCGGGAACCTAACCATCGACGACGTCGTCCAGCCAAACGGCGAGACCACCATGGCATCGCCCGGCGGCAACACAATCTACGCGGCGACCGGCGCGCTGATCTGGGGCCTGTCGGTGGGAGTGGTGGCGCGGGTCGGCGCCGACTTCCCGCTTGCGGCGCTCGACCGCCTCCGCGACGCCGGGCTCGACACCGGCGGGCTGCACCCGATCGAAGGTCCGACGGTCCGCAACTGGGTGATCTACGAGCACGACGGGCGCCGTAGCTGGGTGTACCGGACACCGCCGGAGCGTCGCCTCGAGGTGGCGCCGAGCCCCGGGGACATCCCAGCGGGGTGGGCCGACCAGAAGCAGGACCGCGCGGCGGTAGTCCACGTCGCTGCCATGCCCCTTGGTGCCGCCGCCGGTATCGTCGGGCACCTCCGGGCCGAAGGCCGCCGGGCGGTCGTGACCCTGGATACCCACGAGGCCTGGCCGGCCGGCAGGGACGACGTTCTCGCCCTCGCTCGGCGCGTCGACGTGTTCGTGCCCAGCCACGGGGAACTTGCCGCCATTCTCGGCTACGACGACCCCGAGCGGGCCTGCCGCGAGCTGCTGGCCGAGGGGGTGCCGGCGGTGGTCGTGAAGTGCGGCGAGAAGGGTGCGCTTGTCAGTACGCCTGGTGGTCCACCGGTTCGGATCGCACCCCCCGACGTCGCGGTCCTGGATGCCACCGGCGCTGGCGACACCTTCTGCGGGGGTCTCGCCGCCGGCCTTGCCGTTGGTGAAACTCTCGTCGCCGCCGCGTGGCGGGGTGCCGCCACCGCGGGAGCCGCCCTGGGTGCCAGCGGCTCGCTGCGCCTGCTCCGCCGCGCCGGAGTTGCCGAGCGCCTGCGCTTCTGCTACGCGCGGGGAAAGCTGCCCAGGGCCACGCCGCTCCCGAAGCCAGGCGAGGAGAACGACAGCGACGTGATGGAGCGGGAGATCACGACGATCCCCGCTGTGATCCGGGATCGCCTCGAGCTGGCGGGCCAGGCGGCCACGACGGTCGAGCGGCTGCGGGAGTCCCGCATAAGCCACGTCGTCCTGGTGGGATGCGGCGACTCGAGTTTCGTCTGCCAGGCGGCGGCGCTGGCGCTCAACCGGCACTCCGGGCTGCAGGTCCGCTGGGAACACGCCCTCGACTTCGCCCGGTACGGGGTCCGGTACCACGCGAGCGGGACGGCGGTGGTAGTCGTCTCATTCTCTGGGAAGACGGGCAGGACGATCGAGGCCGCCCACCAGGCCCGCGCATTCGGGCATTTGGTGATCGCCTTGACTGGCGACCCGGGCAGCCCCATCGCCAAGGTGGCGGACTGCGTCCTGCCGGCGGAGATCCCCACCTTCGGTTTCTCGCCCGGCACCAGCACCTACACCGCCATGCTCGTCACCCTGCTGGCCCTGGCCGCCGAGCTCGGCGCCAGCGCGGCGGCCGGCGCAGACGAGCCGGCCAGCCGGGACGTGGTGAGCCGCTATTCGGCCGACCTTCAGCGTCTGCCTGGGCTGGCGGAGGAGACGCTTCGCCTGAGCGAGGGCCCGGCCTGCGCCGCCGCCGAGCGCCTGGCGGGGGCCCGAATGATCACCTTCCTCGGTGCCGGGCCTAATGAGGCGAGCGCCAAGTTCGGCGCCGCCAAGCTCTTCGAGGGGGCCCAGCAGATCGCCCTCGCTACGAACGTCGAGGAGTGGGCGCACGAACAGTACTTCATCACCCGGCCCGGTGAGCCGGTTGTGCTGGTGGCGCCCAGCGGCGCGTCGAGCGACCGGGCGGCCGAGATCCTTGCCGAGCTGAACTACGTCGAGGCCCTCCCGGTCTTCGTCGGTGACCGGGCGCCGCCGCTACCGGCCCTTCTCCTCCCGGTGGCTGCGGGGATCGGCGAGGAGCTGTCCCCGGTGCTGGCGTCAATACCGCTCAGCCAGATCGGCCTTCACCTGATGAGGCTGAACGGCAAGCGCAGCTACAACTTTCCCGACGACGAGGCGCGCCGCGAGCATTACGACACCATCCACCGCGTCACGATCGGCGATCCGGCATGAGGGGCGGCTCGGGCGCGGGGGATCTCCTCGCACGGGCAGGGACGCAGACGACCGCGCGGCGTGCCGACGCCGCCGAGATCCTGTTCGAGCCGTGCAGGCCGACAGGAATAGGGAGGAACCCATGAGCACTACACCTCGTCCAGACAGAGATGTCGCCGCGGACGCCGCCGATCCGGGCCTCGGCCGGCGCACGTTCCTTCGCTCCGCCGTGCTGGGCGGTGCCGTCCTGGCAGGGGGCGGCCTGCTCGAAGCCTGCTCATCGTCGACATCCTCGTCGACGTCACCGGGGGGCAACGGGTCGCCACCGAAGAAGGGCGGCAACCTGAGGGTCGGCCTCACCGGCGGCGGCAGCAGCGACACCCTCAACCCCTTCTTCGGGGGCATCAGCGCCATCGGGACGGCGCGCGCCCAGCAGCTGTACCAGCCGCTGGTCCAGCTCGCCAACAACGCACAAATCCAGTACGTGCTCGCCGAGGCGCTAGTCCCGAACGGGTCGACGTCGAACTGGCACATCAAGCTGAGGAAGGGCGTCACCTTCCACAACGGGAAGCCCTTCGGAGCCGACGACGTGATCTACACGCTCCGGACGATCCTCAACCCGAAGAAGCCGCTGGGCGGGGCGGCCGTCCTCAGCCCCGTCGACATCAATGGGCTGAAGAAGGTCGACAACCTGACGGTAGAGGTTCCCATGAAGACGCCGTTCGGGAGCTTCCCCGCGCAGCTGGCGGCGTTCTGGTATTTCCTGTACATCGCGCCCGACGGGTGGACCCAGAACGACGCGCCCAACGGGACCGGGCCGTTCAAGTACGAGAGCTTCACGGCCGGCCAGCAGAGCGTCTTCGTGCGCAACACGAACTACTGGAAGGCGGGCCTGCCCCACCTGGACTCGGTGACGATCATAGATTTCCAGGACCCCACCGCCGTCCAGAACGCCCTCGTCAGCAAGGCCATCGACGCTACCGGGCAGCTCACCGGGACCCAGATGAAGATCCTGCAGAACACGAGCGGGATCATCGCCGTCCCGTCGCAAACCGGGTCTATCGAGCCGTTCACCATGCGCACTGACGTGGCGCCGTTCAAGGACGTCAACGTCCGCCAGGCGTTCCGGTACATCGTCAACCGCCCCGAGTTCATCTCCAAGACCCTGGACGGCTTCGGCTGGGTGGCGCACGACGTCACGTCGCCCTACGATCCGGACTTCGACAGCTCGCTGCACCGGGAGCAGGACATCGCGCTCGCCCGCAGCCTGCTGAAGAAGGCCGGCTTCGACAACAACCTGACCGTCACCCTGTACACGTCGCTGGCCGTGAACTCGAGCGCGCTCAGCATGGCGACGCTCTTCAAGCAGCAGGCGAGCGCGGCTGGTGTGACCGTGAACCTGAACCAGGTCAGCCCCAGCTCGTTCTTCGGGCCGAACTACTACACCAAAGTGCCCTTCTCACAGATCTACTACAACTACTCGCCCTACCTGTCCCAGGTCGCGCAGACGTTCCTGCCCACGTCCCCGTTCCCGGAGACGCACTTCAACGACCCGGCCTACACGAAGCTCTACTTCGAAGCGAACAAGACGCTGAGCGCCAGCGTGCGCAAGGAGATCATCTACGAGATGCAGCGCATCGATTTCACCGAGGGAGGCTACATCGTCCCGTGCTTCGTGGACTCGCTCGACGCGTATACCTCGAACGTGACCGGCTACCAGAAGGGGAAGGTCGGCGAGCCGCTGGGGAATTTCCCCTTCGAGGACTTCTCGTTCCGGTCCTGAGGGTGGCGGGCCGATGTCGCTGAACACCGCGTTTGCCTCGGACGTCGCCCCGCCCAGGCCTCGGGCAGCGGAGCCGCACCCGGTCATCCGCCTCGTCGTCCAGCGCGTCGCCCTGGGCGTGCTGACGCTCGGGGTGGTCTCGGTGATCATCTTCGCTGCCACGGTGGCTCTCCCGGGGAACGCCGCCACCGCCATCCTCGGTCACTCGGCGACCCCGGCGCAGTTGCACGCCCTGGAGGTGCAACTGCACCTCAACCGGTCGGTGTTCGACCAGTACGGCTCCTGGATCGGCGGAATCCTGACCGGTCATCCGGGGAAGAGCCTGGCCAACGGGATGCCGGTCTGGAGTATCGTCGGCCCCGCAGCGCTGAACTCCGCCGTGCTGGTGGCCCTGTCCGGCGTTATCGCGAGCATCGTCGGAGTGACGCTGGGTGCGGTGGCGGCCCTGCGCAAGGACTCGCTTTTCGACCATGCCAGCTCGGTGCTCGCGCTGGCCGTGACATCCCTGCCCGAGTTCGTCGTGGCGATCACGCTGATCATCCTCTTCGCCACCGTCGTCTGGCACGTGCTCCCCGCGGTCTCCCTGCTGGCCCCGGGCACCTACGCCTGGGCCAACCCCCGCGAACTCATCCTCCCCGTGGCCACGCTTGTCGTCGTGACCGTGCCCTATATCATCCGGATGACGAGGGCGGCGATGGTCGAAGCGCTGGCGTCGGACTACGTCGAGATGGCGCGGCTGAAGGGGTTGCCGGTACGACGCGTCGTCGTGGTGCACGCCCTGCCCAACGCCGTCGCGCCGGTTGTCCAGGTCCTCGGGCTCACCTTCCTCTACCTGGCAGGAGGGATCGTGGTCGTGGAGTTTGTGTTCGCCTTCCCGGGCATCGGGCAGAGCCTGGTCAACGCCGTGACCAACCGCGACGTGCCGGTGATCCAGATGATCGTCCTGCTTCTCGCCGGCTTCTACGTCCTCGTCAACATCATGACGGACGTCGTGGCCCTCCTCGCCACCCCGCGCCGCCGCCTGCCCCGCTAGATCATGGCCACCACACCCGGCATGACAGTGCCCGTGCTACCGGCGCGGCGCCACGGGGGATGGGCGGCCATCCTCCGCCAGGCAGCGTCGCTGCCGAGAGGCAGGTTCGGCCTGGGAGTGCTGGGCCTCGTGGTGGCCGTCGCCGTGGTCGGGCCTTTCGTCGCCCCCCACTCGGCTACGGCTAGCATCGTCGCCCCGTTCGCCAGCCCTTCCCGTCAGGCCATCCTCGGCGGGGACCTGCTGGGGCGTGACGCGCTCTCCCGCGTGCTGAACGGGGGCTGGGTGCTCCTGGCGATGGCGGCCGCCGCCACCGCGCTGGGGGTGACGGTCGGGACGGCGAGCGGCATCGCCGCCGGCTACCTCCAGGGCCGCTCGGACGGGATCATCATGCGCACCGTCGACGTGATCCTCGCCTTCCCCCAGCTGGTGTTCGCGCTGCTGCTGGTGTCCATCCTCGGCCCGACGGTCTGGCTGACCATTCTGGCCGTGGGCCTCTCGCACGCCCCGCAGGTCGCCCGCGTGATGCGCTCGGCGACCCTGGACGTTTCCGAACGGGACTTCGTGAAGGCCACGGAACTGCTCGGCGTGAAGCGCCGGCGGATCATGGCCGAGGAGATCCTGCCCAATCTGGTCAGCCCGCTCATGGTGGAGATCGGGTTGCGCCTCACCTACTCCATCGTCATCATCGCCGGGTTGTCGTTCCTCGGGTTCGGCCAGCCACCGCCATCGCCGAACTGGGGCATCATGATCAACGAGAACCGCCAGGGGCTGGTACTCAACCCGTGGGCGGTGGTGGTCCCGGCCATCCTGATCGCCCTGCTCACCATCGGCGCCAGCACGTTCACGGACGCCGTAGCCAGGGTGACCATCGGGATCGACCGCGAGGCAGAGGCGGGTGCCCTGCCGGCGCTCGTCGCGGGCGAGGATCCGTGACCCCGCCGGGCGACGTCAAGGTCGACGTGCAGGGCCTGCGCATCGTCCTGGCCGGGGGCTCGGCCGACGTGGTCGACGGCGTGTCCTTCCAGGTCCGCTCCGGCGAGCTGCTCGGCCTGGTGGGGGAGTCGGGCTCGGGAAAGACCACCGTGGCCCTTGCCCTCCTCGGCCACGTCCGTCGCGGCCTCGAGGTGGCGGCCGGGAGAGTACTGGTCGGGGGCAACGACATGGTGAAGGCGTCGGAGCAGCAGCTCCAGCGCTTGCGCGGCGCCGAGGTGGTCTACATCCCCCAAGACCCGGCGTCGGCGCTCAACCCGGCGCTCCGGGTCGGGACGCAGCTGAAAGAGGTACTGCAGACGCACCGCCAGGTGGCGGCAGCCAAGCGCCTCGGCGACCCGAAGGCGAGGTTGCAGCAGACTCTCGAGGAGGTCGGCCTCGGAACGATCCCCCGGCTGCTCAAGGCGTACCCGCATCAGCTGTCGGGCGGCCAGCAGCAGCGGGTCGCCCTCGCCATGGCGTTCGCCCCGCGGCCGAGCGTGATCGTGCTGGACGAGCCGACGACCGCCCTGGACGTGACGACGCAGCGCCACGTGCTCGACACCGTGCGCCGTCTCTGCAGCGCCTACGGCGTGGCGGCCGTCTACATCTCACACGACCTCGCCGTCGTCGGCAGCCTTGCCAGCACCCTGACCGTGATGTACGCCGGCAAGGTGATTGAGAGTGGGACGACTGCGGCGGTGTTCGGTCGTCCCGCCCATCCCTACACGAGGAGGCTGCTGCGGGCGATCCCGTCCCCGGAGCGTTCTGAGGTCCTTGAGGGGATCGAGGGCCAGCCGCCCCATCCAACCCGCCGGCCGCGGGGGTGCGACTTTGCCCCCCGCTGCCCATTGGCTGTGCCCGCCTGCAGCGACGGCCCCATCCCGCTCATATCCCTGCCAGGCGGCCACCTGGTGCGCTGCATCCGGACCGAGCTGACCACCGGTCCCGACGTCCGCGACCCTCTGGAGATCTCAGCACGCCCAGAAGACCGGGACACCCAGCTGCGCGTGTCGGGGCTGTCCGCCCGCTACGGAACCACCGAGGTGCTCTCCGATGTCACCCTCACCGTCGGCCGCGACCAATGCGTCGCCCTGGTCGGCGAGTCGGGCTCGGGCAAGACCACGCTCGCCCGCTGCGTGGTCGGCCTCCACGCCTCGTGGTCAGGCCAGGTGCAGTTCCGGGGCCAGGACCTCCCCCCGTCCGCCCAGCAGCGTCGGCCTCAGGTTCTCCAGGCCATCCAGTACATCTTCCAGAACCCCTACACCGCCCTCAATCCCCGAAAGACGATCGGCCAGATCATCGAGAAGCCGCTGCACCACTTCTACCCGTCCTTGTCCCGCGCCGAGCGGGACGAGCGCGTGACCAGCGTGCTGTCCGACGTCGCCCTGGGTCCCGATTTCTGGTCCCGCTACCCCGACCAGCTCTCGGGGGGTGAGCGCCAGCGGGTCGCCATCGCCCGGGCCCTGGTGGTCTCCCCTGACCTCCTGGTCTGCGACGAGATCACCTCCGCCCTCGACGTGTCCGTGCAGGCGACGATCGTCGAACTCCTGCGGCACCTGCAGGCCGAGCGACACCTATCCCTCCTGTTCATCACCCACAACCTCGCCCTGGTCCGCTCCATCGCCCAAACGGTAGCCGTGCTTTCCCTGGGGAAAGTTGTCGAGAGCGGCCCCGTCAAGCGCGTCTTCGAGCGACCCGAGAACCCCTACACGGTCCGGCTCATGGAGGATGTGCCCAAGGTAGTCAGGGGCGAGCAGCAGTCGCGCCTCCCGGCCCCGGATCCCGGCCCCCGGTAATCAGCATGGTGAGATAAGCGCCGCCGCGGAATTACGAGCTCGTCGAGGGCTGGTGCGCAGAACGCTGGTTCTGTGTCACCGACATGCTGCGGCCACTCCGCCGTCGCCAGGCGGCCATTCAATCACTGCGTGAAGAGTGCCGCTTGGCCATCAGAGTGATCACGTCGAAGACCACAGTCGCGGCGGCGATGCACGTGATCTCGGCGTGGTCGTAGGCGGGTGCGACCTCCACGACATCGGCACCGACTAGGTTGATGCTGGTCAGCCCCCGCAGGATCCGCAGGAGTTCCCGGCTGTTGAGCCCGCCAGCTTCCGGTGTCCCGGTGCCGGGGGCGAATGCGGGGTCGAGAACGTCGATATCGATAGACAGGTACACCGGCAGATGCCCGGCACGGTCGGTGATCGCGTCTATCGCGCCGGGTACGCCGAGCGCGTCGACGTCGCTGGCCCGGATGGTACGGAAACCGAACCTCTTGTCGTCGTCCAGGTCGCTGGCGTCGTAGATCGGGCCGCGGATGCCGATGTGGATGGAGTGGTCCTCGACCAGCAGGTTCTCCTCGAACGCCCGCCGGAAGATCGTTCCGTGGGTGGTGGGTGCGTTGAAGTAGGTGTCCCACGTGTCGAGGTGCGCATCGAAATGCACCAGCGCGACCGGGCCGTGCTGGCGCACCACTGTGCGGAGCATCGGCAGCGCCACCGTGTGATCGCCGCCCACCGCGATGACCGTCCGGCCGCCGCGGATCAGGTCGGCCGCATGACCGGCGATCTGGCCCATGGCATCGTCGATCGAAAACGGGGTGACTGGCACGTCTCCTGCGTCGACTGCCTGGATCTCGCTGAACGGGGCACAGTCCAGCTCCACGTGATGGCTGGGCCGCAGGTGCCGGGAGGCCTGGCGGACCGCTATTGGCCCGAACCTCGCCCCGGGACGGTAGGAGGTGCCGCTGTCAAAGGGAACGCCGAGTATTGCCACGTCGTAGTCGCCGACCCGGTCGATCTCCGGCAGGCGGGCGAAGGAGCTGGAGCCCGCGAACCTGGGCACCTTCCTCCCATCCACCGGACCGATCGGCTCGTACCTGTCGTTAGCCATGTGGCCTGCTCCCTATGGGATGGACAGCGGTCAGGCTCGGGTACGGGTCACCCCGCCATTGGGCTGCAGCACCTGCCCGATGACCGCGCCCGAGCCGGGCCCGGCAAGGAAGGCCACCGCGGCGGCGATGTCGTCCGGGCTGGCGAGTTGGCGGATGGGGACCTGTTCCCGGTACCGCTGGCGCATCTCTTCTAGGGTGATGCCCGCGTCATCGGCGTCAACGCGCAGCTGCTCGGTGTCGATGAACGACGGTGCGATGGCGTTGGTGAGAATTCCCTGTGGCCCGAGCTCTCTTCCCAGGCCTTTGGTCAGCGCAATCAGCCCGGCCTTGGACGCGGCGTAGGCCGTGGCGTTGGGGTGGCCGATCACGCCCCAGCCGGAGCTGATGATCACGATGCGGCCGTGGCCGCGGGCGCGCATGCCGGGGATGACCGCCTGGATGAGCCGGAAGTGCCCGGAGAGGTTGACGTTGATCTGATGCCACCAGTCATCGGGCTTGGACTCCAGGAACGGACTCATGGCCATCGCCGCGGCGTTGGCGACCAGGACTTGGACGGGCCCGAGCCGGCTGGCGACGGCCTCGACGATGGCCGGCCCGGCGGCAGGTTCCGAGATATCCGCGGGCACGGCGATCCCGCCAATCCGGCTCGCCAGCTCGGTCAGTCGGCCATCGTCGGCGATATCGTTCACCGCGACCGCGAACCCGTCTGCTGCCAGCCGGATCGCCGTCGCGTGGCCAAGGCCCTGGGCGGCCCCGGTGACCAGGGCCACCCCGCGCTGCTGGCCGCCCAGGTCCTGGCCTGCCCCGTCCCCGGGCACGTCAGATCACCGCCCCAGCGTTCGGTGACAGCACTTCGCCGCAGTACATGGATCCCTCGGTGGCCAGGTAGTACACCGCGTGGGCGATCTCCTTGGGGGTGACGAGCCGCCCCAGCGGGAGGGTGGCCAGGTAATCGGGCTTGCGCCACAGCGAGTCCGCGGCCAGCAGCGGTGTGTCGGTCGGTCCCGGCGCCACCGCGTTGACCCGGATGGCGGTTTCCGCCACCTCCATCGCCAGCGACTTGACGAAGCCGAGCACGGCCCCCTTGGCGGCCACGTAGTGCAGGTCGGTGGCGCTGCCGCCCAGCGCCAGCTCCGACGAGATGGCCACAATGGTTCCCTCACCCCGGCGGAGCATGTGCGGCAGCACCGCGGCGCAGCAGTTCACCGTGCCGCCGAGGATCACCGCGAGCATCCGGTCCCACTGGGCGAGGGTGACGTCGGCGACGTCGATGCTCTCCTCGTAGTAGCCGGCCGCGCTGACCAGCAGGTCGATCTGGCCGAATCGCAGTGCGGCCTGGTCCACCACGTCGGTGACGGCGGCCCGGTCGGATACGTCAGCCTGCGCGGAGAGGTCGGTGTCTGACGGGTTCAGGTCGATGCCCGCGGTCCGCCAGCCGGACTGACGCATGAGCCCGGCGCAGGAGGCGCCGATCCCGCTGGCAGCACCGGTGATGACGGCGACGGGCCCATCGGTGGCGCCCGGTGTCATGCCTCGTCCTTCTCGGCCACCATGGCCGCCCGGCTCTCGGTCCCGCCGGCGGGCGCGCCCTGTCGGAAGGTCCACCAGACAATCAGCGCACCGACCAGGCCCAGTACCGCGGTCATGATGATGGCGCCCCAGTTGAGGTACCACTCGCTGAAGACCGGCCTGGGCCAGACGAGGTTGATGATCTCGGCCGTCAGCCACACCGCGGCCACGGTGGTGACCAGGCGGATCGAACCTGCCCCCCACCCGTCGTCGGTGGGCGACTGGCCGCGCCACTGCTTGTAGCGCAGCGCCACGATCGGCATGTAGTACGACAGGATGAAACCGAAGGCGGAGAACGACACCAGCAGCGCGAACACCTTGGATGCGCCAGCGAAGATCAACGCCCCGGCGATGACGATGGTCAGGCCGATCGCGTACCTCGGCAGGTTCTCACGTCCGGAGAGCCTGCCGAGCACCCGGGTCCCCGGCAGCAGCCGGTCGCGGGCGGTGGCCCAGATCGCGCGGGTCACCGCCGTCTGCACCGCGATCATGCTGGAGGTGAATCCGATCGCGAGCATGATGAGGAGGGTCCGCCCGGCCCCGGTTCCGTAGGCGTGCACCAGGGTGGTGGCGACCGGGTTGGCGTCCTTGCCCGAGACCGCCGCGGCCATGTCGGGGATCGCCAGCACGATACCCAGCGAGGCGACGATGACGAGCACGCCGCCGACCGCGAGCGAGAGGATGACCGCCTTGGGCAGCACCTTGCGGGACTCCTTGACCTCCTCGCCGATGGAGGCGGAGGCCTCGAAGCCGATGAACGTGTAAGCGATATAGGCAACAGGCAGCAGGAACGCGCCGAACAGCCAGTTGGCGCCGTGCCCGGTGCCGCCGGTGTTGAAGATGATCGACCACGGGTTGACGCGGTAGAAGAGGACCAGCGTGATGCCGATCCCGGCCGATGCGATGAGCTCGGCGACCAGCGCGATGTAGATCAGGCCCTTCAGCAGCCACCGGCCGAACAGGTTCACCGCCGAGCCGAACAGCAGCACCCCGATGGCCACCAGCTCCACGGTGATCTGGGAGGGCGCGTTCACACCCGCGGCAGCGAGGATATAGGGCGCGGCGGTGATCGGCAGGACGGCCAGGGTCAGGGTCAGGCCCCACATGTAGGCCCAGCCGGTGAACCATCCGTACCGGGGGCCGATCAGCTCCCGCGACCAGGCGTAGACGCTGCCCTGCAGCGGCCATTTCGAGACCAGGTTCCCGAACACGCCGCACACGAATAGCTGCCCGGCCAGCACGATCGGGAAGGCCCAGAGGAACGCCGGGCCCGCCGCGGCCAGGCTGATCGCGAAGATCGTGTAGATGCCGACGATCGGCGACAGGTCGCAGAACGAGAGCGCGAACGCCGAGCGGAACTTGAAGTCCCTGACCGGCCGCCGCTCCAGCGGATCCTCGGTGATGGTGGTCTCGGTCATAGGGTGTCCTCTCGTGCCGTGGCGGCGGCATCAGTCAGGTGGGCGGGCGACCCAGTAGGCATCGGTGGGAAGGGCCGGCTGCGGGCAGGTCCGCGGGGCCAGGTTCAGCGACGCTGTGTGCTTAGCGACTGCGCCGACCGTGGTGATCCACAGCCCGTCAAGTGATTTCATCCGCTCGATCAGCCGCTCCAGCACCGCGGCCCGGGACGGCCGTCCGGATAGGAACGGGTGACAGCACAAAACGAACGCGGCGCCAAGCTGGTGCATCGCCTCGAGTTCGAGGACCCACATCTCCAGGGCCTTGGCCGGGCTCTCGATCACCCCCGGACCGGTCAGGCCCGGCAGGTACGCGTACTGCTCCCAGTCATCCAGGCCCCACGACACCGCCACCTCAACGAGTGTGCCCGCATCCCGGGTCTCCCCGACGGCCAGCAGGTAAGGATGATCGGAGTCCATGAGGCTGGAGTCATACTCGAATCCGCGCTCGGCCAGCAACCGAGGCGTGTGGTAGTTCATCTCCCACATCGGCGCGCGGTAGCCGATGGGCCGGACGCCGGCGGTATCGCTCAGCGCCCGCAGACCGAGGTCGAGCATGGCCGCCTCGGTCTTCTCATCCATGCCGATCGTGTTCTCGTGGAAGTAACTGTGGTGTGCGATCTCGTGGCCTGCCTCCGCAATGCGCCGCACGATCTCCGGGTACCGGTGCGCGGAGTAGCCGGGCACGAAGAATGTCGCCTTGATGTCGTGCCGGCCGAGGAGCTCCAGGATCCGCGGCACCCCCACCAGCGGCCCGTAAGACTGGTGGCTCATCGGGGTCATCCGGTTGATCGACGAGATGTCGGCAGTGAGGATGGGCGCCTCGGCATCCATGTCGAAGGTCAGGCACGCGGCCGCGCTGACCCCGGCGGGCCAGCTGATCGGCACCGGGGGGACAGCGCTGCTCGCCAGGCCGGCGCCGCTGGCCGGGCCGGGACGCGCGGGGCCGCGGCCTGCGCTTGTCATCGGAGCCTCCCGCCATGCTCGGTCGCGGAGAGGATGTGCCCTGCCCGATACCGGAAAGGATCAGAACCGGGGCTGACGAGGGCAATCCGACCCTGGTGCAAACCTGAGCGGCGTCCTCATATCGTGGTATGAGGCCGCCTGGATCCATCACCAGGCCAGGCCCCTGGCATATCCCCGCATCTGGCGCTCATACTGCGGTATGAGCTTTGCGGACAGAACGACTGCGCGCGGCAGCCGCCCCAGCGGCGTGCGGGCTGGCTTCTCAGCTTCCGCCGGGAGCCAGAGATGTCGATAACGGTCCGTGAACTCATGCAGCTCCCACACCTGCAGGTCTCGCTGGTAGTCGGCGAGGCGGGCATCGACCGCGAGATCAGCTGGGTGCACACCTCGGATCTGCCTAACCCGTGGGAATGGCACGGCTCCGGCGAACTGCTGCTCACTAACGGGACGGGGCTGGGCGCTGAGGAACCGGCGCAGGTCGCCTTCGTCGAGCGGCTGGCCGAATCGGGCGCGAGCGGGCTGGCGATCGGGCTCGGCACGGGCGCGGTGCTGCTGACCCAGGGCGGAACCCGCCGCGCCGACGAGCTGGCGCTGCCAGTGCTGACCGTGCCGTTCAGCGTGCCGTTCACGGCGGTGGTGCGCGCAGTCGCGGACGCTAACGACCGCGAGGAGTCCAAGCAGCTCTGGCGGATCGCGCGCCTGTACGAGCTGCTGCGCAGGTCAGTGGCCGCGGGCAGGCCGGGCCCGGAGATGTTCCGCAAGCTGGGCGATGAGCTGGGGGTGCGGCTGTACCTGGTTGATCCGGCGACCGGCCGCTCACTGTTCGATGACCAGCAGGAGACAATGTATGCCTCCGCGCTGGCAGCCAGCTATGCGGCACATGGCAATGCCATCCCGGCCATGCTGCCGCTGCGCCTGCCCGATGCGGCGCCCGGCGAGATCTGCGCCGTCGCCGTCGCCGTCCCGGGCGACCACCCGACGGCGCTTGTCGTCGAGCCGGTCGGCGATCAGCTGCCAAGCCCAGTCCTGCTCCAGCATGTCGCCGTGGGTGGTGCCCTCGAGCTCGCCCAGCTCACCGCCCAGCAGGAACGGGAGCGCAGGCTCGGCGCGGACATGCTTGCCCGGCTCGTGGACCGGCGGATCGACCCCCGGGCGGCCGAGTCGCAGCTAGAGGAGCCGGGGCTGGATCTGCCGGTTAGCGTGCTGGCCGCCGCCCGGGGGACGGAGAGCGATGGAGCCGAGCTGCACCGGCGGCTGGCCCGGGCCCGCGTACCGCACCTCCTTCTGCACCGCGATGGGATGCTGTATGTCGCGCTGGCCGATGACGCCGTCGATAGCGGCCTGCTCGCCAACCTCGACGGGCAGGTCAGCGCGCTGGGAACCAGCGAGCGCGTGATCGCCGCCGACCGGGTGCCCGATGCCGCTCAGGAGGCGCGCTGGGCGCTGAGCGCGGCGGAGGCCGACGGCCGCCGCATCGTTCGGTACGGCGAAGAGACCGCGATGCTGCCACCCCGCACCCCAGCTGAGGCCAGGGTCCTGGTCTCGCGCATCCTCGGCCCGCTGATCAGCTACGACACCAGGCACGGAACGGACTACATCCATACGCTCCGGGTCGTTCTGCGGATGGATAGGTCATGGCAGCAGGCAGCGGCTGAGCTGCACATCCACAAGCAGACCCTGGGTTACCGGATGCGCAGGATCGAGCAGATCACCGGCCGCGGGCTCACCCGGACAGAGCACATCGGGCAGTGGTGGATCGCGTTCCGGGCCCATGACCTCCTCACCGGGCGGAAGGCCAGGTGACGGCCCCACCACGCCCGGCCCGGATGCTCATACCCAGATAGCAGCCCGGCCAGGGGATCCTGTGCCCGGGTCGTATGGCACCCCCGGTGGTGATTAGCCGAGTCTGGGCGCGTGGAGTACGACGTGATCGTCGTCGGCGCCGGACTGTCCGGCGGCCTCCCAGCGGCCGCATACCTGCAGAAGGCTGGCCTGCAGGTGCTGGTCGTGGAGGCCAACGCCGAAGCCGGGACATTCTGCTGCACGCACGAAACCTGGCCGCAGACGCTGGACAGCCCGCACGTGGGCGTGTCCTTCGCCGGGAACTCACCGGTCATCGCCGACCTGGAGCTGGAGAGCTACGGGTTCCGCTTCGCCGCATCACCGGTGATCCTCGCCACGACCTACCGTGACGGCACGAATTGCCTCATCTGCCAGGAACCCGCCCGGACCGGCGCGAACTTTGCGCGGCACAGCCCGCGGGACGGGCAGCGGATGATCGAGATCCAGTCCCGGGTGGATGAGACGATGGTGGAGTTCAACGAGCTGTGCTCGTTCTCGCCGCACCCAGATCCCGGCAAGCTCCGGCGCATCTTCGACCTGTGCGCGTACGCCATTGATTTCCCGGTCGAGCAGATGATGGAAATGACCGGCCCCGAGCTGTGCGAGCGCACCTTCGAGACGGACGCCTGCCGTCAGATCCTCATGACACCGGTGGCGTTCTGGGAGCACGGCGCGCCGTTCGCGCGCGGACAGGGCGCCTTCGGCACGACGTTCGCCCTGTACTACACCACCGGTGTGGGAATAGGCGGCAACGAGGTGCAGGTCGACGCGCTGACCCGGTGCTTCCTGGCGCACGGCGGCGAGCTCTGGACATCCGCGCCGGTGACGGAGGTGCTGGTCGAGGATGGCCGGGCAGTGGGAGTGCGGGTCGCGGCCCGGCCCGGCGGGCCGACGGCGGAAGTGCTCGCCCGCGTCGCGGTGATCTCCAACGTCGGGGTGCCTGAGACACTCCGCCTGGTGGGGGAGAACGTGATCCAGCGGGCCGATCCGCTTTTGGCGGCCAAGATGCGCTACTGGAAGATGGGCCTGCGCGGTTCCCACGTGACGTCGTGGCTCCTCGACCGGCGTATCTCCTGGAAGTCGGCGGCCTTCGACCCGCTGATCGACGAGGCCATCCTGGTCTACCGTGCCTTCGATTCCTGGGACGGCACCAAGCAGTACATGGTGGACATGCTCGGGAACGACACGCGGCGGGTCTCCGGCCAGCTGATGGAGTTCACCTACCCAGCGCCGGCCGATCCTTCCAGCGTTTCCCCGGAAGGTCACACGATCCTGCGCGCCGAGGAATGCTTCCCCTACGCGCTGCACGGCTACGGCGGCCCCGAAGCGTGGGACGGGCCGCTGCGCCGCGAGCTCGTCGCCATCCGCAATTCGGTGCTGGCCGAGCTGGTCCGGGACTGGGACGACGCAGTGCTGGACTCCTACAACTGGACCCCACTGGACAACTGGCGGCTGAACCGCTCGGCGAAATTCGGCCAGGTCGTTGGCGGCGACTTCGCAGAGGATCAGTGGATCCTCGGCCGTCTGCCATACCGCATGCCGCTGCCCGGGCTGTACATGTCCAACGGCGTCTGGCCCGTCGGCCTCAGCTGGATGGCCGCAGGCTACAACGCCGCCCAGGTCGTCGCCGCAGACGCGGGCGTCAGGCAGCCGGATTGGTGGCGGTCGCGCCCGTGCGAATGGTACTCACGCAATCTCCAGCGCCTGCTGTCCCGCGGCCCCGCCACGGCCCGGTGAGGGAGGGCGAGCATGCCACCCGGCCATGACGTCGCCATCATCGGCGCTGGCCCGAACGGCCTGACCGCGGCCGCATACCTGGCCCGCGCCGGCGTCAACGTGGTGGTGCTGGAAAAGCGGTTCGAGCGCGGCGGCACCCTCGCCTCCGACGACTACTCCACCCCCTTCACTTACAACGTGGCACAGGCCAGCCTCCCGCTCGGGCCAGGCTCGCCAGTGATCATGGACCTCGACCTGACCAGCCATGGCGTGGGATTCATCGAGCCGGACACCGCCCTCGAAGTCCGTGCCGCCGGCGACGAGCTCAGCATCGCCCGCGGCGGCGCCGGCCTGGGGGAGCAGGTGGAGGAGATGTTCGCCTCGGTCTCCCGGGCCTGCCCGCCCGCGCTGTTCCGGCCGCCGGTGCCAGAGGCGGCCCTCGTCGCGCAGTGGGAGGCCGACGGGGAAGCCGACGCGGCGGCGCTGGCCGGGCTCACCCCGGCAGCGCTCGCCGCCCTGGCACCCACCGAGCCGGGCAGGCTGGCCCTGAGGTACGCGTGCGCTTCGACCGGGTTCGCGGACCCCGGCCAGCGCCTCGGCGCCGTCGGGGGGTTCGCTGTCGCCCGGTGGTTCTCTCCCACGCTCGTCGCCGGCGGCTCGAAAAGCCTTGCCAATGCCCTGTTCCGGATTGCCGCCAAGGCAGGCGCACAGTGCCACGTGTCGTTCGGCATCGAAACGGTGCAGCGTGCTGCGAGCGGATTCCAGCTGTACGGCTCGGGCGGGCGCGCCATCTCCGCTCAGACCGTGATCTGCACGCTGGATCCCAGGAGCACCTTCACAGGGATCCTCGATCCTGAGCTTGCCGGGCCCGCCCTTGCCGCGTCGGCCAGGGCCTGGGTGTTCGACGATCTGGCCGCGTTCACCGCGCACTACGGCATCCGCGGAGAACCTCCGGGCCGGCCCGGCCAGCCCGGGCCCTACCTGCGGCTGATCGGGTTCACTGGCGCCGCGGACCTCGAGGCGCACATCTCGGCCACGCGCGGCGGGCGGCTGCCCGAGCGGCCCGCCGGCACGCTGAGCGTCACCACGGCGCACGATCCGCTGCAAGCCTCGCCCGGTCCGTTCGGGCCGCTGCACACGCTGAGGTTCGACACCTTCGCGCCGCTTACCCATCCCCGCGGCGCCTGGCACCGGATCCGCCGCACGTACCGCGAGGAATGCTGGGAATTCCTCCGCAGCAGTATCCCGCCGCTGCAGCAGGCCACGCTCGTTGCGCAGTTCGCGGACGCACCAGGTGATCTGGAACGCCGGTTCGCCGTCACCAGAGGCGGGACCGTCCGACAGGGTGCCCTCATTCCCGGCCAGACGCTGACGCGGCGGCCCGGTGCTGGCTGCAACGGCGCCCGGACACCGATCGCGGGTTTCTACCTGGGGGGCGGCGGGACCCATCCTGGGGTACCCGGCCTGCTGGCGGCGGGGGCGATCGCCGCGCGGGCGGTGTGCGCCGACCATGGGTTCGGGCACTGGGCGTGGCCACCGGAGCCGGTCTCGCGCGGAGCGCAAGCAGGAGCCACCCCATGACAAAGGCACAGCCACCAGCTCATCCGGCCACCACCGGCGTGGCACCGGTGTAGCGGTCGACGGCGAGTTCGACATGCCCACTCACGTGTTCTTCGGCCGCGGCGAAGCCGACCGGGCGGCTCAGCACGCGGCAGCCTTTGGCGCGAAGACGATCATGCTCGTTAGCGACCCGGGAGTTGCCGCGGCCGGCCTGCTGGATCCGGTGCGTGACAATCTGGCCAGCGCGGAACTGCACCCGCTGATCTTCACGTCCGTGCAGCCCAATCCCCGCGACGTGGACTGCCTGGCAGGTACCGAACTTGCCCGGGACGCATGCGTTGAGGGCCTGGTCGCCGTCGGCGGCGGTTCGGCTATTGATACGGCGAAGTGCATCGCGCTGCTGCTGACCAACGGCGCCACGTCCCTTGCCTGCTCGGTGAATCGCAGGTCAGGTTCGTATAAGGCGTCATGCATCGCGGAATTTCAAGGCAAGTGCGCCGAGGAGGAGGGCGCCGACGGTCCAGAGGGCGACGATGCCGAGGCCCTGCCACGGGGTGAGCGGCAGGCTGTTCACCCCGGTCGTGGCCTGGACGTCCAGGCCGGTGGACAGGGGGCCGATCTGCTGCAGGCGCCGGGCGAGGGTCGCGTCGGAGACGAGGGACGCGATGATCGGGAACAGGTACAGCAGGCCGAGCACCAGTCCGATGGCCGCAGTGGAGTCGCGTACCGCAGCGGCGACGCCGAGGCTGAGCAGGGCGATGAGCGTCAGGTACAAGACCGCGCCGACGGCGGCCCGGAGGTCGGCGCCCGCGGTGAGGGACGCGTACCCGTGCGCGGGAGTGAAGCCCCGGCCGGGGAGGATCAGCCACCCGGCGAGCGCGGAACCGGCCACCGCCAGCGCTGAGGCGATGAGCACCGGGCCGGTGAGCACCGCGGCCTTGGCGAAGAACCACGTCAGCCGCCGGGGCACTGTGGTGAGCGACAGCCTGATCATCCCGGTGCTGTACTCGTCGCCGATCGCCAGCACCCCGGCGACGGCCACCGCCGCCTGGCCCAGGTAAATCCCGGTGAAGCTGACCTTCGCGGGGTCGATCCCGCAGGTGGCTGACTGGCACTGGGCCGCGCCGGCCGCCGCCGCCCCCACGGCGACGGTCAGCGCGACGGCTCCGGCCAGCAGCCAGAACGGGCCGGCCACGGTGCGGAGCTTGGTCCACTCGGCGCGCAGGGCCTGGACCAGCGGATGAGGCGACGGCGAGACCCGGGCCGTGAGGCTCATGCGTCCCGCCTGCGCAGCAGGTAGAAGGCCAGCGCCAGCGCGGCGGCGGCCCACGCGCACTCCACCGCGAACCCGGTCCACGGCGCGAGCGGGTAGTACCCCCAATTCGGGCTGTAGCTGGCGCCGGCGACCTGCGAAAACTGGGGGACCACCTGCTGGACGGAGAAGCCGGCAGCCGGGGTGATCCGCAGCAGCCACTCGCGCGCGACCAGAGAGAGCCCACCCCCGGCGAACCCGCCTCGCCCGACGTGCCCGGGGAGGAGGGGCGGGACCAGGACGAGCAGATACGGGACGAAGATCACCACGATGGCGGCGGCGACCGCCGTCGCGCTGCGCCGCGCGGCGGTGCCGACGGCGAGCGCGAGCACCGCGGCCACGGCGAGCAGCGCCCCGGTGCCGACGAGCATCCGTGCCAGGCTGAGCGCCGGAACCGGCCATAGCGGGACGCTGGTCCCGGCGAGGATGCGCGCGCCGACGGCGACCGCGAGGGCGGCGGCGATCAGTCCGGTGACGAAACTGACCGCGCCGATCACCACGGCCTTGGCTGCCAGCAGCCGGCCGCAGCTGGGTGAGGCGGTCAGCGAGACGCGGATCAGCCCGCGCCGGTACTCGGCGGTGATGAACATCGCGCCCACCACGATCAACGGAATCAGCCCGATGGGCGTCCCGGCCAGCGCCCTCTGGAGAGAGAGAACACTCCCGTCCCCGGCGAGGGGAGTGATGTCGCCGGAACCGGTCACGGTGATCGTGCCGGCGCTCTGGCGGAGCGCGCCGGGCTGTGGCACGCCGTTCAGGCCGAAGCCGCCCACGTTGGTGCCCGTCCACCTGGCAGCGGTCCAGGAGAGCCCGATGTGGCGGAAGACGCCCGTGGCCGTGGCGGTGTTGCCGTTGCTCGGGGCGGCGGCGAACAGCCCGGCTTGCACGGTGGAGGTCAGCCCGGGGAGGGTCGCGGTGCCGGCCAGCGTCCAGTGCGTGCCGTCGGCGGAGTCGTAGCCGGTGATCGTGTCGCCGTCGCGGACCAGCCGCAGCCAGCGCGGCGAGGCCGCGGACACGCTTCCCGTCAGGCCGGGCGTGTCGTTGACGTAGTCCCATTGCATCCGCACGCCGTGGGACCCGGTGACCATCATCGCCGCGTAGGCCGAGCCCTGCGACGTGCTCTGCTTGATGATGATCCCGGCCTTGGACCACGGCTGCAGGCCGGGCACCGTCTGGGACGGGCCGACGGCGACCTGACCGGCCAGCGACGTCATCTGCACGGTGATCGTGCCGTTCCCTGTCAGCGGCTGGTGCGCGAAGTAGAACGCGTCGGTGACCGGCTCACCGCCAGGCCCGGTCGGCGGTGCGGGACAGGCGGACCCGCTGCATGAGCTGCTGACGTTACCGGCGAGGAACACGAAGGCGGTGATCGCCATGATCGCGACGATCATCGCGATCACCCAGCCGCGGACAGTGCGGAACTTGGTCCACTCGGCATGCACGAGGTGCCAGAAACTCTCGCGCCCCGCGGCCGCCTGGGACCGGTACGGTGTTACGGGCGCTGTCGTCATGACGTCTCCTCGGCTCGGAACTCAACCGACGCGTGCGTTAGCTCCATGTAGGCCTGCTCGAGGGTGGCCCGGTGGGTGGTGACCTCGCTGAAGGGGACAGCGTGTGCGGTGAGAACGGCCACCGCTTTTTCTGCTGAAAGATTTGAAATGGTGAGCGTGTCGGATCCGGTGGTGGCGACCTCAACCCCCGCGTTGGCTAGCGCCGTCATGGCCTGTGCGCGGGCGGTGGTACGGACGGTGATGCGGTCGCCGGAGGCGGCGGCGATCAGGCCGGCGACGGAGGTGTCGGCGATCACCCGGCCGCGGCCGACGACGACCAGGTGGCCGGCGGTGTCCTCCAGTTCGCCCATCAGGTGGCTGGACACCAGGACCGCGCGGCCCTGCGCCGCCAGCGATCGCAGGAAGCCCTTCATCCAGACGATGCCCTCGGGGTCCATGCCGTTGTACGGCTCGTCGAAGATCAGCACCGGCGGGTCGCCGAGCAGCGCCGCGGCGATGCCCAGCCGTTGCCGCATGCCGAGGGAGTACCCGCCGGCCTTGCGGCGGGCGGCGGGCTCCAGGCCGGCCAGCGCGATCACCTCATCGACCCGGCCAGCCTTGAGGCCCTGGGAGTGGGCGAGCCACAGCAGGTGGTTGCGCGCGCTGCGGCCCGGCTGCAACGCGCCCACGTCCAGCAGCGACCCGACGTGAGTCAGCGGGTTCTGCAGCGAGCGGTACGAACGGCCGCCGATGGTGGCGGAGCCCGCGTCGGGGGCGTCCAGGCCCACGACAACGCGCATAGTGGTCGATTTGCCGGCGCCGTTCGGCCCGACGAAGCCGGTCACGTGGCCGGGCTGGACCGTGAACGTCATCCCGTCCAGCGCCTGCACCGGGCCGAACCGCTTGCGCAGTCCGTCAATCTCGATAGTCGCGTTCATGTGTCATCTGATCCTTAGCAGGCCGGCCCGGCCTGGGGCAGCGGGTAGGCGGGCGGGCGCTGCTCCCGGAAGGTGTCCAGGGGTGGGCGGGTGCTCTTGGCCTGGATGGCGTTGCGGCGCTCGAGCTCGGCCCAGTACACGGGGTCGAGGTAGATGGCCGGGTCTGGCCATGACGCCGTCAGCTCCGCGGCCTGGCCGGCGTACAGGCCGGCGTCCGCCAGCTGCCCGAACGTCATGCCGCACCAGGGATTGACGAACTTGGGGGCCTGCCCGTTCACCGATGCCGTCGCGCCGGGCAGGATGTCACCGGCGCTGACTTCTCCGAGCCAGGTGCCCGCGGTCGGGATAACGGTGCCGCGGGGGCAGGCGGCGAGCCTGGGGAACACGCCGCCGGGATCGGTGGCCAGCGGGCTCAGGGGCACGATCACGTAGGCCCGGGCCCCGGTCTCCTGCTCGATGAGCCTGGTGACGGTCCGCCCGTGGGGCGCGTGGAGCAGGTGCATGCCGCCGTAGATCAGCAGCACCCGGCGCCCGCTGGCCAGCGACTGGCCGGCCAGCGACGCCGGGTAGAGGTTCCGCTGCGGGAAGGGGATCTGGCTGGCGCTGGTGACCGTGGACCAGTCGAACGGCGGGTCGCCGGCCAGCACCCGGATCTTCCTGTCCGCGGGCAGGGTCCAGTTGACCGCCCGGACCCCGCGGTAGACCTGCTCGTAGACCGGGGAGTCGACGACGATGTTCGGGGACTGGGTGGTGTCGCGCCAGACCAGGCGCAGGCCGGCGTCGCTGACGGGCTCGCCTGCGAGGATGAACTTGTCGAGGGTGTCCTGGTAGAAGGCGTTCCCGAACTCGACGATGATGTCGCTGGCCGCCCCGTACAGCCGGGGATCGCTGAGCATCGTCAGCAGCAGGTCGTGGACCTCCTGGCCCGCGTGCGCGTCGCCGATGGCGACCACCCGGTGAGCCTGGAACGCCGCCAGGACCGCCTCGATGAGGCTGCTGCCGGGTGCGGCGATGGCCGCTTGGGCGTCGTCAGGGGCAGTGGGCCCGGCCGCGGTTGCCGTTCCGGCCGGGGCGGTCAGGGACCCGCGCCGGCCCGGCCCTGGCACGCTGGGTGCGTTCAAGGTGCGCTCCTCTGTTTCTGCGCGAGGTGACCTGCGATGGGGAGGGGAAGGGAGGCGTTCATGGAAAGAAGGTGCCGCAGTCGGGGGCGCGGCGCATCGGCCTGCGGGCACGTCTGCGCGGTGCCGCCGTCTGCCTGCGGGCGTATGCCCGCGGGCAGATGACCCGGCCCCGCGAGGCGGCTACGATCGCTGCCGTGAGCATGTCCTAGCAGGCTGGAGGCGCCTATGATCATGTGGGCATTCCCGGTGCTCGGCTGCGCCCTGCTGGCTTCCGCGCTCCTGCTGCGCCGCAGGCCGCTCACGGCGCTGGCCGTGCTGTTCGGCGGATCGGTGGCCGCCATGGCGCTGGAGTCATCGGTGCCGGCGGGCACCCTGCAGATCGTGGCAGCCTGCGCAGCGGGCATCGAGGTCTGCTACATAGCGGCAACACGCCCCCGCAGAGTCTCGGTGACTGGCGTAGCCATGGTCGGCGCCGGCCTGCTGATCCTGCTCCTGGGAGTGCCCTCTCCGGGGATGCGCCGGGACGGCATCGTGGCGCCGGCCGTAGCACCTGTCACGATCGCCGTACCCCTCGTCATGGTCATGGTCATTGCCTGGCTCATCGGGAACTCGATCCGGCAGGCACACGCCCGGGCCGAGCTGGTGCGCGCCCAGGCAGCCGCCCAGACCACGCTGGCGGAACGGCTGCGGATCGCCCGCGAACTGCACGACATGGTGGCGCACAGCATCGGCATCATCGCGATCCAGGCAGGCTCGGGCCGCAGGGTCTTCGACGCCCGCCCCGACGAGGCGCGCGACGCCCTGGCCACCATCGAGGCCACCAGCCGGGAAACACTATCCGGACTGCGGCGGATGGTGACCGGGCTGCGGCGCGCCGACCCGGAACCTGGGCCGGGGCAGGCACCGCTGGACCCGGCGCCCGGCCTGGCCGACATCGACCGGCTGGCCGCCACGACCCTGGACGCGGGCGTGCGGGTCGACGTGGACTGGCACGGCAGCCGGGAGCCGCTCCCGGCCGACATCGACGCCTCGGCGTTCCGCATCATCCAGGAGGCGGTCACCAACGTGGTCCGCCACGCCGGCACCGGCCAGTGCCAGGTCTGCATCGGCCAGCAGGACGGGCAGCTGTCCATCGAGGTCACCGACAGCGGGCGCGGCGGCAGCGCGGCCGGGACCGGGTACGGGATCACCGGCATGCGGGAGCGCGCCACGCTGCTCGGCGGCGACTTCTCGGCCGGCCCGCGCCCCGGCGCCGGCTTCCGCGTCACCGCCCGGCTGCCCCTGCCCGCGCCGGCGTCGGCCCGGTGACCATTCAGGTCATCCTGGCCGACGACCAGCCGCTGGTCCGCGCGGGCCTGCGCAGGCTGATCGAGCAGACACCCGGCATCGACGTGACCGGCGAGGCGGGAACCGGAGCCGAGGCGGTCCAGCTCACCAGGGACACCGGCCCCGACGTGGTGATCATGGACATCCGCATGCCGGGCATGGACGGCGTCGAGGCAACCCAGATGATCACCGCCGGCGGCATGCGCGCTCGCGTGCTCGTGCTCACCACGTTCGACGACGATGACTACATCTACGGGGCGCTGCGCGCCGGGGCGAGCGGGTTCCTGGTCAAGGACATGGCGCTGGACGACATCCTGACCGCGATCCGCGTGGTCGCGGCCGGCGACGCCATCATCGCGCCGGGCGTCACCCGCCGCCTGATCGGGCAGTTCGCCAGCCAGCCACGTGCAGGCCGCAAACTCCGCGAGCTCACCGAGATCACCGACCGCGAACGCGAGGTACTCAAGCTGGTAGGCCTCGGCATGTCCAACGCCGAGATCGCCACCGCCCTGTACATCACCGCAGGCACCGCCAAAACGCACGTGGCCCGGCTCCTGGCCAAGCTGGACGCCAGGGACCGGGTACAGCTCGTCATCACCGCCTACGAGACAGGCCTGGTAACGGCACCGCACTGACAACACCGGCTGGCGGATAGAAGCGGCACGACCTGCACCGGTTGCAGCGCAGATCAGCCTGTTCTGGGTGCCCAAGCTGAGAGTCACGAACGCTGCGGTGAGCGCGCCGAACGGCGGGTATTCGCGCGCCGCGCCGCGGTCTTCGCCTTGTCGGCGGTCCTGCGGCCTAAGCTTCAATCCGGCGATCAGCCCGGGTCAGCCTGGATAAATATCCATCGCCTCGGAGCGCTGACGCGTCCGCTTCTGCCGTTGCGACACGAGGTCGCACTATGCGAGTGAACTCGCGGATTGGAGGGCCGACGATGTCGGTCGCGTAGTTCGGGGCGCGTGCTCACGGCCCGGCCCCGCCCTGTCGTGCGCCGCCGGTAACGGCGGGGTGCGGAGCACAGGGGAAAGCCCAAGGGCCTCCCGTCCCATCCGGGGGGTCACAGGTGAGGGGCAGACCGGACGGGTGAATCGCGTGAACCCCCGTTGATGCCCCGTAAAACGGAGCCCCGCTGGTGGGAGGCAGGTGCGGGGTGCAGGGACTGGCCGCTGGGAAGCGGCAGGCGCCGGCCGGGCACGGCATCTGGCCGGGGAGAGCACCGCCGTCCCCGGGGTAGAGGGGGGGCACCCACCCCGGTCGTATCTCGCAGGTGTGAAACGTGGAAACCCCGTCCGGGTCCGGCTCAGCCACCAGGATCGCCGACGTCCTCGCCGACCTGGAACTGTTGCGCGACGACACTACCGCGGCGATCCGGGCCTGGATCGGCCACAGCGCTAGCGCATTGCCTGCAGGATTCCGTCGCGACATCCATGCCTGGCTGGTGGTGCTGCTCGACGGCGACACCCGCACCCGCCCCCGCTCGCCTGCCACGGTCCGGGTCCATTTCAGCGTCGTGCGGCCGTTCATCGAGCACTGGGCGGCATCACGCAGCCACCTGCGGGAGGTCACCTCTGGCGACGTTGACACCGTCCTAGAGCCGCTGCGCGGGCACCGGCGCTACAACGCCATCACCGCGCTGCGCTCGCTGTTCCGGTTCGCCAAACGACACGGCCTGACCTTCGCCGACCCCACCCGCCATCTAAGCGGCGGCCGGCCCGCCGAGCGCACCCTGCTGCCGATGACTGCTGAGGAGATCCAGGCTGTCCAGCAGGCGGCCGTCACTTCCTGCCAGCGGCTGGCCATCGCGTTGGCGGCCGTGCACGCCGCCCGGCTCAAGGCCATCCGTGACCTCACCCTGGACGACATCGACCTGCCCGGCCGGCGTATCATCCTCGCCGGGCACCGCCAGCCCTTCAGCGAGCTCACCCGCCACGCCCTGCTGGCCTGGCTCGCACAGCGGCGCGCCACCTGGCCTAACACCACCAACCGACACGTCCTGGTCACGTGCATCAGTGCGCTGGGCACAGGGCCAGTTTCGGGGATCTGACCCACATTTCGTGATGGTCTCGGCCCCGTCCCGGCCAGGTCTCAGGAGAGCAGGACGCGCTTGCGGAGCAGGGGGAAGGTGGCGCGTCCGTACATTTGGCGTTTGAGCATTTTGATCCGGTTGACGTTGCCTTCGACGACTCCTGAGCTCCAGGGCAGGCTGAGCCCGTTGAGCACGGCGTCGTGGTCGCGTCTGAGGCCGCGGGTGAAGGAGTGCAGGTCGGGCTGGTCGCCGGCTTCGACGGCGGTGATCCAGTCATCGAGGTGGTCGCCGTGCAGGCCGGTGAGGATCTTGGCGAACTCGGTGACGTGGCCGGCGAGGGCGTCCAGGTGCGGGCAGCGTTCCCGCGCCTGGACGAGCTTGGATTTCTCGTCGTCGCCGAGGTTGGCCGGGTCGGTGAGGATCCAGCTGGCGAGGTCGCGGGCCTTCGGCTGTCCGGGGACGGCGGGCGGGGCGGCGCCGGCCTGGCGGAACGGGAGGACGTAGTCGCGGATGGTGCCGTAGCCGCCTTTGTAGCCGCGCTCCCTGAGTTCGGCGTGCAGCTGGCGGACGTTGGTGCCGCCCTCGTTCCACCGCTGGTGCAGGTAGGGCTTGTGCTCGTCGAGCAGCGACGGGCGGCCGTCCCTGACCTTGGCGAGCAGCTCATCGACGGTGGCCGCGCGGTAGAAGCGGCGGACGGTCTCCTTGGCCAGGCCGGTCTGGCGCATGATCGGCTTGATGCCCTTGCCCTGCGCGCGCAGCGCCTGGACCTGCTCATACCGCTGGCGGGTGCGGACGGCCAGCGCGGACTCCTCCGCCCGCTTCGCTACCGCCGCGACCGCCGCCTGCTGCAGGTCAGGGGCGGCCTGGTCCCCTGCGGGCTCCCGCGATTCCGGTTCGGGGGCGGGTTCTTCCAGGCAGCCGCGGTGCCGGGCCACCGCCTTCTCCACGTGCTCGCAGAGGTTGTGATAGATATGCCAGCGATCGGCCACCTGCTGCGCGTCCGGGGCGCCCTGCCGGGCGCCGTCAGCGTAAGCGCCGGCCCGGTCACGGCAGATCACCTCGGTCCCGGGATGCTCGCGCAGCCAGCCGGCGAGGGTGTCCGCCTCGCGGTCGCGCAGCAGATCCACCGGCTCGCCGGTTTCGGCGTTGACCAGCACGGTGCCGTAGTCCCGGCCGCGGCGGAACGCGAAGTCATCGACCCCGAGGATCTTCACCGGGCCTGGCCGGGAATCGGGCAGCGCCATGATCAGCCGCAGCAGGCTGGACCGCCCGGCCACCAGGTCCAGCAGCCCGGCCAGCCGCGCCCCGGCCCGCCCGGCCAGGGCCAGCGCGACCGCGGTCAGCGCCCGGGCCAGCGGCGGGGTCCGCCGGGCGCGCCGGGCGGTCAGCCCATCGATCTGCTCGGCGAACGTAGCAGCCGGGCAGTCCGGGCTGCCGCAGAAGAACCGGCGCACCGCCACCCTGATCAGTACCCGCTGGCCACCAACCGGCGCGTCGGCCAGCCGCCGCCCGTAGGTGCCGTGCACCCGGCCCGAGGGCTGGCCGCACCTGGGGCACACACCCCGCTCAGCTCGAGCGCGCGCCCAGATGCACAGCCGGCCGCCGACCAGCTCGGCCGCTTCCACGATCACCCCGGCCAGGTGCGGCAGCAACAGCTCCAGGCCGATCCCATGCTCACACGACAAACACCCGCTGACCTGTGACAATGACACGACGGACTCCTGGGAGGACGGTTGGCTTCGACAACCGCCGGCCTACCAGGAGTCCCCTCACGCCCCTGCGCAACACGCCGAGCACCGGACGGAACAAAGCGAATCGTTACACACGCCCCTTCCGTCTCAAGGGGCTCGTTACCATCACGAAATACGGGTCAGATCCAGTTTCGGCTGACTACCTCGACAAGCACCAGTTGGCGGCATCTCCCTCGACCACATCCGGCGCGACCGCATCCTGCACGAAGCCCTGGCCACCGGTGCCGATCCTCTCCACCTTGCCCTGATCTTCAACATCGACCACACCAATGCGATGGCCTACGCCAACGCTGCGCGCAACCTTCTCAACGGCCCGATCGAACAGGCACTGTTACCGGCCGCCCGAGATGAGCACGAAGGCGCCGCCAGCCGCGAGAACGCACCACAGGCATGCCGACCACTGCTTCATGGGCGAGATCAATACGCTGCGGGCCCCTGGGGCGGCGAACGAGTGGCTGCGGCTGCCGGTTGGCGGGCGCACCAGGTCCCGACAGGCCCGGCAGCCCCAGCTTGGTGACCGGCCGGCCTGCCGGACTTGCTCGTTCCCAGGTCAGAAGCCAAGCAGATGCAGCGTCAGCCTGCCCATTGTGCTTCCGAACTCCACCAGGGTGGCTTCCCCGCCGGCGTTGCGGTAGATGCCGGTTCCGCCGGTGATCGCGAGGTGCTTGCGGGGCGGTGGCCCGGTCAGGCCCTCCGCGGTGATGGTGCCCTGCTTTAGCCGGATTACCTCGGTGCAGTACGCCAGTGGCTGGCTGGCGTCGACGACCACGCAGGAGCCGCCCTCGTCGCCCGCTTGCTTGCCGTGGGCGAAAAGCAGGTCATGAAAGACCAGCTCGTCGCCGTACCCGAACCCTGTCTTCGGGTCCGGCTTGGGGTTGAGGTGAAGGACTTCGAAGGGGCTGAAGTGCACAGTGAAGATCAGCGTCCTGGATTGGGCGGTGGCCGGGCTGGCCGCCGGGGACGCGCCAGCGGCTGACACCGTGCCGGCCACGACGGCCAGCGCGGCGATGGCCACGCCAGCCAAGGCAGCTTTTCGGTTTCGCATGGGGTTCCTCCTCTTGAGTTCCCGGCTCGCCGGAGTGGCTGCCTTGGGATCATCGGACGCGCGCCGGTACGTCTTGCCGGACCTCGGGATGGCTTCCGGCTGGGACAGCGTCACCGGCGGCGGCCGCCAGGGCCGGTGCGCCCGCGGCGCCCGGCGGCGGCCGCGATCCACACGGTGGCGGCGGTCATCAGGGCCGCGGCGATGCTCTGCCAGGGCCCGTTGTCGGGGATGCCGCCGATCACAAACAGCACGATCGAGACCGCAAAGCCGATCCCCGCGGCCCGGGGCAGCGACCCGGTCCGGGCGACCGCCACCCCGGCCACGACCACGCTGGCGACGAGCAACGCCTCCGCGGGGATGGCCGGCATGCGCACAACCTTCCGATCTGCGCGGCTCGGACCGTCTCGCCGATCGGTGGGGCCGAGCGCTATATCTGACCCCATGGGGGTCGTTCTGTAGCCCGGCGGGCAGGTGCTGTCCCGGTAGACCGGCAGGGTGAGCAGCCCGGCCTGCGTCATCGTCCCGCAGACGCCGCCGCGGGCTGGCCCGGCCTAGGCGGGGACGGAGTCGTGCCTGGCGGACATCGCAGCCGCACGGCCGGGTCGGTGATGCTGCCCGGCGGCAGGCCGGCGAGTTCGAAGAACATCTCCTCCAGGCCGCCGGGGACCATGAGGCCCAGCAGCCGGCCGCCCCCGGCACCGGCGGTGATCACGTGCCGGGTGCCGCGCGGCACCAGGATGTATGACCCTGGGCCTGCCGGGATCGTCTGTTCGCCGGCGGCGAAGGTGAACTCGCCGTCGAGCACGAAGAAGCACTCCTCCATTCGGCGGTGGACGTGCGGCACGGTCCAGGGGCCTTCGCCGCCGGTGAACTCGGCGAGCGTGAAGGCCCGCCTGGTGGTGGCCTCACCGGCCGCGAGGACCCGCATCTGGATGATGCCGAGGTTGACGGCCGGCCTTTCGCCGGGGGCCACCGTGTGTGCGTGCCCTGACCGCAGCAGCGTTCCCACCCCTTACGTCCCAGCGGGCCCGCTCCTTCGCGGGGCCCGCCTGATCACACCGTCTCGGGAGCGCGGCCCGGCTGCAATATCAAAAAATGAAGTTGCCTCGCAGGCGATGCGTGCGACGCTTGACGTGTGCGGACCTACGGCCAGTTCTGCCCGGTCGCGCGCGCCTCGGAGCTGCTCGCGGAACGATGGACGCCGATCATCGTCCGGAACCTGCTCCACGGGTGCCGGACCTTCACCGAGATCAGGCAGGGCGCCCCGGGGATCCCGACCGCACTGCTGACCAAGCGGCTCACCACCCTGGAGCGGCACGGGATCATCAGGCGCGAGCGCGGGCCGTCCGCGCGCGGCTGGACCTACCGGCTGACCGAGCAGGGCCAAGACCTCAGGGCCGTGACCGAGGCCATGGGCCAATGGGGTGCCCGATGGCTGGAGATCGAACCGCACCACATGGATCCGGCGTATGTCTTGTGGGCGACCACCAAGCTGGTGGACGCCGGGAAGCTGCCCGACCGGACGGTCGTGGTGCGGTTTGAGCTGCGGGACCGGCCTGGGGACAGTACTGGCTGCTGCTGCGCAAGCCCACCCCGGAGTTGTGCACCAACGGGACCGGGTACGTCGAGGACATCGTCGCCCGCACCGACGTGGCATGCCTGATCGAGATACACCTGAAGCGGATCAGCTACCAGGAAGCGCTGCGCAGCGGCCGGCTGTCCCTGGACGGGCTGCCACAGCTCACAGGCGCCTTCATGACGTGGATCCGGTCCAGCCCGTACGCCGACGTCGCGCCCGCCCGGTATCCGCGCCGCCCGCCGGTCCCTCACCAGCTGCGCTCGCCGCGAGCGGTGGGCCAAAGCTGACCGCTCGTCACCGTAGGCGGCGCATCGGCCGTCTTCGGCCACGCCCAGGGCATTCCGGGCAACCCGATGCCGTGAACCTCAGCCCGCACCCGCACACATCCGCGCCTGGCCCCCGATCGGGCGTTCTCGCCGCCGGGCGCCTCCCGGCCGTTCACCGGGATCGCGTCCGCTCACGATCACATCGGCAGGCCCATCGGCGGCCAGCCCGTCACCGGGCGTGGCTGCCCTGGCCGGTGGGTGGTCGGTTCCGGGCCACCGGATCCGCCTAATAGTGACTGAGGTCGACGTTGCGGTGTTTGCCGTAGCGTTCAGAGGTCCGATGGGCTGGCTCCTGAACCGCCTGCCGGCCGCGCTGCGGTCTGGCTTTAGATCGAGGTGCCGGCCTGTCGGTTCTCGCCGTGGCGTGGCTCGAAAGAGGCGCGAGCGCTAGCAGATCCGGTATTAGGCATGCCCGTCACGG
>Ga0207646_10001208_pt1 | contig 32497 bp, 32 predicted proteins | sample KBSK5502metaG_FD_184343 | JGI IMG/M metagenome (GOLD analysis project Ga0207646, IMG submission 184343) | Corn, switchgrass and miscanthus rhizosphere microbial communities from Kellogg Biological Station, Michigan, USA - KBS K5-50-2 metaG... | ecosystem: Host-associated > Plants > Roots >... | reverse complement strand
GGGCACAGTCGCGCCGGGAAAAATCGCCGACATCATTGTGGTGGACGGCGACCCGCTGCGCTCGATGGAATCGCTGCGGCACGTGGTGCACGTGATCAAGGACGGCGCGGTTTACAAATAGCCCGAGAGCAGATCGCCGGCCGCATCGCCCGGCTTCCCGGGTGCTTCGGCGAGACCGCCTGCAATGGGGGGCCACTTCCTCTACTTGGAGATTGCGCCCCACGCAGGCGGGTCCCTTCGGCCGAGCAAGACTTCCGCGGCCCAGCAGCCCAGATAGACGGAGAGAGTCACGCCCTGGCCGCTGTATGCACCGAGGACCAGAACATTGTCCGAGCGCGGATGGCGCCTGAAATAGGGGCGGAACGCGTTGCCAAACAGGATGGGGCCGCCCCAGCGGTGCGTGATCTTGACCGAGCGCAATGCCGGATGCAGCCCGCGCACCCGCCGCTCCAGGCTGCTCAGCTTTTCGGCGGCTTCGCCAGAAGCGACGTTGATCGCGCCCAGTTCGCGGGAGCCCTGAACGTCCACCAGTCCTGCTCCGAAGATCACTCCATCGTTGGCCAGCGTGCGTCCCCAGAGGTAGGGCAGATCGAGAGTGTAAAAAGGCTTTCGCTGCCCCAGCCCCACAGCTTCGAGTTGGTTCGGCTTCAACGGCTCGGTGGCCAGCGCGAGCGTGAACCTTGCTTGCGCGCGAAGTGCGAAGCCGCTCAATTCGAGCGACTGGGCGTTCATGGCGAAAAGGACCTGCCGAGCGCGGAGTCCTCCGTGCGGCAGCTCCAGCTTCAGCGGTTCGTCGAACCGGATTCCTTCGACGGGCGCATGCTCAAACAGCGTGGCTCGACGATGCTCGGCGGCACGCGCCAGCCCCCCGACCAGCTTCCCCGGATCCACCGCGCCGCCGGGGACTTCGCTCGCCACGCGCAGCGTGCCCGAGTCCTCCCAAGCGAGCGGGGACTCGGCGAAGGTCTCTTTGCGCGCAATCTCCCACACACCCGTGAGCGTCAACTTGCAATCCACATCGAGCTTTTCGAGGATACCCTGGAAGCCTCCCAGTACGTCGCCCAGGCCGGGCAGGTCTCCGGCGGCTGTCCCCGCCAGAGCAATGCCGCCGGTGCGGCCGCTGGCACCGGAACCAAAACGATTGGCTTCGAGCACCGCTACGGTCGTCTCCGGCGCGAGCGACCGCAACCACGCCGCGGCGGCCAGGCCGGTGAAGCCGCCTCCAACGACGGCAATATCCACTTCCCGCGGGAGCGAATGCTCTTTCGGCTCAAACCCGATTTGCCAGGGAGGCTCACCCCAGAACGTGGATTGTCTTTTGCCCCGCGTCTTGCTCATCGTGCTTACATAGTTCGGATAGACATTCGAGGTCAAGTTAGCAGGAAAACGGGGCCGTTCTCTTCACGTCACAAAACGGTCGGGCGCTAGTTTGACACGCTGGGACGGACGGAGTATCGTTGCCCTGTCCAGCCGCAGTTAACCAAACGGTTTCTACAGGCCGAGCGAATACCGGTCCGGTTCTAGGGGTTTGCGAAGTGGGGTTCCATGGTCATCGAACGGCGTCGCAACTCACGGGTGAAGGTTGACTCTCTCCTACCCGTAGATCTTGGCCGGGAAAACGGCGGCATCGTCCTCAACCTGAGCGAAAGCGGGTTGCGCGTTCGAGTCGTGGGGCGTCTCGAGACCGAAGAGGTGACCCATCTTCGATTCACCTTGCCGCAACAGAACAACTGTATCGAAACACTCGGGCAAATTGCATGGGTGGATGAGGCGCACACGGGCGGAGGGGTGCGGTTTGTCAGTTTAGCCGAAGAACCGCGGCAACAGATCAAGCAGTGGCTGGCCCTCAACGTTCCCGCCCGCGAAATCCAACCGCAGACAACGCCAATCCAACCGAAGGCGACAGACCCGGTGGAATCTCCCGCGGAGCAGACGGAGGTCATGAGCTGGGTTGCCGCCCAGCCTCCACCCGAAGAAAGCTTCACGGTTGCTGATGAGTTCCAGCCCGTCTTGACTGAGTCCGCGACTTTCCACGAATTCAGACTAAAGACGCAGCAATCGCTCGAGCAAGCCGCGCGGGAAGAGTTTCGCCGCAGACTCATCCGCGCAGGCGTTTTGGCTTGCCTCCTCATCGTTGTTGCTGTGGCGGCTGGCGCGGCGCTGTACCATTTCCAGCGGGAGCGCATCCAGGGTTTCCTCGGGCCAATCAAGGAGCAGTTGGTTGCTAGCGGCGTCTGGCCCTCCGAAGGCGGACGGACCACGACAACCACAACCCCCGAGAGCAAATCGGCGCACCGTGCTGCGCGTCGAGGTCCGTCGAAGGCTCAGCCACGCACCGAACGCGAGCCTGCGATTCCGAGCGAGGCTCTCACCCCGTCGAGAAGGTCCAAGCCTCCGCAGCTTGAGGTGCTCGAGCAGAATGGCCAGCGGCGGCTCGTTCCTTATCACGGCACCGCAGTCGTTCGGTTGAAGGATTGGTCCACCGTCCAGGTCCATGCCCGCGCGGGGAAATCCACACCCGCTGGAGCCACAGCCCCAGAATCCGCCTCGGCGGCGCCCTCGACCGCGCCGCGCGCAAGCGGCAGGGAGGAGGCTTCAGGCGAGCTTGCTGAACAACGGCAAATGCCTGCGTACCCGTCCCTGGCGCTTCAAAACAACCTGCAAGGCTCCGTCGTGCTCCGCGCGTTGATCGGGAAAGACGGAACCATTCAAAACGTCCAGTTGGTCAGCGGCCCTCCCATCCTGGCATCCGCGGTCCTCGATGCCGTCCGCAAATGGCGTTACAGGCCGTACCTGCAAAACGGCGAGCCGGCGGAAGTGGAGCGGCGAATCATCGTCGAGTTCACCATCTCAACAAAATGAACCCGGCTTCGAAGAGCCAAAGGACCATCGCCCGCGCGTTTATTCCCTTCGGACTCTGCCCAGTCGGCAGATCTCGCCGTACTCCCTCGGGGTGAGCGGCGAGACCGCAATCGGCCGGAACATCTTGAACAGCTTCATCTGCTTGAGTCGCGCGTTGGCCTTGAGTTCAGCGAGCGGCACGGCACGCTTAAACTGGATCGCCCCGCGCACCCGGACCACGAGGTTTTCCTGCTTGAGCTCAGGGTTCTGGTAAGGATCGCTCGTCGCTTCGAGCACTGCATAGGCGGACTTCTCTGGCGCCGTGTGGTACCCGATGATCCGATCGCCCTTGCGGATCCCGCTCAAGTACTTTTGAGCTGCAGTGCCCATCACGCCATCCCAGACCTCCGCTTTCTTCTTGAAGAGTTCGTCCAGATGGTAAGTCTCGGGGTCAGTCAGAAAGAACCAGTAATTCGGCATGGACGTACTCCCAACCGGGCTGCGAACCCGGTAAAAACCCTGTCCGCCCGGTATTATGCTTGGCAAGCCAGCTTCAGGAAAGACCGAAAGAGCTTTTAGAGGCCAGGTCGCGCCAGTAATGTCCTCCACAAGTCGTCCACGCGAAGAGCCGAAGCTGCGCTGCGGGCGCGCAGGGATTTTCGCGTCAGCAGGGCAAGCGGCGCGCCCGCGCATCGGTTCTATCAGCCGTCGTGAGGATAGTCACCCGGGCCAGTGGCGGCGGGAAGGGCGCGTCAGAACGTTCGCGGTATGGAATCCAGACTCGTGCAGAGAACGTGTCGGTGACGAGGGACTCTCGCCAGGTATCTCCGCGCCTCCAGGAATTTTCGGTTGGATCGCTCATCGGCGGGGAGACGCATGTGCACGGGCACCCGGTTGATACAGTAGGTCCGTATCTCCGGCACCAAGTCTTTCACTAGGTCCAGCTCGGTCGGGTTGTTATCCACGACCATCACCTTTCGTGAGTTTCCCGCGGCGTGTTCCTGAACCAGCCTCGCCTTTCCGCCTTCCACCGCGGTGAAAAACGTGTCCGCGAAAAAGCCGTCCAGTTGAGCGGCGACGGCTTTGTAGCGCTGCCATTCGTGGTGCCCAAAGGAAAGCAGATACAGTTGCACGCCGTTCTTCTTCGCCTCTTCGAGAAACCGCAGGACGTCCGGAAAAAGATAGGGCCGCAGATCGGAGAAGGAGTTCCGCAGGACGTGCTTCATCTCCTCGAGCGGCAGCCGGGTGCCGGAGCGGCGAAAGACGTCCTCGACGTGGCGTTCCAGCGTGTAGCCGGTGGGCCAGACGGCGTTATAGCTTTGCTCCCATTCCGCACCCTCAATTCCCAAACGCAGGAATGCGTCTCTCACATCCACGTGAAAAAACTCGTCCGTATTGAAAAGCGTGTGGTCGAAGTCGAGAAAGCACGCCGCAGTTGAAGAAATCATAGATCTGCCCGGGCTGTTCGTTCACCGCCCAGGCCGAGAAGGCTGGGTCGCCGGGCTCGGACGGATGACCCGAATACTCTAAGCCGGAATCCGGGGCGTGCTGCCCCCGGCGTCTCGTCCTATTCCAAGAGAGTTACCCGCAAGCCCGGCTCGCGTCCGGCCGAAGTGGCCCCGCGCGCTTTGCGCCCGCCGGCTTTAGCGGCGTCGTCCTAGCCCTGCCCGGCCGCCTTAGCAAAGTAGGCCTGGGCCCGGCGCGCGAGCTCTTCGGGCGCTACATCTTCTTTATGGGTGGCAATGCTCCACTGGTGGCCGAACGGGTCGGTGAGCTTGCCGTACCGGTCGCCCCAGAACATATCCGCCACGGCCATTTCGACGCGAGCGCCAGTGGCGACGGCGCGGTTGAAAGTGGAATCCACGTCCTCGACATACACGAACAGCGAAATACTATGGCTGCCAGAAGCTTCCGGCGACGCGGAGCCCGCCTCGCCGAATTCGTCGCAGAGGAACATCATCGAATCGCCTATCTTCAACTCGGCATGGGTGATCTTGCCGGCAGGTCCCGGCATGCGCACGTATTCCTGAGCGCCAAACACCTGCTTGTAAAACTCGATGGCGCGGCCGGCGTTGCGGCACACCAAGTACGGCGTAAGCGTGTGATACCCTTCCGGAATCGGTTTCACCGAATTTGCCATGGTAGTCTCCTTTTTCGAGTTTTGATCCAAACAGTGCGCGTCGGAAGGCACAACATTTTGCAAGCATCAGCCTGCTGTCGTCAACCCACTTTCTCCACCCGGGTCGGGTACACTTTCGCCCGGCAACGGAAGCTGGCGCAGCCCGGGTTCAGGAGGCTCGGTGGCAATCAATCCTTGGCGCGGCCTGAAGAACTTACCCAGGGAACTCTGGATTCTGTGCACCGCACTGCTGGTGAACCGCGCGGGGTTGATGGCTCTCCCCTTCCTGGTTCTGTATCTCACTCGGAGTCTCGGGATCCCGCCCGGCCGCGCCGCTCTGGCGCTGATCGTCTACGGCGCGGGCGCGCTGATCACCGCGCCGCTTTCCGGGCGCTTGAGCGACCGCGTGGGAGCGCACGGCGTCTTGAAGTGGTCTCTTTTTCTTTCGGGCGGCATCCTGTTGCTGTTCCCCCTGGCGCGGAGCTTTGGTGCGATCCTGGCGACGACGTTCTTCTGGGCCATTTTAGGCGAAGCCGGGCGGCCGGCAAGCTTTTCCATCATCGCAGACCTGGTCGCGCCCGAGCAGCGCAAGCCGGCGTTTGCGCTGGGCCGGCTTGCCCTCAACCTCGGGACAAGCGTTGGACCAGCCGTCGGCGGCTTCCTGGCCTTGATTTCTTTTCACGCCTTGTTCCTCGTGGATGGAGCCACCTCGATCCTCGCTGGCGCAGTTCTGGCGCTCGCGCCTTGGCGAGCATCGCGCCAAGTGCAGGCCCAGCCCGCCGACTCGATATGGAACGAGCCGTCCGAGCTGGCTCGCGAAATCGAGGCGGAGGGCGGGGCGCCCTTGCCCAGTCCTCCGGCCAGAGATCTGAGCGTATTCGTCAATCCTCGGCTGGCGTATTTCCTGGCAGCGCTGCTCCCTGTGCACTTGGTCATCTTCCAGTTGCTTTCCGCTCTACCGTTGTTCCTGGTCCGCCACCTGGGCTTGCCGGAAGCGGTCTATGGCCTGGTGTTCACGGTCAACACGCTTATGATTGTCCTGATCGAAGTGCCACTCAACACCGCCATGGCCCATTGGCCTCATCGCTGGGCGCTGGCGCTGGGTGCACTTCTGTACGGGGCAGGCTACGGGGCGCTCGCCTTCACCTCGCACACCGCAGGCGTAGCTGCGACGGTCGTGGTCTGGACCTTCGGGGAAATGATCCTGCTCCCTGGGAGCGCTGCCTACATCGCCGAAATCGCGCCCGCAGAAAAGAGGGGTCAATACATGGGCTTCTACGCGATGTCCTTCAACCTGGCTTTCCTGCTCGGCCCCTGGATCGGCGCGCAAATCCTCGAGCGATCAGGGCCTCAAGTGCTCTGGAGCATTACGTTCCTTTCCGGCTGCGTCTCCGCTTTGCTGATGACCAGGATCCATCCGACGGCGGCGACCGCCGCCGCGGGTGATTGAGCGCTCTGCTCGGTCAACCCTGCGCCTGCGCGTCGTCCTTCAGTGTACGGGCACGTCGCCGCCACGGCAGCGGGTCGCCGGAACAGGAAAACCAGGGGAATGACGGCGACGAAAATAACGCCCAGCAGAAAGAAGCTACGTAGGAAGGAGTACAACGAAGAGCGGCCGCACAGCAGCTTGGGCTACCGGTCGCCGGCGGAGTTCACGCGGCTCGCGCTGACTTCGCCCGGCGGGGCGGGGGGGAGCGGAGCCGTGCGAAGTCAGTCCCTTAGAGTTGACCGGCACCCTATTTTCTGACACACGTTGAGAGTTAGTTTCCGGCAGAATCTGACCTGAAGAAGGGGGATCTGCCGTGAAGAGGAAGCCTCGCCACCGCCACGGAGGGCGACCGCGAGCCCCCGACCGGAAGGTGCTGGAAGGCGTTCTGTGGATTCTGCGCCGCGGCGCCCGCTGGCAGGATCTGCCGGACGAGTTCCCGCACCCGTCGACCTGTTGGCGGCGGTTGCGGGACTGGGAGGAGCAGGGCGTCTGGCTGCTATGGCCGACGTGACTCTTGTGGGCCAGAAATGTCGTCTCGACATCTACGACAAGTTCTTACCGCCTGGACGGTCGATTCGTGGCGAAGAAAAGAAAGCGACGGGAAAGACGAGTCGAACACGTAGAGCCCAGCCTGATCAGAGAGCGCTTGTTGACCCTTAGGGCACGCGAGGTCTTGCCGCTGAACCCTAGCAGCACGGAGGTATTTTCCAGCGGAGAATATACGAAGGAGGCCACTGGTAACAGTGGATGGAACACTGGATGGCTGGAAAAGGAAGAACCGAGAACCTAAAGCCCTGGAAGCCGGGCGAATCCGGTAACTTGTCGGGCCGGCCAAAGAAGCGGCCGATCTCCGACCGGTATGCGGAGCGCGCCGAGACTCCACTACCTGAGAAAGAAAGGATCAAGCGCGGGTTGCCGATGGGCGCCACGTACGGCGACGCCCTTGCATTGGGTCAGTTCAATGCCGCACTAAACGGCAGAACCGAGGCCGCGCGTGAAATCCGCGAATCGATCGAAGGCAAGGTGTCGCAGCGGGAGATCAGCGAGCCGGCAAAGAAGGACATCTGCATCCGCGTCGTCTACGACGAGCCCAAAGGCACGTCCGACGATCGACTACTCGGTCCGGCTAAGGACGCCGAGCGATAGCCAGGTCGCCTTCATCCGGTCGCCGCACAAGCGCAAGATCGCGTGCGCTGGCCGTCATGGCGGGTAGATCACCGGTGGGGCGACGCTCGCGGTCGCCCCAACTCGGATATGCCTTGACGCTCCTAGGTGGAAACTTCAAGTTTCGCCAGTGGCGGCACGGGCTGGCCCAAACGCATTCGCTGCACGCGTTCGAGTTGAGTGAGAGTCCGATCAAACTGCCGCTCGATGCCGCCCTCGTACGGGAGCAGCAGTTCGGGCGAGAGGTCTTTGCGAATCGGCGCCATCCTCAATCGCAACGCGAGTGGCCGGATTCCACCGCATAGGATAGTGCCGGGGGCTAACATCACCGAAGTCACTTCGACTGATCAAAGCCATTCGAGAAGCGAAGCTGAGGCTCTAACCTTTCGGCCGCGGCCAGGGGCCCGACGAATTAGCCCTGCTCGGAAAGACTTCCCTTCTTCTGGTGGGAGCGAAAGCGCTGGAGGTATTTGGGTGGCCGAGACCGCGCGGTGGTGGGCAAGTCAGGGTTTGCGTTTCCTATGATGCTCCTTTATCGCCTTCTCGAGTAGGGCTCGAACAAATTCCGAAACACTATCATAACCCTCGCGCTCAGCAATTTCCCTAAGAGCAGCATGCTGGTCAGAGCGAAGCCGGACACCGATTTGTTTTTCGCGCCGTCGAAATTTCATTTCTGACTGGCAATTGTATAGCAAAGCCCAGAACAGGCAAATGCTTCACTTTTCGCTTGACAAATGTTTAGCAAATGAGTAGCATAAGAACATGCGTCGCAGGCTGAAAAACTCTACAAGAAGTCAGCATGGTCCGCGAGGGCCGGTATTTAGCCGCGTGACATCCAACTTTGAGTCTGAAAGTGAGTTCCAGGCTCTTGCTGTTCAGAATGTCCGCTTGGCAAAGCGTCTTGGGGCGGGCCAATTGCCGGCCGTCGCGTTAGATAAGCTCCGCAAGCTAACGGGAGATCTGGGACTTTCGCTGGCGCTAGGGGATCTACTGTACCTAGATAGCGGCTGGTACGTCACGCATTCTGGTCTCCTCCGATTAGCTCGCCGCGATCGCTGCTCCGGCATCCAAGTCCAGCAGGTCTGCGAGTTCTGCGATCCCTCCATCGGCCGCTGGGTCTTCAAGGCCACCGTTTACAAGTCTCCCCGCTCTCGCGGCTTCGTCGGCTATGGAGACGCCGACCCCTCGAACGTTTCTTCGTTGGTTCATGGGGCCGAGATGCGCGTCGCTGAGACCCGGGCCGTCAACCGCGCTCTTCGCAAGGCCTACGGCATCGGCCTGTGTTCGGTCGAGGAGCTGGGATCCTTTTCATCTGCCCTCGAGCTTGCCCGAGAGAAGCAAAACACTTCTCGCTCGACGGGCGGGAACGGCTCGGGCAACCGCCAGCCACGCCTGCGTGATCGGCTCTGCCTGCTGATCCGTCAACACCAGCTTGATCCGATCCTCGTGAAACGCTACGCCGCGGACTTCTGCGGGACTGAGGTCCTTCGGGATGCCGGCCGAGACTTGGTCGAGTCCTTTATTGACAGGCTAGCTGAATGGGCCGCCAAGGACCGCGAAGGGCCACAGCTATGCCCAACCCCAGGAGGTGAAACCATGAAGCGCCACATCCCAGGTCTTCACAGTGAAGCCCAGAATCATGAAGACAACGCCCTAGAAGGAGTCTTCCTGGTCCGGGTCGAACGAGCGTTCTATCGTTGGCACCCGCAGAAGCCCTTCTTCGCCCTGCGCCTGGCTGTCCTCGAGCCCAAAGAGTTTGCGGGCAAAACTATCTCCGGCCGACTCTACTGCACGCCAAAGGCGCTGTGGAAACTCAGCTGGTTCCTCCGGGACTTTGGTTACGACACCGAGCTGCTCGGCCGAGATGAGGTCGATGAGAAAGTTCTTCTCGGACTGCAGGGAGTCGTCCGGGTTTCGCGCACGACGCTGAATGGTCATTCCTTCCTCAACCTCGAAGGGTTTGCACCGGCAGGGGAGTGGGAGGAGCTCTCGGTAGCAACCGTAGGAAGCGGCGAGACGCCAGAGGCCAGCAATGACCTATAGCTACACCCAGATCAGCCAGTATCTGCGCTGCCCCAGAAGCTATCGGCACCGCTACCTGGACGGCTGGCGGGAGAAGGAGACGCGGGCGGCCATGCTCTTCGGCCGCTGCTTTGAGAAAGCCCTGGCCGCCTTCTTTCGTCGAGAAGACAGTGCGGCCGTCCTGTTCAAGGAATGGGGAGCTTATCGCGAGACTCCACTGGAATACGGCAATGGTGACAGCTGGGACCGCTTGGCCCACCAGGGTGTCCAGCTGCTCGAGAAGCTGGCTCGGGATGACCGCATCCACATCTGCCAGCCCCGCCGCAACCTGCAGGTCAAGCTGGTCCGTTCGCTCCCCAGCGGCAACGACTTCGTGGCCTACATCGATGCCATCGGAATCCTCGACAGCACCCGCTGCCTGCTGGAGTGGAAAACCACTACCAGCCGCTACCCGGAAGAGCCCGAAGGGCTACTGGCACTGGACCCACAGTTGATCTGCTACTCCTGGATCAGCGGCGTCTCCGAGGTGGCCCTGGTCGTATTCGTGCGCAAGCGCCTGCCCGAGATTCGGTACCTGCGCACCTCCATCACTGAAGAGCAGCGCAGGGAATTCGGCCAACTGGTTGAAGCCACAACCGGGCAGATCGAAGCGGGCCAGTTCGTACCTCACAGCGGCATTCGCTTCCCGCAGAACGGCTGTGTCAGCTGCTCCTATCTGGGGCTCTGCCTGGGAAACCCGCAGCTTGTCCAGGCCAAACTCATCCGCCAACCCGGAGCCAGCGACCTTGATTGGCTGGACCACCTTGACGACTAACGGGAGGCCTCTGGTGCCCCCCAAGCTCAAGCGCCGCCGGGCCCTGTTCGTGCTGGCCAAGATTGAGGAGATCCTGGCCTGGGAGCAGAGCGTGGACCACGAGCGAGAGACCCGCTTCGTGGAGTTAGGCCGTTATTTGTGTGAAGTCCGGGCCGGGCAGTACTGGCGGCTGGACAATCTGGGTTCCTTCGATGAGTTCCTGGAGAGGCGTTTCCCGGAGTCTCGCAGGAAGGCCTACTACTTGATGGCCATCCACGAGCACCTGCCGCGGATCCCCAAACCCGACCTCAAGCTGGTGGGCTGGACTAAGGCGACAGAACTAGCGAAGGTGGCCCGCCGGGATGGGCAGCGGTTCGATTGTGCAACCTGGTTGCACAGAGCCCGGGAGCTACCCAAGGAGGAGTTCAAGCGGGAGGTCGAGCGGCATCTGACGGGCCAGGAGACCGAACCCTGGGAAATCATCTACTTCAAGCTGTACAAGAGCCAGCTGTCGGTGGTCGAGCAGGCCCTGGAGACGGCCTCTCTGATGCTGGGCACGGACAAGTCCCGTGGCTACTCCCTGGAGATGATCTGTGCGGACTTTTTGGCGGGGGCCAATCTGGAGAATGGGAATCCGGATGCCTTACTTATCTCGCTCGGTCGGCTCTTCGAATTTCTTCCGCGTCCCAAGCAACAGGAGTTCTTGGAGCAAGTGCGAAAGGCTTCGTGACCCCACCTCGCCCAAGGCGCCCGCGGCTGCGGCTCGACCCGGAATCCTATCGAAGGCTGTGCCGAAAGGTGCTGGAGCGTGATGGGTGGCGCTGCCAGTTTTGCGGATGCATCGCTGAGCTTCAGGTGCACCACGTCAAGCCGCGCAGTCGGATGGGCGACGATGCCCTGCAAAATCTGGTCGCAGTCTGCGCCACATGCCACGACAACTTGCATCGGCAAGACTGTGGCTAGGAAGCTTGCGTTACAGAAACTGAGATGCTGCTCTGCTGCATCGCGGTACAAACTGTCCGCTGATCTCCAGCTAAGCTGACATTACTGTTCGTTCTGTCTCTTATAGGGAACTCGCACTTAAAGCGCAGGTGTGATTGGAACTCGGTCCACTCCTACCCAGGGAAAATGTTGTTCCTGCAGGCGATATGAAAGAACCCCCGGTAGATGGTGAGCGAGCGGTCGTAGCGTACGACCAGGCGCCGGAAATTCCCCAGCCACCCAATGGTGCGCTCGACGATCCAGCGCTGCTTGTACCGCCGCAATGCGCGGCCGTCCTGGGTCGGCCGCCGGGTTCGGTTCTTGTGGTGCGCTGCGATCAATTCGATTCCTCGCCGGGCCGGTCGCTCCCGCAACGGGTCGCTGTCGTAGCTGCCGTCGGCGATCACCCGCTGGGGCTTCTGCCGGGGCCGACCCGGCCGGCGTCGGCGCCCGACGCAGATCGTCGCCAGCGTTGTCTCCGCGAGCCGGACTTCCGCCGGGGATGCAGAGTGAAGGTGGTCTCCCAAAGGAACACCCGCGCCGTCGACCATCACCATCCACTTCGTGCCTTTCCCCCGGCGGTTTTGCCAACTGCGGAGCCCCTTTTTCGCCGGAGCAAAACTGCCGTCGAGGAACGATTCGCTCCACTTCAATTGCTGGCGTTCGTTCAACTCGCTGAGGAATGCGCGCCAAAGATTCAGCCAGACGCCCTGCTCCTCCCAGTCCCGCAACCGCCGCCAACAGGTCGACGGGTGCGGGAACTCGTCCGGCAGATCCTGCCAGCGGGCGCCGCCGCGCAGAATCCACAGAACGCCTTCCAGCACCTCGGGAACGGTTTCGGCACAACCTTGCCTGCTCCTGCAGGCACAGATCCCGTTTTCGAACTCAAGCTGAGCTCAAGTCTCCACCATTGCAATGGTTCCCCGGAAGGGAAACTCGCCCTGCAGTCCGTCTCCTAGGAACCAGGTATTTGATACAATCCTGTAGAACTATGCAAAGAGCTATCAGGGCTCGTTTTCCGGGCGGCATCAGCGAGGCCTGGGGTCCGACTTCAACAGAATTCATATGGACAGCAAAGCGCGGATTAAAGAAGCAATCGGGCGGCGAGTGTTTCGAGCAAATTATTGTTGACTTTGACGTGCGGTCAACCATAGTCATAGATCCAGTAACGTTCCTCAGGAGTAGCCGTGAAGCCTCTGATCTTGGACCTCAAAGATCCCTCCCAAGGCAACCTTCCACCACAGGGAAGGCTTGTACAGCTTCTCCGGCGCATCTTGGGCCTTAAGGATCCCCTCGCCGATGGCAGCCCTCCGCTCCGGCCATCCGTCGTTGAAAGGCTGGATGACTTCTTTGCGCATGACCGACCAAGACTCAATGAGGTTCTGCCCAGACTTGAATCGCATGCCGCTAAGCCTAGCAAGGACATGGAAACCGCTTCCTCCTCTGAGCGAGGTCGCATACAGGCCCCGGCCCACGCGGCCCCCCCGGCGCTGCACGGTCCGAAGGGGAAAGAACGACCGATTCATTTAGGGTCTTCCTCGCCCCGCGATTATTCGTTGGTTCAGGAGCTACGGGCGAGCCTGCCCCGGCAAAGCTTAACAAGGCGGACGGCCCGCAACCATGGCCGGCACAGGAAACTGATTTTCGCCTGCCTATCTGTTTCTGTTTTGATCTTGATTCTGGGAGCCGCGGTGATCTTTGTCCGTCGTCAAGCTGCAAGGAAGGCCGAACTAGCTGCAAGCTCCAGTCCGATTCCTGCCCAAGTATCTGCTCCGTCGGTCACCGAGCCGCTCCCGGAAGCCACGCCTGACTCAGGCACACCAGAGACGCAACCTCCGCCCACGAATCCCGATGGTCAACCGACGGTGCGAGCCCAGCCCTCAATCCCCGCAGCCTCCCCCTCAGTTGTCGGCAAACTGACTTCCCCCGCCGCGCCGCGCAAAAAGGTCCCGCCGCCTGCGGAAAAGCCGCCGCGCCCTGTCCCTGCGGGCGAAGTCCCCGGCGGCGTGCCGGGTGGTCAGGGGGGCACCGCCTTGAGCGGGATCGCCCCGGAACCTTCGCGCCCTGCTCCTGCGCCGCCCCTTCAGATGCAAGCCCCGGCCAAGACACCGGGAGAAACTGCGAATCGCTCAACGGGCTTGCAGGCTGATACTGGTCGAGCCACCGAGGAAGCGAGCGGCTCTCTCGGCGCGTCCGGGACAAGCGAAAGAACCTCCGGAGTAAAGATTACACAGATCACGGCTGATGGCCCAGCGGCGCAAGCAGGGTTGAGGGTCGGGGATATCATCACGGAATTGGATGGTGTGCCCGTCAGAATGGCGCAGATTCTGGATGCTCAGATAGCTCTGCGCAAGCCAGGTTCGAAGATCCGGATCAGCTACATACGGAATTCATTGCCGGGCAAGGCCACCGTCACCGTTGGCAAGCGCGTAACCCCCTGAGATCGAGCCTGGATGGCTCGTTTGCATCCCTTTTGAGCGGATTTGAACCGCCGAGTACCGCAAAATCATTGCCCTCCGCTATATCGAGTCAGGACGCTCGAAGTGGCCCATCCACTCAGGAGGTACGCTCCGATGAGCACTCGCTGCAGATTGCTGGTGATCGTTTCAGGGCTCTTGGCTGTTCTTGCGATGGGCGGCACGGCAAACTCACAGAACGAGCAGGAAGTCCGACTGCGCATCGCGAAAGCCTACGGATTCCAATCCTGGGATCAAGTCGAACAATTGCGCTTTGCCTTCCACGTGCAGCGCGGCAAGGATCATCTGGTGCGCTCCTGGGTGTGGGAGCCGAAGGTGGATCGCGTCAGCTTTGCAGGGACAGACCGGCAGGGCAAGCCCGTAAAGCTCACGTATCTTCGCAGCGAGCTGAACGCCGAACCTGCGCCACAGGTAAAAGAGATTGACGCCTCCTTCATCAACGACCAGTACTGGCTCCTGTTCCCCTTACATCTGGAGTGGGACCAAGCCGCCAAGGTGGATGACACAGGGCCGCACAACCTGCCGATCGGCCCGGGAAGCGGAAGGCGCATTGTGGTCACCTATCCGCCCAACCGTGGCTACACGCCGGGCGACACGTACGAGCTATTTGTCGGAGGAAATGGCCGAATCGTTCAGTGGATCTACCATCGCGGCGGCGCTGCCAAGCCGACACTCGTGGCCACATGGGAGGAGAACCGCCATCTAGGCCCGCTTCTCGTCTCTCTGAATCACCGCGGCGCCGAAAGGAATATCCGGGTGTGGTTCACCGACGTGGCCGTGAAGCTGGCTGGTTCCGATCACTGGATCGTTGCGAAATGAACCCAGCACAAACCGGAGGGATGCCTCGAAGACCTATCTGGGTTGCAGGATGAAGAACAGCAGGAGGTAACGCTTCAGGTTGTGTGTGATCAGGAAGTTTTCTTTGACATGCTCGTGACCGTCCTCACCCAGCTTGCGCGCGAATTCGGGATTCAAGAGCAGAAAGCGAACCTGCTGGGCACAGCCTTCCACCGAATGCACCAGCATCCCGGTGATCTTGTGGATGACCTGGCGGGGGATGCCGCCGACGGCCGAGGCCACCACGGGCTTCTTCTTCCACAATGCTTCGGCAACGGTCAGACCGAAGCCCTCGCGGAGCGACTTCTGGATGATGATCGTCGAGGCGCGCTGCAGCGCGTTGATTTCCAAGTGGCTGGTGGGCGGCAGGTCGAGGATATGAATGTCCGGATCGCTTCTAGCCGCTTCCTGGATCTCGCGCAGCACGGCTTCGCCTTCGGGGTCGTCCGTGGCGCCTCCGCCGGCGAGCACGAGCTGGCAATCGGCGTACTTGCGCACGATGCGAAACGCTTGGATCACGCCCAGCGGGTCTTTCAGCCGGTCGAAACGGGAGATTTGCGTCAGAACCGGCCGTTCGGGATCAATGCCAAAGCGCTCCACCACGCTGCGGATGAATTCAGGGTCCAGATCGCGGTTTTTGTCGGCCAGCGGATCGATGGATGGCGAAAAAAGATACTGCGGGATAGGCAGGCCGCGGGTGAAGGCGGGCGCGGAAAACAGTGCGGCGTCGTAACGTTCCACGAACGGCCGCAGGAACTCCCACACTTCGGGGTTCGGGCGGGACAGATCAATGTGGCATCGCCAGATCCATTTCCCGTGCGAGCCGTTGCGGGCTTCGACCAGCGCGATCGGCTGCGGGTCGTGTATCACGATCAAATCCCCGCCAAAGCTCATGCGCTGGCGGTTCTCTTCATTCGTGCGCAAGAACAAATCAAACCACTCGGGGCGACCCGCAAACGGCGCGCCATGCAGCGCGTTGTGAAACGCCTTGGTGATATCGAAGAAACGCTCGTCGCCGGTGATCACTTCCCAACGGGCGGCGAGGCCCACTTCGTCGAGCAGCGGCACGAGGCCGTTCAAGATTTCGGCCACGCCGCCGCCCACGGCGGTTGAATTCACCATGTGGATGCGCCGGCCAGCCAGGCGCTTGGCCAACGCGCGAATTTCATGGATTTCAGGCGCGCCGACCACCGCGGCATAGTCGTCGAGCCCGACGCGGGGCGCAGCGATGGGAACCTGCGCGGGACTCACGGCTGCCTCCAGGATTCCAGCGTGCGCAGCGCTTGCTTGCGAACGCCTTCGAGCGAGTGGCTGTACAAATCGATTTGATTCAGCGTCGCGGCCAACTCCGGCAACCCGAGGCTGTGCTCGACCCAATTGGAGAAATCGTTGTTGCGCAGGCCGAGTCGCAGCACGGAGTTGATGAGATGGTAGTGCAACGTCTGGACGCTGAGCTCACGGATGCCGTCGGCGAGCTCTCCCAATGTATAGGCTCGGGCTTCGAGCGGAACGGTTACTTCCACGGCTTCGCAGAAATGGAAGGGTTCGAACGCAGGCCGATCAGCCGAATGGAGGTTCTCGCGTAGATGCTGCTCGATCTGACTGGCCAGCACCTCGCGCAGGTTGGCCAACGAAACGACATCCCGCAGATCCACCGCCGCCAACCGCTCGGCGAGAGCGTGTTCGTTGCATGCGGCCATAACCCACTGCGCGAAGTCACTCGAAAACGACGTGTAATGGTGCGATTCCAGACTCTGGAACGTGTGGTAGAAGATCGAGCCATCGGGAACGCTCCGCAGGTGGCGGGCCATCTCGCCAAGGGTATGGGCCCGTTCGCCGCAGACGCGAATCATGTACGAGGCAGCCACGAATTGAAAGGGCTCTTTGGCTCTTCTCATAGCAGCCGCTGGTTCAAGTCTTCCAAGAATTGCCGGACTTCCGCGGGCGAACGTAAATGATAGCGCGCTGCCGTGTGCCGTGTCTTGCCCACCGCCACGGAAACTCCCCTGAGCTTCTGAAAGACGAGCTCGTCGGTCGAATCATCACCCAGATAGAAGACCAGCCAACGTCCTCGCGGCCGGCGCCGGCGTTCGTAATGTAAGGCCCACTGGATCGCAGTCCACTTATCCACGCGCGGCGGAGGCATCACTCCTGGCCCAGCACCCCGCTCCTTCCCTGCCGGCAGCAGCTCCCAGACCCTTTTGCCCGCCAGCATGGTCAGCCGGGCATATCGCTGTAAGAGCGCCGCAGCGACCTTTTCTGCAAGCGCGCGGTTCCGGCGCGAGGCCGAGCGATAATGTACGGCAAGCGTCGCGTGCTTGGACTCGAGCACCACGCCCGCCACTCCGCCCAGCCGGCGAGCCAGGGCCCGCTCCGCTCGCGCTAGGGTCCCACGTTCCCTGCGATTCAGAAGCGTGATGGCGCGGTTGCCTGGCGTGAGCAAGAAGAATCCGTGCGCGCCGACGTACCAGATGCGCTCGAGGCCGACTCTTTCGCGCAAGTCTTCCAGCCGGCGTCCACTCACCACGCCGACCACGACGCCGCGCCGCGCCAACTCCCCCAGCAGGCCTTTCACGCGCGGGCTGAGCTGCACTTGGCCCGGCCGCCGCCTGATCCGAACCAGGGTGCCATCGAAATCGGTGAACACAGCCAAGTAGCACGCGCGGCGCAACTCCCGTTCGATTTCGCCGCGGGCGGCCAGCAAATGCCGGGGTGCGCTCATGCCAGCTTGGAGAGCTCTCGGATGATGTCAACGGCCCACTTGTACACGTTATGTTCGCGCACTCGCTCGCGCAGCCGCCGCATGCGCCGGCGCACCTCCAGCGGATCCATTTCGATGGCCTCGTGGATGCGGTCGGCAAACTCCTCGGGCGCGTAGGGGTTGACGATCAGCGCATCCGTCAGCTCGCGCGCGGCTCCGGTAAAACGCCCCAGCAACAGGACCCCATCGCAATCGGTCTGCGCGGCGACGAATTCCTTGGCCACGAGGTTCATGCCGTCGTGCAACGAGCTAACTATCATGAACCGTGCCATGCCGTACAGCCCCAGCAGCACCGGGAGCGGTACATGCTCGCACGCGTAAACTATCGGCTGCCAGCCGCCACGGCCGTATTTCCAGTTGAGGGCAGCGACGCGCTGGTCCACTTCTTCGCTCAGACGCCGATACTCCTCCACATGCGTGCGGCTGGGCGCGCCCGCTTGAAAGAAGACGAGTCGGCCGCGGTACTGCGGGTAACGCTCGAGGAGACGATCGAGTGCGTCCAAGCGCTCGGGCAAGCCCTTGGTGTAGTCGAGCCGATCGACGCCCACGCCGAGGATACAGTTTTCCGGGAGCCGGTATTTGCGGCGCAGGGCCGCGCCCAGGCGGCGAACTTCCGGCGAGGTCGCGCGCCGGGCGATGTCTTCGAAGTCGATACTGATGGGAAAGGCGCGGATTTTGGTGGTGTGCCCGCCATAGGTGATGGCAGTGGCCTCACGGTCGGGTCGGGCCTCGAGCTCCTGGTCCACCGTTTCGATGAAGTTTAAGCAATGCGCGCGGATGTGGAAACCCAGGATGTGGTTCCCCAGCATGCCGGCGAGAATTTGTTCTTTCCACGGGCAGATTCCGAACACCTCAGGATTCGGCCAGGGGATATGCCAGAATTGGGCGAGGATGGCCCTCGGGCACCGCTCGCGCAACATCCTCGGCAGGAGAGCGAAATGGTAGTCCTGGATGAAGATAAAGGCGCGCTCGTTGCCGACCTCCTGCGCCACGCTTTCAGCGAACGTGCTGTTCGCCTCGCGATAGGCTTCCCAGTGCTCGCGGCGAAAGATCGGCCGGCGAAAGGCCACATGGCAGAGCGGCCACAGTCCGGAGTTGGCGAAGCCGTAGTAGTAGCCCTCTTCCAGCTCCTTGGTCAGCCAGACGCGCTTCAGCCGATAGGCGGGATTGTCAGGCGGCACCGGGACACAGCCGTTTTCGTCGGTGGCATCGGCATCCGCCGAACCGCTGCCATGCGCCACCCAGAGACCGCGGCTGGCCTTCATGACGGGGTCCAGCGCCGTGGTGACGCCGCTGGCCGGACGGATCCATTCCACGCGGCCGTCGCGATAGACGTGCATGTAGGGCTCGCGGTTCGAAACCACGACGAACTTGTGCTTTCGCAACTTGGTGCGAATCAGTTGGCGTAGACTCTCGCGCGTCTCCGGCACGTTTCTCCCCTCAGGCGCCGGCTTCGCCGCAGGTGATGTACCGGCTATCGGGCGCGGGGGTTGCCTTGGCTCAGGCGCACAATCGAAGCCGCCGCCATGCAGCGCATGGCGTCCTTCTCATCGTTCAATAAAGGCTTCAGCCTCGGAAACAACTCGCGACGCCTCGGCCCGATCGTGCCCAGCGCGGCAACCGCCTCCGCTCTCTTCGCAGCTTTGTCCTCGGCGACGCCGCCGGTCAACACCTTCCACGCCGTGACCTCCACGGGTCCAGAGGCAGTTTCCTTCGGCGGTTGGGCAAAGGAGGCAGAGCAAAAGACAGAATAAGAACAGCAAACGATCGCTCGTGCAATGAAAAATCTCATCGACGGTCAACCTCGGAAGTACGGGCAAGGTGGCCAGGGCGCGGCCAGACTCTAAATCAAGGGGCCATTCGAAAGCTCATCCGCATGCCTCGCAGGGTTCTTCTCCTGGCAATAGGAATTCGTACGGAACCCTGGCCATGCCCCCTGGGCGACCGGAAGCCTCTTTCTGAAAGAATTTCCTCGGCAACAGTTCCCGGAGGCGAAACAGGCTCTGCAGCCAAAGACCCCGGACGCGTTGCACTGGCAAGCTTGTCGCCAAGGCAACCGATGAATCGCTCATCCCCAACACGCTCCGCAGGATAAAAACGGCACGCTGGTCGCAGGGAATACAAAGCACTTTCTCCGGGAGACTCTGGCCGGATCGATTTGCCTGCGAAACAGTCGCGGAGCGCCGCTTGACTGCGGCCAGTGCGAGACCCATGAGGCGCGGCGGTAATGTGCTTGTTTGAAGAACCGATTTTTCTCGCCAATAGTCAGAAAATGCTTCGCGCGTACATTCGCTTGCAAGATCCTTGCAACCCAGAAAAAGACAACAAAACCGGAAGACGGATGTCTTCCAACGGTCGTAAAAGACGTTGGTTTCTCGGGCCTCGCCGAGGGCAGGCCCGTGCGGCTCTTCCCCATCGTTGCGCACCGCGTGGGAGACGACTCGATGCACATCCGCAGGGCGGCACGGACTTGGGATGACATCAAATGCGCCCGACTGAATCGCTTCCAGGTATGCGTTCTCGTCCTCCCTCCGAGAAGTCATGACCAAACGCACTTTCGACTGCACGCGCTTCGCCGCGCGGAGCACGTCGCGAAAACCACCGTCCGTCAAGCGGTCCTCGCAAAAAATCATGAGAACACACTGCTGAGCCAAGATCGCCTTGGCTTTGACCACCGTAGCGGCGCAGACGGGCTCAAACCCCCATTGGCTGAGAATACTTGCAAGCCTTCGGCAAATCTCGAGGTCTGCCGTGGCGATCAGAACTTCCCAATGAGCAAGCATATGCGCCTCCTCCGTGGCAGGGGGCCCGAAACCACGGGAGCCGGCCGGCCAGTACCCCCCACGTCGAACATTCGCATTCCCTCCAAGCCTCAGTAAGACATTTACTCAGAGCTTCTACGTGGCCAGCACTGCTCTGAGCACTTCACCAGGACCACTTCGTCGGGCGTTTCGTTAATCGTTTTTCCAACTCAACCGAGCGAATCGTCGCCCTGTACGCTCCGCAGTCGCCCCTCAATCCCTTTACAAACCAGAAGCAGTCGCAGTTCCAGGTGCCCCATTTCGGGGCCTCTCCGACCTAATTTCTTCATTACAAAGAGAATATTTGTGGCGGTCGGCAATGGGTTGCTGCCTACTGACAGGTACTAGTCCCTGAATTTTTTTCCTACCTCAGCCCTTCGGTCACTTTCTGTGGGAATTGGCAAGAGGCAAGATTCCAGGGAGCACCCTAATGTGAGCAATCTAAATGGATTTAGGCCACTGTTTGTTCAACTCTTTTATCTTCAATCAGTTATCACGGACATCCTTATGCGGGGGTTCTGCCATCTCTGCACAGAGGAGTAGCTGGAGGTGTTCAATGATACTCGGCAAACGAGGCTACATCCTGCTGGGTACGCTTCTGGTCGGGGCACTGGTCGTTGCCGGTGCCACGCTGGCCAACCGAGCGGACCCAGTGACCCTGCCCGAGGGCACAGCCGTCCATGTTCGCCTGGACAACGCTGTGGCTAGCAACCAAGCTAGGTCCGGCGACGAGTTTACCGCGACAGTTTCCGAACCGGTTGTTGTGGAAGGCAAGACGGTGATTCCACAAGGCGCGCCTGCCAAAGGCCGTGTTGTAGACGCGAGAGAATCAGGCCGACTGAAGGGCGTGTCCCGGCTACGGCTGGCACTCACCGACGTGGAAGTGCGCGGCAAATCGTATGAGCTCCGCACAACCTCCACCGGTCGCGTGGGCCGCAGCCACAAGAACCGGAACCTGGCGTGGATCGGCGGCAGTGCCGCCGGAGGAGCAGTCATCGGCGCCATCGCCGGGGGTGGCAAGGGAGCACTGATCGGAGGTCCTGTCGGCGCAGGCGCCGGAACAGCGGTGGCCTACCTGACGGGCAAGAAAGATACCCGATTCCCTGCCGAGACCCCGCTGACCTTCAAACTCACCCACCCGGTCACCATCAACGCCAAGGGCTAATCTGACTTAGCCCTTATCGAGCCGCGCGCGGCGGACCCTTAGTCAAACGAGATCCGCCGCGCAAGGCCGCGCGAGGTCCGGCACTTGTCAGCAATGCGCGAGTGTTGACGCTGCAGCTTCCTCAACTTCGGGCAAAAGCAATTGGAGGGTCCTCGACCTGAGCCATCGTTCACGACTCTTCGGCTCCCAAGAAGAACGGACATTTTGCGGAGTGATTGGAGTTACTCGACTTGCTGTAGATTCAGCGCGATACGCACTCCATTTACCAAAACTATGCTCTGATTGATCAGCTCCTGGTTGGTGATTTCGGCCTCGGTGAACTCTCGAAGCGGCTTCAGGGGAAGAATGAACTCGAGCGCTTCGGAAGAGGTACCGGACTTTGCGACCAGTTGGTTGAGAAGAGTGATGTCCAAACCATGAATCTGCGCGTCCGCGGGTATTTTCTCGAGTAGGGCCTTGAGCTGGAGCGCAAGAAAGAGGTCAAAGCTTTGTGCGGCGCGCTTATAGATGGAACTGGTTTCTTTTTCAAAGTGGAGAGGATTGCGCAGCGTAAGCTGCAGAACGATTTGGTTCCGAAAGACCACGAACGAGGGCGGCGCATAGTCCACGAACTCACGCTTCGCCACGCCGCCATTTGCGAGCGCGTCCAGTTGCGATTGGTACTTCGCCTGGAGGCGTTCCGCATCGGCTTGGGTGGCCGCTGTAGACGGTGCCGCTTGCGTTTCTGGCCTGTCCGTGCCCGAGGGCAGAGTGGGGCCGGATAAAGCAGCTGTCGCTCCTGCCGACGCCCGAATCCCGGGCATACGAGAACTTGGCAGCGGCTCCCGGGGAATCAACGGCCGCGTTCCCGCGCTCGAGGAAGCTGCAGATCGAGCGGGCGCGGGCTGCTCCGAAACCGCTTTCCCCAGCGCTTCTAGGTTGAGCGGCTCGCGCGCGCCCAGCGCCAGCCCAAATTCCTCTCCATTCACATAGATCTCCGAACGGTTCAGAATTTCCTGCTGAGCGGAATCGCCGACGGCTTCAAAGAATCCCAAGGCATCCGGCTTGTCGAAGACGACCACGAGGATCTCTTTGCCTTCGTAGTCAGAACTTTTCTTGGATCTTCGTGCGTGATAGGAAATCTCGAAGCCGATTGCATCGCATGTCACATCAGCAGGGATCTCCCGCGTCACCAGCCTCAGGATCGGAACCACAACGTCTTTGAAAGTCCGGCTGGCTCGCTCATTCCTCGTGAGCAGGCCGGCGTTATACGCAGCGTTGTAATTCCCCGTGATTTTCAAAACCATCCGGTCGTGAAACCTCACGAATTCAACCCCGCGGGAGTCCGCTTCCGCCTGTTGAGACGGATCGAGTCCCACGTAACGGCTCAGAACGAACGGAAATGGAAACTTCGTGGCCGCAATCGCGCGATTTATGGCCTTGAGCTGGGGGAAATACTTTGCCTCTACCGCCTTGAGTTCAGGATTAACGATTTCCACGGGGCTCACCTGCGCGCAGCCTGTTGTGACATCGTTGCACAGCACCGCGGCGCAAAGGACAGCACAGAAAAGACTGCGGGGTGGAGACTGCCGAGCCGCGCGCTGATTGTTCTTGAGCGCCATGGGCCTCTATCTTGCCGAGTAATTGGGCCCGGGACGAGCCGGGGGCTGGTAAGGTGGCTGCGCAATGGCTCGCGTATAGGTAATCACCGCCCGGATCTCGTCCCGCGTCAATGCTTGGCCATAGGGAGGCATCATCGCGGACTTGCCCAGCGCGCTGCCTCCGAGGGTGATGATGTTTTGCATGTATTCGTCGCTCTCGGCATTCAACGTGGCCCCGTCGCTCATTAGCGCCGGAGTTGGAGTCACATTTGATCGGTTGGAGGGGCCCGCCGGAGTCGAATCCGCATGGCACCAAACACAGTAGGTATAGAACACTCGCTTGCCCTGAGCTTGCTGGTACGTCAACGGTATGACGTGCTGGGGATCGTTCCAGTCTGGCTCGGTATCATAGGCTCGGAGAAGCGGATCGGGTGCCGGTGCCGCGCCCTTCTTGCGGCATGCCGGCAGCATCGACAAAGTCAGGACAACAGTGGCAGCAAGCCACGCCCCTCGCTTCATTGGCTCGCTCCTTGCACTGCTTTGGCCATGGCAGGCGGAGTCAATGCCACGTGTCCCGTCTTCTGTGGCTTCCCTGCCTGCCGCAGCGTCAGCAGATAAGCCGTCAGAGCCTTAATCTCATCCTCGCTGAAAGCCCGTCGCGGCTCAATGGCTCCCGGCACTAAGACCTGTGGGTTCCTCAGCCACGCCTCAATCCACGCCGGGGTCATCCAATTTCCTACGTTGCTCAAATTGGGCCCAACGTAGCCGCCGGATGCACCAATCGTATGGCAGGACTGGCACTGGTACTTCACCTCGTAGAGCTGGTTCCCGAGAGCGGCCATCTGAGGAGTGAACTGCCTCTGGTCCACGCTCGCAGGGTTCACCTCCGGGCTTTCGAGAGCCATGACGATGTAGTCGGCAGCGATTGCTGCTTCTTTGTCGGTCATGTTGAACTGCGGCATGCGGAAGATGAGCGTTGGCCGCAACGTCTGCGGATTCTTCAGGAAATCAATAATCCATTGGCGCTGCGCTCGCGAACCTTCATAGGAAAGATCCGGAGCCAAGTCGCCGCCATAGCCGTTGAATCTATGGCAAACGTAGCACTTATAGCGCTCGTAGACTTCGCCGAACGCCCCTGCCGGATGGAAAACGGGTTTGGGGCGAGGCACTACCAATCGCTCGATCCCACTCGTTGTGGGCCTTCCGGTCATGCCGAGCAGAGCCGTCGTCATGGCGTCGAGGTCAGCGGGAGTCAGGTGATATTGGGGCATGCGCGCAGCCGGATTAACGGAAGCCGGGTCAACGAGTTTCGCCTGGATGTAGGAAATCAGGTTCCGCGGAATGTTGGAGGTCCCGAAATCCAGTTGTGAGACGTTCTTCGCCCCCATGGCGGAGAGATCAGGCCCGAAGTCTTTCAGCGGGCTCATGCCTTGGACGACGTGGCAGCTCCCGCAGCCTTTTTCGAGGAACAGCCTCCGTCCAAGATTGATCTCCTCCTGAGTGGGCTCCCCGAGCTTCGGCACATCACTCACCAAGTCCGGGTCGGTCAATTTCGTCGTGATGTATTGCGTGACCTTATAGAGGTCTTCATCTGACCATTCATACCGCGGCATCTGGCTGTGCAGCAGATAAGCCTGTGGGTTGCGCAGCCATGCCGCCAGCCAGTCTCGGTTCACCTTGCTTCCGACTTTCGTTAGTTCGGGACCGATGTCGCCACCGATCAATTTCGTCTCGCCAGCCCGGGTCACGGCCAGCGGGTGGCACGTCGAGCAGAACATTTGTCGGAATCGTACTTCGCCTTGCTCCACGACGTCCGGCCTCTTGCTCCACGTCGCCGCCACCCGCGGATCAATCCTATAAGGTTCGACAGGCTTAGGCTTTAATGTGTTTAGGTAACCTGAAAGTGCACGGAGTTCCGCTTCCGACAGTTGGAACTTAGGCATGCGTGGCTCTTCTTCTTTTTCGTAACCGTTTGCAACTACATTACCGTCTTTATCGACGATCGTGCGGGGCTCCTTCAGCCACTTGTAGATCCACTCTCGGCTCACTTTGGTTCCGATATTCGTCAGGTCTGGGCCAAGCATCGCGGGTCGTTCGATGCCCTCCAGACGGTGGCACGCCACGCAGTTGAATTCCGCCAGGAGCTGCCGACCGCGACTGAGTTGAGGCGTTTGCGCAAGGTCGGCGCGGTGACAGCTCCCACAGGAAGCCTGAATGAACCGGATCGGGAAAAGCGGTTGCTCCCAAGCCAGGGTGGTCTTGTGCGCCTCGGCCACCTCCGTGGCGGCACCTTGTCCGCGATGGCAAATGGTGCACCCCCAGTCGCGGACGTGGTGCGGAATGGGTGGATGAGCGCGGAAGGGTTGCGGGACGGAAGGACCTGCCAGGCTCGGTTGCGCGATCCCCTGGTGGCAGGTAGTGCAGCGGTCCACTACGTTCATGTCCGGAATCCAGACCTGATCGATACCCGGATGATAGTCAGCCAGCAAGTGTTTCGTGTCCGCCCGCCCTTCCGCGAACTTCACGTACGCGCGCTTGTACCGTTTCCACTCCCGGCGAAGGTCCTTGATAGGAGAGATCGCCAGCACGGCCACAAACAGCACCGACATCGCAGCGAAAGTGAAGCGCATCCGGCGCGATACTTTTCCCATCTCCTCAGCCGGCATGCGGCCTCCATGGCCAAACCCATGACCACCCCGGCCCCCGGAAGAGTGTTCCGACCAGCGTTAGGACCAGCGCCACGAAAATGAACCAGGTCATGACCCACCACGAGACTGGTCGGGTCCGCAAATAGTCCATCCAGTGCCATCTCCCCGACGTCAGAAAGTAGGAGAACACGATGAGGCTGCCCATCAGCATCGTTGGCACCAGGACGGTCCAAGCGCCAAAAATCGCGAGGAACACGATGAGTGCCACGAGCACCCCGAGAAGCACGCTCAGACGGTGTGTGCGATTCGTCGCCCAGAGCGGCTCGCCCTGCACATTGACGTTGAAGTAGGGAATTACGACCAGGGCCACGACTACCAAGGTTGGGATGATGATTCCCGCAACCAGCGGAGGAAAGTAGTGGAGTAATTCCTGCAACCCGAGGAAATACCACGGTGCCTTCGCGGGGTTCGGCGTGAGGAACGGGTTCGCCAACTGTTCGAGCGGCGCATCCCAGAACAGGGCTACCAGCACCAGAGCGATCACCAGAAATTGAAAAGCGATGGCCTCCCGGAGCAGCAGGTGGGGATAGGTCATCAGTTGCCGTTCGATTTCGCCCTGGACCTTCGCCGAAGTCTTCTTGGTGATGAAGACGATCCGCTGCGGATTCTTCCTCGCGTCGGAGCTGAAGCCAGTATCCTGTTTACTCTTTTCGTCCATCTTCCTCCGGCACCGTCAGACCACCGTCCTTCTGCACCCGCCAGAAGTGGATTCCAATGAAAATCACCGCCAGCAGAGGCAAAACCACGCAGTGCAGCACGTAGAAGCGCAGCAACGCGTTCTCGCCGACCAGGTTGCCGCCCAACAATTCGAAGCGTACTTTGCTACCGATGAACGGCATCGAGGAGATGATGTTAGTTCCCACGGTAATGGCCCAGAACGCGAGTTGGTCCCACGGCAGCAGGTACCCGGTGTAGCTCAAGAGCAGCGTCACCAGCAACAGAATCACTCCCACCACCCAGTTAAATTCGTGCGGAGGCTTGTAGCCGCCGCGGTAGAAGACATGGAACATGTGCCAGAACACTGCTATGACCATCAACTGCGCGGCCAGCCGGTGCACATTCCGCAAGAAGATACCGTTCGAGACGACAAAGCGGAGGTCTTTCATGTCGCGATACGCTTGCGGCACAGCGGGGTGGTAGTAGAACATCAGCAGCACACCGGTCACCGTTAGCACGATAAAAAGAAGAAACGAAATCGAGCCGAGATAGTACGAAGCCCGGACGCGCAAGGATTTTTCGCGCACTTTTACGGGCAGCCAGTGCAAAAAGAGGTTTCCGAAGACGGCGACGCTGCGCGTGCGATTTGTGAGGGCCGGCCCGCGACGAAAGATGGATTTCCAAACGCGCATCCCGCGCAGCCGCTCAAACGCCTGATGGAAGGTGGTCGCCATCGGTTTCTTCAAACTTTCAGCACTTGGCCGGGTTTTACTGTTTCAAGCTTGTCGACGAGAAGCTCTCCGTCAGGGGTGAGTGTAATGGAGAAATGCGGCAAGGGACGCGGCGCGGGCCCCTCGATCTTTGTGCCATCGGGTTTGAATTTGCTTCCGTGGCAGGGGCAGGCAATCTGATTCGCCTCCGGCTTCCATTGCGTGATACATCCCAGATGCGTACAGACAGCGGAAACTGCATAGAAGCCTTGCGCCGTGCGAACGATGTACACCTGCTGGTCCTGCAGATACGTCACCGAATTGGCCAGATACAGATCCGGGCTCCCCACACGAAATGCCAGAGGGGGTTCAAACAGCACATTCGGTGAGAAATACTGGTAGGTGATGACGACGGAGCCCAAGCCTGCGATAGCTAGGGCGCCTGCCGCCACTTCATTCAAAAAATCGCGGCGTGTGACGACGGACTTTGCGGCAACCTCCGATTCCGCGCCGGGCGGAGGCTTTGGGGGTTCGTTCATGTTCTGAACTCGATTTTCTCCACCGGGACGAAATTCGGGTCGTGGTCAAACACTTCGTACGCTTCCATGGTGATCGTGTGCGCTGGGCAGCGCTCCGCGCAAAGCCCGCAGCGGATGCAAATCGTTTCGTCCTTCACCATCACGGCTCCCTCGGCTGCGCCCAGTTCATCCGCCTTAAGATGTTGCAGCGTGTTGGGATGGAACTCGGCGTCCGCTTTGAGCCGCGCTTTCGTCTCCTCAGAAAACTGGAACTGGCTTAACGGAACGAGTTGCAGGCAGTTTTCCGGACACACATCCACGCAGCCGCCACAGAGGATGCATTCAGTCCCCTCTTCTTCGTTGCCTTCGAAAATTGTATTGATCCAGCATTGAAGGCAGCGCGAAGCTTCGCGCCGCGCCTGCTCCTCGGTGAAGCCGGTCTCGACTTCGGCTATGCCCGTGCGGCGCTCCAGAGGAATGACAGGCACCGCAAGCCGAGAATATTCGTCGAAGTGCTCGGCCATCTCGTGGTGGTCGAGAACCGTGATTTGCACGTATTTTGGCTTGGGCCTCCATTCCAGGCCGCGAAGGTACCGGTCGATCTGTTCAGCAGCCTTCTTGCCGTCTGCTACGGCGCTGATGATCAGCCGCGGCCCGAAGGCGATGTCGCCTGCGGCGAAAATTCCGGGCGCGGTGCTCATCAGAGTGTCGGGATCGATCTTGATCGTGCCCTGGCGCGTCGTCTCAACTCCGTCCTCCGGCGAGAGGAAGGAGAGGTCAGATGCCTGGCCGATCGCCAGAATCGCCGTGTCGCAGGAAATCACGCTTTCCGACCTTGGCTCGAAGGTGGGGTTGAAGCGGTGCTGGGAATCGAAAACGGAAGTGCAACGGATGGTCTCGAGCCCAGTGAGCTTGCCGTTCGCTTCGAGAAATTGCTTCGGGCCGAGTGCAGGATGGATCTTCAATCCTTCGCGAAGGCCCTCCCCGATCTCTTCTTCGTAGGCAGGCATTTCCTCGCGCGACTCCAGGCAAATCAGATGGACTTCCCGCGCGCCCATGCGCAGCGCCGCGCGAGAAACGTCCATCAGCTCCTTCATGGCTACGTCCATCTCACTGGGGCTCAGGCTGTCCGGCAAGAGCGTGCTGCTCAGCGCTTCAAGAGTTTGTCGCTGCTGCTCCCGAAGCGCAGAGCGGGCCACGTCGATGGCGACGTTGCCACCGCCGATCACTACTACCTTCTCGCCGATGGAGAAGCGATAGCCGAGATTGACGTTGAGCAGGAAATCGATGCCCTTGATCACTCCGTCCAACTCGTGACCCGGTATGTTCAGGTCGCGGCTGCGATGCAAGCCAAACGCGAGAAGGACTGCTTTGTATCCTTGCTTGCGTAGGTCAGCCAGGGAAAAGTCTCGGCCCAAGCGCGCGTTCAAGCGCAATTCCGGGCCGAGATCCAGGATCTCCCGGATTTGTGCCTGTAAGACGTCGCGAGGCAGACGATACTCAGGAATGCCGAGGTGAAGCATGCCCCCCGGCACCGGCGCAGCCTCGAAGACGGTGGCGGGGTAGCCCAGCAGCGCGAGGTCGTGAGCGGCGGAGAGTCCGGCCGGCCCGGAGCCGATGATGGCAACTTTTTCTGCGTATTTGACCTTGGGCTTTTCGGAGAAGACACTGATCGGGTTGCGCGACTCCGGCCCGTAGCGCTCCGTGAGAAAGCGCTTTAGGGCGCGGATCGAAATCGGAGCGTCGAATTGTCCCCGCCGGCACGCTGGCTCGCACGGATGTCCGCAGACGCGGCCGCAAATCGAGGCGAAGGGATTGGGGACCCGGGCGTATCGGTACGCTTCCTCGTACCGCGCCTGCGCGATCAGCGTCACGTACCGCCCGGCCTGCGTGTGGACCGGACATGCCTGCATACAGGGGAAATTGGACTCAAGCCATTCGAGGTCCACGAGTTTGGTTCGCGTGGCCATGAGCTTGGCCGTCCGGGCCCCCTTATTCTTGCTTACTTCTTCACAGTCAATTCGACTTTGGTCGAGCCGCTCGAAACTTCCACAGCCTGCGTCGTGGGCTTGCCGTCCTCGCTCCATGTCTTCAGTGTGTAATGACCCGGAGGAACATTCTTGATTTCAAAGCTGCCCTCCTTGCCAGTCACTGCAAAATAGGGCGTGGGTACGACGACGACATAGCCCGACATCTCGGGGTGGACGTTGCAAAGCAGCGAGGCGGTTCCCAGATCATTGAACTGGAACGATTTCTTCTCGCCCTTTGGCCATGTCCCCAGGTTGTGCGCTAGCTTCTTGTTCCCACTGATGGATGGCCAGTAGACGTTGTGGCCCACCGGATCACTGTTCACGAAGTCCACGGTGGTTCCCTGCAACACGGCCGCAACGTGGGGAACAAACCTCATCTTGCTCTGATCGATGGTGGCATGCTGGGAGGGCGCATCAAACTTCCTTCCAGCGATGGAATCGACATACACGGCGATATTCTCCGCCGACCGCATGCCCTGAGCCGTCACCTTGCCCTTGATGTCTCCAGCCCGGCTGGTGCTGGCAAGCCAAGGGGCCAAATAAAACGCACCCATCAGTATGAACGCCTTCTTGAAAGTACGCATCTGACCTCTCTTTCTTGTGCCCGGCCCCGATGGGCCGGGCACGGATGAGACGCCTAGAACACGAAGTCAATTCCACTCACGAATCCGTTTGCGCGGAAAAACTCCGTTGTGCTCGGGATCGGCTTCTGCCAGCGACGTTGATACTCAAACGCGACCTTGATGTTAGCCCGCACCAGCATCTGCACGCCGGGGCTGAAGCGGTTGCGCGTGTCGTTGCGAGACGCGCCATTCAAGAAGTCGGTAGGGGAGTTCACGAAGTCGTAGCGCATCAGAGTGATCATCCAGGGAAAAACCCAGTACTGCGCCTGCGCAAATCCGCCTGTGAACGTCACCGGAGTGGCGGGCTGGAAGCCGGTGCCGCTGCTGTTGGGCACCAGGTTCTCGTCATGCCCGTACATCCCCAGCCCGTACAGCTCGAACCGGCGGTATTTGAACCGGAAATCACCGCCAGCTCGGTAGAACGGTTCGCGGATGGTTCCGAGGTCGGGGAAAATTGTGCCGCCAATGTTGAGGGCATTGCGGCCGTAGTAGTAGAAAGCGCCGAAGCGGATCGAAGTGTGGTCGCGCGGACCGGTGGGGCCGGCCGCCTGAACTTCCTTGCGGACGTTCGGGTCGCGCTCCAGGTTGAATCGTTGGGAGACGCGCACGTAGACGTCCTTAGAGTTTCGCATCGCCGGCGTATTGTTCGAGCCGTTCACGACCGAAACTGACCATGTGAAGCTTCCATCGTTCGGGTAGCCCCCGATTTCGATACCGCGCTGAGGAATGCCGAACACCAAAGGATTGTTCGTGGTCGTGGGACTGGGCGGCGTGCCCGTCAAAGGCGCGATACTGGCCTGGCTGTAGACATCGTACGGCGTAAGATTGATGGTCCGCGCCTGCGTGAACGGCAGATCCAATTCGAATTGGCCAAATCGGAGGTTGAGGGCGTCTTTGGGCAAATGCAGGTAGTGGCCGATGTCGTTCACCTTCAGGTACCCGTCACCCAAACCAGCCGCCGCATTTGCACCCCCGGCGGAGATGTCGTTGTCGATCCAAAACGAGAGCGTCGGTCCAAAGCTCCCTGCGCCGATGATCGTGAACGTGTTGGGAACGAAGAGATCGGTCCGGGGCAGGAAGCCGAGCGACAACGGTTGCTTGCTGTTATAGGTGAAGTTTCCGGAGTAGCGGAAGCCGAGGGGCAGGCTGCCTGGAATCTCGCCCGGATACACGGCCTCGGGGAAAGCTTCCTTCTGCGCTTTCGCTCCCAGAAGCACGGGGGGCTCTTTGACAAAGAGCTCATCGTCCTTTGGGAATTTGAAGCCGTTCTTCTTGAACGCCTCGCCGAAATCGTTAAGCTCGGGGAAAACGTTGTGACAGGTGGTGCAAGAGGTTTGGTATTTGCGAGAAAACGCCGGGATTGCCGAAGCCCGAGGGGCCGATCCCAGAATCCAGAGCAACACGGCGATCATGAATCCGGCGACCAGCAGACACACATTCGCGCTCCGTCGAGTCATAGTCGAACGCCTCCCTTTTCCGCCCAAGGCACTGGGCAAGCGATTGAGAACTGGCGGCTTCCTCATGCGACCGCCATTGTTGTTTCACCTCTTGATTGGGGCTATGACCCACGTCACCAGGCGATGTGACGGCCGTCACAACTCCGTTACCTGTTTCAGTCTGTCCCCACCGACGGGAAGGGGGAACTTCGGAGCCTGCGCCGGAGAGGCCGCACGACTTTGGGAGTGTTGCGTCGCGGCGACCGCTGGAAACAAAGCAAGTTGAATGCCAAGCTCTATGGACCCACTAAGCGGCGCATCTTCACCCCCAGAGACTGGACCTCGCAGATACACCCTTCCCTCTGAGAGCGAACTTTCACAGAAACAAAGGACCTTACGCTGTGACGCTTATCACAAAGCGCAAGAGGGGTACCAATTCAGGACTGGGAGGGACACTCACACCTCAATCAGCTTTTGGAGGCTCGCCTTATTGCAGATCACCAGCGTCGAGCCGCGGATTTCTAGCAGTCCCTTGCGCTTGAAGTCCGCGAAGAGCCGTGTAACCGTCTCGCGGGATGCCCCTATCATCTGCGCGATTTCCTCGTGGGTCATCGTGAGAGTGGCGCGTACCTCGCCCTTATTTTGTGCCTGACGGGACGCCCAGTCTAGCAGGAAGCGGGCGAGCTTTTCTGCGGCGGATCCGGACAGGCCGAGGTAACGCACTTCCTGATACGTCGCATGGCAGATCTCGCTGAGTATCTGCGCAACGCGGACGGCCGCTTCTC
>Ga0207646_10001207_pt1 | contig 32503 bp, 30 predicted proteins | sample KBSK5502metaG_FD_184343 | JGI IMG/M metagenome (GOLD analysis project Ga0207646, IMG submission 184343) | Corn, switchgrass and miscanthus rhizosphere microbial communities from Kellogg Biological Station, Michigan, USA - KBS K5-50-2 metaG... | ecosystem: Host-associated > Plants > Roots >... | reverse complement strand
CCCGAGCCACTCCTAGGCTGGGGTCACGTAAATAGCCGGCCGGGGGCTTTCGTCTCAGGGGGCACAGAAGGAGGTGCACCCCATGCGAAAGCTGATGGCGATGGCTCTGGTGGTGGCGCTGCTGGTCGGCGTGGCCGTCCCGGCCGCGTACGCGGGCACGGCCACGAACGTGGCCCTCGGCCTGGCTTCCTTCGCCGTCTTCAATCAGGTGGTCGGAGGGTTTCTGGCTCCCCGGCCCGTCTACGCTCACCCGGTGCCGGTCGTGATCGAGCGACCCGTCCCCGTCTATCGCGAGGTGATCGTGACGACTCCGCCGCCTGTGCCGGTATACAGCAACGTCGTGTATTACCCCCACGGCCGGTACGTGCTGCGTGGTGACGGCGTCTACACCGCCTATCAGTGGGTGTGGATCCCGAACGTCGCGGCGGTGCCGCCGGTGCCTCCCCCTCCGCCGCTGCATTAGTTCGGCAGCGGCTTCGCAGACGATGGGCCCGGCGCCGGGGCGACGTCACCCCGGCGCCGGGCCTCAGGCTGCTTGACGCCGCCTCCCTTCGGGCAGATCCTCGGCGCATGACCAAACTCGACGGACTCAACGGCTTCGCCGAGCGCTTCGCCAAGGTCAACGGAGTGCGGCTGCGCTATCTCGTAGGCGGCAAGGGCAGCCCGGTGGTCCTGCTGCACGGCTATGCCGAGACCGGCCACATGTGGCGTCCGATCATGCCGCTGCTCGCCCAGCGTCACACCGTCGTCGTGCCCGACCTGCGCGGCGCCGGGGGATCGGCCAAGCCTCCAGCCGGATACGACAAGAAGAACATGGCGGTGGACATCCACGAGCTGATCGCGTCGTTGAAGCTCGATCGCGTCCGCATCGTCGGCCACGACATCGGGCTGATGGTGGCCTACGCCTACGCCGCGCAGTTCCCGGACGCCACCGAGCGCGTCGCGCTGATGGACGCCTTTCTGCCCGGCATCGGCAACTGGAAGAACGTGTGGCTCCTGCGCGACCTCTGGCATTTCCACTTCTACGGCGACGTGCCGCTGGCGCTGGTGAAGGGACGTGAGCGGATCTACCTCGAGCACTTCTGGAACGACTTCGCGGCCGATCGGAAGCGCTCGGTGCCCGAGGCCGACCGCCGCATCTACGCGAAGGCCTATGCGCAGCCCGGGGCCATGCGCGCCGGCTTCGAGTACTTCCGCAATTTCGAGCGCGACGCGGAGGACTTCGCCCTGATGGGCCGGACGCGGCTCTCCATGCCGATGCTGGTCCTATCGGGCGAGAAGGCCGGCGGTACCTTCCTCATCGATCAGGCCAAGCTGGTGGCATCCGATGTCCGAGGCCAGGTGGTCGTCGGCGCGGGCCACTGGCTGATGGAGGAAGCGCCCCAGACGGTGATCCCCGCGATCACCGACTTCGTCCGCTGAGCCCAAACTACCGGCGCTCCTCCAGGACCTGCCGGAGCGAGCCCGAGGCGCGGCGGAGCCGACGGCGCGCTTCGGCCGCGTGCAGGCGCAGCCGGGCCATGGCGATGGCGACCTTGGCACGGCCGTCGGCGGCCTTGAGCAGGCGCTCGGCCTCGCGGGGAGTCACGCGCCCGAGCTGGCGCACGAGGCGCAGCGCGCGAGCGCGGAGCTTGGCCGAGCGGGGGCGCAGGTCCACCATGCGGTTGCCGTAGACCTTGCCGAGACGCGCGAAGGACGCGGTGGTCAGCGTGTTGAGCGCCAGCTTGGTGGCGGTGCCGGCCTTGAGCCGCGTGGAGCCGGTGAGGACCTCGGGGCCCACGGCGAGCGCGATGACCACGCGGGCCGCCGAGGCCGGCACGTCGGGGTTGCAGGTGACGAGTGCGGTGGCCGCACCGCGGCGCCGTGCCTCCTTCAAGGCCGCGCGCACGAATGGGGTGACGCCGCTGGCCGCGATACCCACCACGACGTCGCCGGGCCGCGCGCGCCGGCGGATCTGGCGCGCGCCCTCGGGCGCCTCGTCCTCGGCGCCCTCGGCGGAGCGGAACACGGTGCGCTTGCCGCCCGCGATGACGGCCTGCACCAGCGACGGCGGCGTGTCGAAGGTGGGCGGGCACTCGGCGGCCTCGAGCACGCCCAGGCGCCCGCTGGTGCCCGCGCCCACGAAGATGAGCCGGCCGCGGCGCGACAGTGCGCGCACGATCAGGTCCACCGCGCGGCCGAGGGCGGGTGCGGCGCGGCCCACCGCGCGCACCGCGCGGCGGTCGGCGCGATTCATCAGCCGGGCGATCTGCGTGGCCGAGAGCCGGTCGAGCCGGCCGGTGCGCGGATCCGCGCGCTCGGTGGGCAGCCGATCGTAGCGGATGCGGCTCACGCGAGTGCGGCGCTCACGCTAGTGCGCCTCGAACCCGAGCCACTCCTCCACCGCCTCCGCGAGCCGGTCCGCCCGCTCGTCCAGCTCCGCCTCGGTGAGGTTGGCGATGGGATGCGGCGTGTCGAGGAACGGGTAGCCGGGCTTGCCCCAGCTCTCCGCCATCGCCTTCCCGGTGTTGCGGAACGGGCTCGTGACGATGGCGATGGCGGGCACGCCCTGCTCTTCCATCAGGATCGCGTCGAGCACACTGCTCGAGCTGCACGACCCTCAGTCGCCGATGCCCGAGATGACCAGATCGGTCTGGGCGCGCAGCGCCGCGACGCCGGCCTCGTCGATCTCGTGGCTGGGCGACCGCTTCCGATTGGTCGCGCTGACCGTCATGTGATGCCGGGCGGCCAGCCGCGCGGCCAGCTTCTTCAGAAGCGTATCGGAGTTGAACTTGGTGTTGTCCACCAGCCCGAGCCGCAGGCCCCGCGGGCTCGCGGGCCGCGGCGCCAGCTTGATCGCGCGCTCGACCGGCTTCGAGGTCGGATCGAAGAGCTTCATGTCTCTCCTCCTTCGACGCGCGTCGTGATGCTGCGCGTCCACTTCTTCCCCCACCCCGGCAGGCAGGCGGACCAGCTCCCCGCCCGGCCCCCGGCGCAGGCGATCAGGATGTCTTCCGGGCGCTCGAACACATGGCGCCACGTCGTCTCGTCATCGGCGGTGATGGCGCCGGGGATCCGCGCGGCGCGCTTGTAGTCGGCCACGCGCCGGCGGGTGTGCTCCATCAGGAAGCGCTGAACGTCCAATCGGCCCCAGCCGGCGGTCTTCAAGATGTCGGCGTGCTCGCCCGCGAAGACGATCAGCGTCTCGTTGAAGCCGCGCAGATTGGGCGAGCCCGCGTTGGAGAGCGCGTCGGCGAAGCAGCGCAGCAGCGGCTCGGGGGTGGACGCGAGCTGGTTGTAGATCTGGTACAGGCTGTTGGAGGCGATGAGCGTCACCGCGCTGTCCTCGCGGCGCAGCCCCCGCGCCACGTGGAGCGGCTCCCACGGATGATCCTCCTCGTGCTCGGCGAAGCAGAAGGCGTACTTGCCCGGGTTGCCGAGCGTCGCGCGATCGAGGAAGCCGGGGCGCGTGTTCATCGCGTTCATCATGATGAGGCGCACCGCGCGGCCGATGGTGGCGTTGGGGCGGTGGCCCTGGCCGAAGGCGTTGTTGCCGCCGTTGATGCCGAGGCGCCGCGCGATGGGCCCGTTGACGACCAGCACCATGGCGGAGCCACCGGTGCTGCTGGCCGGCCCGTGATAGGCGAAGGCGGGCTCGCACAGGCTCTTCACCGCGGCCACCACGACCGGCATGTATTCCGGGCGGCAGCCGGCCATGACCGCATTGGTCGCGGCTTTGTCCGCGATCACCTCGACGTTGCGCCCGGGAATCTGCCCCAGCACCTCGTGGCCCTGGAGCCCGGCCGCGGCCAGCGTGGCCGCGATGGAGGCATCCGACGGCGGCACCACCGGCAGGCCGTCGGTCCAGCCGGCGTCGTAGTACGCCTCGATCAGGGCGGCCGGATCGGCCGCTTCGTCGATGCTCATCTCGGCGAGGCGAAGTGCGGGCGGGCGGAGTGGACCGTCCTAGCCGCGCCCGACGAAGGGCATCTTCGACGCCATCACGGTCAGGAACAGCACGTTGGCGTCCAGCGGCAGGCTCGCCATGTACTTGACCGCGTTCGCCACCGCCTGGACGTCCATGGTGGGCTCGATCGCGGTGGTCCCGTTGGGCTGCGGCACGCCCTTGGCCATGCGCGCGGTCATGTCGGTGGCCGCGTTGCCGACGTCGACCTGGCCGCAGGCGATGTCGTACTTGCGCCCGTCGAGCGAGGTCGCCTTCGTGAGGCCGGTGACCGCGTGCTTGGTCGCGGTGTAGGGCGAGGAGTTGGGGCGCGGCGCGTGCGCGGAGATGGAGCCGTTGTTGATGATGCGCCCGCCGCGCGGGTCCTGGGCCTTCATGATCTTGAAGGCCTCCTGCGTGCACAGGAAGACGCCGGTCAGGTTGGCGTTGACCACCGTCATCCACTGCTCGTAGGTGAGGTCCTCGAGCGGGATCGGGGGCGCGCCGGTGCCCGCATTGTTGAAGAGGAGGTCGAGCCGGCCGAAGGTGTCCTTCGTCCTGGCGAAGAGGGCCTTGATCGACTCGGGATTGCTCACGTCGGTGGGGACCACGAGCGTCTGGCCGCCGGTGGCCTTGCCTTCGGCGGCCGCCGACTCCAGCATTTCCTTGCGGCGGCCCGCGAAGACGACCGACCAGCCGTCCTTCATGAGGGCCAGCGCGCTGGCCTTGCCGATTCCGGTTCCCGCTCCGGTGACGATGGCGATCTTCGACGATGAAGTCATGGCGGCCTCCCGAAGCCGCACCTTAGCTCGTGAGACCGCGGCAGTCAATGCGGTACTATCGGGCGATGGCCCTGCTGACCGAGCACATCACGTACGCGGACGCCCAGCGCCTCTGCTCGCCGGCCCGGCTGTGGGAGCTCTTCGACGGCGATCGGGAGCGGCTGAACATCGCCCACGAGTGCGTCGACCGCCATCCACCCGAGCGGCCGGCGGTGCGCATCGCGCATGGGGACGGCCGCGACGAGCTGTTCTCCTTCGGCGCGCTCGCCGCCTGGTCCGGCCGCTTCGCCCACTTCCTGGCGGATCGCGGAATCGGTCACGGCGACCGGGTCGGCATCATGCTCGAGCCTTCCCTGCCCTTCTACGCGGGCCTCTTCGGCTCGGTGAAGCGCGGAGCCATCGCGGTGCCGCTCTTCACGTTGTTCGGCCCCGAGGGTTTCCGCCTGCGCGTCGACGACTGCACGCCGCGGCTGCTCCTGGTCTCGCCCGCCCAGGCCGCGATGGCGCGCGACGTGCCCGGCCTCCTCACCGTCGTCGCCGACGACGCATTTCTGGCCGCGCTCGCGAAGTATCCCGACCGCTTCGAGCCCGACACGGGGGCGGATGATCTCGCCGTCTTTCAGTACACCTCCGGGACCACGCGTGAGCTGCCCGCCGCGGTGCGCCACACCCAGCGCAGCATCGTCACCCTGATGATCGCCGCGCTCTACGGCACCGGGGTCCGCCCCGGCGACGAGTTCTTCTGCCCGTCATCGCCCGCGTGGGGCCACGGCCTGTGGCATGGCACGCTCGGGCCGCTGGCTCTCGGCGTCACCACCGGCGCCTTCGCGGGCAAGTTCGACGCCGACCGGCTCCTGCGCGCGCTCGCCGACTACCGGATCACCAACCTCTCGGCCGCCGCCACGCACTACCGGATGATGAAGAGCGCGGGGACGGCCGCGCGCTACCGCTACGCCATCCGCAAGCTCTCCTTCACCGGCGAGCCCATCGACGAGGCCACGCGGGCCTTCACCGAGGCCACCTTCGGCGCGCCGGTGTGCAGCATGTACGGCACCACCGAGGTCGGCGTGATCCTCGCCAGCTACCCGGGCGCGCCCGATTTCCGGGTGAAGCCGGGCTCCCTCGGCAGGCCGGTGCCCGGCGTGCAGGTGGCGGTGCAGCGGCCGGACGGGACCGAGTGCGCGGCCGCCGAGCTCGGCGAGCTCAAGGTGTGGCGGCGGGACGCGTGGTTTCCCACCAAGGACCGCGGCTGGGCCGACGCCGACGGCTACTTCTATCACGCGGGCCGCGCCGACGACGTCATCATCTCCGCGGGCTGGACGATCAGCGCGGTGGAGGTGGAGGGCGCGCTGCTCAAGCACGCTGACGTCCGCGAGGCCGCGGTCATCGGGGTGCCCGATTCGTTGCGCGGGCACGTGGTCAAGGCCTTCATCGTGAGCCCACGCCGCGGCGACCCCACCTTTGCGCGCGAGCTGCAGGAGTGGACGCGCCTCCGGCTCGCCCAGCACGAGTACCCGCGCCAGGTCGAGTTCGTCACCGAATTGCCCAAGACGCCGGCCGGCAAGGTGAACCGCAAGATCCTGCGCGAGCGTGAAGCGCGCGCGGGCGCCCCCGCGTCCTAGGAGAGAGGCGATGCCGCCCGAGACCGACCAGCTCTTCCCGAAGATCACCCCGCGCGGGCTCGACGAGCTGCGGCAGCGCATCGGGGTGCCGATCACCGACACCCTCGAGCCCTGGTGCCACGAGGCCACCCGCGACAATATCCGCCACTACGCCCACGGTATCGGTGACGACAACCCGCTCTGGTGCGACCCCGACTACGCCGCCCGCACGCGACACGCCTCCATCATCGCCCCGCCGAGCTTCCTCTTCGCGTGCAGCCGCATCATCTCGGGCTACGTGGGCGGGCTCGCCGGCGTGCACGCCATGTGGGCTGGCGCCGAGTGGACCTGGCACCGGCCGGTGCGGCGCAACGACGAGGTCCTGACCGAGGCGTGGCTGAAGGACCTCATCGAGCACGAGACGCGCTTCGCGGGACGCGCGGTGCAGCAGATCTACCACGTGAAGTTCCGCAACCAGCGCGGGGAGCTGCTGGCCGAGGCGGATAGCTGGTGCTTCCGCACCGAGCGCGACTACGCGCGCGAGCGGGGAACGAAGTACGCGGCCGTGAAGGGCAGGGCGCCGAAGCGCTACTCCGACGAGGCGCTGGCCGAGATCTACCGCCTCTACGCGAGCGAGGAGGTCCGGGGCGCCACCCCGCGCTACTGGCAGGACGTCGCGGTGGGCGAGGCCCTGCCGAAGATGGCCAAGGGCCCGATGACCGTGACCGGCTTCATCGCCTACGCCCAGGGCTGGGGCGGCCTCTACATTCGCGCCAACAAGCTCGCGTGGAAGCAGATCCACCGTCACTCGGGCCTCGGCATCAAGAACCGCTTCGGCATCCCCGACTGCCCGGAGCGCGTGCACTGGGAGTCCGAGCTGGCCACCGCGGTGGGCGCGCCCGGCGCGTACGACTACGGCCCGGAGCGCTGCTCCTGGCTCACCCACCACTTGACCAACTGGATGGGCGACGACGGCTTCCTGCGCCGCGCCCACTGCAAGATCCGGCGCCACAATCCGGAGGGCGACTACCTCGTCATCGAGGGTCGCGTCACCGGCAAGCGGGTCGAGGAGGGGCGCCACCTGGTCGAGATCGAGCAGGAGGCGCGCAACCAGGACGGCGAGCAGTCGGTGGTCGGGGGCGGGATGGTCGAGCTACCGGCGCGCCCGTGATGAACCCGGTCAGCGTCGGCCTCGACGTCCTCGTCGCGCGCCTGCCCTCGATGCTGGCCGGCCGCCGGGTCGGTCTGCTCTGCCACCCGGCCTCGGTCACGCGTGATCTGGTGCACGCCGCCGACGTGATCCGCCGGCTGCGCCGGGTGCGCCTGACCGGGCTCTTCGCGCCCGAGCACGGGCTGGTGGGCGCCGCGCAGGACCACGCCCACATCGGCGCCGAGTACGACGGCGCGCGGCGCCTGCGCGTGCACAGCCTCTACGGCAAGCGCCTCGAGCCGACGCCCGCCATGCTGCGCGACATCGACGTGCTGGTGGTCGATCTGCAGGACGTGGGCGCGCGCTACTACACCTTCGCGTGGACCACCGTGCTGGCCATGCGGGCCTGCGCGCGGGCCGGCAAGCCGGTGGTGGTGCTGGACCGCCCGAACCCGCTGGGCGGCGAGCAGCTGGAGGGCAACTGGCCCGACCCGCGCTTCGCGTCGTTCGTCGGCCTGCATCCCTTGCCCATCCGCCACGGCATGACCATCGCCGAGCTGGCCGCCTACCACAACGAGACGCAGGGGATCGGCTGCGACCTCACGGTGGTGCCGATGGCGGGCTGGCGCCGGCACATGCTGTGGGAGGACACGGAGCTGCCGTGGGTGGCGCCGTCGCCCAACATGCCCACCACCGACACCGCGCGCGTCTACCCCGGCGGCTGCCTGATCGAGGGGACCAACCTCTCCGAAGGCCGCGGCACCACGCGGCCCTTCGAATGGGTCGGCGCGCCCTACCTCGACGGAAAGCGACTGGCGGCCGCGCTCGAGCGACGCGGGCTGCCCGGCGTGCGCTTCCGCGCCGCCTCGTTCGAGCCCGCCTTCCACAAGTGGAAGGGGCGCACCTGCGACGGCGTGCAGGTGCACGTCACCGACTGGGACCGCTTCAAGTCCTACGCGACCTATCTGGGGCTGATCATCGAGGCGCGGCGCCAGTCGCCCCGGGGCTTCCGCTGGAAGCGGCCGCCCTACGAGTTCCAGTGGAAGAAGCTGCCGATCGATCTGCTCTGCGGCACCGATGCGATCCGCCGCGCCATCGAGCGCGGCACCCCCCTCTCCCGCCTCGAGGCCTCCTGGCGACCCGGCCTGGCCGCCTTCGCGCGCGCGCGCCGGCCCTACCTTCTATACCGATGAGCCTGTATAGATGAGCGCCCTGAGCCTCGAAGCGATGGTGGGACGGCAGCTCATCGTCGGGCTGCCCGGCCCCGACGCCACCGACGACGACCTGCGCCTCCTGCGCGACATCCACGCGGGCGGGCTCATGCTCTACCGGCGCAACTTCGAGACGCCGGAGCGCTTCGTCCGGTTCATCACGCGGCTCGAAGAAGGCCTCGGCCGCCGGCTCCTGATCACGACGGATCACGAAGGCGGCCGGATCATCATGTTGAACAAGGGCGTCACCATCTTCCCGGACAACCTCACCGCCGGCACCGCGGGGGAGGAGGCGATGGTGGCGCGCCAGGGGTTGATCGAGGGGCGCGAGCTGCGGCGGCTCGGGGTGGACGTGAGCTTCGGCCCGTGCCTGGACGTGCTCACCGAGCGCTACAGCCCCAACATCGGCATCCGCTCCTACGGCAAGGACCCCTCGCTCGTGGCCCGCTTCGGCGCGGCGCGCATCCGCGGCATGCAGTCGGCCGGCCTGTCCGCCTGCGCCAAGCACTTCCCGGGCAAGGGGCACGCCCCGGTGGACGCGCACCTGGGCCTGCCCGTGATCGACTCGGACTGGGGCGACATGCACGCGGTGCACCTGGTCCCCTTCATCGCCTCCATGGAGGCGGGCGTCGACTGCGTCATGACCTCGCACCCGCTCTACCCGAACCTCGACCCGGCTCCGCGCATGCCCGCCACCTTCTCGAAGCTGATCGTCGAGGACTACCTGCGCGGCCAGGTCGGCTACCGCGGCGTGATCGTCTCGGACGATCTCGAGATGGGCGCCATCGGCGCGCTCTGCCCGACGGGCGAGGCGGCGGTGCGCACCGCGGCGGCGGGCCACGACCTGCTGCTGGTGTGCCATACCGCCCCGGCCCAGCGCGCGGCCTACGCGGCCGTGCTCGCCGCCTATCGCGACCGGACGCTGCCGCTCTCCGCGCTCGAGCGGAGCATGGCGCGGCTCGACGCGCTCGACGCCAAGCGGCCCGAGCGGTTCACCGGCGGCGCGCCGCGCGCGGAGCGAGACGGACTGCCGCTGGCCAAGGCCATGGCGGCCCGCGCGGTCATGGTGGTGGCGCCGCCGGACGCGCGCTGGCGGCCCGCGCTCAACGGCCGCGTGCGGGCCATCTTCCCCCGCCTGTCCTCGCTGGCCGACCGCATCACCATCGAGCCCGAGATGCAGGACGAGGCGCGCTACCTGCGCGAGAGCATGGCGCCCCATGGGGTGCGGCCGGAGGTGACGGTGGTGGGCGTGGAGCCCACCGCCGAGGAGATCGCAGGCGCGCGGGCGTCGGCGGCCGCCGCCGACGCCACCGTGCTGTTCCTCTACGACGCCCACCTCTTCAAGTCCAACCACGCGCTGCTCGAGGCCTGCCAGGCGGGCGCGCGCAAGCTGGCGGTGGTGCTGATGCGCGATCCGTGGGACGCGGAGTACCTGGCCCCAGGCGTGGCCGCCCTGACCGCCTACGGCTGGCGCCGCTGCCAGCTCGACGCGGTCATGGCGCGGCTCCTGACGTGATCACTTGGCGAGGATCATGTACGTGGCGCGGCCGACCGCGAGGAGCTTGCCGGCCGCGTCGGCGATGGTGGCCTCGCCGAAGGCGATGGTTCGCCCACGCCGAAGGATGCGCCCTTCCGCGAAGACGTCGCCGGTGCCGGCTCCGATGAAGCTCACGTTCAGGTCGAGTGTGGTCTGCCCCACTCCGCCCGCGGAGGCCTCGTGCATGGTCGAGAGCGCGCCGCCCACCGCCATGTCCACCAGGGCCGAATACACGCCGCCGTGGACGGGCGCGCCGGCCGCGTTGCGCAGCTCGTCGCGCACCGGTACGCGCAGGCGCACCCAGCCCTCGCGCGCCTCCGCCACCTCGACCCCCAGGTAGCGCCAGAAGGAGTTCTCGCGCGCGCGGGCGCGGACGCGCTCCAGCGGCTCGTCGCTCACGAGCGCGGCATGTCGGGCTGGACGGCCTCTTCCAGCGTGAGCCGCGGCCGGCCCGCGAACGTCTCTCGCCGCACCGGGCAATCGTCGAGGTCGCACATCCGGCAGTAGACGCGGTGGCAGGGATCGGTGTGGAGCGTCATCTCGCCCTCGACGCCCACCTCCTTGATCAGACGCTCGGCCAGGTCCTCGGCCAGCTCGTGCGACCGCTCCACCGACCAGAACTCGGGGACGACCAGGTGCGCGTCCACGTGATGGAAGCGGCCCGCACGGATCGCGCGCAGATGATGGACGCGGATCACGCCCCGGCCAAGGTGAGGCTGCAGGACCTCCAGCAGACGGTCCAGCAAAGCGGTGTCCTCCTCGTCCAGGAGCCCGCCCGCCGCCTGACGGACCAGGCGGAACCCGGTCCACATCAGGTTCAGCGCCACCACCGCGGCCACCACCGGATCGAGCCACGCGATGCCGGTGAACCGGACGAGGAGCAGCCCGATCACGATGCCCGCGCTGGTGTAGAAGTCGGCGAGCACGTGGCGGCCGTCGGCGACCAGGGTGAGCGAGTCGTACCGCCGGCCGGTCCGCACCAGGTACCAGCCGAGCAGCAGGTTCACGAGCCCGGCGCCAAGGACGATCGGCACGCCCACGTCCAGCGCGCGCACGTCCGGGCCGCGGAGCAGGCTCAGGATCACCTCGTAGACGATCAGCACCGCCGCGAAGGCGATGAGGCCGCCCTCGAACGCGGCGCTGAAGAACTCGATCTTCCCGTGCCCGTACGGATGGTTGCGATCGGCGGGGCGGCCCGCGAAGATGATCCCGCCCAGCGCGAAGACGGCGGCCACGACGTTCACGATGGACTCGAGCGCGTCGGACAAGATGGCGGTCGAGCCGGTCAGGTGGTAGGCCTGGTACTTCGCGGCCAGGAGGCCCACCGACACCACCAGCGAGATCGCCATCGCGCGCAGTCGCGCGCGCTCGGCGCCGTCGGTCGGGATCCCGTCCGCCATGGCTCAGATGATACCCGCGCTCGGCCCGGTTTGGAGCGTGGCGTATCATGACGGAGTAAGGGAACCCTCACAGACAGGAGCATGATGATGATCGTCAAGCGTCCCGCCGCCGAGCGCGGCCACTTCGACCACGGCTGGCTCGATACCTCCCACAGCTTCTCGTTCGCGGGGTACCACGACCCCGCGCACATGGGCTTCCGCTCGCTCCGGGTCATCAACGAGGACCGCGTGGAAGGCGGCCGGGGATTCGGCGCCCACTCCCACAACGACATGGAGATCGTCACCTACGTGCTCGAGGGCGCGCTGGAGCACGCCGACAGCATGGGCAACCGCTCGGTGATCGTGCCGGGCGACGTCCAGCGCATGAGCGCGGGCACCGGCGTCACCCACAGCGAGTTCAATCCCCGGCCGGACGAGCCGGTGCACTTCCTCCAGATCTGGCTCGTGCCGAACCGACGCGGGCTGGCCCCCGGCTACGAGCAGAAACCGATCGCGGAGAAGGAGGAGCGGGGCGTGCTGCGGCTCATCGCCTCCCGCGACGGCCGCGACGGCAGCGTGACCATCCACCAGGACGTGGATCTCTTCGCCTCACGCCTGGAGACGGGCGAGCGGGTCGAGCACGCGCTCAAGGCGGGCCGGCACGCGTGGCTACAGATGGTCACCGGGAAGGTGGAGCTGAACGGGACCACGCTCGAGGCCGGCGACGGCGCCGCGGTGAGCCGGGAGAGCGCGCTCGAGATGACCGCGCGCGCGCCCGCCCACTTCCTCCTGTTCGATCTGGCCTGACCCCTCAGGAGGCCTGACCGAGCTGCTGCCGGACGAACTGCTTGGCGTCGAACTCCTCGGCCACGCGGTTGTCGTTGTCCAGGACCGCGGCGGCATCCGTGTCCGCGTACTCCATCACACCCATGTCCTCGTAGGCTTTCCGCACCCGCGCGCCCCAGAGCCCGATGTCCTTCACGGTGGGGACGATCCGGGTGAAGAGCCGGCGGCGAAACTGCTTCATCGTGTCCGACTGATCCACCGCCGCGACGCACTCCTGGACGGGGAGGCCCAGGTTCTCCCAGACCTCCTTCTGGTTGAAGCGGTCGCGCATGTGGTAGCAGGCCTCGACCACGAACTCCTCCCGCTCGTCGCGCTCCGTGTCGGTGAGCTGCGGGTAGTAGTCGCGCAGGGCGAGGCGCCCGAAGGCCACGTGGCGCGCCTCGTCCTGCATGACGTAGGCGTTCACCGCCGCGCAAAGCGGGTTCGTCGAGTTGTCGCGGATCCGCTGGAAGGCGGCGAGGGCGAGCCCCTCGATCAGGATCTGCATGCCCAGATAGGTCATGTCCCAGCGCCGGTCGGTGATGGTGGCTTCCAGCAGCTTGGCGAGCGTGGGGGTGATCGGATAGGCCAGCTTGAACTTCTCGTGGAGCAGCCGGGAATAGGCCTCCACGTGGCGCGCCTCGTCCATCACCTGGGTGGCCGCGTAGAACTTCGACTCGTAGGTCGGCACGGTCTGAACGATCTTGGCGGTCGCGATCAGCGCACCTTGCTCGCCGTGCATGAACTGCGAGAGCGAGTGGGCCTGCAGGTTGCGCCGGATGTGCACGCGCTCCTTCTCGTCGAGGCTGTTCCAGAGATCGGTGCCGTGGATGGCGATGGTGCGGTCCGACATGCCCATCGGGTTGTCGGGATCGATCTCCTGGGACCAGTCGAGGCGCTCCGCGGCGTCCCACTGCTGCTTCTTGCCCTTGGCGTAGAGCCGCAGCAGGTCGTCGCTGCCGTCCTCGTACTCCCACGTGAAGGCGGTGGTCGTCTGGCCGTCGACCTTCCACTGGGTCTGCTCGACAGGCAACCGGTAGAGGAACTGGCTCGACATGGGCCCTCTCCTTCGGGGGTCGGGTGGCTCGGTTGCCCCGAAGGATAGCACTGAACGGCGGTTCAATGGAACCCCCCCGGCCGGGCGGCCAGGGTCAGGCGCTTCCAGCTCGTCGGCCGCGCAGGGCCAGCGGGACCTCTTCGGCGATCTGAGCCTCGCGCGCGTGGCGGGCCACCGCGGCTCGCACCGCATCGGGGGTCCGGAAGAGGACGCCGACGACCACGACCACGAGCGCGCCGATCATGGCCCACCAGGTGAACGAGACCTCGGGAATCCAGGCCGGCTGCTGGAAGGTAGGGGCGACGCCCAGCCAGGGAGCGACCCCGTTCAGGATCACGATGTGCAGCTTGCCGGCCACCACGGTCGCGAAAAGGCCGGCGGAGATGGCCAGCATGTTGCCCCGGTCGGAGCCACGGCCGGTCGTGAGCATCCCGATGAGAAAGACCCCGAGCATGGGGCCCAGGATGAAGCCGGCGATGCCGAGCACCACCGGGATGATGCGCAGGTCCGGGCTCGTCACCTTGGCATAGGCGAACCCGCCCGCGATGACGATCATCAGCCCGGCGAAGAGGACGGTGAACCAGCGGGCCGCCTGCACGTAGTGGGTCTCGTTCCGGCCTCGGACCCACCGGATGTACCAGTCGTTGGTGGCGCTGGTGGCGAGGGCATTGAGGGCGGCCGAGAAGGAGCCCATGGCGGTGGCGAAGACGCCGGCCACCACGAAGCCGCGCACGCCCACCGGCATGACGTTGAGGATGTACGAAGCGAAGACGTCCGCGGTGGCCTGCGGCCGGTAGGTGGGGTCCTGCTGATAGAAGACGAACAGGAGGATGCCGATGAACACGAAGGCCGAGGCGATCGGCACGTCCATGAAGGCGGCGGTGATCAGGCTGCGGCGCGCCTTCTGATGGGTCTCCGCGGTCAGCATCCGCTGGACCATGTCCTGATCGGTCCCGAACGCGGCCATGTTGCCGAGCGTCGCGCCGATGAGCGCCGAGAAGAGGGTGTAGTCGCTCGCCAGGACCAGTCTAGCGTAGTCCCAGAGGCCCATCACCTCCAGGCCGTGGCTCGCCTTCCACCGGGCGATGCTGGTCGTCTCGAAGCCGTGGAGGAAGAAGCCTTCGTGCGTCGTCAATTGCGGGACGGCCTGGACGACCACCGACAGCCCCCCGACGTGAGCGAGCAGGGTGCCGATGGCGACCAGCGCCCCACCGAACATCAGGCACGCCTGGATCACGTCCGTCCAGATGACGGCCTTGATGCCGCCGACCGCGGTGTAGAGGCAGGTGACGACGGTGAGCGCGATGATCGCGACGAGGTAGGGCCCGACCGTAGTGACGGCCTGCTGGCCGAACTGCGGCTGCGCGCCCGAGACGAACAGGCGGTACGCCAGCACCATCACCAGCGAGGGAATGAAGAGCCGCGTCCCGGATGCGAGCGTGCGCATGAACAGGAACAGGGCCGAGACGTAGCTCTTGGTCCACGGCCCGAAGCGCACCCCGAGGTAGTCGTAGACCGTGTAGACCTTGAACGTGTAGTACGGCTTGAGGAAGAGGTGGCCGACGACGATTCGACCGAGGATGAGACCCAGCATGATCTGGACGTAGGCGAAGCTCCTGGTGGTGTAGCCTTCGCCGGGCACGCCGAGGAACGTCGCCGCGCTCGTCTCCGCCGCGATGATCGAGGCCATGACCGCCCACCAGGGCACGCGCCGGCCGGCGAGCGCGAAGTCCTTCAGGCTCTTGTCCCGCCGTCCCAGGTAGAGCCCGATGGCGGTGATGCCCGCGAAGTAGGTGACGACGATGGCGCCGTCGATCAGGAGCTCCCCGGCGGTCGTGAGCACGCCTCATTATCCTGGAAGCGGGGCCGAGAGCCGCCAATCTGCGGGGCGGCGGCTTGCCGCCGGTCTTCGCTCTGATCTATGATCGGCCCTCAGGATGGCGTGACGATGATGCGCGGCAGGCGGCGGTGGATGGCTCTCGTGGCTCTCGCCGGGTCGGTCGTCGCGGCATCCGCCGCCGCCGCCCAGACGTCCGCTCCGATGGAGTTCCCGCCCACCGGCAGCCGCTGGATCACCCGGAGTCTCGACCAGGCCGGGGGCAGCTATCTCACCACCTACACCGTGCTCGAGCCCGGCTCCTTCCAGGGCCGGCCCGGCTTCCGCCTCTCCAACGACATCGGCGTCCTGTTCTTCGAGCGCGCGGGCCGCAACTGGTTCGCCACCGTGGTGCGCGAGAAGGAGCGCTCCGCGGCCACGCCGCACTTCGGCACGTTCGCGTGGCCGCTCGAGGTCGGCAAGAGCTGGAGCTCGGTCTACGAGTTCCGCGACAACCTGCGCGGGCTGCGCTTCAACCGCGTCCAGGCCTCGTGGCGCGTGGCCGCCGAGGAGGAGGTCACGGTGCCCGCGGGCCGCTTCCGGGCCTTCCGGCTCGAAGGCGGAAACAACGGCAACACGTGGACCACCTGGTACGCGCCCCTGGTGCGTCTCGTGGTCAAGGAGATCCACGAGCGCAAGGCCGGCCATCCGAGCGGCCCCGGGCGCACCGTCACCGAGGTGGTCCGCTACGCCGCTCCCGGGGGCGATCCCTGGTACGGCTTCGGCCTCGAGCCGGGCCAGGCGGCGGTGCGGCGGGGCGAGGGGCGGCGCGCGGCGGCGTTCTACGAGTCCGTCGCGCAGGAATTCGAGGCGCGCGGGCTGCCGATCGAGGCCGCGCAGGCCCTGGTCGACCTGGCGCGCATCGCCCGGCCGGTCGGTGCGATCCAGCAAGGCCTCCGGGCCGGGCTCCGGGCCATCGACCTCCTGAAGGGCGCGCCCCGTAACGATGTCCTGCTCGCCGATCTGGCCGGCGCCTACCTTTTCGTCGGCGCACTCTACCGCTCCGCGGGGAGCCTTGGCGACGCGCAACGGTTCTTCGAGGAGGGCGCGCAGCTCAGCCCGGCGTTCGCGAGCCCACCGCGCCGGCTGTTCTGGGCAGGTGCCTTCGGGCGGTCGCTGGGCGAGCTCGCCTACGCTCGTCACGACTATCCGGGCGCGGCCCAGCAGGCGGCGGAGGCGGTCAAGCAGTTCGAGCAGTACCTGGCGACCCAGTCCGCGTCCGGCTTCGATCCGGGTCGCCGGAGCGCCCAGCGCAACCTGGTGCTCACGCTCTCGCTGGTGGGGAATATCGAGCGCCGCGCGGGGAACAATGTCGCGGCGGCGCAGGCGCTCAACCGCGCGGTCCAGGTCGCGCGCGACCTGGGCGCGATCGAGCTCGAGCTGGGGGCGCGGAACTCGCTCGGCTATCTCGCGCTGAGCAAGCCCGACGTCCCGGAGGCGCTCCGCCAGCTCGAGGAGGCGAAGCGGATCGCGAACGCCACCGGCAACCCCTCGTTCGTGATGTGGGCCAGCAACGGCATCGGACGGGCCCACTTCAAGGAGGGCCGCTACCCCGAGGCCCTGGAGGCCTTCAAGGAGGCGGTGACGATGGCCGAGGGCCTGCGCGGCTCGCTCCAGGACGCGGCCCTGCGAAGCGGTTTCCTCGAGGACAAGCAGGAGATGTACCACGGCGCGGTCTGGAGCGCGGTGGCGCTCCGGAAGCCGGACGAGGCCTTCGCCCTCGCCGAGCGCGCGCGCTCCCGCGCCTTCCTCGACCTGCTCGGCACCCAGACGGTCCTCTCGAAGGGCAAGACGCGCGCCCTCGTGGACGAGGAGGTGCGGCTGCGGGGCCGGCTCGCCGCGACCAAGGCGGCCATGGAGGAAGCGGGCGAGGACGACGCGGCGGACACCCACAAGGAGGCCGAGGCGGCCGAGCGCGGCTACCGCGAGTTCCTGGACCGGGTGCGCAAGGAAAACCTCGAGCAGGCCTCGCTCATGTCGGTGGAGCCGGTGAACGTCCCGGAGCTCCAGGCGCTCTTGCCAGAGGGGACGACGCTGGTCGAGTACCTGGTCAGCCGGAACGCCTCCTTCGCCTGGGTGATCACCCGGGCGTCGGTCAGGGTCGTACGGCTCCCCGTCCTGCGCGACGAGCTCCTCTCCGAGGTACGCGCCTTCCGCCGCGGCATCGAGGGCCAGGCGCCGCTGCCGGACGCGCAGAAGAGCGCGGAGGCCCTGCACGAGCGGTTGTTCGCCCCCGTGCGCCCACACATCAAAGGGAGCCGCGTGGTGGTGGTCCCGCACGATCTGCTCCACTACCTGCCCTTCGGGGCCCTGCGCAGCAAGGCGGGGCGCTGGCTCGTCGAGGACTACACGCTCTCCACCCTGCCGAGCGCGAGCGTGCTCAAGTTCCTTGAGGCCAAGCGCACCGCGGGTGGCGGGAGCGTTCTGGCCATCGGCAACCCGGACCTGGGGGCCGCGCTCAACCTGCGCTACGCGGAGCGCGAGGCGTGGGTGGTGGCCGATCACTACGCGGGCGCCACCGTGCTGGTGCGCCAGGACGCGACGGAGACGCGCGCCAAGGCGCTGGCCGACGGGGCCCGGCTCCTCCACTTCGCCACCCACGGCGAGCTGAACGAGCGCGATCCCCTCGCCTCGGGGCTCCTGCTGACCCCGGGGGGCGGCGACGACGGCCGGCTGGAGGTGCGGGAGATCCTCGGCCTCGATCTCAAGGCGCAGCTCGTCGTGCTCTCGGCCTGCGAGACCGGCCTCGGCCAGCTCAGCACCGGCGACGAGCTGGTCGGGATGCAGCGGGCCTTCCTCTACGCAGGCACCCCCGCGGTGGTCACGACGCTCTGGAAGGTGGACGATCGCGCGAGCTTCGCGCTCATGCGCGAGTTCTACGACCGCCTGGCCACCGTCGACGCGGGGCAGGCGCTGCAGGCCGCCCAGCGCGCCGCCATGAAGGAGTTCCCGCATCCGTTCGCGTGGGCCGCTTTCGGCCTGACCGGAGTGAGCCGCTGATCGAGGCGGTCCGGGGATCCGGGCCCCGGGCGCGGGTGCTGCGCGCGATGCTGGTCGGCGTGCTGGTCTCCATCGCGGTGACCGGGCTGTCGCACACCGGCGTGCTCAGGGGCTGGGAGACCCGGGCGGTGGACGTGTTCCTCTTCCTGCGCGACCCCGTACCCGCCCCCGAGATCGTGCTGGTCGTCGTCGACGACGACGCCTTCCAGGCGCTCGGGCAGCGCCAGCCGCTCTCGCGGCGCTACCTGGCCGATCTCGCCGACTTCCTGCTCAAGAGCGGCGCGAAGGTCGTGGCCTTCGATCTGGTGGTCACCACCCCGTCGGTGCCCGCAGAGGACCAGGCTCTGCTCGCCACCGTGCGGCGCTGGAGCGCGCAGCGGCCCGGTTCGCTGCTCTTCGCTTCGCTGGCCATGCCGAGCGAGCAGGGCGGCTACACGCTGCTGCCTCCGTTCTCGCCCGACCTGCGCGGCCTGGCCGGCTTCGCCAACGCGCCGCTCGGCGCCGACGGCGTGGTCCGGCGCTTCACGCCGCTGCTGCCCGCCGCGGGCGGCGGGCGGCTGCCCGCCCTGTCGCTGGCCGCGCTGGCCGCGTCGGCGGGTATGCCGCCGCGCCAGCTCGCCGAGGAGATCTCGGCGGACCGAGGTGCGATCGAGCTGCCGGTGCGCGACCGCGCCGGCCGGATCGGCGCGGGCCCGGCGCCGGTGGCCCAGCTCGCCGGCCCTCCGTGGCGCATCGACTACAACGGGCCACCCGGGGCGTTCACCACCTTTCCGAGCGAGCCGCTCGTCGCGCTCGCGCGCGGCGGCACCGAGCCCGACCCCGACAACCCGTTCCGCGACCGCATCGTCCTCGTCGGGGCGACCTTCGCGGAGGGCCGCGACTTCTTCCCGACTCCGACCGGGCTCATGCCGGGCGTGGAGATCCAGGCCCACATGGTGAACACGCTGCTCGCCCGCCGGGCCCTCTTGCCCCCGCCCTGGTACCTGAACCTCGTCCTGCTGGCGGTCGTGTGCGTGTCCGTCTCCGTGCTGTCGCTCTGGCTGCGGCCGGCGTGGCTCGCGCTGGTCGGCCTGGCCCTGGTGGCGGGGCTGGTGGCGGCGTCGTACGAGGCCTACACGCGCGGCGGCTACTGGCTGGACTTCCTGGCCCCGCTCCTCGGCACGCTGGCCTACCTGCAGGGCGCCCACGTGCTGCGGCGGAGGCGGCTGAGCTCCGCCTTCGGCCAGTACGTGAGCCCCGCGGTGATGGACCAGGTGCTGCGCGCCGGCGCGCCGCTGGGCGGCGAGGTGCGCTCCGTCACCGTGCTGATGTCGGACCTGCGCGGCTTCACCACCATCTCCGAGCGCCTGCCGCCCCAGGTCGTCTCCGAGATGATGAACGAGTACTTCACCGCGATGGTAGACGTGATCCTGGCCCACCGCGGGCTCGTGCAGGACTTCATCGGCGACGCGATCATGGCGGTGTACGGCGCGCCGCTGGACGACTCCGAGCACTGCTGGCACGCGGCCCGGACCGCGGTGGGGATGCACGCGGCGCTCGAGACCCTCAACCGCCGGTGGGAGGCGGAGGGCCGGGGCCCGCTCGCCATGGGCATCGCCGTCCATACCGGGGACGCCTTCGCGGGCACGCTGGGCGCGCCGCGCAAGAAGAAGTACGCGGTGCTCGGCGACACCGTCAACCTCACCTCTCGAATGGAGGGATTGAATCGCGATCTCGGGACCGGCATCCTGATCAGCGGCGCCGCGCTGGCCACGCTGAAGGACCGGGTGGTGGTCCGGGACCGGGGCCGCGTGTCCGTGAAGGGGCGGAGCGCGCCGGTCGAGATCTTCGAGCTCCTGAGCCTGAAGGAGGCCTGACGTGATGAGAGCGTACGTGTCGCTGATCCTGTGGGCATCGCTCGGGCTCGCCGCTCCCGCGCTCGCCCAGACCGCCGAGACCGCGGCCGTCATCACCGAGATCAAGCCGGGGCGCGGGCGCGTGGAGGTGAAGCCGGCCGGCGGCGGCGACTGGCGGTTGGCGCGGCCGCTCCTGGCCTTGCGGGCGGGCGACGTGGTGCGCACCACCGAGAACGCGAGCGCTGTGGTGCTGCTCTCGGGGGGGCGCGGGACCGCGCGGGTCGAGGGCGCCGCGGGGTCCTTGACAGTGCCGGGGGCGGCGGCGGCCGGCCAGGGGCAGAAGGCCAAGGCCCTGGTGGAAGCTAGCCTTGGCTTTCTCGCCGGCACCACCAAGGAGTCGGCGCAGGCGGCGCTGGCCACGCGCAGCGTGGCGCGGCCACCCGTAGTCGTGAGCCCGCGCAACGGCCGCGTGCTGCCCGAGGCGCTGGTCTTCGAATGGCTCGGCAGCCGCTTCACCCGCTACGCGGTCCGCGTGGTCGGGCCCGCCGGGCCCGTGGTCGAGCGGCGCGAGGTCACCGGCGCGCGGTGGGAGTACTCGGCCGACGCGCCGGCGCTCTCGCCGAACGTGCGCTACACGCTGCAGGTCACCGCGGTCGGCCACCCGCCGCAGGAGGCGTGGTTCGAGCTGGTGGATGCAGCGCGCGCGCGCGCCGTCGCGGGGGATCTGGCCGAACTGGAGCAGGAGCTGGGCGCCTCGGTGTCTCCGACCTCGCGCGCGGTGCTACGGGCGGGGCTGCTCGCCCGCGAGGGGCTCCTGCACGACGCCCGGCGCGTGGTGGTCACCGCGCTGGCGGCGGACCGCGACGAGCCGACGCTCCATCTGCTCCTGGGCGACCTCTACACGCGCACCGGCCTGACCGATCTCGCCGCCGAGTCCTTCGACGAAGCCCAGTTCCTGCTGAAGAAGTGAGGCCTAGCCCGCGTCGGCGACCCCGCCCTTTTCGCGCAGTCGCCGCACCAGGTCGGCGAACGACTCGGCCTTGATGATGCGGTCGAACTGGCTGCGGTAGGTGCCGACCAGGCTCACGTTCTCGATCAGGACGTCGTAGGCGCTCCAGCTGTCGTTCACGCGGTGCAGACGATACTCGATCGGGATCTGCGAGCCCTTGGCGGTGACGACCTGCGACCGCACGCTGGCCTCGTCACCCTCGACGCGCTCGCCGGTGTAGGCGATGGCTTCGCCCGCGTAGCGGTCGATCTTCCCGATGTACGAGCGCGCGATCAGGTCGGTGAAGAGGCGCACGAACTCCTCCCGCTCGGTCGACGTCCGGTCGGCCCAGTGGCGGCCGAGCGCTCGGCGCGCCATCTCGGGGAAGTCGAACAGGGAGTCGGCCGCGCGGCGGATCTCTGCACGCCGACTCTGGGCGGCTTCGGGACTGCCAGTCGGCGCCTGGCCGAGACTCTGCAGGGCTTGATCCACGCGGGACTTGACGGTCTCGGTCGGCGTGAGGGCAAAGGCGGCGGTGGTCGCGGTCAGGCAGACGAGCAGGGCCGCCGTCATGTTCAGCAGGGCGCGTCGCATAGCTCCTCCTGGTACTCGGGCTCTGGGACCCATGCTGTCCGATTCGACGGGGTACCGAGGCGTGTATTCGCACCATACCGTGCTTTCGCTTTCCGCGCCCGGCGGGGGAGAATGGCGCCATGAATCGCGGCCCGGGCGGTAGGCTCGCCGGCGTCGATCTCGGGGGCACGTGGGTGCGCGTCTCCGTGTCGGGCGCCCCGCCGCGCGCCTTCAAAGGACCGACGCCGGGCCCGGCGCGCCTGCCGCGGCTGCTCGAGCGGCTGTGGAGGCGCTGGCGGCTGGCCCGGCGCGATCTCGCCACGCTCGGCGTGGCGTCGCGCGGCGTCTGGACGCGCGCCGAGCGTCAAGCGCTGGCACGGCGCCTGCGCCGCTTCGCTCCCCGCGTCGTCGTCATCTCCGACGTCGAGGCCGCCTACCTCGCCGCGCTCGGCCCGAGTCCGGGCGTGCTGCTCCTCGCGGGCACCGGCTCCATCGCCCTCGGCCGCGACCGCCGCGGCCGCTGGAGCCGCGCGGGTGGCCTCGGCCCGCTCCTCGGTGACGACGGCTCCGCCTTCTCCGTCGGCCGCGCCTGGCTCCGCGCCGCCTCGATCCCGCCCGCCCGCGCCCGCCGACTCGCCACAAACCCCGACCCAGTCGCCCGAATCGCCGCTCTCGCCCCCTCAGTCCTCCGCCGCGCCCGACGAGGAGACCGCGCCGCCCGGCTCATCGTGCGCGCAGCCCAGCAGGCCCTAGCAGATCTCGTCCAGAAGGTGGCCAGGAACAGCCAGCAGCGCCGGCGCATTCGAGTGAGCTGGGCAGGCGGCCTCCTGACCAACCAGGATTTTCGCGCCGGCATCTGGCGCGAGCTGCGCCGGCGAGACCTGCGAATCACCGTGGTCCTCCCGCGCGCCACCGCCGCAACCCCGAGCGCCTGGCTCGACAGCCTGTAAACCGGGGGGGCGAGTGGGTGACGGAGGCCGAGCCACTCGGGGCTGCCCCGGTGCCACCCGCCCGACTCGCGCGTGGTCTACGGGACTGGTTGACCAGCGCGCGTCGGCGCAGGTGATCGCCAGAGGAGATACGCCGCCGGCCCGGTCAGCGCCGCGAGCACGCCAACGAGCGTGTTCGTCCACCCCGCCGTCGCCATCGCGAGCAGACAGCATAGCGCCGGTAGCGCGGCCACCAGCCACATGCCGACCGCGCCCCCGCCCACGCGCCAGGGGCGCGGCAGCCGTGGCTCGCGGACCCGCAGCGCCACGAAGGCGGCCAGCTCGACCAGCAGCGCGATCGAGTAGAGCCAGATATTGAGGACGATCAGCTCCTTGAAGCTCCAGAACGCACACAGGCTGTAGCAGACGCTCGACAGCACGACCGCAGCCCACGGGGTGCCGAAGCGGGGATGAAGCCGCGCGAGCGCGCCGGGCAACTGGCCGTCGAGCGCCAGCGCGTACGGTAGGCGCGAGTTGGTGAGCAGCAGCGAGAGGAACAGCCCGGCGGTGGCGACGACCGCGCCGAGGGTGACCAGGTGGGCGAGCCCGGACCCGCCCACCGCGAGGGCGACGACCGGCCAGTGGCCGGTGTTCCACTCCTCCCAATTGCCGGCCGCCGAGAGCCCGGTGGTCACCGGCAGCACGTAGGCCAGGGTGATCAGGGGCAGCGCGACCCAGACCGCGCGTCGGAAGCTCGCCCCAGGGGCGCGGGTCTCGCCGAGCACGGTGGTCGGCGTGTCCCAGCCCGAGTAGTTCCACATCATGATCGCGAGGCCCAGCCCGACGTTCGCGAGCAGACTCCCCTCGTCCGCAGCGAACGGGCGCCACGGGATCGCCTCGAGGCGCGTGGCCGACGCCACCGTGAGCGCCAGCGCCGGCGCGAGGGACACCACGCCCATCACGACGGCGGTCCAGCCGGTGATGCGCACGCCGGACAGGTTGACGCCGGTGAGGATCCAGATGAAGGCCAGCGCCAGGACCCAGCGCTCGAGCGGGGACATGCCGGGCCGCCAGAACGCGAGGTAGTCGGCGAAGAGCGCGGGGTAGACCGCGACGTCGACGAAGCTGTTGACCCAGCTCCACCACCCGGCCTGGAATCCCCAGAAGCGGCCGAACGCGCGCCGCACCCAGACGACGTAGCCGCCCTCCTCGGGCAGCGCGGTCGCCAGCTCGGCCATCACGAGCGAGACGGGTAGGCTCCACACCAGCGGCGTGACCAGCAGAAGCAGGAGGGCGAGACCGGGACCGAGCGAGCTGACCGCGTCCTCGAGGCCGTACGGGCCGCCGCTGACGTTGAAGAAGAGGATGGCGACGAGCGGAAGAAGTCCCAGCTCCCCGCGGCGGCGGGGACTCACGCCATGGCGGCCCGGATCAGCGCGGGCAATCCCTCGAGCCACTCGTCGATCGGAGTCTGGCCGTCCACGACGATCTCGAACTTGCCGCTCGGCAGCTTGCGGACGCGCCCCTTCCCGGTCCCGAGCGGGATGACGAGCGATTCGCGGTGGATGCCGAGCGCGTCGGTGACCGCGAAGATCTTGTTGATCTCGGCCATCCCGACCGCCTCGAGCATCAGGGGGCGGCGCGCTGCTCGACGGGCGGCCGCTCCCCGCCCGGGACGACGCTCGGATTGCGCCCGTCGGGCGTCGTGGTCACGAGCGGGGGCACCTCGACGCGCTGGCCGTTGACGTCGCGCTCGTAGTGGCCGGGGACCAGAACCTCCTGCCCCTGCGCCGGCGAGTAGACGCGCCGGGGCGGCACGTAGCGCTCGCTCGGGATCGTCGGAGCCGGCGGCGCGCTGAAGGGCTGGGTGGCGAGCCCCCGCGCGCGATCGATGGCGTCGGCGGGCCGCCCCCCGGGCAGCCCCTGGGCGGAGACCGTTGGGACCGCGCCCAGCAGCAGCAATCCGAGCGAAACGAGAACTCCTCCGAGGCGCCTCACGTCGCCCAGCGTAGCGGACGCGATCCGGATGTGCAAGGCGATGGGGCCGTGCTACGCTCGCAGCCGTGCGGTCCTGGAACGCTCCGCGCCCGCTGACCCTCGTCGCGCTGGCCCTCGTCGCGCTCGGCGTGGGGACTCCGCGTGCGCAGAGCCCCGAGCTGCCGATCTTCGACACCCACATCCACTACAGCGCGCCCGACTGGACGGAGTACCCGCCCGAGCGCATCCTGGGTATCCTCGAGAAGGCCGGGGTCAAGCGCGCGCTCGTCTCCAGCACGCCGGACGACGGCACCCTCACCCTCCACGCGAAGGACCCCAAGCGCATCGTGCCCATCCTGCGGCCCTACCGCACCCGCGACGACATCGGCCACTGGTGGCAGGACCCATCGGTGCTCGCCTACGTGCAGGAGCGCCTTCAGAAGAACCGCGGCGTGCACAAGGGCATCGGGGAGTTCCATCTCTTCGGGGGGCAGACCGGCACCTTCGTGGTCAAGCGCATCACCGAGCTGGCCGTGCAGGAGAACATCTACCTCCACGCCCACTCGGACGAGCTCGCCATCATCGAGCTGTTCACCCTCGAGCCGCGCCTGCGGATCATTTGGGCGCACGCGGGCATGTCCGCGGGCCCGCAGGCGGTGGGCGCGCTGCTCGATCGCTACCCGACCCTCTGGGTGGACCTCGCCATCCGGAACAGCGACGTGGCTCCGGGCGGCACCCTCGATCCGGCCTGGCGGGCGGTGTTCCTCCGCCATTCGGACCGCTTCCTCGCCGGCACCGACACCTGGATGACATCGCGGTGGGAGGCGCTGCCGGGGTCGGTGACGGAAGTGCGCGGCTACCTGAGCCAGCTGCCGCGCGACGTGGCCGAGAAGATCGCCTTCAGGAACGCGGAGCGGCTCTTTCCCTAGCTGACGCCCAGCTCGGCGGCGGTCGCCTCGATCTGGCTCCAGGTCTGGTCCTCGATGGCAATGCCCTGCGAGCGCCGCTCGGCTTCGAGCCGCGCTTCCGGCTCGCCGGGGATCAGGATCTCGGTGGACCCCTGCGCGAGCGGCGCCGACTTCACCCAGCCGAAGAGTGAGGCCACCTGCCGTTGGAACTCGGGCAGCGGCAGGAAGCGCGCCACGTCGAGGCAGATCATGAGGGTGCCGTTGGCGAAGACGCCGGGCGGCGGGCCCGCGGGCCCCGTGCCGGAGAGGATGCCGCCCAGGATCTCCACCGCGAGGGAGAGCCCGTAACCCTTGTGATCGCCCGACGTCAGAAGCGCCCCGGGCGGGTCACCATAGAACACCTCCGGGTCCGTCGCGGGGCGGCCTTGCGCATCCACGAACCAGCCGGGCGGGGCTTGCTGCTTGCGGTTCCGCTTCACCCGCATCTTGCCCTCGGCCACGACACTGGTGGCGAAGTCCAGCACCATGGCGGGACCCGCCGAGCCCGGGATACCGACCGCGTGCGGATTGGTGCCGAGCCGCCGCGCGGCGCCGCCCCAGGGCGCGACGTTGAGCCCGTGGACGCAGTTGGCCCAAACCATGCCGACGAGGCCGGCCGCCGCCGCCATCTCCGCGTAGTCGGCGAGCCGTCCCACGTGGCTCGTGCGCGACATCGAGGCGGCGCTCAAGCCCCCCGCCTTGGCCTTCGCGATCGCCATCTCCATCGCACGGCGGGCCACCACCTGTCCGAATCCGCCGCCGCCGTCGAGGCGGGTGAGCGTGGCCGTCTCGTCGATGACGGTCACCGGGGATTTCGGATCGACCTGCCCTTTCTTCACCGCCTCCCAGTACTGGGGGACGCGGATCACGCCGTGGGAGTCGTGGCCGCGGAGGTTGGCGCGGACGAGCAGCGCGGCGATCCACGCCGCGTCGCCTTCCGGCGCCCCCATGGCGATGAAGATGCGCGTGGCCTTCGCTTCGAGGCGGCCGGGGTCGATGGTCGGCACGTCGGCTACAATACCTCAGCCGTGAAAGCCGAGCGTGAGTTCTTCGATCCCGGCCCGCTCCCGTGGCGCCCCGCGGCCGGATTCGCGGGCGGCGTCTGGGAGCAGGTGATCAGCGGCGGCCTGGACGAGGGCGTGGCCACGCGCCTGCTTCGCTTCGATCCGGGCTCGGGCAACGACCGCGTGGTCACCCACGATTTCTGGGAGGAAATCTATATCATCTCCGGCACGCTCGAGTGCGGCGGCCATCCCTATCCGGCAGGCTCGGTAGCGGTGCGGCCCCCCGGCATGCCGCACGGACCGTTTCGCTCCGCCACCGGCTGCGTCAGCTTCGAGGTCCGCTACCGCGTCGGTTGATGGCGCCCGCCCTGCCCGCCTGACGCTCGCCGGATCTCGCGATCCGGATCATGGGCGGGGGCTCGTGCCCCTGGCGGCGCGCTTTCGCGATCAGGTCTACCTGCATCCGGACCCGAAGGAGCTGATGCTCCGCAACCACGTGTGAAGTATTCTGGAAGTGCGCGGCCCGCATCGAGGGCGGCGCGCTTATGACGCACGCACGGCGGAGACCTCGCCATTAGCGGCAATCCCGCGCCGAGTTCTCACGCGCGGATCGGGCCCGAGCGCTCACGACTGGGCGGCCGGTCCGGGCGCCGCGCCGCCTCGGGCGAGCGCATCCCCTGGGTCCACGTCACCGTCTTCGTCGCGGGCGCGATCGCGGTGGTGCTCTTCACCTCCCACCAGATCGCCACCGAGCGGGAGACCGCGCTCACTCACTGGAAGACCCGCATCGCCACCATCGCGAGTGATCGCGCGCGGCTCGTCTCCGGGTGGCTCGCGGCCCGTCGCGCCGACGCGGAAGTGCTCGCCGCGTTCCCGGCGGTGCGCGCGATGCTCGGCGGCCAGGGCAAGGACGACGAGGCGCTCGCGCGGCATCTGAGCCGCGTGGCTTCCGCCTACGGCTACGTGGGCATCGTGGTCTCCGATGTCGAGGGCCGCCCGGTCGCCCACTCCACATCGGAGGGCGGCCCGGCGGCCCGGCTGCTCGAGCAATCGGGGGAGCTGGCCCTGGACGTCGTCAAGAGCCGAAAGCCGCGCTTCGATCTGAGCGACGGGAGCGGCGGCCGCCTTCTCGTGGTCACCGTGCCCGTCTTCGCCGACGGGGCGCCCGCCGGACCCGAGGGTGACCCGCGGCGGCTCGTCGGCGTGATCGCGCTCGGCACCCGACCCGAGTCCTCGCTCTATCCCCTGCTCGCCGACGACGCGGAGCCCACGCGCACCGGCGAGACCCTGCTCGTCGACCTCGACGCGCCGACGCCCGCGTATCTCTCGCCGCTGCGCCCGCCGCCCGCCCCCGACCCGGCGGCGACGAGCCGGTCGCTGAGCGCCCTGCGCGAGCTGCTGAAGGCCGGAGTCGAAGGCCGGGAGGCGGTCGGAGAGATGGCGGACCACCGCGGCGTGCCGGTGCTGGCCACGGTGCGCCGCGTGACACCCGCGGGCTTCACCCTCGCGCTCAAGGTCGACCGCGAGGAAGCGCTCGCCGAGTTCCAGCGCTCGGGTCGCCTCGCGGGCGCGGCCGCCGCCTTCCTCCTCCTGGCCCTGGCCGGCTTCCTCATCGCGCTCCATCGCGAGCAGCAGCGCGCGCGTCTGCTCCAGGACCAGATGCGGCAGGCGCGCGCCATCTCCAACCTGCAGGGCTACGCCGACAAGATCGTGGCGAGCGTACCCGCGGGCCTGCTGCTGCTCTCGGGCGACCTGCACGTGCTCTCCGCCAATCGGGCTTTCCTGGAGTCGTTCCGGCTCCGCGAGGAGGACGTGCTCGGCCGCGATCTGCAGCAGCTGGTGCGCGCGGAGCGGCTGGTGCGCGGCGCCCGCCGGGTGCTCGAGACCGGGGTCGCCCAGCAGGACGGCCTCTACGAGCTCTACGTGTACGCCCGGCGCGACACCAAGCCGGTCCGCATCACCATGACCGCCATCCATCTGGCCGACGACGAACCGGCGCGACTGCTCCTCATCATCGAAGACCTCACCGAGGAGGAGCGCCTGCAGGCGGCCCGACAGGAGTCGGAGCAGCGATATCGGGACCTGATCCAGGGCCTCGACGCCATCGTGTGGGAGGCCGACGCGAGGACCCTCACCTTCTCCTTCGTGAGCCGTCGCGCGGAGACGATCCTGGGCTACCCGGTCGAGCGCTGGCTGCGCGAGCCCGATTTCTGGGCGAAGCGCATCCACCCGGGGGACCGCGAGGCGGTCATGCAGGTCTACCGCGACGCCCTCGCGGCCGGTCGCGATCACGAATACGAGTACCGGGCGGTCACCGCGGACGGCCGCGAGGTCTGGCTGCGCGACATCGTCCACGTGGTGCGCGACGCGGAGTCGCTGCCCGTCACCCTCCGGGGCCTCACGGTGGATCTCACCGAGCTCAGGCGCTCGGAGAGCGCGCTGCGCCAGAGCGAGGAGCAGCTCCGCCAGGCGCAGAAGATGGACGCGGTGGGCAAGCTGGCCGGGGGCATCGCGCACGACTTCAACAACCTGCTGATGGTCATCCGCGGCGACAGCGACCTGATGCTCCGCCGCCTGGCCGCCGGTCACCCGCTGCGCCAGAACGCGGAGGGTATCCGGGAGGCGGCCGACCAGGCGGCCACCCTCACGCGCCAGCTCCTAGCCTTCAGCCGCAAGCAGGTGGTCGCTCCGCGCCTCGTCGATCTCAACGGCATCGTGGCGAGCATCCACGCGATGCTGCAGCGCCTGCTCGGCGAGACCATCAACCTGGTGATGGTCACCGCGCCCGATCTGGGCGGTGTCAAGGCCGATCCCGGGCAGATGGAGCAGATGATCCTCAATCTCTGCGTGAACGCGCGCGACGCCATGCCGGACGGCGGCCGCCTCACGGTCCGTACCGCCAACGTGGATCTGGACCAGGCGGCGGCCCGGCGCTGGAGCGACGCCCGCCCCGGGCCGTTCGTGATGCTCGAGGTGAGCGATACCGGCGGCGGCATGGACCCCGAGACGCGGGCGCGCCTCTTCGAGCCATTTTTTACCACCAAGGAGCAGGGGAAAGGCACCGGGCTCGGCCTCTCCACCGTCTACGGCACCGTGAAGCAGAGCGGCGGCCACATCTCCGTCGAGAGCGAGCCGGGGCGCGGCTCGACCTTCACCGTGTACCTGCCGCGCGTGGCGCCCGCCCTCGGGGCGCCGGAGCCGCGGCGCCCCGTCGAGGCCCCGGCCGCGCGGCCCGGCGGTGCCGCGGAAGAGACCCGGCTCACCCCGGGGCACGGCGAGACGATCCTGCTCGTGGAGGATGCCCAGCGCGTGCGGGCGGTGGTGCGGGAGATCCTCGAGATGAGCGGCTACGCGGTGCTGGAGGCGCGGCACGGCGCCGAGGCCCTCGAGGTCAGCAACCGGCACGCGGGTCCCATTCACCTGCTCGTGACCGACGTGGTGATGCCGCAGATGAGCGGCCGCGAGCTGGCCCAGCGCCTGGCGACCTTGCGCCCGGACTTGAAAGTGCTGTATATGTCCGGCTACACGGATGACGCGATCGTCAGGCACGGCGTGCTGGCCTCGGGCATCGCATTCCTCTCCAAGCCGTTCACTCCGGACGCGCTCGCGCTCAAGGTGCGCGAGGTGCTCGACGGGGTGGGTGAGGGCGCGTCCGCGGGCGCTCCCGCCGGCGGCCCCCGCTCGCGCCGGTAACTCCCGCCCGGCCGCGCGCGGCGCGGCGCCCCCGCCATGAGCCAGCGGCCCATCCGGGTGCTGGTGGCCAAGGTCGGCCTCGACGGCCACGACCGCGGCGCGAAGGTCGTGGCGCGCTGCCTGCGCGACGCGGGCATGGAGGTCGTGTACACCGGGCTCCACCGCACCCCCGAGGAGGTCGTGGCCGCGGCGGTGCAGGAGGACGTGGACGTGCTCGGCATCAGCATCCTCTCCGGCGCGCACCTCACGCTCTTCCCGCGCGTGCTGGACCTCATGCGCGGGGCCGGGGCCGGGGACATGCTCCTGGTCGCGGGCGGCGTGATCCCGGACGAGGACGTGCCGGTGCTGCGGGAGCTGGGGGTGGCCGAGGTGATCCTGCAGGATACGGCCCCCGAGACCATCGTCACCCGCATCCGCGATCTGGTGGCGGCCCGCCCGACGTCTTGATCCCATGGCCGACGCCATGCGTGCGCTGGATGCGGCCGCCCTCCGCGGGACGCGCGGCGTCGACCTGACGGTCTGGCCCCCGCGCTACGACCCCGCGTACCGGCCCGCGACCTCCGCCGAGCACTGGCTGCCCGAGGTCGAGTGCGCCGAGCCGGCGGCCCGCGACGCGCTCATCTTCGCCAAGCTCACCCGCCAGGTGCGCTACGCGTGGGAGCGGGGCGCCTTCTACCGGCGCAAGTGGCAGGAGGCCGGCGTCTCTCCCGACTCGCTGCGGAGCCTGGACGATCTCGCGCGATTCCCGGTCGTGCAGAAGGCGGAGCTGCGCCAGGCCCAGGCGGTGGCGCCGCCCTTCGGCGACTACCTCTGCATCGAGCCCGCGGAGGTCGCGCGCATCCACGGCACGAGCGGGACCACCGGGCGGCCCACCGTCTTCGGCATCGGAGCCGCGGACTGGGAGCGCATCGGGGAGGCCCACGCGCGCATCCTCTGGGGCGCCGGGATCCGCCCCGGCGATCGCATCCTGATCGGCTCCTTCTTCAGCCTCTACCTCGGCTCGTGGGGCGCGCTCGCCGGCGGCGAGCGCCTCGGGGCCACCGTGTTCCCGTTCGGCGCGGGCGCGCAGGGCCAGACGCTCCTGGCCGTGCAGTGGGCCCGCGATCTCCGGCCCTCGGCTTTCTACGGCACCCCGTCCTACGCGCTGCACTTCGCGGAAACGGCGCGCCGGGAGTCCATCGACCCCCGGAGCCTGGGCCTCCGCATCCTCTTCTTCTCGGGCGAGCCCGGCGCGGGCATCCCGGCCACCCGCGCCCTCATCGAGCGGACCTTCGGCGCCCTCTGCGTGGACATGGGCAGCATGGCCGAGATGACCCCGTGGATGACCAACGGCGAGTGCCGCCACCGCACCGGCATGCATCTCTGGCAGGATCTCGTCTACACCCAGGTCTGCGATCCGGAGACGTTCCGGCCGCTGCCCTACGGCGCCGAGGGCACGCCCGTGTACACTCACCTCGAGCGGACGTCGCAGCCCATGATCCGGCTCGTCTCCGGTGATCGCGCCCGATGGGTGGACGACGCCTGCCCTTGCGGCCGGACCTACCCGCGGTTGCCCGACGGGCTGTACGGCCGCTTCGACGACATGATCATCGTGCGGGGCGAGAACATCTACCCGAGCGCCATCGAGGACACCCTGCGCGCGATCGACGGCTTCGGGGGCGAGTTCCGGGTGATCGTCTCGCGCCGGGAGGCCATGGACGAGCTGCTCATCCGGGCCGAGTACACCGCCGGCCACGCCGCGGGCCCTCGCCTCGACGCGCTGCGCGCGACGATGCGGGAGCGCCTGCGGGCCCGGCTCGGGGTGCACCCGGTGGTGGACCTGGTCCCGGAGGGCACGCTCCCACGCACCGAGTTCAAGGCCCGCCGCGTGATCGACGACCGCGACCTCTATCACAAGGGGCTGCGTCACGCATGAGCCCCTACGCCCACCACGAGCCCCGCACCAGGAGCGAGTCAGTGAGCCCCCGGCACGACGCGCGAGGCAGTTCGGATGAGCGCTTGCGCGAAGGAGCCGAAACGCCGACTGGGGTCCTCCAAGTTCAAGCGAGATGCTAGAAGGAGCCTGACATGTTTGATCCGGACGCGTTGAAGCGACTGGCGGCCGAGAAGGCCGCGTGGGAAGCGAAGGAGCTGGCCGAGTTCCTCGCGCGTCAGCCCGAGTCGCGCACGGAATACCGGACGGGGTCGGGCCTGCCGGTGCAGCGGGTCTACACCCCC
>Ga0207646_10001206_pt1 | contig 32514 bp, 29 predicted proteins | sample KBSK5502metaG_FD_184343 | JGI IMG/M metagenome (GOLD analysis project Ga0207646, IMG submission 184343) | Corn, switchgrass and miscanthus rhizosphere microbial communities from Kellogg Biological Station, Michigan, USA - KBS K5-50-2 metaG... | ecosystem: Host-associated > Plants > Roots >... | reverse complement strand
TGCTTCCGACGAAGCCTCGAGGGCCCGTGCTCGCGGAGCCGCGGCCACGCCTGCCAGTCCGAGCACCGAACGCTTCAGGAACCGTCTGCGGTTGGAGGGCATGGGGGCCATTCTAGAGGGAGCGATGCGTCACTTCGCCCGGATCTTCACCGCGGCCGCTTGCATGGCGCCGATCAGGTTCGCCTCGCGTGCCTTCTCCGCGGGCGAAGCCTCCGGGCCCCTGGCGCGCGGGCCGGCCTTGATCACTCGGTCGAGCTCCGGCAGCGCGTCGCGCGCGGCCGGCCCCATCTTGCCGAGGCCGGCGACGATCGTCTCGCGCACCGCGATGGCGGTGCCCTTGTCGCGGAGCGCGGAGGCCAGGTAGGGGACCGCGGGCCGGCCCAACCCCAGCAGGCGCCGGGCGGCGAGCGCCTGCTCACCGGCGTTCTTCTCGTCGAGCTGGAGGGCGAGCTCGTTGATCTCGTCCGCCGTCTTCAGGGTCGCCGCCCCCGCTTTCGGCGGGCCCAGGAGCGCGTTGCGCAGCGGTCCCACGTCCACGCCCGCTTTCGCGGCCAGACCGGCGAAGAAGCGGGCCTTGTAGTCGTCGCCGGCCCGGAAGTAGCACCAGGAGGTGCCGAGCATGGCCTCGCCGTCGAGCCGAGGGTTGACCTGCGACACGCGCTCGTAGGCGGTGACCGCGCGCGTCCACTGCCCGCCCGCGCGGTAGCTGAGGGCCACGCCCAGGGCGGCCTTGGCGTTCTTCGGCTCGAGCTTCAGCGCCTTTTCGTAGGCGGCCACGGCCTCGGTGACGCGGGGCGGTCGGAAGTGGCGGTGGATCCAGCCGAGGTTGATGAACGCTCTCGCGTCCTGGCCATCCGGCCGCCCGGTGACCTTGAGCAGGACGGCCAGGCCCTCCTCGAGGCGATCGTCGTAGCCGAGGAACAGCCCGTAGTTCGACAGGTAGGCGAGGTTCTCGGGGTCGAGCGCGACCGCGCGGCCGTAGGCGTTCGCGGCCAGCTTCAGCTCGCCGACGTTGTAGGCGGCCGTGCCGTGCGCCGCCTGCGCCTCGGCCAGGCCCGGCAGGGCGGCGGTGGCCACGTCGAGCGCCGCCTTGGCGCCGTCCCAATCTTCCTTGCGCAGGAGGAGCCGGCCGAGCAGCCACTGCGCCTCTCCCGAGGCCTGGAGGTCGTCCGGCAGCGCGCGCAGGCCGGCGAGGGGTGCGGTCGCGTCACCCTGCCGGAAGAGCAGCGCCAGGGCCGCGACCGGGGGGCTGGCCCAGGACGGGTCGAGGCCCGCGGCCTCGGCGTAGGCGCCCGCGGCCTCCGCGAGCTGGCCGCGGCTCTCGAAGACGCGTCCCACCGTGAGCTTGACCAGCGGGTTCTTCGGCTCGAGGAAGCTGCCCTGCTGGACCGCGGCCACGGCTTCGCTCGCGCCGTCGTGCGGATCCTGGGCGAGCGAGGCCAGGGCCAGCGCGGCCTGGGCTTCCCCGGAATGCGGTTCGGCCTTCGTGGCCGCGCGAGCCGCCTCGAGGGCGGGGGTGGATTTTCCCTGCGCGGCGTATGAAAGGGCCAGCGCCGTTCCGGCGGCGGAGCGGGCGTCGAGCGACAAGGCGCGCTGGAAAGCGGCCTCGGCCTCGGGATAGAGCCGTGCCGCGAGCAGGGCGTCGCCGCGCGCGATCTGGGCGGTGGCGGAGGACGGAGCCGCTCGCGCGGCCCGCTCGGCCGTCTCGCGGGCGGCGGGATCGCCGAGGCGAGCCTGCGCGCGGGCCAGCGCGGCCAGGCTGTCCGCCCCGGCCTCGGCTTCGACGGCCTGCCGGGCGAGGGCCAGGGCGTCCCTGACGGTGCCGGCGCGGAGCGCGAAGGCGGACCGGGCGGCCAGGACGCGCGCCCGTACGTTCGGCGGCGCACCCGAGGCCAGCTCGCCGGCCTTGCCGAGCGCCTTGCCGGCCTCGTCCACCTTGCCCAGCTTCAGGAACATCCGCGCGAGCGCGAGCGGCGGTTCCGGGTCGCGAGGTGCCTGCGAGGCCGCCTTCTGGAGGATCTTGACGGCCTCGTCCTCCTTGCCCTTGGCGAGCTGGGCTTCGGCCTTGGCCACGGCGTCGTCGAGCTTCTGGTCGGCCCAGGACGGGACGACGGCCACGCACAACGCCAGCGCGGGCAGGACAGGGAAGAGCCGCATCTTCACTCCGAAGGAGAGCACGGCTTTCTTTCGCTTTCAACCTTCGTGGGGCCCGGGCGCACCTCCGCAAGCTGATCGCCCCCGTATTCACGTCTGGTCTGACGTTGGCGGATGTTGGGCGCAGGCGCACGCCGGCTGATGGAACCGCCCGTTGCCCTCGACCACCCCGCCCTCGCCGTACATGTTTCTCGGCCGAGCCCAATCCGCGAGCGATCGGTAGGGGCCGTTCTCGTTGCGCCCCTTCGGCATGACGTCGAGGATCCGGTAGATGCCGAGGAACTCCTCCCCGCCGCGACCGTACGTCGAGTAGGTGTGGAACACTCGCCCGGCATCGTCCTTGAGGAAGACGCTGTCGCCCGAGAGGTCCGACAGATACGGGTCGGCGTGACTATAGTTGTGGAACGCGCGCCCGGCCGTCATCTCGTCCGGCTTGAACGAGACGTGGAAGTCGTAGTTGAAGTCGGAGTCGTACGAGCTGACCCAGGGGAAGCGCCAACCCATGCGCCGGCGGACCGCCTCGATCTCCCCGATGGGCGCCCGGGCCACGGCGGCGTAGCTGACGTCGTGGTTGTTCAAGTGCTCCAGGATGCCCTCGACGTGGTCGACCTCGAGGGAGCACCCGACGCACTGCCCCACCTGGCCTGGACCCATCATGAAGTGCTTGATGAAGAGCTGGGTGCGCCCGTCGAACAGGTCCGCGAGCGTGACCTTGCCGTGCGGCGCATCGAAGACGTATTCCTTCTCCACCCTGACCCACGGCAGGTCCCGGCGCATCTGGCTGAGCTCGTCCCGCTGCCGGGTATGCGCCTTCTCGCGAGCGAGCAGCGCGACGCGTGCGCGGAGCCACTCCTCTCGGGAGACGACGGGGTGCGTCGGTTCCGACATGGTCTGGCGATTCATCGGGATTCCTCCTTTTTCGCGGGCGTGTCGGCCGATGCGGCTCGGACGAGCCCCTTCTCGGCGGGTCGGGCGCGGAACTTCCACACCACCGACGTGGCGAGGCCGCCGGCTGATCCCGCTCCCGCGGCGATCAGGGCCAGGGTCGTCAGGCAGGCGGGACACATCGTTTGCCTCCTCCGACCGCGGTCGGCAAGTTCCGGCCGTCACTCGTATGGCGTTCGAAGAGCAGGCATTTCGACAGGAAGGGTGCGGGTCAGCCGCGCCGCGCGAGGAGGAACTCCCGGGTCGCCGGTTCCACGGCGAGGCCGATCGCGCGGTCGTACGCCTCGGCCGCCTCGGCCGCCCGGCCCAAGTTCCGCAGGAGGTGCGCGCGCACGGCCCAGTACGGCTGGTACGTCGCCGCGGCGGCGGGGTCGATCTCTTCGAGCATCGCCAGGCCGTCGCCGAGCCCTTGCGCCTCGGCCATCGCGGCCGCCTGCGCGACCCGGGCCCCGAGCGTCGGCGCCAGGCGGACGAGGTGGTCGTAGAAGACGACGATCGCGGCCCAGTCGGTGCGGCCGCTCTGCGCGCGTTCGGCGTGGACCGACTGGATGGCGGCTTCGAGCTGGAATCGACCGGGTCGTGCGAATCGCGCCGCCGCGCTGAGCTCGGCCTCCGCCTCCCGGATCGCGTCGACGGACCACGCCGCGGGATCCTGCTCCGAGAGCGGGACGTAGCGACCGTCGGGCGCGCGTCGCGCGGCGCGCCGCGCGTCGCAGAAGAGCATCAGGGCCAGGAGCCCGCGGACCTCGGGCTCCTCGGGCATGCGCTCCCTCACGACCCGCGCCAGCCAGATCGACTCGTCGGCGAGGTTCTCTCCGTGGGGATCGACGCCGGCCGCCTCGTCGCGGCCGAGACCGTAGGCGGCGTAGATGGCCTCGAGCACCGCCTCGAGCCGCGGCGGCAGGTCGTGCGGGAGCGGGATCGCGAAGGGGATGCCCGCGGCGCGAATCTTCCGCTTCGCGCGTACGAGCCGCTGTGCCATCGTCGCCGGCGGGACGAGAAACGCCTGGGCGACGCGCGCCGCATCGAGTCCGAGCACGGTCTGGAGCATCAGCGGCGTGTGCAGCGCGGGGTCGATCACCGGGTGCGCGCAGACGAAGAGCAGCTCGGCGCGGCGATCGGGAAACGCGTCACCATCCGCCACGGTCACGTCGGAGTCGGCGGTGAGGCGACGCAGCGACTCCTGGTGATGGTCCCGAACGCGCTGGCGCCGTGCCTGGTCGATCAGGCGATGCCGCGCGGCCGTCAGCAGCCACGCCTCGGGCTGCTTCGGCACTCCGTCGATCGGCCAGGAGGCGAGGGCCGAGACCAGCGCCTCGCCCAGCGCATCTTCGGCGCCCGCCACGTCGCGCGTCTGGGAGCAGAGGTAGGCGAGCAGGCGCCCGTACGACGATCGCGCCACGGCCTCGACGGTTCCGCGCGCGTCCTCCATCGATGTCAGGGCGCCACGACCGCCTCGTGGGCCGCGGTGTCGATCGGCCGTACCTCGACCGCGCCGGTCGCGGCCGCGGGGCAGCGCGCGGCCCATTCGAGCGCCGCGTCGATGGAGGGAAGCTCGAGGATGATGAAGCCGCCGAGTTGCTCCTTGGCTTCGGCGAAGGGACCGTCCTGCACGCGTCGCTGGCCATCCTTCAGCCGCACGGTGGTCGCCGTCGCGATGTCCTGGAGAGGCGCACCCCCGACGTAGACGCCGGCCGCGACGAGGGCCTTGTGGTACGCCCGCCACGCCGCAATGTACGGGTGGCTCTCGCCACTGCCTCTGCTCTCGAAGTCCTTGGGGCTCTCATAGATCAGAACGACATACTGCATCGTAACCCTCCCCACGGGTCGGTGGACCGGTGCGGTCCGTGACCGCTCTCTCATGTTGACGGGCGGGGGCGCGCACGTTCGACATTCCGGCGTGGAATCTTGATCCGGCCCCTCATGCGCGCCAGCATACAAAGGATGGCGCGCATAACGGTAGGGGCCAGTGGTAATGATCATTTGCCCGCGATCCTTCTGGATCTTGACCGGTGCCGCGAACAGGGGGGCAGGGAGTCGTATCCCTGCCCCCCTGATAGACCTAAAAGGGGCAGTTGCCCGGGTTGGGCTGGTCGATACGGAGCGCAGCGCCCGGAGGCACGAGGTACGTCACGACGTTGGTCGCCGCGTCCGAGGTCTCGTTGCGGGCGATGTGGGCGTGGTCGCCGACGTCGAGGAACCCCTCGCCGGCATGGCGAACGGTCGGGGTGCAGTTGGGATCGTCGGATTCATAGAACGTCATCGTGCCTTCCACCACGGAGATGAAAACGGGGCCGGGGTGACTGTGCCAGCCACTCTGGCCGCCCGGTTGGAAGGCGATCCTTTGCACCGCGATGTCAAGAGCGGGCGTGGCCTTGACCTTCACGTCCCAGCCGTCCGCCCCGACTCGCTTGACGTGGAACGCTTCGTCGAACGTGGCTCGGCCAATCAGAATCGAGGTCGTTCCCGAGCCGGGTGTCGCCCCCACAAAGCCGGCGGAGATCGCCGCCGCCACCACGGCCGCAACGAGAATCCCTTTCGCCACACGAGCCATCGACATGCGAAACCTCCTGGAGGGGCAGTGCCACCCTCCGGTAAACCGTCAGTTCGAGTCCTGATCCATGCGTCACGGGAAAGGTGGGCGACGCGTGGAGCCGGCGCCAGCGAGAGCGCCTGAAGCTGAAGTGAAGGTTTGCTGAAGGCGCTATCTCACTGACGGCTCAGGCGGACGGTATAATCCGACGTCCCGCCCGGAGCATATGGCCTCAGTGGAGGAGCCCACCCCGCCGGAGGTTGAACTGGACTTGGCGCGTTACGAGCTGCGCCGCGGCGGCCGTGTGGAAAGGCTCGAGAAGCTCCCCATGGAGCTGCTCATACTTCTCGCCGAGCGGCGGGGACAGCTCGTGACTCGAGCCGAGATTCTCGAGCGCCTTTGGGGCAAGGACGTGTTCGTCGACGCGGACGCGGCCATCAACACTGCGGTGCGGAAGGTGCGACGGGCCCTCGGAGACGATCCAGACACGCCGCAGTTTCTCGAAACCGTTGTCGGCAAGGGCTACCGATTCGTGGGGCCGATCACGGTCATCCTCGGGGCCACGCCTTCGGCCCCCGGCGGCGCCGCGCAGATCTCGAAGCAGAGCGTCCTTGGCAGGTGGGCACTCGGCACCGTCGTCCTGGCAACGCTGATCGTGGCCCTCCTGGCCGGGCTCGGCCGCGTCGGCTCCCGCGGCGGGCCGGCGATGGAATCCGTCGCCGTCCTGCCCTTCGAGAACATTGGCGGCAACCCGGACGCCGAATACCTGAGCGACGGCATCAGCGAGAGCCTCATCAACCGCCTCTCACGACTGCCTCACCTGAAGGTGATCGCCCGGGCGTCCGTTTTCCGCTACAAGGGCAAGCGTCCCGACCTCGCCAGCGTCGCCCGGGAGCTCGGCGTCCGCGCGGTCGTCAGCGGACGGGTCTCTCCGCGCGGGGACGGTTTTTCCGTGTCCGTCGAGCTGATTGACGCCAGGGAGAACAAGCAGCTCTGGGGCGCCACGTACAACCGGCGCTCTTCGGACCTGGTCGTGACCCACGAAGAGCTCGCCGCGGAGGTCGCCGAAAAGCTTCGTCTCGAGCTGACGCCGAGCGAGCGGACGCTCCTGGCCAAGCGGGACACGGCGGACCCCGAAGCGTACCGGCTCTATCTGCGAGGCCGATACCTCTCGAACGAGCGAACCGAAGCTGCGCTGCGGAAGGCGATCGACTACTTCCAGGAGGCGATTGCCCGGGATCCCCGTTACGCCCTGGCCTATTCCGGACTGGCGGACGTGCACTGCACCATGGCCACGTCATACAACAAGCGGGTCGCGCCGCGGGAGGCCTATGACCGCGCGAGAGCGGCGGCCCTCAGGGCCGTGGAGATCGATGCCGAGCTGTCCGAGGCCCACACGTCCTTGGGGCAGATTCTCGTGCAATTCGACTGGGACTGGGCGGGGGCGGAAAGGGAATTCCGCCGGGCCCTGGAGCTGAATGCCTCCAACGGCGTCGCCCTGCACTGGCGCTCACATTGCTACCTGGCGCAGGGCCGGTTCGACGAGTCCGCCCGGGACTCCCTGCGCGCGCTGGACACGGATCCCGTCTCCGTCATGTTGAACATCCACCTCGGCGAGCATCATCACCTGGCTCGTCAGTACGACCAGGCCATCGAGCAGTACCGGAGGGCGCTGGAGTTGAGCCCCAACCACCCGAACGCACGCCCCTTGCTGGCGCTCGTCTACGAAGCGAAGGGCACGTACGCGCACGCGATCGCGGAGCTCGAGGAGGCGCAGCCGTTCTGGGCCGGTACCAGTCGGGTCAGGGGTCCGCTCGGCCGCGTCTATGGCCTCGGGGGCCGCCGAGCCCAGGCTCTCAAGGTGCTCCAGGAGCTCATCCGTGAGCGCGCGGGGCCGAAGTACATCGCCGCGGACGACATCGCCGCCGTCTACATCGGTCTCGGAGAGACGGACCGCGCCTTCGAATGGCTGCAGCGCGCGTGCGACGAACGCGCAACGGCCCTGGTGAACCTCAAGGTGGAGCCGGCCTTCGACAGCCTCCGCGGCGACCGGCGATTCGCCGATCTCCTCCGTTGCGTCGGCCTCTCCTGACGCGCTTGTTCAGTTATCGATGGATGGTGGGCGCTGTAGGACTTGAACCTACGACTTCCACCGTGTGAACATGGCCGCCCGCCGGCCTCGAGCATCAGCCTGCCCGTCGGGCATAGCCCGCGGCGATTCGTCAGTCCAACAGGTCGCCGAGCACGCAGCGGAAACCAGGAACGACATCCTCGCCGTGCAGCTCCTCCCCGGCGGTGATGGTGCGCACTTCGATCCCTTGCCGATGGACCGTGGCTTCCCGCTTCTCGGGATCGATGATCCAGACCAGGCGCACGCCTCCACGCAGGTACTCGGCAACCTTGGCCGCCACGGCTGCGGCCTCATCCCAGGGTGAGAGCACCTCGATGGCGAGATCGGGGGCGAAGTCGCCGTAACCCTTCGGCAGCTTGTTGCCCGGCAGGCGTTGCGCCGACACCATGGAGACGTCTGGCGACCGCAGGTGGCCGTGCGGGATGTGGTATCCCGCGCTCGAGCCGAAGACGTGGCCGAGCCGTCCTCGCCGCACATGTGGACGCAAGGCCTCGATCAGGGCGGCGACGATCGCCTCGTGCTCCATCCCGGCCGGGCTCATTCGAACTTCTCCATCCACCAGCTCGACCTTGTAGCCTTCCGCGGCAAGATGAAGCAGGTCTTCGTCACTAATGATCGGAGCGCGCATGGCGGTTGCCTTTGCGCCCATTCTACCTCTATCCATGAAGCTCCCGGCGGAGCGACGGGCAACCGGGCGGGATCATAGACGCGCCTGCTGCGAGGCAGGGTCCGATGTCGACCAGGCGGCTCGGCGATCTCTGGGTCCGTGGCTTGTCGCCAGGGAACGGGAGTGTGGACCCAAACTGGACCCAACTTGGACCCAAGTTGCCAGCGCGTTATCCCGACAGCTTATCCCGACAGCGATTGACGCTGCCCTGCGAAGGGGCTACTGTCTGCCAGTCCGTGCTCCCATGACCGAACCCAGGGACCGCGTCTACGCCTTCGGTCCCTTCCTCCTCGATTCGCGCGAGCGGCGCCTGCTGCGCGACGGTCAACCGGTTCCACTGACGATCAAGGCGTTCGACCTGCTCGAGGTCCTGGCGAGGAACGATGGCCGTCTCCTCCGCAAGGAGGAGCTGCTGCGGCTCGTCTGGCCCGACGCCGTGGTGGAGGAGAACAACCTCACCGTCACCGTCTCCGCCCTGCGCAAGGCGCTGGGCGAAGGCCCGACGGACCGGCAGTACATCGAGACTGTTCCCCGCCGCGGGTATCGTTTCGTGGCCGATCTGCGTGACGTGGCGGACGAGCGCAACGCGAGGCCGACGTCCGGTGCGACCACCGCGGGGCTGACGCCGTCCGCGGAAGCCGAGGTGTCGCAGGCAAGGGAGAAGGGGCGCAACCGGCTGGTCTGGGCGGCGGCGGCGGCGCTGGCGAGCGTCTTCGTCGCCGTTGGCGCGGTGTGGATGTACCGGCCGCGGCCCGCGCCCCTCGCGCCGGTCAGGTCGCTGGCGGTCCTCCCGTTCCATTCGCTGACCGGCCCCGACGGCGAGTACCTGGGACTCGGCATGGCCGACGCCCTGATCACGCGCCTGAGCGGCACGAAGGTGCTGATCGTGCGTTCGACGGGAGCCGTCCAGAAGTACGTCGGTTCGGACGTCGATCCGGTGGCGGCCGGGCACGAGCTGCGGGTGGACGCGGTACTGGACGGCAGCATCCAATCGGCCGCCGGGCGCCTCCGCGCCACCGTGAGGCTGCTTCGCGTCAGCGATGGGGCCACCCTGTGGGCCCAGGCGTTTGACGAGCGGCTGAGCGACATCTTCAGCCTGCAGGACTCCATCTCCCAGCAGGTGGCGGATGGGCTCACCCTCCGGCTCACGGACGCCCAGCGCACGCTTCTCACCCGGCGGGACACCGACGACACCGAGGCCTACCACCTGTACCTGAAGGGCCGCTTCTTCTGGAACAAGCGGACCCGGGAGGGCTTCCCGCGCGGGCTGGCGCTCTTCCGAGAGGCCGTCGAGCGGGACCCCACCTATGCACGCGCCTACACGGGCGTGGCCGACTCCTACATCGGCCTGACGTACTACCAGTACGAACGGCCGCACGAGGCGATGCCACGGGCGAAGGCGGCGGCGCTCAAGGCGCTCGCGATCGCGCCGTCGCTGGCGGAAGCCCACGTCTCGCTCGCGCACATCCACGGGAACTACGACTGGGACTGGACGGCGGCGGAGCGCGAATGGCGCCAGGCCATTCTCCTCGACCCCGAATACGCGACCGCGCACCAGTGGTACGCCGTCCACTACCTCACCCCGGCCGGTCGCCTGGAGGAAGCCCTCGCCGAAGCAAGGCGCGCCCAGCAGCTCGATCCTCTCTCGCCGGTATTCAACGCCTTCGTGGGAGCGACGCTCCTCTTCGCGCGACGCTACGACGAAGCGATCGAGGAGTGCCGAAAGACGATCGACCTCTATCCCGAATTCGGGGTCGGACACTGGTACCACGGTCGCGCCTGCCTGCAGAAGGGCCTGTTCCGGGAGGCTCTCGCCGAGCTTCGCGACGCCGTGCGCCTGTCCGGGGAAAGCCCGCTCATGCAAGGGACGCTTGCCTTCGCCTATGCGGCTTCCGGCGACCGGGCGAAGGCCCGCGCAATGCTGGCCGAGCTGATGCGGCTCCGCGCCGAGCACTACGCTTCCGCCGTCGATCTGGCCATGATCCATGCCGCCCTGGGCGAGCGCGAGGAGGCGTTCCGCTGGCTGGACGAAGCGGCCGCCGAGCGCGCGTTCCACCTCGTCTACCTGAAGGTGTGGCCCGAGCTAGACGCCATGCGGCCGGACCCACGGTTCACCGAGATGGTCCATCGCATCGGCCTCCCGCCGTAGCGAGCGGCGCCCTCGCGTCAGTCCTCCGCGCCGAGCGGCAGCAGCAGGTGGTCGTCGTTGTACCGGCCGATGTCCGCGCCCATCTTGTCGGCGGCGTCCTGGTCGAAGCGGAAGTGGATGCCGCCGTACACGCGCGCGTCGGACACGTCGTCGGTGATGTCGCGCAGGTCCGAGTAATGGAGCACGATGCCGGGCGCGCCCGGATCGGTGATCGTCAGGTCGTGGCCCTTGCGCCCGTATGCCCGCTCCAGCACGGCACGGGCGGCGCCGCCGCCCGCGCCGTGCGCCGACGGATAGCTCGGGAAACACGGCGTCACGATGAACGGGCGGTAATCCAGGTCCGGGCTGGTGAAGCGGTTGCCGTCCTCGTCCGCGCGCCTGATCGCCGTCTCGGGGCGCCACGTGCGATAGAAGTACTTCGACGCGAACACCGTGATGTGGGCGTCGCTGAGCGACATGTTCATGATCGCCAGCGTGCGTGCGGTCGTCGTGACGTCGTCGTTGCGGGCGGCCGCGATCTGACGCCCGACCAGGTTCCAGCCGCGGTGCGGCGGCTGCGCCGCGTACAGCGTGGCCACGTCCGCGCGATCCGGCGGCCGCTCGGTGCTGGTCGCGTCGCCCACCGCCTTCACCTCCTCGAAGTCGTGCGTATACCGGCCGCTGACGAGCGCGGGCGGCTGCTGCGCGCGGAACTGGGCCGAGCTGTCGATACCGAAGGGCTTGACGAACTGCCAATGGAAGAAGAGGCCGCGGTTGTTGGCGGGGGCGTTCGCGCAGCTGGGCGTCGGCTGCCACTGGTACGACGCGTCGCTGGCCGGGGTGTAGAACTGCGCGGGGGCGGAGCCGTCACCGGTGCGGTTCGCGATCATGGCCGCGGCGGCGGCCCGGCCGGCGGCCATCCCGTCGTCCTTGGCCGGGCCGTCGGGGATCGCGGCGAGCGACTCGGCCTGCTTGCCGTCGAGGAGGCTCTGCTGACCCGGGAACAGCCACCGAAGCGTGTCGTGCGCCGCGGTGACCACCGCGGCGTCCGCCGATGCGCCGTCCGGCGCGCTGACGGTGCCGAGGTACGGCGTGTACTCGTGCGTGATCGCGTTCACGGCCTCGAACACGGCGACCTGGACCGTCGCCATGGCACGCGTCGACGGGAACGGCGCGGTGGCGCCGACCGCCTGGACCGCGATCTCGTTCCACTGCAGGACGAGCGCATCGCTCGTGCCGGCGAGGCTTGGGCTCGCGGAACACAGTACGCCCAGGAGGACGGCGCTGACACTCAGGGACAACAGCTGCTTCATCGGGACCTCCGTGACCTGTTCGGCAGACGATAGGCAGGCGTCCGCAAGTTGTCCCCAGAGGGCGGCTAAAGAGTTGCTAAAGAGTTGCTGCCGAGGCGGGTCGATGGCGCGGGCGCGGGAGCGTGCGTTTGGACCCAAATTGGACCCAACCCGGACCCAAGTCGATAGGGCGGTGCTGGCAAGTTGTTGATGGCTGGTGGGCGCTGTAGGACTTGAACCTACGACTTCCACCGTGTGAAGGTGGCACTCTACCGCTGAGTTAAGCGCCCGGCGGGCCGGAAGAGCAGTCTAGCGCGCCGCCGCGCGGACGGTCAAGGCGGTGGCGTCGGCTCGGTCAGGGGCTCGCCGTAGCCGCCCTGATGCCACGAGCAGTACTCCTGGGGCTCCGTCCCCGCGATGAACGATTCCGAATAGGTCGCGGGGCAGGAAGGGGTGGCGAGCAGCCCCGTCTGCGGATCGATCTGAACGAACACGATGTTGGCGGCGGGCACGGGGAACTGGCCGAGCTTCCGGCCGGCCAGGGCCCCCTTCATGAAGTCGACCCAGATCGGCAGTGCGGCCTTCGCCCCCGACAGGTTGATCGGGGTGTTGTCGTCGTAGCCCACCCACACGACGCAGAGGATCTCCGGGGTGTAGCCGGCGAACCAGGCATCACGCAGGTCGTTGGTGGTTCCGGTCTTGCCCGCGGCGTCTGCATCCGGCGGCAGGCCCATGGAGCGCGCGGCGGCCGCGGTGCCGTTGATGAGGACGGTGCGCAGCATGTTGGTGATCAGGAAGGCCGACTCCGGATGTACGACGCGCGGGGCGGACGAAGAGTGCTGCTGCAGGGTGGCGTCGTGTTCGTCGATGACGCTGAGCACGGTGACCGGCTCGACCTTCAGGCCCCCGGTGGCGAGCACGTTGTAGGCCGCGGAGAGCTCGAGCGGTGTGGCCTCGAACGCGCCGAGCGCGACCGCGGGGTACGGCTGCACCTGGTCGGGCATGCCGAGCTTCTTGTTCCAGAGGTTTGCCACGCGGTCGTAGCCGACCATCTCCGCGACCTTCACGGTGGCGTTGTTGAGGCTGTGATTCAGCGCCTTCCGCAGCGTCACGTAGCCCATGTACTTGTCTTCGTAGTTCTCGGGCCGGTACTCGCGGTTGCCGAAGATGAAGGTCGTGGGCGCGTCCTCCACCACCGTCGCTGGCGTGATCGGAGGCAGGCTGGGATCGTCGAAGGTCGCCTCGAACGCGGAGAGGTAGACGAAGGGCTTGAACGTGCTGCCGGGCTGGCGCTTGGCCTGGGTGGCGCGGTTGTACTGGCTCGTGCCGTAGGAGCGGCCGCCCACGAGCGCGAGCACCGCCCCCGTGCTCGGCTCGAGCGCGATGAGCGCGCCCTGCACCGGCTCCTCGGTGCGCTTGCGGCGGATCAGCTTCTCCACCCGGTCGAGGCCCGAGCTGAGCACCTGCTGGGCCAGGATCTGCAGGGGAAGGTCGAGGCTCGCGTAGATCGTCAGGTTCTGGGTGGCGAGGTCCTTCTCGTCGTAGCGCTGCGCGAGCTGCGACTTGACCAGGTCGATGAAGTACGGCGCCTCGGCGGTGTCGATGGAGGGAGCCTCGACCTTCACCGGCTCCGCCATCGCCTTGTCGGCGGTGGCGGCGTCGATGAAGCCCGATTCCACCATCGCCTTCAGCACCTGGTTGCGCCGCTCCATCGCCCGCTGCGGGTGGCGGTAGGGGTTGAACGGGTTGGGGGACTGGATCATTCCCGCGAGCAACGCCGATTCGGCGAGCGTCAGGTTGCCCACGTCCTTGTGGTAGTACATCCGGGCCGCCTCGCCCACGCCGTGGATCGAGAACGATCCCACCTGGCCCAGGTACACCTCGTTCAGGTACAGCTCGAGGATGTCCTTCTTCTCCGCGCGGCGCTCGAGGACGAAGGCGAGCAGCGCTTCCTGAAGCTTGCGCCGCATCGCCCGCTCGGGCGTGAGGAAGAAGTTCTTCACGAGCTGCTGGGTGATCGTGCTCCCGCCCTGGATGTAGCTCTCCGCCCGCGCGTTGCGCACGGCGGCGGCCACGATACGGATCGGGTCGAGGCCGGGATGGCTGAAGAAGCGCCGGTCCTCGATGGCGAGGACCGCCGTCTTGAGATGCTCCGGAAGCTCCTCGTACTTGATGATCCGCTTCTTCTCGCGGCTGTCGTCGAAGAGATAGGTGATGAGCTCCGGCTCCAGCGTCACCTGAGGGTAGATCCGCTTCGAAGAGAGCCCCCGCATGTCGCGGATCGCCTTCTTCTCGAAGCTCACCGCCACCGCCTCGCCGGGCGCGTCCGCCACCGGCCGCGGGGTGAAGACGACGGTCCGCGCGCCCGCCACGAACTCGCCGGGCGCGTCGGGGACGTCGGTCTTCTGCTCGTACCGGAGCCCGTTCAGGATCTTCACCAGGTCGTCCCCGCCCAGGGGCAGACCGGTGCGCAGGACGACCGGCCGCGCGTAGATGCGGGCCGGCACCATCCACCGCTCGCCGTGCAGCCGGCGGTCCACCATCACGCTGTAGCGCAGGTAGTAATAGATGAGGATCGAGGACCCGATCACGACGGGCAGCGTCAGCACCGTGAGCAGCGCGAGGACGAGCCGGAGCCGTTGCGGGGAGTAGGTGTGGCCGCGGGAGCCCGTGGGCGCGATGCGACGGCTGGGATTTCCCACGCGTTTTCGATTATAGCCCGGCGACGCATCGGCCCCGCCGCGCCTACCGTCTGGCCGCATCGTCCGGTCGATCAGCGGGGCAGGGGGTTTCGCGTGTCGTCGAGCGACCATTTCTCGACGTCGTCGAGGCGCGCGAGCAGCAACCGGTGCGTCGCCTGGTCGAAGCCATCGGGCGGTGCGGGCTCGCGTGCCCGCATCTGCGCCGCCAGCGCCTGGAGTCGGGCCTGCACGCGGCGATCCGCCTCGGTGGCCGCGGCCGCCTCGACCTCGGCGGCGGCCGCCCGCACGGCGGCGGGGTAGCGGCCCGCGCGCTTCAGCGCCCCCCGCCAGCGCTCGTAGACGACCCGGCTCACCCAGTGGTACTCCTCCGGCGTCATCCGCGCGGTCACGTAGGCGTCGAGCTCGCCGGTCACCACGTCGCTGACGCCCTGGATGATGTCGGGGACCCGCTTCAGCTCCTCCAGCGATCGGACGTGCTTGCGGGGCAGCCGGTCGAGGCGGGGATCGGCGCCGCGGCGCGCGGCGTCGACGCGTCGCCTGACCTCGAAGAAGCGGTCGAGCTGCTCGGCGGTGAGCGTGTCGGCCGTGGGCCTCCCCCAGCTGCTCTGCGCCTCCAGCTGCTCGAGCCGGGTCTGGCTCTGCTTCATGCGGGAGATGGGCTGCATGATCCGCAGGCCGGGTCCCACGATCCGCGGCGCAAGCATGACCACGACGGCGGCCATCGCCGCCAACACGAGGAGCAGCGCGATCGCGATCTTCTTCAGCCGACCACCTCCACCCGGACGCGGCCGGTGCCGGGGCCGATGAGGCCGATGGCCCGCGCCGCCGCCTTCGACACGTCGATGACGCGCCCCTTGTGGTTGGGAAAGCGATCGTTGATCCGCACCACGACGCTGCGGCGGGTCGAGAGCAAGGTGACCTTCACCCGCGTGCCGAAGACGAACGTGGCGTGGGCGGCGGTGAGCTCCTCCTGGTCGTAGACCTCGCCGCTCGACGTGCGGTTGCCGTGGTAGCCCGGGCCGTACCAGGAGGCGACTCCCTCCTCTACGAAGCCGACGGGAGGCGCAAAGGCCGGCGGGAAGCGGTAGTGGTAATGGTGCGCGCAGCCGGCGAGCAGAACCGCGGCCGTCAGCGCCGCTGCCCAACGTCTCATGAGATCGTGTGCACCCGGATCATGTTGGTGGCGCCGGCGGTGTGGCTCTGGCCGCCGAGCATGAGGACGACGTCGCCGGGACCGGCCAGCTTCTTTCGCTTCAGCAACTCTTCCGCCTCCAGGACCATCTCGTCCGTGGTCCGCGCGATCCCCGACTTGAGCGGCACCACTCCCCACCAGAGCGCCAGCCGCCGACAGCTGTCCTCGTCGTACGTGACGGCCGCGATCGGTGGACGCGGCCGGTACATCGAAACCATGCACGCGGTCGAGCCCGAAGCCGTGAAGGCCACGATCAGCTTGCATTCCAGCTCCTCGGCCACCATCGCCGCCACGCGGGCCAGGCTGCGGGCGACGATGCGACTGGGGTTGCCGCTGGCCCGCCGCCGCACCGGGTCGCGCTGGCTGAGGTGCTCCTCCGTGTAGACGGCGATGCGGGCCATCGTCTCCACCGACTCCACCGGGTAGCGCCCGGCGGCCGTCTCCGCCGACAGCATCACGGCATCCGTCCCGTCCACGATGGCGTTGGCCACGTCGGAGGCCTCGGCCCGCGTGGGCCGGGGATGCTCGACCATGCTCTCCAGCATCTGGGTGGCGGTGATGACGGCCTTGCCCGCGGCGTTGGCGATCTGGATGATCCGCTTCTGCAGCGTGGGCACCTCCTCGGTGGCCAGCTCGACGCCGAGGTCCCCCCGCGCCACCATCACGCCGTCGGCGGCGCCCACGATCGCGTCCAGGTTCTCCACCGCTTCCCGCTTCTCGATCTTCGCGATGACGGGGGCCGTGCCGCCCAGGGCCGCGATCGCGGAGCGGGCCTGCTCGACGTCGGCGGCCTGGCGCACGAACGAGAGCGCCACGTAGTCGACGCCGTTCTGGATGCCGAGGGCCAGGTCGCGGCGGTCCTTCTCCGTGAGGGCGGGAGCGGAGATCTTCACGCCGGGAAGGTTCATGCCCTTGTTGGGCCGGAGGAGGCCCCCGTGGACGACCTCGCACTCCACCTCCCTGTCCGTGGCGCGGGCCACCCTGAGCTCGAGGTTCCCGTCGTCGAGGAGGATGCGGTCGCCGGGGCGGACGTCCGCGGGCAGGGCCGGGTAGGTCGTGGAGATGATGGAGCCGTCGCCCTCCACCGACTCGTCGTTCGTGATGACGATCCGGGCCCCGTCGGAGAGCATCACCGGCTGGCCGCCGCGCAGCCGGCCGGTGCGGATCTTGGGCCCCGAGAGGTCCTGCAGCACGGCGATGGGCCGGTCCAGCGCCGCGGAGATCTCCCGCACCGCGCGCATCGCCTTCAGGTGGTCCTCGGGCTCGCCGTGGGAGAAGTTGAGGCGAACCACGTCGACGCCGGCGCGGGCGAGCCGCTCCAAGACCGGCCGCTCGCGGGAGACGGGGCCAATCGTCGCGACGATCTTGGTGCGCCGCACTGCGAGAGAGTATAATCCGCGGCTATCCTCGTTCCCATTTCTGATGAGACAGCACCGAAGATGCTTCCCAGCTACGTCCCCATCCTGATCCTCGGCGCCGTGGCGCTGGGTTTCTCGGTGTTCACCCTCGTCCTGTCCCATCTCCTGGGCCGGCCGCGCCCCACCGCCGCGAAGAGCGAGGTGTACGAGTGCGGCATGCCTCCCATCGGAACGGCGCGCGAGCGCTTTCCGATCAAGTTCTACCTCGTCTGCATGATCTTCATCCTCTTCGACGTGGACGCCGCCTTCTTCTATCCCTGGGCCCTCGTGTTCCGCGATCTGGGCGTCTTCGGCTTCGTGGAGATGCTCGTCTTCGTCGGGCTCCTGGGCAGCGGCTTCGTCTACGCCTGGAAGGTCGGGGCCCTGGACTGGTAGACATGGAGCTCCGCCCCGAGAGGAAGAAGAAGTTCGACGAGGTTCTCCGCCGCTACCCGGTGAAGCGCTCCGCCATCCTGCCCCTCCTCCACCTGCTCCAGGAGCAGGAGGGCTGGCTCTCGACCGAGGCCCTCGAGTACGCAGCATCCCTCCTCGATCTGAGCCCGGCCCAGGTCCACGACGCCGCGACCTACTACACGATGTACCGCTTCAAGCCCGAAGGGCGGCACCACCTCGAGTTCTGCACGAACCTGTCGTGCGCGCTCCACGGCGCGGACGAGCTGATCGCGGAGACGTGCCGGCGCCTGGGCGTCAAGGAAGGCGAGACCACCGCCGACGGAAACTTCACCGTGCACCGCGTGGAATGCCTGGCCGCCTGCGGCGGAGGGCCCGCGGTGCAGGTGGACGGGCGCTGGGTCGAGAACGTCACCCCCGCCGACCTGGACCCGATCCTCTCCGGCCAGCTCACCCGCCGTCCCTTCGTGTGGCCGAAGAGCCCGGGCGAGGCGGTGATCCTCCGCAACGTGTGGAAGGAGAACTCCGCCTCGATCGACGTGTACAAGGCGGGCGGCGGGTACGCGAAGCTCAAGGACTTCCTCTCGATGAAGCCCGAGGACATCATCGACACGGTCAAGAAGTCCAACTTGCGCGGGCGCGGCGGGGCGGGGTTCCCCACGGGGATGAAGTGGGGATTCCTGCCCAAGGACAACCCCAAGCCGCGCTACCTCCTGGTCAACGCCGACGAGAGCGAGCCGGGCACGTTCAAGGACCGGCTCATCATCGAGAACGATCCGCACCAGCTCATCGAGGCCTCCGTCGTCTCCGGCCACGCCATCCGCTCCAAGGTCTGCTACATCTACATCCGGGGCGAGTTCCACGAAGGCATCCAGATCCTCGAGAAGGCCGTGGCGGACGCCTACGCCGCCGGCTACGTGGGCAAGAACATCCTCGGTACCGGCGTGGACGTCGACGTCTACGTCCACGGCGGCGCGGGGGCGTACGAGTGCGGGGAGGAGACGGCGCTCATCGAGAGCCTGGAGGGGAAGCGGGGCCAGCCGCGACTCAAGCCCCCCTTCCCGGCCACGCACGGCGTCTACGGCTGCCCGACGATCGTGAACAACGTCGAGACGATCGCGTGCGTGCCGCTCATCCTCGATCGGGGCGCGGAGTGGTTCGCCGAGCAGGGCACCGAGAAGAACGGCGGCCCCAAGCTCTACTGCGTGAGCGGCCACGTGAAGCGCCCCGGCACCTACGAGGCGCCGATGGGCAAGATCACCCTGCGGCAGCTCATCTACGACGCCGGCTATGGCGGCGGGATCCGCGAGGGGCGCAAGCTGAGGGCCGTCGTTCCCGGCGGCTCGTCCACGCCCGTGCTCACCGACACCGAGATCGACGTCGCGATGGACTTCGACAGCCTGGCCAGGGCCGGCTCGATGCTCGGCTCGGCCGGCACCATCGTCATGGACGACTCGACGTGCATGGTGTGGATGGCCCGCAAGCTGACCTACTTCTACAAGCACGAGTCGTGCGGCAAGTGCTCGCCCTGCCGGGAGGGCACGGGCTGGATGCTCCGGCTCCTCGACCGCATCGAAGAGGGCGCGGGCAGCGAGCGCGACCTCGACATCCTGTGGAACGTGTGTGACTCCATCGCGGGCAAGACGTTGTGCCCGTTCGGCGACGCCGCCATCGCCCCTCCCCAATCGACGCTCAAGAAGTTCCGCGACGAGTACGAGTACCACGTGCGCGAGAAGCGCTGCTGGCGCAGCGTCGCCAAGACCTTCGAGGAAGCCAAGGCTCTCGCCGCCCAGCCGGTGACGGCGCGGTGAGCCCGGTTCAGCAGGAGCTGCTCATCGCGGTCGTGAAGGTGGTGGTGTTCTTCAACCTCTTCCTCGCGCTCTTCTCGGGGATGACCTACGTCGAGCGGCGGTTGCTGGCCTTCATGCAGTTCCGGCTGGGGCCGAACCGCGTGGGCCCCTTCGGCCTCCTGCAGCCGGTGGCGGACGGCATCAAGCTCTTCTTCAAGGAAGAGGTGATGCCGGAGGGGGCGAACAAGTGGATCTTCGTCGCCGCCCCCGCGCTCGCGATCGTGACCGCGTTCCTGGCCATCGCCGTCGTTCCCTACGGCCCGACCGTGCACCTGTTCGGCCGGGACATCGCGTTGCAGATCGCCGACCTCGACGTGGGCGTGCTCTTCCTCTTCGCGATCTCGTCGCTCGGCGTCTACGGGATCGTGATGGCGGGCTGGGCGGCCAACAACAAGTACACGCTGCTCGGGGGCCTGCGCTCCTCGGCCCAGATGTTCTCCTACGAGCTGTCGCTGGGGATGTCGTGGGTCGGCGCGATCATCCTCGCCGGCTCCTTCCGCATCTCGGACATCGTGGCGAGCCAGGCCGGCTGGTTCATCCCGAACTGGAACTTCTTCCGGCAGGCGCCGGGGTTTCTCGTGTACCTGGTCGCGGCCACCGCGGAGGTGAACCGCACGCCCTTCGACCTGCCGGAGGCGGAGACGGAGCTGGTGGCCGGCTTCCACACCGAGTACTCCTCGATGCGGTTCGCGCTGCTGCAGATGGCGGAGTACGTGAACATGATGACGGTGGCGGCGGTGGGGGCCAGCCTCTTCTTCGGCGGCTGGCTGGCCCCGGTGCCCGCGCTCCAGCGCGTCTTCGGCCACGACATCGGCCTGCTGTGGTTCCTGCTCAAGATGGGGGCGGGCCTCTTCTTCTTCATCTGGCTGCGGGGGACCCTGCCCCGCTTCCGCTACGACCAGCTCATGCACTTCGGCTGGAAGGTGCTGCTTCCCCTGGCCACCCTGAACATCCTGGCCACCGCCGCGTGGATCGCGTTCATCAAATGACGCTCGACGCGATCCTCTTCTACGTCCTCGCCGCCGCCGCCCTCGGCTCCGCGCTGGTCGTGGTCGGCCAGCGGCACCCGACCTACAGCGCGTTCGCCCTCATCGTCACCCTGTGCTCGCTGTCGGCGGTGTTCGGCCTGCTCGGCTCGCCCTTCATCGCCGTGCTCCAGGTGGTCGTCTACGCGGGCGCGATCATGGTGCTCTTCCTCTTCGTGCTGATGCTCCTCAGCGTGAAGCGCGAGGATCGGCCGGCCGGCGGGGGGTGGGCCCTGAAGGTCACGGCGATCGCCCTCGGCGCGGTGCTCGCGGCGCAGGTGGGGTCGGTGCTGGCGACGGTGGCGCGGGGATCCGGCGCCCCCGCCTTCAACGCCTCCACCGTCCAGGTCGCGCGCCTGCTGTTCTCGCCCGCCTACCTCTACGCCTTCGAGGCCACTTCCATCCTCATCCTGGCCGCGCTCGTGGGAGCGGTGGCCCTGGCCAAGAGAGACCTGTGACCGGCGGGGCCGACCTCGTCACTCCCGCGCTGCTCCTCAGCCTGGGGCTCTTCGCCATCGGCGTCGTGGGCGTGTTCCTGCGCCGCAACGTGATCACCGTGTTCATGTGCGTCGAGCTGATGCTCAACGCGGTGAACCTGGCCTTCGTGGCCTTCAGCCGGTGGCGGGGCACGCTCGACGGACAGGTGCTCGTGTTCTTCGTCCTCACCGTGGCGGCGGCGGAGGCGGCGGTGGGCCTCGCGATCATCATCGCCGCCCAGCGAAACAAGGACACCCTGGACCTGGACTCCTTCAACCTCCTGAAGTGGTAGCGATGGCGTTCCTGGCCTGGTTCGTGAGCAGGGTCTTCTCCCTCGACGTGATGCCCTTCCTGTCCTTGTTCCTGCCCCTGCTGGGCTTCGTCGTCCTCTCCCTCTTCGAGCCGGGCATCCGCCGGGATCGGGAGGAGAAGGGCGCGGCCATCGTGGCCTGCGCGACCGTCGTCGTGTCCTTCCTGGGACTGCTCTGGACCGCGTTCCACCTGGGCGAGGCCGCCCAGGGCCTGGCGGCGTTCCGCGTGCGGTACAACCTGCCGCCGCGGGCCAGCCCGTACCTGCCCTACCAGCCGTCGATCGGGATGGACTGGATCGACGTGTCCGGCGTCCACATCCCCTTCGCGCTGCTCCTCGACCGGCTGACCTCGGTGATGACGCTGGTGGTGACGGGCGTCGGCTCCCTGATCCACGTCTACTCGCTGGGCTACATGGCCCACGACGAGGACCGGGTCCGCTACTTCTCCTACCTGAACCTCTTCACGTTCTTCATGCTCCTGCTGGTGATGGCGGGCAACCTCCCCGTGATGTTCATCGGCTGGGAGGGCGTGGGCCTGTGCTCCTACCTGCTCATCGGCTTCTGGTACAAGAAGAAGAGCGCGGCCGACGCGGGCAAGAAGGCGTTCATCGTGAACCGGATCGGGGACGCCGGCCTCATCGTGGGGATGATCGCCGCCTTCTATTCCTTCGGCACCTTCGACACCTTCGCGCTGACGGAAGGGGCGGGCGCGCTCCAGCCCGAGAAGTGGGGCGAGTTCGGGCCGATGACGGTCGCAGCGCTGCTGCTCTTCGTCGGCGCGTGCGGGAAGAGCGCGCAGATCCCCCTGCACGTCTGGCTGCCCGACGCGATGGAGGGTCCGACCCCGGTCTCGGCGCTCATCCACGCCGCGACGATGGTCACGGCGGGCGTCTACATGGTGGCGCGGCTGGGCCCGCTCTATGCCCACTCCGAGACGGCGCTCGCGGTGGTGGCGGTGGTCGGCACCGTGACCGCCCTCATGGCGGCGACCATTGCGCTCGTCCAGACCGACATCAAGAAGGTGCTCGCGTACTCCACGGTCAGCCAGCTCGGCTACATGTTCCTGGCCTGCGGCGTGGGGGCGTTCGGGGTGGGCGTCTTCCACCTCTTCACGCACGCGTTCTTCAAGGCGCTGCTCTTCCTCGGCTCCGGCTCCGTCATCCATGCCCTCGGTGGCGAGCAGGACATGCGGAAGATGGGCGGCCTCTGGCGCAAGATCCCGTGGACCTTCGGGACGTTCGTGGTGGGGACGCTCGCCATCGCGGGCATCCCGCCCCTGGCCGGCTTCTTCAGCAAGGACGCGATCCTCGGCAGCGCTCTCGCCGAAGGACACCGGGTGCTCTTCGTGGTCGGGCTGCTGACCGCGGGGCTGACCGCCTTCTACATGGCGCGGCTGCTGTTCCTCACGTTCTTCGGCCCGTTCCGCGGGGGGCCCGAGGCCGAGCACCACCTCCACGAGAGCCCGTGGGTGATGCTCGCGCCGCTCGTGATCCTGGCCGTCGGCTCGGTGGCCGCGGGCTTCGTGCCCGTGCCCGCGACGCTGGCCGAGGTGTTCCGCCTGCCGGCGGAGGAGGGCCATCACGCGCGCTGGCTGCCCATCGTCGCGACGCTGGTGGCGATCCTGGGGATCGCGGGCGCCTATTGGCTCTATCTGATGCTCCCCGATCTCCCGACGCGCATCGGGGCCCGGCTGCGTCCGCTCGGGCACGTGCTCGAGGAGAAGTACTTCTTCGACCACGTCTACGACGCGTTCGCGCGCCGCGTCGTGGTCGAGGGAAGCCGGAAGGTCTTGTGGCAGGGCCTGGACGCGTCGGTGATCGACGGCGCGGTGAACGGGCTCGGGCACCTCACCGCGGAAGTCTCCCGCGCCACCCGCGTCGTCCAGACCGGCCTCGTCCGCGCCTACGCGCTGCTGATCCTGGGGGGCGCGGTCACCGTGCTGGGTTACCTCCTGTGGGCGCGATGAGCGGCCGCCACATCCTGACGGCGCTCGTCGTGCTCCCGCTGGTGGGAGCGGCGGTGGTGGCCGTGATACCGCGCGAGGAGGAGCGCCTCCAGAAGCTCGTCGCCCTCGCGTTCACGACCGCGGCCTTCGCGCTCTCGATCGTGATGCTGCGGGGCTTCGAGCCCCGCCCGGGGATGCAGTTCGAGGTCTCGCGGCCGTGGATTCCCGCCTACGGCATCTCGTACCACCTGGGGGTCGATGGCCTCAGCGTGTGGCTCGTGATCCTGACGACCTTCCTGACCCCGCTGTCGCTGCTCGCATCGTGGTCCTCGATCCACGACCGCGTGCGCGGGTTCAACGTCTTCATGCTGCTGCTCGAAGCGGGGATGGTGGGGGTCTTCGTCGCCCTCGACCTCTTCCTCTTCTACATCTTCTGGGAGGCGATGCTGATCCCGATGTACTTCCTCATCGGGATCTGGGGTCACGAGCGGCGCATCTACGCCGCGATCAAGTTCTTCCTCTACACCTTTGCCGGCAGCGCGCTGATGCTGGTGGCCTTCATCGTGCTCTACCGCTCGGCGGGCGTCCACAGCTTCGACCTGTCCCTGCTCGTGCGCCAGCCGGTGAGCCCCGAGCTGCAGATGTGGCTCTTCGCCGCGTTCGCCCTCGCCTTCGCCATCAAGGTGCCGATGTTCCCGTTCCACACCTGGCTGCCCGACGCGCACGTCGAGGCGCCCACGGCGGGCTCGGTGATCCTCGCCGGCGTCCTCCTGAAGATGGGGACGTACGGGTTCCTCCGGCTCGCCCTGCCCCTGTTTCCGGTCGCGGCCGCCCGCTTCGCGCCCGCGATCGCGATCCTGGCCGTCATCGGAATCATCTACGGCGGCCTCGTCTCGCTCGTGCAGCCGAACCTCAAGAAGCTGGTCGCCTACTCCTCGGTGGCGCACCTCGGCTTCGTGATGCTGGGCGTGGCGGCCATGACCACCACGGCGGTCGTGGGGGCGGTCTACCAGATGCTGAACCACGGCATCTCCACGGGGGCGCTGTTCCTTCTCGTGGGGATGCTCTACGACCGGCGCCACACGTTCCTCATCGACGAGTTCGGCGGGCTGAAGGCGGTGATGCCCTGGTTCTCGGCCGTCTTCCTCCTCATCTGCCTCTCCTCGATCGCGGTGCCCGGCTTCAACGGGTTCGTCGGCGAGTTCCTGATCCTGCTCGGCTCGTGGCGCGCGCCCTTCATACCCGGCCACGCCCTCGTGGCCGTGGCGTCGGTCGGCGTGATCCTCGCCGCGGCGTACATCCTGTGGATGGTCCAGCGCGTGCTCTACGGCGAAGTCACCAGGCCCGCCAACGCCGGCCTTCCGGACCTGTCGGCCCGGGAGGCCCTCGTGCTGGCGCCGCTCGTCGTGCTGGCGCTGTTCATGGGGATCGCGAGCCCGATCTTCACCCGCACCATCGAGCCCGCCGCCGACGCCCTCGTGCGGCAGGTCCGTCCCGCGCGATGACTCCCTACGGGCCGGTGGACCTCCGTCCGGCGTGGCCTGCGTTGATCGTGGCCATCACCGGGGTGGTGGTGCTGCTCGTCCAGGCGCTGACGCCCCGGGGCCGGCGGGCGCCTTTCGCCGCGCTGTCGCTGGTCGGGCTCGCGGCCGCCCTGGCGGCCGTGACGCTGATCGCGATGGGGCGCGGACGGGGCGTGGTGATGGGGGGAACCGTCGCCGCCGACGATTTCTCCCTCTTCTTCCACGTCCTGCTGCTGGGGATCACGGCGGTCGCCGTCCTCCTGTCGCCGTCCTACCTGCGGGCGACGGGGATCGATCGGGGGGAGTACTACGCGCTGACGCTGTTCTCGCTGGTGGGGATGCTGGGCCTGGTGTCGTGCCGCGAGCTGGTGTCGCTCTTCGTGGCGCTGGAGATCATGTCGGTGGCGCTCTACGCTCTCGCGGGCCTCCAGCGCGACCGCCCGGCGAGCCAGGAGTCGGCGATGAAGTACTTCATCACCGGCGCGTTCTCCTCGGCGTTCTTCCTTTACGGGGTCGCGCTCCTCTATGGGGTCAGCGGCAGCACGTCGCTGGCCCGCATCGCCCCCGCCGTGCGGGCGGCCACGGGCGGTCCCGCGGCGATGGCGCTGCTCGGCGCGGGCCTGCTCCTCGTCGGCTTCGGCTTCAAGGTCGCCAGCGTGCCGTTCCACATGTGGGCGCCGGACGTCTACGAGGGCGCCCCCACCACGGTGACCGCGCTCATGTCGGCGGGTGTGAAGACGGCGGCCTTCGGCGCGCTGCTCCGGGTCTTCGTCCAGGCCCTCCCCTCGCTCGCGTCGCAGTGGCAGCCGGCGGTGGCCGCGCTGGCCGTCCTCACGATGGTGGTGGGGAACCTGGGCGCCCTCGCGCAATCCAACATCAAGAGGATGCTCGCCTACTCGTCGGTGGGCCACGCCGGCTACCTGCTCGCGGCCATCGTGGCGGCGCCCGGCGTGGGGACCGAGGCGGTGCTGTTCTACCTCGTGGCCTACTCGGCGGTGAACCTCGGGGGCTTCGGGACGATCGCCGCCCTCGCGCGCAACGGGCAGGAGCCGCGGCTCTTCTCCGAGGTGGCCGGCCTCGCGCGTCGGCGCCCCCTGCTCGCGGCCGCGCTCGCGGTCTTCATGATCTCGCTCACCGGCATCCCCGTCTCCGGCGGCTTCGTGGGGAAGTTCTACCTGTTCACCGCCGCCGTCGACGGCGGCTACGTGACCCTCGCCATCGTCGGCATGCTGATGAGCGCCGTCTCCGCCTACTACTATCTGGGCGTCGTGGTGACCATGTACATGCGCGAGCCGGTGGGCGAGGACGTGTGGGGACCGGTGAGCCTGTCCTCCGGCCTGGCCCTCGCCGTGTCGGTGCTCGTGGTCCTCGGGCTCGGCGTGTACCCGGGGCCGGTGCTGGCGTGGGCCCGCCTCGCCGCCCGGAGCTTGCTATGAAACGCCAAGTGCCTTCACTCTTGATCGTCACGCTGGCGACCCCGCTGGCGGCGCATGCGGCGCCACCAGAGCCCCTCGCGCTCGTCGACGCGAACGTGATCGACGTGCGGACGGGGCGTGTGACGCCGCATGCCGTCGTCGTCATGCGCGACGGCAAGATCGCCTCGGTCGGCGCGGGGACCGCGCCGGACGGGGTGAAGCAGATCGGCATGAAGGGCAAATACGTCCTCCCTGGCCTCATCGACTGCCACACGCACCTCGCGACGCTGGCCGCGGCCCGCACGGCCCTCGAGTCGGGGGTCACGACGGTGCGCAGCGCCGGCGTTTCCAACTACGCCGACGTGGGGCTGCGCGAGCTGGCCCGCAGAGGGGCGATCGCAGGCCCCGACGTGGTGGCCACCGGCTATCACGTCCGGCCCCGGCTGGCCGAGGAGGCGTTCCTGTCGGACCCGTCGCTGTCGAACCTCATGAGCGGGGTGGAGGGCCCGGAGGCGATCCGGCAGGCCGTGCGGGTGAACCTCTCCCACGGGGTGGACTTCATCAAGGTGCTGGCCACCGAGCGCGCGGGAACCGCGGACACCGACCCGCGCAAGCAGACCTACACCGAGGCCGAGCTTCGGGCGGCGGTGGAGGAGGCGGCGGCGAAGGGCGTTCCCGTGCTCGCGCACGCCCACGGCGACGAGGGTGCGCAGGCGGCGGTGAGGGCGGGCGTGCGCAGCATCGAGCATGGCACGTACCTTTCCGACGAGACCCTCGCCCTCATGAAGGAGAAGGGCACGTTCTACGTGCCGACCTACGCGACGGTCGTCGACCTCATGGAGCCGGGCGGGGACTACGACCTGCCCGCCCTGCGCAACCGCGGCCGCCACATGCTGCCGCGCCTGCGCAGAACCGTGCAGCGCGCCCATCGGCTCGGCATCCGGATCGCCACCGGCGCCGACACCCCCTATGGACCCAACAGTCTCACCCGCATCTCCCACGAGGTGGCCGCCTTCGTGGAGATGGGGTTCACGCCGCTGGAGGCCCTGCAGGCGGCCACCACCGTGGCCGCGGAGCTGCTGCGTATCGAGCGGACGACGGGGGCCCTAGAGGCCGGCCTGGACGCGGACCTGATCGCGGTCGAAGGCAACCCGCTCGAGGATCCGACGGTGCTCCAGGACGTGCTGCTCGTCGTGAGCAACGGCCGGGTCGCGCTCGACCGCCTTGCGTTCGCGAAGACGGATTCAGCGGCGAGGACCTCTCCTTGAGAAGGACGGCTGGCGCCACAGCTCGAGCAGCCACCTCCATACCGCCCAGAACGGCGCCCGCAGCCTTCTGAGCCGCAGCATGTCCTCCGGATCCATGCGCGCCGGGGTCGAGGCTTCCTTCAACGCGAGCATGAAGCGCTCGCGCTCGGTGGCTTCCCGCCACAAGCGGTACTCGACGCGGAGGAACAGCCCGAGAACCAGCGCGGCCGCGAGGAGGGAGAGCGTCAGCGTGAGGGGCATGGGCGCCGAAGTGACAAAGGGCTAGGCTAGGGTAGGTGGAGCGCCGTCAGGGTGATGGCGATCACCTCCGGCCCACCGGGCGGGATTTTCGCGGCCGCGTCAGTCGGCCAGGCTCTCCATCACGCGGGGGTCCACGGCGACGCCATGAACGTAGACCGCCCAGTGCAGGTGCGGGGTGGCGGCGATGCCGCTGTCGCCGGAGAGGCCGACGGGAGACCGGCTCTCCACCCCCTCGCCCTCCTTCACGTCGATGCGGCTCAGGTGGAAGAACACGCTGAGCACGCCCTGGCCGTGGTCGAGGACGAGCGTGTTGCCGGTGAGGATCTGGGGAGCGGCGAGGACCACCCGGCCCGCGGCGGGGGCCTGGACGACCGTGCCCGGGGGGACCAGGTAGTCCATGCCCCGGTGGTACTCGCCGAACAGCGAGTCGGTGGCCATCTCCACGTTGGCCGCGCCGGAGTATCGGGTCGGGGCGCCGTATCCATAGACGGGATCGGCGTCCACGGGAGCCTTGAAGGGGCCCCGCCATTCCTGCTCCGTGCTCTCGAGGCGCAGTGCGAGGAGCAGCTGACGGCTCTGGCGCACGGCCCCCGGGCGCATCAGCAGGGCCAGCTTCCCATCGGGAAGAGTGACGCTGCGGGGCGGGTACTCGCGGGGGGCGATCGTCGCCGAGACGGCAACGCGCTGGCGGCCGCGCCGGGCCTCCAGCTCGATCCCGAGCGTCGTGGTCCCGCCGGGCAGCGTGGGCCGGATGGGGACCAGCGCGCGCAGCCCGTGCCGTGTCGAGAAGAAGGGACAGCGCAGGCCGTCGAAGCTGGCCACGACCGGGCCGATCCCGCGCGTTGATTGCAGGCGGACGACGAACAAGCCTCCGGGAAAGGCGAGGCCCTCGTCGACGTTGATCGTGACGCGGCCGACGCGCTTCGAGACCGTCTGGGCCGGGAGGGGAGAGCCGACGATCAGGATGAGGAAAGCGAGGACGAGCCGTCGCATTTGACTCGCGCCGATGATGCCACAGTTTGCTATGCGCCGGTGAGGACCCGGACGAGCGAAAGCCGCAGCGCGTTCTCCTCCTCGGGCCGCACCGTGCGCAGATCGAGGACGAGCCGTTCGTCGGCGACCCGCGCCACCACCGGCGGATCGCCGGCACGCAGCGCGCCGGCCAGCCGCTCGGGGCCGAGGACCGCGTGGCCCACCGCGACGAGGGCCGTGGGAATCTCGACGGCGGGAGCGGCGCCGCCTCCCACCGCGGACGACCCCTCCACGACCTCGATCCGCGCCTGCGGGCACGCGGCGCGGAGGCCGTCCGCCAGGGCCTGGGCCCGCGCCCGCACCGCCGCGACATCCAGGCGGAGCATCCGCTGCACGGGCACGCGCTCGGCGTTTCGTCCCGCCTCGTGATCGGCGAGGACGACGTCGAGGGCGGCCAGCGTCATCTTGTCGACGCGCAGCGCGCGGTAGAGGGGGTTGCGCCGCATGGCGTCGGTCACCGCTCGGCGGCCGGCGGCCAGGCCCGCCTGCGGCCCGCCGAGAAGCTTGTCGCCGCTGAAGGTGACGAGGTCGGCTCCCGCGCCCAGGCTCTCGGCCACGGTGCGCTCGCCCTCCAGTCCGGGAAGCGGCGACAGGAGCCCGCTGCCCAGGTCCTCGACGAAGGGAACGCCGGCGCTGCGGGCGAGGGCGGCCAGGTCGGCCGGCGCCGGCGACTCCGTGAAGCCGACGATGCGGAAGTTGCTCGGGTGCACCTTGAGGATCAGGCCGGTGTCCGGGCCGAGGGCCGCGCGGTAGTCGGAGAGACGGGTGCGGTTGGTGGTTCCGACCTCGCGCAGCGTCGCCCCGCTCTTGCCGACCACGTCCGGGATGCGGAACGATCCCCCGATCTCCACCAGCTCCCCGCGGCTCACCAGCACCTCGCGACCCTCGGCCAGCGTGTTGACGGCGAGCAGCACCGCGGCGGCGTTGTTGTTGACGACCACGGTGCCTTCCGCCCCGAGCATCTCCCGCAGCCGCGCCTCGGCGTGGGCCTCGCGGTCGCCGCGGTCGCCGGCCTCGAGGTCGTACTCCAGGTTCGAGTAGCTCGAGGCGAGCTCCGCCACGCGCGCGGCCGCCTGCGGCGAGAGGGGGGCGCGGCCGAGGTTGGTGTGGATGACGACGCCGGTGGCGTTGATGACCGGGACGAGCGAGGCGGCGGCCGCGCGCTCCAGGCGCCGGGCCAGCCGGCCAGAGAGCGAAGCGACGATCTCCGCCACCGCCGCCGAGTTCCCCCCCGAAGCGCTCTCGCGAGCCTCCTCGAGGAGCGCTCGCAGGTGGCGCAGGAGCGAGGCGCGCCCGTGGCGCTCTTCGAGGGCGCGCGCCCAGTCCTGGCGGAGCACCTCGTCCACGGAGGGCAACCCGCGCCGCAGGTCGGTGCCGCCCGCGTGCGTGTCGGCCATGGCGAGACTATAAGGCCACTCGGGTTGACCGGGGCGAAGAGCCGTTGACGTTTGGGAGTGCGTGCCCTATTCTCGCGGCCATATGGCCCGGGAGAGAGCCAGGACTTTCGCGGACCGGCTCCCTCCGGTGGTCCCCAAGGAAGAGGACGACATCTCCCGGCTCTCCGACGAGATGGTGGACATCCTCTATCCCGGCCGGCGGCCCCGTCCCTTCCGCATGGCCATCGCCTTCGACGGCTTCGACGGCCCCGGATACGAGCGCGCGGTCGAGCTGGCCCGGCGTTCTCCCGCGTACCACGAGCGCGCGCAGGGTGGAGAGCTGCGGCACGAAGCGGCGTTCGAGGCGGCGGGAGCGGGCACGCTCCGCGAGCTGTTCCAGATCGTGGGGCAGCGCCCCGGCACCGACGTCCTCGTGGACGGCAAGAAGGCGCCGTACGCGCGCGAGCTGTGGCTGCCGCTGTTCTGGATGTTCGTGCGGGAAGGGGACTGAGGGGACATGGCCACCGAAGACGACCTCGACCAGCTCGAGCAGATGCTGCGCCAGCTCCAGATCGAGTGGGAGAAGTTCTTCGGCGGGGTGGAGAAGAAGCCGCCCAACGAGCTCCGGGCCCGCGTCGAAGCCATCGTCAAGAGATACGCCTACACGGAGATCCGCAACAACACCGAGCGCTTCCGCTACCAGGCGCTGTCGTCGCGCTTCAACACCTTCAACGAGCTGTGGAACAAGCGCATGCGCGCGATCGAAGAGGGCCGCCCGGTCGGCCTGCACGGCCGCGCGGCGGCGATGGCGCCGGCCGCCGGGAGCCCCGCGGCCGCGGCGCCGCGGGCGGCCGCGGCCCCTTCGGGAGGCGGGGAGTTCCGCGTCCGCAGCCCGGACAAGGACGAGTCGGCCGTGCGCGCGCTCTACGAGAAGTTCCTGCAGGCGCGCCAGCAGGCGGGGGAGAAGGGCACCGTGAAGTTCGACAACTTCCAGAAGCTCATCAGCCAGCAGGCCTCGCGCATCATGGCCGACAAGGGCGCGCAGGCCGTCGACTTCCGCCTGGAGACCAAGGAGGGTAAGGTCAGCCTCAAGGCGAAAGTGGTCAAACAAGGATGATGCGGGCGCTGCGGACGCTGATGGCGGCATCGGTCGCCGCGTCCCTCGCCTCCGAGGCGGGGGCGTGGCCGGCGGCCTTGATGCAGAGCCTGGGCCGGGACGCCCGCCGCCTCGTGCCGCGATCGCTGGCTCGGCTGATGGCGGAGCGCGAGCCCCAGATCATCGAGGAAGCGCAGCGCTTCCCGCCCGAGCTCACCCAGGCCCTGGCGGCGGATCTCGCCGCCGGCGTGCTCCGGCCCGCCACGGTGGCCGCGCTCGAGGGCCGCGCTTCGGAGGCGGTGGAGCTGTTCCAGGAGCAGCGCGTGAGCGAAGGGATCATCAAGCTGGGAGCGCTGCTGCGCATCCCCGCCGACCTCTCCGACCCCGTCCTCTCCGCCGGGAACGAGGGCTATCCCTCGGGTGTCGTCCGCGAGTACTACGCGTTCGTGGCAGGCAGCCTCGACAAGATCCCGGTCGTGCTCGACGACGCCGCCGCCCTGCGCCTTCCGAGCCGCGGCCTGCCCGCCTACTGGCAGTCGATCCTCGGCCGCAGCCGCAGCCAGTCCGGCGTCATCCGCACGGAGCTGTTCCAGAACGGGCGCGTGGTGGACCACCGCACCATCGACTACCGCTCGCCGGTCTTCGGCGTGGGCTCGCTCTCGTACTCGCGGGCGGTGACCGCGATCGCCGCGACCTGGCTCGCGCTGTGGCGGGAGGCGAACGGGGACCTGACACGGATTCCGGCGACGCGGGAGGTGCGACCGCAGGAGCCCCCCGCCGCGTCGGCCACTCCGTCCCCCGTCTCGCCGGCGCCCGCCTCGCCCCGAAGCGGGAGTCGGCAGTGAGCGCGCGGCGCGCCCTGATCTCGGTCTATCGCAAGGACGGCATCGTCGAGCTGGCCCGCGGCTTGACCGCGCGCGGCTTCGAGATCGTCTCCACCGGAGGCACCGCCGACGAGCTTCGGAAGGCGAAGATCAAGGTCACGGGCGTGTCCGAAGCGACGGGCTTCCCGGAGATCCTCGACGGCCGCGTCAAGACGCTGCACCCCGCGATCCATGGGGGAATCCTCGCCCGCCGCGACGATCCCGCCCACCGCAAGGCCCTCGCCGACCACGGCATCGCCCCCGTGGACGTGGTCGTGGTGAACCTCTATCCCTTCGAGGACAAGGTGGCCAAGGGCGCCCCGTTCGAGGAGGCGCTGGAGAACATCGACATCGGAGGGCCGGCAATGGTTCGGGCGGCGGCCAAGAACTTCCGCCACGTCGCGGTGGTGGTGGACCCCGCCGATTATCCGCTCCTGCTCGAGCAGCTCGACCGCGAATCCGGGATCGACGCGGCCACCCGGCTCTTCTTCGCCCAGAAGGCGTTCCGCCACACCGCGCGCTACGACGCGGCGGTGGCCGG
>Ga0207646_10001204_pt1 | contig 32533 bp, 26 predicted proteins | sample KBSK5502metaG_FD_184343 | JGI IMG/M metagenome (GOLD analysis project Ga0207646, IMG submission 184343) | Corn, switchgrass and miscanthus rhizosphere microbial communities from Kellogg Biological Station, Michigan, USA - KBS K5-50-2 metaG... | ecosystem: Host-associated > Plants > Roots >... | reverse complement strand
GACTCCGCCCATGGTCGAGAGAAGGTAGACGCGGTCGGCGCCGGTGCCTCGCCGGATCGCGGGATACAGACGGCCGAGAACTGGTCCAAAGGAAGCCCTCTCGTCGGCAGGCATGTCTTCGAGGTCGAGAAAGTGTTGGCGCGACTCGAGAATCAGGGTTCCGGCGCCGGCGATGTCGGCCGGGGCGTGGCAGACGGCCCAGCTCTTGTCCTGCCATAGATAACCGCCGGGCGGGGGCGCGATCTCAGCCCGGAGCTTGCGGCAGATAAAACAGTCGGCGGTTAGCATCCTTAACCCGTCGCGACGGGCTTAGAGGATACTAGTCGCCGAAGTGGACGTGATCCTGCGCGACATCCTGGTGTTCCTCCAGAGCGGGAACATCTGGCGCCATGTCCTCGACCTGATCGACGTCAGCCTGGTGGCCTTCTTCCTTTACCGGCTCTTTCTGCTCGTCCGGGGCACCCAGGCTGTCCAGTTGATGTTCGGGGTGCTGCTGCTCGCGCTGATCGGCTTGCTGGCGAACCTGCTGGACCTTCGGCTGCTGTCCTGGATCTTCCGCAACGCAGCACCTGCCATCCTTGTCGGGATCATCGTGCTCTTCCAGCCCGAGATCCGCCGCGCCTTGGACCAGTTCGGCCGCATCGGCTTCATCGGGCGGCCGCTGTCGCACTACAACCTCCAGATTTTCAATCGCATGATCGAAGAAGTGATCCGGGCCACGACCAAGCTGACGCAGCGTTTTACGGGCGCGCTGATCGTCTTCGAAAAAGAAACTGGACTGGAAAACTACGCCAACAGCGGCATCCGGATCAACGGCGAGCTTACCGCGGAGTTCCTCGAAGCGATTTTCTTTCCGAACTCACCGCTGCACGACGGCGCCGTGATCGTCCGGGGAAACCAGATCCTCGCCGCCGGCTGCGTGCTGCCGCTGGCGGAGGAGGGCACCGTTCGCGAGCGGATGGGCACCCGTCACCGCGCCGGGCTCGGCCTCTCGATGCAGACGGACGCTGTTGTCCTGATCCTGTCCGAAGAGCTCGGCCAGATCGCGGTCGCGCACGAGGGCAAGCTCCTTCGTAACCTCGATCCGGATCGGCTCCGCCAGGTGCTGACCTCACTACTTCAACCTCGCACCGAGCTCCACCGGCCGCCGCTGCCGGTCTGGCGGCGTCCGCCAGGCGCTTCGGTAAGATAGCGGTTTTGCTGGCGAACCTTCGGCTCAAGCTGCTGGCGATCGCGTTTGCTGTCGCGCTCTGGAGCGTCGTCGCCTACGCACAGAACCCAACCCAGCAACGTAACGTTCAACTATCAGTCGCCGCGTCGTCACTGCCCGCGGGCCTCGTCGTTGTCGGCAAAGTGCCAGTAGTACCGGTGACGGTGATCGGGACCGCGGACAATCTGGCACACTTCGTCCCCGCCTCGCTGCACGTCACGGGGAATTTCTCGAATGTCAAAGTCGGGACCAACAAGGTGCCGATCGACGTGCAGAACGCCGATCCGAACGTCACCATCGTCGCGCCCAGCTCGGTCACCGTGAACGTCGATGAGCGTGGCAGCGCGACACAGACGGTCTCGATCGAGCGGGTGAACAGTCTGCCTTCGGGATTCCATGAGCAAACCAGCGCGACCACGATCACACCGGCGACCGTGCGGGTCGACGGCCCGAAAAGCCAGCTGAGCGGCATCCAGGCGGTGGTCATCGTCGACCTCGCCACGGTGACGCCGCCCGGCGCTACCCAGGCAGTGACCGTCGTGGTCTGGAATGCCAGCAAGAAGATCGTCCCGCAGATGACGGTGACGCCGCTCCAGGTCAGCGTCAAGTTGGTCATCCAGGCGGACGCGGTCACCCTTAACAAGGGAGTGGGCTTTACCATTACCGGCCAGCCCGCTGCCGGCTACCGGATGACGAACGTCCAGGTCGCGCCGCTCGAGGTCCAGGCGACGGGCCTTCAGACCGCGCTGGCCGGCCTCCTGCTTCTGGCGACGGACCCGGTCGATATCACGGGCGCCAAGGGCGACGTGATCCGCACGGTCACCCTTCGTCCGCCGGATGGGGTGACCGTCAATCAAAAGACCGCCACCGTCCACGTGTTCATCTCACCCATCCCGGGAGTATCCCCTGGGCCTTAGGCCGTAACCTTGCGCCGGCCCACGCGTTTCACCAAAACTACGAACTAGCTTCGTTCGTTTGTTTGCGCCTAAACGGGGAACATAGGAGGCTGCAGCATGTGTGGGATCATCGGCTACCTGGGCGAGCGCTCGGCGGCTCCCATCATCATGGAGAGCCTCAAGCGGCTCGAATACCGTGGCTATGATTCCGCGGGGGTCGCGATCTTCAACGAGGCGGACGGCCAGACCTCGGTCGTAAAGAGCGCCGCCAAAGTCGACACTCTCGTCGAGCGCCTGACGGAGGAGATGCCGCAGGGCCGGCTCGGCATCGGCCACACCCGCTGGGCCACCCACGGCCGTCCGACGGTGATCAATGCCCATCCCCACACCGACTGCCACCAGCGGATCATGGTGATCCACAACGGCATCATCGAGAACTTCGCGGAGCTCCGCAAAGAGCTCCAGGCTCGCGGCCATGTATTCATCTCCGAGACGGATACCGAAGTCGTGCCCCATCTGATCGAAGAGAACGACAAGGGGGACCTGGTGGCGGCGGTCCGAGTGGCGCTCGCTCGCCTGAGGGGCGCCTACGCGATGGCGATCTTCTCGCAGAGCGACCCGGACTTACTGATTGGCGCACGGCTCAACGCGCCGCTGGTCGTCGGGATGGGCGACAAAGAATGGTTCGTTGCCTCCGACATCACCGCCGTGATCCCGTACACGAAGAAGGTCCTGCTGCTCGGCGAAGGCGAGATGGTGACGATCAGCCGGCTCGGGCCCGAGGTGAGCACGATCGGCGGTGCCGCCGTCAAGCCAAAAATCATCGCAGTCAAATGGGATATCAGCCAGGCGCAGAAGGGCGGCTACCCGCACTTCATGGCCAAGGAGATCAACGAGGCGCCCGAGGCCGTCTCGAACGCATTGCGCGGCCGGCTGAGCGACGAGGGCGAAGTCACGTTCGAGGAATTCGGGCTGACCGATCGCCAGTTGCTCAAGGTGCACGACATCAAGATGGTGGCGGCGGGCACGTCGTATTATGCGGCCCTCGTCGGCAAATACATCATCGAGGACCTTGCCCGGATCCCGGTCGAGGTTGAACCCGCCTCGGAGTTCCGCTATCGCCAACCGATCATCGACCCCGACACCCTGGTGATTGGCATCTCACAGTCGGGTGAGACCGCCGACACGCTGGCCGCCATCCGCGAGGCGAGGGAGCGCAAGGCCAAGGTCGTCTCCATCACGAATGTCGTCGGCAGCTCGATGGCGCTGGAAAGCGACGGCGTGATCTATCTCCACGCGGGCCCTGAGATCGGCGTCGCGTCGTCGAAGACGTTTATCGCGCACCTGACGTGTCTGTACTTGCTCGGCATCCGGCTGGCGGCGGTGCGCCACCGCCTGACGCCGGGGCGGCTCCGCGAGCTGACCGCCGAGCTCAAGGCGCTGCCCAAGTCGGTCCAGCAGGTGCTCGATCGAGCTGAGGCGATTCAGGCGCTGGCTCGAAAGTATTCGGGCAATCGCAACTTCATGTACATCGGCCGGGGCATCAACTATCCGATCGCTCTGGAGGGTGCGCTGAAGCTCAAAGAAATCTCCTACTTGCATGCCGAGGGCTACGCCGCCGGAGAGCTGAAGCACGGCCCGATCGCGCTGCTCGACCAGAATTTTCCGGTCTTTGCGATCGCGACCCAGGCGGCGACGCTGGAGAAGGTGGTCAGCAACATCCAGGAAGTCATCGCCCGCGATGCGCCCGTGCTGGCGCTGATCAGCGACGCCGACGAGGCGCTCGCCGAGATCGAGGCCGACCGGATCGAGGTCCCGATAGTGTCTGAGTTTCTGTCGCCCATCCCGAACGCGGTGGCGTTGCAGTTGTTTGCCTACTTCGTGGCGACCGAGCGCGGCTGTAATGTCGACCAGCCGCGCAACCTGGCAAAGAGCGTCACCGTAGAGTAAGCAGCGTGACCCCACGGGTCGGCGTGGATGTGGCGGCGATCCCGCGCATCGCGGAGGCCCAGAAGCGCTTCGGGGACCGGTTTCTACAGAAATTTCTGACCGCGCGGGAGATCGACTATTGCGGCGGGAGCGCGGAGCGCTGGGCCGGCCGCTGGGCGGCCAAGGAGGCGATCGGCAAGGCGATGCCGACCGGTGTCCCGCGCCCACACATGCGCGATGTCGAGATCCTGCCGTCAGAGGATGGTCGCCCGCACGTGCGGGTCGCGCCGGCGACGACGTTAACGGGGCGCGACATCGACGTCAGCATCGCCCACGACGGCCACTTCGCGGTCGCGGTCGCCGTCATCCCAGACCTAGTCCCTTCCCCTCTGCGAGAGGGCCGTAATTCCCCTCCCCCGCTTGCGGGGGAGGGTCAGGGTGGGGGCTCCGGGCTACCAGATGGTTTCAGGCTCCCGGACCGGCCGCGGGATGGGCACAAGGGGACGTTCGGTACCGTGGTCGTGCTCGCGGGTTCGCAGGGTTACACCGGCGCCGCCTACCTGACGAGCATGGGGGCGGCACGATCGGGTGCCGGCATCGTGCGCTTGATGGTTGCTCAGTCGATTTATCCGATCCTGGCCGAGAAATGCACCGAGGTGGTCGTCGGTCCGATCCCCGAGATTTCGCCTGGCGTTCTCGGGCGCGCGGCCCTGAGCGCCGTCCTGCGCGGCTTTACGGGCGCCGCCTCGGGGATTGTCGGGCCGGGTATCGGGCGCGACACGTCGACGCGTCGCTTGATCGAGGACCTGATTCCGAAAGTGACCGTTCCCCTCGTGCTCGATGCCGACGCCCTCAACCTGCTCTCCGAACACCGGAGCGTCCTGCCGAAGCTGTCGCCGGACATCGTCCTGACGCCGCATCCCGCGGAATTCGGTCGGCTGGCCAACATGGAAACCAGCGCCGTGCAGAAGGACCGTCGCGGGATCGCCTCGCGCTTCGCGAAGACCTGGAATAAGGTGGTCGTCCTCAAGGGCGCCGGCACTGTCATTGCCGCGCCGGATGGCCGTATCACGCTGAACCCGATTGCGACGCCAGCGCTGGCCTCGGGAGGAACCGGCGACGTTCTGGCCGGCCTGGTCGCTGGCTTGATGGCGCAGAAGCTGCCTCCCTTCGAGGCCGCGGTCACCGGCGTGCACATTCACAGCGTTGCGGGTATGGATCTCGAGGCGTTGGTGGGGCAGGCTGGCGTGCTCGCGTCCGACCTGCTGCCGCAGATTCCGCGCGTGATGGAGCGCTTGCGCTGAGCGACCAGGGCGCGACGAAGTGGGCCGACGTGGATACGTCGGCCATCGCTCACAACACCAGCCTCGTCAAACAGCTGGTGGGATCAAAAACCGCGGTCATGGCCGTCGTCAAGGCCAACGGCTACGGACACGGCGCCGTGCCCGCCGCTCGAGCGGCGCTCGAGGGTGGTGCCTCGTGGCTGGCGGTCTCCTCGGTCCTGGAGGGCCTCGAGCTGCGCAAGGCCGGCATCCGCGAGCCGATCCTCAATCTCGGCTACACGCCACCGGCGGCGCTCTCCGCGGCGGTCGCGGCAAAGCTGGCCCTAACGTTGTACGACCGAGCCGGCCTCGACATGCTCAAGACCGCCGCCACCGAGATTCCTGTTCACGTCAAAGTCGATAGCGGCATGCACCGCCTCGGCGCCGCGCCCGAAGAAGCCATTCGGCTGGCGATCGACGTCCATAAAGATCCGCATCTGCGCCTGGACGGATTCTGGACGCATTTCGCCGATGCCGATGGCAATCTCGCCTTCACAATGCAACAGTTGCAGATCTTTCTCGACGCCCGGGCGGCGCTCGTTCGCGTCGGCGTCACCGGCTTCATCAGCCATGCGGCCAACTCGGCGGCTATCCTCCACCTGCCCGAGGCACGACTTGACCTTGTTCGCGCCGGCCTGATTCTCTACGGCGTTCGGCCGATACGCAGCTGGACCGACCTGTCGACCTTGAGGCCCGCGCTGGCGTGGCAGACGATCGTCACAAACGTTGTCCCAGTGCCGGCTGGCGGGACGGTCGGGTACGGCCGCAGGTTCACGGCACGACAGCCGGCGCGTATCGCGACGATTGCGGCAGGCTACGCGGACGGACTTCACTGGCGAGCCGCCGAAAGTGGCGGCGCCATCGTCCGCGGCACGCGGGTCCCGTTTGCCGGATCGATCAGCATGGACCAGGCCGCGCTCGATGTCGCCGCCGTGCCCGGCGTGCGTGTAGGAGACGTCGTCACACTGATCGGTAGCGATCGCGAGGCCACGCTAACGGTCGGCGATCTTGCCGAGGCCTCTGGGACCATCTCGTACGAGGTTCTGTGCGCGATCTCCAACCGGGTCCCGCGTCGATACAACCTATAATTAGTGGCGCCCTAGGGGAGCGGAATGCTGAGAAAGCTGGCCGGCCGGCTGACCCTAGAACCTGATCAGGTAATACCTGCGGAGGAAACGGGCTCGAGCATTCCGCAACTGTCGGGCAGCACATATGGGAGCTGCTGAGCAACGTCACGTGCGACTGGCGCGCATGCGCCTCTACGTGATCACCGGTGATCGCGGCGACGACGTTGAGACAGCGCGCATCGTGGAAGCGGCGCTCGAGGGTGGAGCGAACATCATCCAGCTGCGCAAGAAGTCGATGCCGAAGCCCCAGCAATACCGGCTGGCGCTGGCACTCCGAACGCTGACCCTCGCCCACGAGGCCCTGTTCATCATCAACGATCACCCGGCTCTCGCGATCGCCGCCGACGCGGACGGGGTTCACCTGGGTCAGGACGACCTCCCACCTGAGGTGGTCCGCGCGCTGCCGGGCTTCGAAGGACGATTGATCGGCCGCTCGACGCACACCCTCGAGGAGGCGAAGGCTGCGATCGATGAGGGTGTCGACTACATCGCCGTCGGCCCGGTGTATCCCACCCCCACCAAGGCTGGCCGGCCCGCGGTCGGCACAAGCCTGGTCAGTGAGGTCGCGGCTATCGCCGATCGCCCCTTCGTCGCCGTCGGCGGGATCGATCACGACAATGCGCCCGACGTGGTCGGCGCCGGCGCGCGTGCGCTCGCCGTGGTGCGCGCGGTCTACGATGCCGCGGATCCGGCTGAATCGGCCCGCCGGCTGCACGAGCTGATCGCCACCAGGCTCGAGCTGGCTCGCCGATGAGCGACGTGACCGTCACGCTCAACGGCAAGCCGCGCAAGGTCGAGGATGGCGTGAGCCTGCTCGAGCTGCTCAAGGCGCTGGATGTGGCGCCGTCGAGGGTCGTGATCGAGCACAACCGCGAGATCCGCCGGAAGGATGATTTCGCCGAGACCGTCGTCCACGACGGCGACGAGCTGGAGCTGGTTTATTTCGTCGGCGGCGGATCGACTGCCAACGACGCGTTTGTCGTCGGCGGGCGGACGATACGCTCGCGCTTGATCCACGGCACCGGAAAATACGCGTCGAACGAGGTCCTGGCTCGCTGCCTCGAGGCCGCGCAACCCGACATGATTACCGTCGCGATTCGTCGCCTGAACCTCGACGGCGGTCGCTCCGAGCTGGACGGCGTCGACCTGCGCCGCTATACGCTGCTGCCGAACACGGCGGGGGCGACCACGGCTGACGCAGCCATCCGGCTTGCGCGCATGGCCCGGGCGGCCGGCATGTCGGAGTTCATAAAAGTTGAAGTTGTGGGCGATGAGGATACCCTGCTTCCCGATCCGCAGGGGACATTGGAGGCCACCCGGCAGCTCGTCAAGGAGGGCTTCATCGTGATGGCCTATACCAGCGATGACGTGGTGCAGGCGATCCGGCTCTACGAAGCCGGCGCCGCCGCCGTGATGCCGGGCGCGGCGCCCATCGGCACCACCCTTGGGCTGCAGAACCTGTTGAACCTCGAATTGATCGTCAAAAAAGTGCAGGTGCCGGTGATCGTCGACGCCGGGCTGGGCGTACCCTCCGAAGCCGCGCGCTGCCTCGAGCTTGGAGCGGCCGCCGTCCTCGTCAACACGGCGATCGCGCGGGCCCAGGATCCGCCAGAGATGGCGCGGGCATTCGCCGAGGCGGTCGTCGCCGGGCGCCGCGCGTTCCGCGCCGGCCGGGCGCACATAGGCATGAAGGCGGTCGCCAGCAGCCCGGTCGAGGGCATCCCCGTTTAGCACGATCCTCGCGCGCCGGCCGCGGACGCTCGCCGAGCTCGGCGAACGCGGGATCTTGCGCTCGGTCGCTCGCTATCTCGATGCGCCATCGTCGAGCCTGCTGGTCGCCGCGCCCGGCGATGACGCCGCCGTCTGGCGGGGCGACCCGATCGTGGTGGCGACTATGGACACGATGGTGGAGGAGATCGACTTTCGACTCGGATGGCCGGGTTTCGATTTCCGTTTGCTCGGCCGCAGGCTGATGGCGATCAATCTCAGCGACCTGGCGGCGATGGGCGCCGAGCCGCGCCACGCGCTCGTCTCATTGTCGCTTCGCGGGACGCTTCCGGTCGCCGCCGTGCGTCGCCTCTACCGCGGTATTGCAGAGCAAGCCCATCGATACGGCTGCACGGTAGCGGGCGGGGACTTGAGCGGCACGCTTGGGGCGCTGACATTGACGGCGACGGTGGTTGGCCGACTGAACTCGGCTCGAGCGATGCTGCGGCGGGCCGGCGCCCGGCCGGGGTGGGTGATCGCGGTCACCGGTCAGGTGGGAGCGGCGGCCGCCGGACTTCGGTTGCTCGAGTCCGGCGCGCAGCCCGCTTCTCGTGACGAGCGCGCGTGGGTGTCCGCGCAACTCGACCCGACGCCGCGGATCGCGGCGGGGCGGGCCCTCGTCGAGACGGGAATCCGGGTTGGCGGTGACATCAGCGACGGGCTGTCGCGTGAAGTCGAACGCCTGGTCGAGGGCACGCGCCTTGGTGCGACGGTCGACGTCGATCGCCTTCCGTTGGCGCGCGGCCTGCGCAAGAAACAATGGCCGCTGGCGGTGACGGAGTCTGAGGACTTCGAGCTCATCTGCGCGGCGCCTGGCGCGCGCATGCGCGTCGCGCAGCGCGCCCTCCAGCGCATCAACGTGCCCCTCACGCTGGTGGGGGAGATCGACCAGCGGCCCGGGATTCGCGTTCGCAACGGCAGCCGGGTTGAAAGCCTGAAGACGACTGGTTATGAGCACTTCCGTTAAGACCGAATCCGTCGAGGAGACCCGGGCCCTCGGACGCCGGCTCGGCGCCGCGCTCCATGCGGGCGATGTGATCGGTCTCGAGGGCGACCTCGGGACCGGGAAGACGGAGCTGGTCAAGGGCGTCGCGGAGTCCCTGGGCGTGACCGCCGGCGTGCACAGTCCGACCTTCGTCCTGCATCACCAGTACAAGGGCCGGCTTCCGGTCGACCACTACGATCTTTATCGACTGGAGGGGCTCGCCTGGGTTGACACCGGTCTCGACGAGCCGGCGCCTGATGCGGTCACCGTGATCGAGTGGCCGGAACGCGCCGGCGTGCTGGAGCGCTCGGCGACGATTCTGATCCGCCTGACTGGTGGCGCAGACAACCATCGGCAGCTGACCCTGCTGCGCGGCCCCGATCGCATTCGCGCGGTGTTTGACCATGCGCCTGGCGATTGACACGTCCGGCATCGACCAGGCGATGGTCGTGCTGGACGGCCGCCGGGTGCTGGCGGCGGAAGATTGGATCCGGCGCCGCGACGACCAGCCGGTACTGGCGCGCCTCGATGCGCTGGTGATCAAAGCGGGCGGGCGGCCGGATGACCTCGATGCGGTGGCAGCCGCTCGCGGTCCGGGCTCGTTTACCGGCCTGCGGGTTGGGCTCTCGCTGGCGGCGGGGCTGGCTTACGCCCGGCACATTCCCCTCCATCTCGTCGACAGCCTCCCAATCCTTGCCCGCCGGGCCGACGGCGACCCCGCCACCGTCGCCCTGCGCGATGCCGGGCGTGCCGAGGTGTTCGCGTGGCGTGAGGGCGAGCCCGTGCGGCGCATGCCCGTGGCCGAGCTCGCTAGCTGGCTCCCGACCTCGGCACGGGTCATCACCGAGCCGGCCGGGATGCTGGCGAGCTGGTCTCCTGCCAAGGCTCATCTGGAGATTGCCCAGGCCGACCGGCGGCCCCTGAGCGCCGCGCTAGCCGATTCCGCGATTTGGACCTTCGAATCCCAAAAACCACTGCGATATGATGAAGTACAAGCGCTCTACGTCCAGCCCGCGGCCGCGGAGGAGCGCGCCAGGAAGGCCCTATGATGCAGCTAAAATCGCGAGTACTCGTCGACGCCATGCGCGAGGATGACATCCCGCAAGTGCAGGCGATCGAGCGCGAGATTTTCCCGACGCCCTGGCCACGCAACGCCTACTACCGGGAGCTTCATCACAACCGATCGGCCTACTATCTCGTGCTGCGGCGCGACGAGGACATCGTCGGCTACGCCGGGCTGTGGAAGATGAGCGACGAGGCGCACATCACGACCGTCGGCGTCCGCGCCGACCAGCAGGGCAAGGGGTATGGCCATGCTTTGATGGCCGCGCTGATTCAGCGTGCCTATCAACTGGGATCGCGGTGGCTGACGCTGGAGGTGCGGCCCTCGAACGAAGTCGCGGTGCGCCTCTACGAAAAGTTCGGCTTCAAGGTGATCGGCCGGCGCCGCGGCTACTACACCGATAACAACGAGGACGCGATCGTGATGTGGTCGGATTCGATCCAGTCGCCGACCTTCAAGAAGCGCTTCAACGACATCATGGGGACCCTCGAGATCGAAGGGCTCGACAGCAGCACGCCGGAGTAGTCACCAACACCCGGCGCGTCCTGGCGATCGAGACATCTTGCGATGAAACCGCAGCGGCTGTCGTAGTCGACGGTCCGCGCCTGCTCTCCAACGTTATCCGGTCGCAGGATGCGCTGCACGCGCCGTACGGCGGGGTCGTCCCCGAGCTGGCGGCCCGGGCTCACCTGCAGACGCTGATCCCGGTCATCGAGCGCGCCATGGAAGACGCCGGCACCCGCTGGGAGCAGATCGATGCCGTGGGCGTCACGCGCGGACCGGGGCTGATCGGCTGCCTGCTTGTCGGGGTCAACCTGGCGCAGGCGATTGCCTGGGCGCGAGGACTCCCGGTCATCGGGGTCAGCCACCTGGCCGCCCACGTCTACGCCGGGCTGCTCGAAGACGACCAGCTTCGTCCGCCGGTGCTGGGGTTGGTCGTGTCCGGCGGCCACAGCGACCTCATCCGATGGCAGGCAAATGGCGAGATCGCCGTAATCGGCCGAACCCGCGACGATGCCGCGGGAGAGGCGTTCGACAAAGGGGCGCGCATCCTGGGTCTACCGTTTCCGGGCGGCCCGGCGATCGATGAGCTGGCGGCCAGAGGCGACCCGCGCGGGGTCGCATTTCCGAGGCCACGGGCGCCGGGGCTGGACTTCAGCTTCAGCGGCGTCAAAACCGCCCTCCTCTACGAAGTTCGTAAACGCAAAGCGCTGAGCGAGCAGGACCGGGCCGACCTGGCCGCCAGCTACCAGGAAGCGATCGTCGACGCCCTCCTGCAGCGCGTGGAAGGCGCGTTATTTCCCTCCCCCGCTCGCGGGGGAGGGTCAGGGTGGGGGCCCGAACCGACTGTTGTCATCGGCGGCGGCGTCGCGCGGAACCGCAGGCTCCGCGAGGCGGCCCAGGCGCGGCTCGGCCATCTCGCCCGCCTCATCATCCCGGCGCCCGAGCTGTGCACGGACAACGCCGCGATGATCGGCGTCGCGGCCCTGATCGAGTGGGATCGGCGAGGCCCGGATCCGGCGCCCTTCGACGCGGACCCGAGCCTCGGTTTCAGTTAGCTACTGCAGACTGACCTCGACCGCATGCGCCAGAACCTCGGCGCCCAAGGTAGAGGGGTGAATGTTGCAGGTGCCGTCCGGATACTTGATCAGTAGCCCCGCCGCGCAGCTGTCGCCGCCGGCTGTCGAAAGCGCGATTGCCCCGAACGCCCCAAATCCGTCGGCGACCCGACCGCCGAATGCCTGGGTAACCGCCCCCAGTACTGTGTCGATCGAGCTAATGACGAATACCCCGAGCGGGTCCTTATAGTTCACCGTGTAGTACGTCAGCGCGACGATAGTTCCCTGATAGCCCGTGGCACGGATCTGCTGGTAAATCGTGGTGAGGTTCGCCTGGATGCTTGTGAGGACACCACCAAGGCCGTCCTCGATGCACACAACCAATGGCACGGCAGTTTGGTGCAGGCACGCGTTTTCCAGAAGGAAGAAGTCGTTCGCGCCAATCGTCATCGTCACCAGCGAGGTGTGCTTGTGGGCTCGCAGGAATGCCAGAGCGTAGCTGAGCTGCGATCCCTGATAGTTGACGTGGAGGTCACCGACCGAACGGAAACCCTGGCAGCCGTTGTCCGGAGCCGAGGTCGAGATCAGGCTGCCACTGGTTTCGCCAGGACACGACGCGTTCCGGACAGCCACGTCCCGCACGCCCGCGAGATCTTCTGGGTAGCCGATGAACCCATCCGCATCACTGGGGGCGACGAACGGGCTGAAACCGAACGGAACCGAATCGCCAAGCGCAAGGTAGGTGGGTGACTCCGCTGCCAGGGCGGGGGTCGCCATAAGGGCGAGGGCGGCGGCAGCGGCGAGCGCCAAAACGCGAAAACCCCTCTTCATCGAATTCCTCCCAAGTCCCGAAAGATCTTTACCGGAGCCTAGCGCGTTCGCTGCGCCCTGACAAGACCCCGGAGCTGACCGGCTCGCGGACCTTCGCCCCGGGTTGAAACTGACCTGCACATCAGTTATCATTAGCACTCGGGCTAATTGAGTGCTAAACCGTACCGTTACTACCTAAGGAGGGTTCCATGAAGCTACGTCCACTGGGCGACCGCGTCGTGATCAAGCCCGTCGAGCGTGAGGAGCGGACCAAGAGCGGCATCGTGCTGCCCGACACCGCCAAGGAGAAACCACAAGAAGGCATGGTCGAGGCCGTCGGCAACGGCCGATTCATCGAGACCAGCGGCAAGCGGGAGCCGCTTGACGTCAAGGTCGGTGACCGTGTCGTCTACGCGAAATACTCTGGGAGCGAGATCAAGCTCGACGAGATCGAATACCTGATCCTGTCCGAGAAGGACATCCTGGCCGTCGTCGCCAACGGCAAGAGCTAACCACCGCCGATCGAAGACAAGCCGGCCTTCGGGCTGGCTTGTCTTTACGAAACTGGCTTCGGGCGCGGGATCATCGGCAGCCCAAGCATCGCTTCGTTCATCTCGGCGTATTGCTCCGAGCTGCGCCAGTCGTAGTGCGGATTGCGCCAGCGAATATAGCCCCGGTAGTCGATCAAGAATAGCGAGCGGTGCGCCACCCCACGCTCCTCGTTCAGGACGCCATACTTTCGAGTGACCGACTTATCCCAATCGGCGAGCAGGGGAAAGGGAAGATCACCGAGACTCTTGGCGTAGGCCTTGTGCGCCCAGATGTGGTCGACGCTGATAGCGAGCACTTGCGTCTCTCCCTTGACGAACTGCTCGTGATCACCTCGCAAGGAGGTGAGCTCATTCGTTCAACCAGGGCTGAAGTCGAAGACGTAGAAGGCGAGCAGCACATGCTTGCTACCGCGGAAGGATGCGAGGCTGACCGGATCGCCGTCAGGCGTCGCCGGCAGGGTGAAGTCCGGCGCCTGGTCGCCGACACCGGGCATCGACGGCATGGTGCTCGGCATCGACCTATTGTAGTGCCGTGATTTTCCGCGACCGCCTCGACGCCGGCGAGCGGCTTGCCGCCGCGCTCCAGCATTACCGAGATGCGCCGGCAACCGTCGTCCTCGGCATCCCGCGTGGCGGCGTCGTCGTGGCGCGGGCGATCGCGGTCGCGCTGCATTTGCCGCTTGGCATCTGCCCGGTGCGCAAGCTCGGCGCCCCCGAGAACCCGGAGCTGGCGATCGGCGCGGTTGACGATCAGGGCGTCATCGTGCTCGATCACAAATTGAGCCGGCACCTGGGACTTTCGGACGACGATCTTTTGGACGGCGCCGCACGCCAACGTCAGGAATTACAGCGGTGGTTGGCTGGATTGGGTTCGAATGCCGTGCCGCCGTTGGAGTGGCGGACGGCGATCCTGACCGACGACGGCGTCGCCACCGGCTACACCGCGCAGGCCGGCATCGAGTCGCTGCGCCGGCGCGGGGCAAAGCGGGTCGTGCTGGCGGTGCCGGTCGCGCCCCCCGATACCGCGGCGGTGCTGGCCCCGCAGGTCGATGAGTTCGTCTGCCTGGTGACGCCGGAGCCGTTCTACGCCGTCGGCAACTTCTTCAAAGAGTGGCCACAGGTCACCGACGACGAGGTGCGAGCGCTGTTGCTGACGGGTAACACGTTGTAGCGGAGGTTTTACACGGGCAAGGACGGCCTCCCACCGCCGGTTACAGCGGTGTGAAGCTCGCCAAGGGCAAAGGGGAGAAGGGCGCCCAGCCGTCCGCGGCCGCCTTCAGCCCCATCGACCGCGTCGGCCTGCTTGGCCTCCTCGACCAGGTGGTCAACGGTTCCCAGACCGGCGTGCTCGAGCTGCACGAACCGCGCGGCAACTGGGTGTATGCCTTCCAGGGCGGTGCCCTGACCCATGCCAGCGGTGGTCGGGTCCGCGGCGCGCGGCAGGCCTTCGACCTGCTCTGGGAATTCCAGAGCGGCGAGTGCTCCTTCAGGCAAGGGCCCGATCACAACCTGGCGGGCAACCTTTATATCGACAAGGGTCGCCTCCTCGATCTGCTGCGGCGAAGCCAGGCTGCCCTCCAGGGTCCCTCGGCGCCCTACATCCCACCCGATCAGCAACGCCCGATTGCGCCTGCCGCGTGGCAGCCGGGGCAACCGGCTCCCGCCTGGGGCGCGGGTGGCTACCCGCAGCAGCCGACGCAATTCCCCCAGCCGCAACAGCCGGGTTACCCGCCGCAGCCGCCGCAGGGTTATCCTCCCCAGCCGCCACAGCAGGGCTACCCGATGCAGCCGCCTCAGGCTTACCCCCAGCAGCCGCCCCAGGGTTACCCCCAGCAGCAGCCCCAGGGTTATCCTCAGCCCCAGCAGGCGGGTTATCCGCAGCCCCAGCAGGCACCCAGCTTCCCTGCAGGCCCGTATCCGGCTGCCCCGTATCCCGGCGCGCAGCCGCAGGGCCAGCCGTACCCACAGCCAGCGTATCCGCAGACGCCCGGGGCGATGACGCCCCCGGCTGGGCAGCCGCAGCCCGCCTATCCCGCGTATCCGCAGCCACCGGGCATGCCGCAGCAGCCAATGGCGGGTCAGCCTCCGGTTGCACCGCCCGCGCCGCACCGACCTATCACACCCCCCAGCTTTTCTGTGCCACCGATGGCCATTCCGCGGAAGCGCGAGGCCGCTCCACTCCCGAGCTACCAGCCGCCGGCCGGTGCCCCGGCGCCGCCTGCGCCCGACCCGACCAAGGCGTCAGCGGCCAACGACGACCTTGCCGCGCTGCGCGCCAGCCTGGTCGCGCAGGCGCCGCCTAGCGCGCAGGCGTCGAGCGCCCCGGCCTGGGGTGTCCGCGGCGGAGAGCCCGTCGCCCCGCCGGTCGTTCCCGGACGCAAGGGAGGCAAGGGTAAGGACAAGGGAAAGAGCAAGGACAAGGGCCCAAAAGTCGCCGTTGTCCAGGGAAAGGCCGCGGCGCCGAAGGCCGACTCCAAGCTCAAGGCCGCCATCAAGATCCAGCTGATCAAGTTCCTGCTCTGGGCGTGCGAGCGCCGTTACTCGCCGGATGACCACTGGACGCTCAAAGACGCCTTCGAGATCTCGACGATGGAGTTGCGTGATCAGTTCATCGGCGCGTTCTCCGAGTCATTCAAAGCATCCAAGCAAAAACGCGAGGACGACTTCGACGATACGGATGACATGGCCGCGGGTCGCATGCGCGGCCGTGGCCGCCGCCACTAACCAAAACGCGCCGGTGCGCCGTCCAGCCGGTCCATCGCGCACTCGCGCATAAGAGCGGGCGCTCGTGTGCGCGTACAGACCGGCATGCGGCGCCGGCGCATACGCGCGAAAGCGCGGCGGCCTGAAGGCCGCTGCCCGCGCCTTTTAGTTTCTGATCTAACCGTTGACGGGTAGACTTGCCCTTGATTTGGCAAGCTCCCCCACGGCCGCAGAGCGCGGTGTCGATCTCCTCGCCGGACTGAATCCACCGCAGCGCGCGGCCGTCACCGCGGACGACGGTCCCTTGCTGATTTTCGCGGGGGCGGGCAGCGGCAAGACGCGCGTGCTGACCCATCGCATCGCGTGGCTGATTCAGCAGGGCCGAGCCGAGCCGAGCGAGATCCTGGCGGTCACCTTCACGAACAAGGCGGCGCGCGAGATGCGCGGTCGCGTCGAGAGCCTCGTGAATCTGAGCGCGGGCGCGATCTGGATGGGGACGTTCCATGCGATTGGTGTGCGCATCCTGCGCCGCGACGGTGGCACCGATGGCATCGACCGGCACTTCATCATCTACGACGAAGCGGATCGGCTGGCGGTCATCAAGCGGGTCATGACCGAGCTTCGACTCGATGAGAAGCGCTATCCACCGAGCGGCATGGTGGCGCTCATCTCACGCGCGAAAGATGAAGTCATCAGTGCCGAAGACCAGCTGAAGGCAGCCGGTACCCACAACGAGGAGCTGGCGGCGCAGATCCGGCTGCGCTACGACGCGTTTCTGCAGCAGAACAATGCGCTCGACTTCGACGATTTGCTGATGCGCACCGTCTGGTTGTTCGACCGCCACCCCGAGGTGCTGGAGAAATACCAGAAGCGCTTCAAGTACGTCATGGTCGACGAGTACCAGGACACCAACCGCGCCCAATACCTGTTGGTGCGCCACCTTGCGGGCAAGCACCGGAATCTCGCCGTCGTCGGCGACGACGATCAGTCGATCTACAAGTTCCGCGGCGCCGATGTGCGCAACATCCTGTCATTCGAGCACGACTATCCGGACGCGAAGATCATCAAGCTGGAACAGAACTACCGCTCGACGCAGATGATCCTGGACGCGGCTTACCACGTCATCAAGGCCAACCCGAACCGCGCCGAGAAGCGCCTCTGGACCGACCGCCCGGGTGGCCCAAAGATCGTGGTGGCGCAAACCTACGACGAGCAGGAGGAGGCGCAGGCCGTCGCGCGGGAAGCGATGCGGCTGGTCGCCGAGGGCGACAACCGGCTCGGCGACATCGCCGTCCTCTACCGCACAAACGCCCAATCCCGGGCGCTCGAGGAAGTCCTGCTCAGGCGCGGCGTGCCCTACCGGCTGATCGGCGGCTTACGGTTCTACGAGCGCCGTGAGGTCAAGGACGTGATGGCGTATCTGCGGCTGATCGCCAACCCGCAGGACACGCTGAGCTTCTCGCGCATCATCAATGTCCCGCGGCGAAAACTGGGGGAGAAATCGCTGGCGCAGCTCGGGTACTGGGCGGACGCGCACGGCCTGTCGGCCTGGGACGCGCTCAACCGCCTCGACGAAATGGATGACGTGACCCCGGCAGCTAAGAGCGCGCTCGCCGAATTCCGCGACCTCATCAGTGAGGTCCGTGCCGCGTCACAGGAGCGCCGGCTCGTGGACACCATCGACCTGCTGTTGATGCGCAGCGCCTACGAACGGTATGTCAAGGACGCCGGCTCGGACGGTGACGAGCGGTGGGCCAACGTGCTCGAGCTTCGCGGCCTGGCCTCCGAATACGACGGGTTACCACCCGGCGAGGGCTTGCAGGCTTTCCTCGAGGAGACGGCGCTGATGAGTGATGTCGACACCATGCAGGAGGGCACGCAGGGCATGACGCTGATCACCCTGCACATGGTGAAGGGCCTCGAGTTTCCCGTGGTGTTCATGCTGGGCATGGAGGAGGGGCTGTTCCCGCACAGCCGAAGTCTCGATTCGCCGGAGGAGCTCGAAGAAGAGCGGCGGCTGGCCTACGTCGGCATGACCCGCGCGAAGGATCGCTTGTATCTCTTTCACGCCTTTCGGCGACACCTGTGGGGCAGCGCCAATCTCAATCTACCGTCGCGGTTCCTGAAGGACATCCCGTCCGAGCTTGTCGATGGTCCGGCGGGCATCCCGTCCGGCATTGATACAGAGGGGATGGCCCCCGCGCGTCTCGTCGAGGCGACACGTCCCGGTGCGCCCCTCCAGCTCCGGCAGCGATACCACTCTGGCGACAACATCGAGCACCGCTCGTGGGGCCATGGCCGGGTGATGAAGAGCACGATGACGCGGACCGACGAAGAGCTCATCGTCAAGTTCGATAAGGTCGGCGTGAAGATCCTCGCGGTCAGCCTGGCGCCGATCACCAAATTGTGAGTTCAGCGCTTCACCCCTCCCCCTCTGGGGAAGGGCAGGGTGGGGGTATCGAGGCGGCGCGCGCGCGCGTCATCGAGTTGCGAAGGCTGATCGAGAAGGCGAATCGCGAGTACTACGTTCTCGACAATCCGGAGATTACCGACGCCGAGTACGACGTGCTCTTCCGCGAGCTGGTCGAACTCGAGACGCAGTTTCCCGAGCTGGTCACTTCCGACTCGCCGACGCAACGCGTCGGCGGCCCGCCCTCGGACGCCTTCGCCAAGGTCACCCATCGCACGCCGATGCTGAGCCTCGGAAATGCCTTCGAGCGCGACGAGGTCCGCGAATTCGACAAGCGTGTCCACCGCGCCCTGGGTGATCTCAAGGTCGAGTACGTGACCGAGCTCAAGATCGATGGGCTGGCGATGAGCTTGCTGTACGAGCAGGGTCGCTACACGACCGGCGCCACCCGTGGCGACGGTTACGTGGGTGAAGACGTCACACCCAACGTGAAGACGATCCCCAGTGTTCCGCTCTCGGTCACGATCCCAAAGGAGTTCCCGCAAACATTTGAGGTGCGGGGCGAGGTCTACATGCCCAAGCGCAGTTTCCAGCGCTTGAATACCGAGCTTGCCACCGAAGGCAAACCGCCCTTCGCGAACCCGCGCAACGCGGCCGCCGGCGCCGTCCGGCAGCTCGACCCGCGGATCACGGCGCGCCGGCGCCTCGATACCTTCATGTATGCGCTCGATCCTCCGGGTAGCGCCAAAAGCCAGCAGCAGATCCTCGAGCGACTCGCCCAGATGGGCTTTCATGTCAACGACAACCGTCGCACCCATCCCGACATCGAGGCGGTGATCGCCTTCCTCGACGAGTGGCAGGAGAAGCGTCACGGCCTCGACTACGAGATCGACGGCATCGTCATCAAAGTCAATGACCTGGGGCAGCAGGCTGAGCTCGGGTTCGTCTCCCGGAGTCCCCGCTGGGCGCTGGCGTTCAAGTTTCCACCCGAGCAGGCGGAAACGGTTGTCGAGGACATCAAGATCTACGTCGGGCGCACCGGCGCGGCGACGCCGGTTGCGTGGCTGCGGCCGACGCAGATCGCGGGCGTGACCGTGAGCCGCGCGACGCTGCACAACGAAGACGAAGTCGCGCGCAAGGATGTGCGACCGCAGGACCACGTCATCATCCAGCGCGCCGGCGATGTCATCCCCGAGGTCGTTCGCGTCCTGAAAGATAAGCGACCGAAATCAAGCCGGCCGTGGCACATGCCGAAGAAATGCCCAGAGTGCGGGACGGACCTGGTGCGGGAACCGGGCGAAGCCGCCACCCGCTGCATCAATCCAACCTGCCCCGCCCAGGTGCTCGAGCATCTGCGGCACTTCGTCGGGTCGCTCGACATCGAGGGCTTCGGCTATGCGACCCTGCAGCAACTGATCGACCGGAAGCTGGTCACGGATCCGGCAGACCTTTATCACCTGACGAAGCAGCAGCTGCTTTCATTGGAGGGTTTTGCGGACAAGTCCGCGCAGAACCTGCTCGACCGCATCGAAGCCAGCAAGTCAACGACGTTTCTTCGATTTCTGTCTGCCCTCGGCATCAACCATGTTGGCTGGACCATGGCCGGCCTGCTCGCCGACCACTTTGGTGCCATCGAGCGCCTGCAGGCCGCCAGCGTTGACGACCTCCGTGCCGTCGGCGGGGTGGGCCCGATCGTGGCGGAAGAGGTTCACGAATACCTTCAGCGGCCCGAGTCGCGCCGCCTCATCAAGCGGCTGCTGGACGCCGGGATCATCATCAAGCCGCCCGAGCGGGTCGAGGGCCCGCTGTCAGGCAAGACGTTCGTGTTGACCGGCAGCCTCAGCTCGCTAACCCGCGGCCAGGCGGAAGAGCGAATCAAGTCGCTGGGTGGCACCGTCGGCTCGAGCGTGACGAAGAAGACCGACTACCTGGTGGTGGGGGCCGACCCGGGGTCGAAGCTCGAGAAGGCCCAGCGCCTCAAGGTCCCGATCCTCGACGAGGCTTCCTTTCTGCACCTGCTCGGCTCGTGATCCCTCCCCCTCTGGGGGAGCGTAGGGCGGGGCCGTTTGCCGAGCATTACCGCTCCCAGATAACGCTCCGTGAACGCTATAAAAATTTGTAACGAATCGTCACAGGTCCTTAACTTGTCTTTCCGGGTCGGAGACCCATCATGCGATCGTGGCCTTCCGTAACCTTCTGGCCGGCCCAGGTGCTCGCGCCCTCAGCAGGTTTCGAAGGATCGGCGCTCGTGGGCTACTGGCCCTGCTGACGGCGGCCGCCCTGATGCTGATCACGGTGCTCGGCGCGTTGCTGCCGGATGGCACCTTCGCGCTCACCTGGTACGTCCCGGTGCTGGACAGCGCCATGGTGGTCACGCTCGGGGTGGTCCTGGCCCTCTCCTCTGCGGACGTCGTCCTCCGCCGCCACAGCCGGTCGTTGCCGCTGGCATTCGCCAGTGTGGCGCTGGGCATCTTGTGGATCCAGCACATGCTGACCTTCCCCGGTGTGGTTCCATCCCGGCTGCCCTTCGTGACCAATCAGACCGCCGGATTCCTCTACCACGCCGGCCACATCGGGACGCCGGTGCTCTTCGCATGGATCCTGCTGCATCGGCCTCGTCCGCTGGCGCGCCCCCGCCACGCACTGCTCCGGACCATCGTGCTGGCCGTGGGGATCGGCGTGGCAGTCATCGCCGTCACCATGGGCCTGGCCCTGGTGCTGCCCCCGCTCATCGTCGGAGTCCGCTTCACCGAATTCAACACCTTGATGCAGGCCGCCCCCTTCTTGGTGGTCGCGTTCGCCGCCGCCGCCTACCGGAAAGGGCGCTGCCTTGAGCGGCGCATCGAGGCCAGCATCATCGCAGGCCTCGTGCTGGTCACGGTCGAGACCATGATGTTCATGTTCATGGGGGCGCCCTATGACGGCTTCTGGTACGTCGGCCACGCCCTCATGGTGTTGCCGTGCGCCGCGCTGCTGGTCGGCACGGTCGGTCTCTATGTGGCGGCACGCCACGAAGCGGATGTCCAGCTGCGCGTCATGGAACGGCTGAAGGAATCCGAGCGGCATCTGCAGATCATCATCGACACCTCGCCGAGCGCCGTGATCACCGCCGATGAGAACGGCATGATTACCGCCTGGAACCGCAAGGCGGAGGAGATCTTCGGCTGGTCGCATGACGAGGCCATCGGCCGGACGCTCGCAGGGACCATCATTCCACGCCGTTACCGCGAGGCCCACCAGCGTGGGCTGAGCTGGTTCATCGAAACGGGTGAGGGCAAGCTCCTCGGCGGGCCGGTCGAGCTGTCGGCGTTGCACCGGGACGGAGGCGAGTTCCCGGTCGAGATTTCGGTTTCGCCGACCCGGCGCGCCGGGGCGCGCGTCGAGTTTGTCGCCTTCATCAGCGATATCAGTGTCCGGCGCATGGCCGATCGCCTTCGCGCCGTGCAGTTTGCGGTCACCAGGCCGCTGGCCAACGCCGCCACCTGGACGGAGGCCGCGCCCCAGATGCTGCAGGGCGTCTGCGAAACGCTCGGCTGGCCGGTCGGGGAATTCTGGGCAGTCGACCAGGAGGCGAACGTCCTGCGCTTGGCGTACGGCTGGTACCGGCCGTCGCGGGATTACGCGGCCTTCGAAGCTTCGGGCCGCGACATCAGCTTTGCCCGCGGCGTCGGCTTACTGGGCCGGGTATGGGCGACCGGCCGTGCCCGATCGATCGAGGACCTCGCCGGTGATCCGAATTCGCAGCGCGCCGAGGCCGCCGGTAGGAGCGGACTCCACGGCCAGTTCGCCTTCGCCGTCACCAATGGCCGAAAGGTCACCGGCGTCATCGCGCTCTTCAGCAACGAGACGCGTTCCCTCGATCGCGCCACGTTGCGGGTGATGGCCGACATCGGCAGCCAGATCGGCAACTTTATCGAGCGGCGCCGGGCCGAGGACGAATTGCGGCGCAGTGGCGATCGGATCCGGGCCATCCTCGATAACGTGGCCGACGGCATCATGACGGTTGACCATCGGCTGGTGGTTCGCTCCTACAATCCGGCCGCTGAACGGCTCTTCGGCTACGCGGCGGACGAAGTGATCGGCAAAGAATTCCTTCGTCTGATCGCGGATTCGCGCCGCTCCGAGGTCAAGCCGCAGCTACGTTCGTACATGCGGGCCCAACAGGGACTCTTCGAGATGGGCAGCCACGAGACCTTCGGCCTGCGCAAAGATGGCACGGCATTCCCGATGGAGTTCAACGTTGGTTGGCTCGGGCCGCAGCGGCTGGTTATCGGAAGCCTTCGCGACGTGTCGGAGCGCAAGGCCGAGACCGAAGCGCTGCAATACCAGGCGCTCCACGATCCCTTAACTGGATTAGCCAACCGGACCTTCCTCCAGGAGCGGCTCGAAGAGACGATCCGGGCCGGTGAGCGCGAGATGAAACCGTGTGCGGTCCTGTTGATGGACCTGGACGGGTTCAAGAGCGTGAACGACAGCCTCGGTCACCAGGCGGGCGACCGGCTGCTGCTGGAGGTGGCGGAGCGCATGCGTCGGGTGCTGCGCAAGGCGGACACTATCGCGCGCTATGGTGGCGATGAGTTTGCCGTGGTCCCCTGGGGCGCGACCGACGTGAGCCGCGCCGTGCTGATCGCGGAAAAGATCCTCAATGCCATGGACCAACCCGTCGCCATCGACGACCAGTCCATCCCGGTCAGCCTGAGCATCGGCATCGCGGCCTTCCCCCAGCACGCCGACGATGCGTTGACCCTGATCCGTCGCGCTGATGTGGCGATGTACACAGCCAAGCGGGCCCGGAGCGGCTTCAGCGTCTACTCCGTCGATCAGGAGGGTGGGGAGAACGCTGAGGGCGTGCCCCTGGTCGGGAAGCTGCGCTACGCGATCGACCAGTTCGAGCTGGTGCTCCACTACCAGCCGATCGTGTCGGCGGTCGACGGCAAGCCGCTGAAGGTCGAGGCGCTGGTCCGCTGGGGCCACCCGGTCCACGGGTTGTTGCCGCCGGACGATTTCATCCCATCAGCGGAACAGACCAACCTCATCAAGCCGCTGACGGCGTGGGTGCTCAACGAGGCGCTCGGCCAGGTGCACGCCTGGTCGAAGGCGGGCATCGAGGTCGGGGTCTCGGTCAACCTCTCGGCGCGCAACCTGCTGGATACCGAGCTCCCAGACGCCGTGGAGCAGCTGCTGCGCACCTGGCAGGTGTCGTCCGAGAAGCTCAGCCTCGAGATCACCGAGGGCACGATCATTGCCCACGAAGCTGAAGACACGCTGCAGCGGCTGCACGACATCGGGGTCCAGATCTCCGTCGACGATTTCGGCACCGGCTACTCCACGCTGGCCTACCTCAAGCGGCTCCCGGTCCGTGAGATCAAGATCGACAAGTCATTCGTCGTCGACATGGCCACCAACCGGGACGGGGCCGCCATCGTGCGATCGACGATCGACCTCGGCCACAGCCTCGGGTTGACCGTGGTAGCCGAAGGCGTCGAGGATGAGCCGACCGCCGGGTTGCTGCGGGAGTATGGCTGCGACTTGCTGCAGGGTTTCCACATCAGCCATCCCGCCGCGCCGGGGCCGCTAGGCCCCTGGCTTCGGTCGCGAGTCGGCCTTGGCACTCTGACCGCCTGAATTTCTCCCTCCCCACTCGCGGGGGAGGGTCGGGGTGGGGGGTAATCTATAAGTCTTGCCCGAACCCGAGTCCGAGCTTTCCTCCCGTGAAGTCGAGCACGTCGCACGCCTCGCGCGCTTGGGGATCACACCAGACGAGGTCGTCCGCTACCGCGATCAGCTCAGGCACATCCTGACCGCAATCGACGCCCTGAAGCGGGCCGATACCTCGACGGTCCCGGCGACGGCGCATCCGCTCGAGGAGCGCAACGTCATGCGCGACGACCTGACCGAGCCGTGCCTGCCCGCTGAGGCGGCGCTACAGAACGCGCCAAGCCGCGAGGGACCGTACTTCAAGGTCAAGGCGATCCAGGAATGAAGCTCTTTCAACGGACCATCCGCGACCTGCATCAGATGCTGCTCGACGGGGAGATCTCCTCGGTCGAGCTCACCGAGTCGGTGCTCGGTCAGATCGACGCGGTCGGCGAGAAGACGAAGGCTTACCTACTGGTCACCCGCGAGCTCGCCCTGCGCCAGGCAAAAGCCGCCGACGAGCGGTTGCGCGCCAAGCGTGACGTCAAGCCGCTGACCGGGATTCCGATCGCGCTCAAGGACGTCCTCTGCGTCAAAGATGTCGTCTCGACGGCCGGCTCGAAGATCCTGAAAGGCTTTACGCCGCCCTACAGCGCGACCGTCGTCGACAGGCTCGAGGCGGAGGGTGCGGTCTTCCTCGGCAAGACGAACTGCGACGAATTCGCGATGGGGTCATCGAATGAGAACTCGGGGTACTGGCCCGTCCATAACCCCTGGGGCCTCGATCGCGTGCCGGGCGGGTCGAGCGGCGGATCGGCAGCGGCCGTGGCGTCCGGCGAAGCCATCGCGGCGCTCGGGAGTGATACGGGAGGGTCGATCCGGCAGCCGGCCGCGCTCACCGGGACGGTCGGCATGAAGCCGACCTATGGACGCGTCAGCCGCTACGGCCTGATTGCCTTCGCGTCCTCGCTCGACCAGATCGGTCCGATGACACGCGACGTGGTCGACGCGGCGCTCCTGTTGCAGTCGATCGCCGGACACGATCCGCGCGACTCCACCAGCTCGCAAAGGCCGGTACCGGATTACCTGTCGACCTTGGAGCGCGGCGTGAAGGGTATGCGGCTCGGCGTCCCCAAGGAATACTTCGTCGCCGGCATGGAGCCGGCGGTCGAGCAGGCGATCAACGACGCCATCAAGCTGCTCGAGCGGCAGGGCGGCATTATCGAAGAGGTGAGCCTGCCGCACAGCGACGTCGCTCTGCCCGCCTACTACATCATCGCGCCGGCCGAGGCCAGCTCCAACCTGGCACGCTACGACGGCGTCCGCTATGGCTACCAGGCCGAGGGCGCGAAGAACCTCATCGAGGAATACGTGCTCACACGCCAGCAGGGCTTCGGCGCCGAGGTCAAGCGCCGGATCATGCTGGGGACGTACGCGCTCAGCTCGGGCTACTACGACGCCTACTATTTGCAGGCGCAAAAGGTCCGGACGCTGATCATCGAGGATTTCAAGCGAGCCTTCGAGAAGGTGGACGCGCTGCTGGGCGCCACGTCGCCAACGGTGGCATTTCCGCTCGGCGCCAAGACCCAGGATCCGGTCGCCATGTACCTGAACGACATCATCACCATCCCGGCGAACCTCGGCAACGTTTGCGCCATCTCGGTCCCCTGCGGCCTGGCCGACGGCCTGCCGATCGGGCTGCAAATCATTGCGCCAGGATTCCGCGAGGAGACGATGCTACAGGTCGCCTGCGCATTCGAGGCCGCGGCCGACTTCCGCAAGCTCCAGTCGCCGTTGATAGGAGCGGCCGCCTGATGGCAATCGCCACACGGTACGAAGTCGTCGTGGGCCTGGAAGTCCACGCCCAGGTGCTCACCCAGAGCAAGATGTTCTGCTGGTGCTCCACCGACTATCTCGTGGCACCGCCCAATGCGAATACCTGCCCCGTCTGCCTCGGTCTCCCGGGATCGCTTCCCGTCATCAACCGGCGGGCGGTCGAGGCAACCATCCGCACCGCACTGGCGCTGAACTGCGAGATTCCCGAGTTCTCGAAGTTCGACCGCAAGAACTACTTCTATCCCGACTTGCCGAAGGGCTACCAGATTTCGCAGTACGATCTGCCTTTCAGTCGTAACGGTCACCTCGAATTCGAGGTGAAGGGCGAGCCTCGGCGTGCCGGCATCACCCGCGTCCATCTCGAAGAAGACACCGGCAAGCTGCAGCACGAAGGAGCGATCGAGCAGGCGCAATCGTCGTTAGTCAACTTCAACCGGGCGGGCGTGCCGTTGATGGAGATCGTCTCTGAGCCCGATCTGCGCGGCGCTGATGAGGCCCGCGAGTATGTCATGCGGTTGCGCGCGATCCTGCAGTACATCGGCGTCAACAACGGCGACATGGAGTCGGGCCAGCTTCGCTGCGACGCCAATGTGTCACTCCGCCCCGTGGGCAAGACCGAGTTCGGCACCAAGGTCGAGGTCAAGAACATGAACTCCTTCCGGGCGATCCATCGCGCGATCGAGTACGAGATCGAGCGCCAGACGGAAGTCCTGGAGTCGGGCGGCCGGCTGGTCCAGGAGACGCGGGGCTGGAACGATGTGCGCGGACTGACGGTCTCGCAACGCACCAAGGAGTTCGCCGAAGACTATCGATACTTCCCTGAGCCGGACCTGCCACCGCTCGAGGTGAGTCGGAAATGGGTAGCGGAAATCCGCTCCACCCTGCCCGAGCTGCCGGCGGCGCGGCGCGAGCGTTTGATTGCCAGTCTTGGCCTGTCGCCCTATGACGCATCGGTGCTTACCTCGTCAAAGCCCATGGCCGAGTACTTCGAGGAGACGGTGCGGCTGGGCGCCCCGGCGAAGGGGGCGGCAAACTGGATCCTCGGCGACTTTAGTCGCCTACTCAACGCGGACCACAAGGAGATCCAGGAGGCGTCGATCAAGCCGGCGCATCTGCAGCAGTTGATCGCGCTGATCGATTCGGGCGTGATCAGCGGCAAGATGGCCAAGCAGACGTTCGAGGCGATGTATCACGCGTCCGACCCGGAGCCGGCGCTCACGGCAGCGAAAGGCTCGAGCCAGATCAGCGGCGACGCCGAGCTGGCGGGCATCGTCGATCGGGTGATTGCCGAAAACGAAAAGTCCGTTGCGGATTTCAAGGCCGGCAAAGAGCAGGCACTGAAATTCCTGATCGGCCAGGGGATGAAGCTCTCCAAAGGCCGAGCCAACCCACAGCGGCTCGAGGCACTGCTCCGAGAGAAGGTCTCCTAGTGGAGTTGACGGTTGGCGAGCTCGCCCATGGCGGGGCAGCCCTGGCGAGGGTGGATGGCCGGGTCGTCTTCGTCGAGGGAGCCATTCCCGGAGAAACGGTCGAGGCCGAGGTCACCCACAAGCGGAAAGACTTCTGGCGGGCTCAGGCCACGGCCGTCCTCGAGCCTGCGGCCACTCGGGTCGATCCGCCGTGTCCGTATTTCACGGCCGGTTGCGGGGGCTGCCAGCTGCAATACCTGGCCTACTCGGAGCAGCTGGCTCAGAAACGGCAGGTGCTGCAGCGTCAGCTGGGGCGCGCTCACCTCGAATTTCCCATCGACCGTATCGATGTCCTGGGGATGGACGACCCCTGGCGCTACCGGATTCGGGGTGAGTTTCACGTCTTGCGCCGCGGTGGGTCGGTCAGCCTCGGTTTCTATCGAAAACACACCTACCAGACCTTGCCGATCGACGCCTGCCTGATTCACGTCGAGGCGATCGAGCGGGCGCTGCCGGCGTTCGCGCGAGCCGCGGAGGATCCAGCGGCGGGACGTGTCGCCGCCCTGCAGTTCACCTGGGCGCCGGGGACCAGTGACCTGCTCTGGTCGCCCTATCCTCCGGGCTCGGCCGACGGAGGATTTGGCGCGCGGGCCGCGGGCTGGATCCCGGAGCTCAACCTCAACGACGACTCGATCGGCATCGACGATGCCGGCCGCCACTTCCGAGTCCGGCCCGAGGCATTCGTCCAGGTCAATGCACGGCAGCGCGATGCGCTCTACCAGCGTGCCGTCGCGTTCGCACAGTTGACTGGCCGCGAGCGCGTCGTCGACGCCTACGCCGGGATCGGCATGCTCACGGCACGGCTGGCGGATCATGCTGCCGATGTCATCGCGATCGAAGAAAGCCCGTACGCGGTGCGGCTGGGCGAGCTGAACATGCAGCTCAACTGCTGCGGCAACGTCAGCTACCGGCGAGGCCGTGTCGAAGATGCCGCGCCCGCGCTCGAGGGGAACGTCGACGTCCTCGTGCTCGATCCGCCGCGCGCCGGGTCCGCCGAAGCGGCGATCGAGGCGATGGCGAATCTGAGGCCGCAACGCATCGTCTACATCTCGTGTGATCCCGCGACGCTGGCCCGAGATGTCGATCGTTTTTGTGCCGCCGGACGCTATACCCTTGTGGAGGTGGCTTTCGTCGACATGTTCCCCCAGACCTACCACATCGAAGCGGTGGTCGAGCTCGAACGCACGGCATGAGCTTCGTTCATCTCCATACTCACTCCGAGTTCAGCCTCCTCGATGGGGCGAGTCGGATCTCCGAGATGGTCCGCCTGGCCGTCGAGACCGGGATGCCGGCGATCGCCCTCACCGACCACGGCGTGCTCTACGGCGCGGTCGATCTCTATCTGCAGGCGAAGGCCGCCGGGATCAACCCCATCATCGGCCAGGAGGTCTATGTTGCCACCCGCTCCCGCCATCAGAAGGAAGGGCGGGCCGATCGCGACCCATATCACCTGATCCTGCTCGTCAAGAACCTGGAAGGTTACCGCAACCTGATCCAACTCTCCAGCCTGGCGCACCTCGAGGGGCACTACTACAAGCCACGCATCGACAAGGCGCTGCTCGCCGAACACACGCAGGGGCTGATCGCGCTCTCCAGCTGCCTCGGCGGGGAGGTGGCGAGCCGGCTTCTCGAGGGTGACGACGCAGGTGCGGAGCAGGTTGCCCGCGAATACCAGCGGATGTTCGGTGAGGACTACTTCCTCGAGATCCAGGACCACGGGATGGAGGAGCAGGCTCGCGTCAACGAAGGCCTGGCGCGCCTCTCGGGGCGCACCGGGATTCCGCTGGTCGCTACTAATGATTCCCACTACACCCGCAAGGACGATGCCGAGGCGCACGACATCCTTCTCTGCCTGCAGACCGGCACCGTCGTCTCGGACCAGAAGCGGATGCGCTTCCACAACGACGAGTTCTATCTCAAGACCCCAGCCGAGATGGCGGAGCGGTTCCGCGAGTTCCCGGAGGCGGTCGCCAACACCGTGCGTATCGCGCAGCGTTGTCATCTCGAACTCGACACCAAGCCCCTCTTACCTCGATTCGAAGTGCCTCGCGGCGAAACCGCCGAAGCCTACCTCCGTGGGCTGGGGGAAAAGGGCCTGAAGGCGCGCTATCCAGAAATGGGCCCGGTGGTACGCGATCGCTTCGAAACGGAGCTGGCCGTGATCCAGGAGATGGGTTACGCGTCCTACTTCCTGATCGTCAGTGACTTCATCGGTTATGCCAGGGCTAACGGTGTCGCGGTTGGACCAGGACGCGGCTCCGCCGCCGGCAGCATCGTCTGCTATGCGCTCGGCATCACCACTCTCGACCCGCTTCAGCACGGCCTCATCTTCGAGCGCTTCCTCAACCGCGAACGAATCTCGATGCCTGATATCGACGTCGACTTCGACGACCGAAATCGCGATCGCGTGATCGACTACGTCGGCCAGAAGTATGGACAGGATCATGTCGCACAGATCATCACCTTCGGCACCATGAAGGCGCGCGCGGTAATTCGTGACGTGGGCCGCGCCCTTGACGTCCCGCTGCGCGAGGTCGACCACCTTGCAAAGTTGATCCCGCCGACGCTCAACATGACGCTCGACAAGGCGATCCAAATGGTTCCAGAGCTGGCCCAGGCGGAAAAAGATCCTGTGTACGAGCGCCTGCTGAAGAACGCGCGCAAGCTGGAGGGCCTGGTACGCCATGCCTCGACGCACGCCGCCGGCATCGTCATCACCCCCGAACCCTTGCAGCATTACCTGCCGCTGCAGGCCAGCATCACGCGCGGCGAGAAGAACGGTCAGGAGAAGCGGACCGTGATGACGCAGTACGAGATGAACGCGGTCCAGAAGATCGGCTTGCTCAAGATGGACTTCCTCGGGCTGCGCAACCTCTCGATCATCGAGGACGCGCTGAAAAATTTGGAGGCGACGCGGCAGCTGAAACTGGACCTCGCCCAGATCCCATGGGATGACCCCGCGACCTTCCGGTTGCTGCAGGCCGGCGATACAAACGGCGTCTTCCAACTCGAGTCGCCCGGGCTGCGCCGCCTTCTGCAGGACATGCGGCCGACCACCTTTGATGACATCACAGCGGCGAACGCGCTCTTCCGCCCCGGACCGCTGGAGGGTGGGCTGGTCGACCAGTACGTGAAGCGGAAGCACGGCGAAGAGGAGATCGTTTACCTGCTGCCGCAGCTCGAGCCAATCCTCAAAGAGACCTACGGCGTCATCGTCTACCAGGAACAGGTCATGAACGTCGCCCGTCAGCTCGCCGGGTTCAGCTTGGGCGAGGCGGACGTGCTGCGCGGGGCGATGGGCAAGAAGAAGAAAGAAGAGATGGCGAAGATGCGCGCCAAGTTCATCGAGGGTGCGACCAACCGGGGGGTAGGCGAGTCGAAGGCCATCGAGATCTTCGACCTAATGGCGTACTTCGCGGGGTACGGATTCCCGAAGGCGCACAGTGCCGCCTATGCGGTTATTTCGTACCAGACCGCGTACCTCAAGGCCAATTACCCGCTGGAGTACCTCGCCGCCCTGCTGAACAATGAGGCCGGCAACTACGACAAAGTCGCCGCCGACGTTCTCGACTGCCACGCGCGCAACATCGAAGTCCTGCCGCCTGACGTCAACTTCTCCGAAGCTGGGTTCTCGGTGCAGGATGGGAAGATCCGCTATGGCCTCGCCGTCATCAAGAATGTTGGCGTCCGGGCCATCGAGTTGCTGCTGGCCGAGCGTCGTGCGAACGGCCCGTTCAAGTCTCTACTCGATCTCACCGTCCGTGTCGACCCGCGCGAGATGAACAAGCGCGTGCTCGAGAGCCTGATCCGCTCGGGCGCCACGGACAGCCTCGGCGAACGCGGCCGGCTGTTCGCGAGCATCGACCGCGTCAGCGACCGCGCGGCGCAGATCATCAGCGAGCGCGAAAGCGGCCAGACTAACTTGTTCGGGATGCTGCCGGACGCCGATGAGCTCGACGACTCTGCCGCAGGGCTGATCCCCGACGTCCCGCCGATGCCCGATGAGGAGCGGCTCAAAGGCGAGAAAGAGCTGCTCGGCCTCTACCTCTCCGATCACCCGCTGCGGCGGATCGAGCAGGAGCTCCACGCCAAAGTCGATACCTATGCGAACCAGGTCACGCCGGACATGGAGGACTACGAAGTCCGCATCGGTGGCGTGATCAAGTCCGTGCGACCGATCGTCACAAAATCCGGCAAGGCGATGGCGTTCGTCCAGCTCGAGGACCTGACCGCGACGATCGAAGTCATCGTCTTCCCAAGAATCTTCGAAGAGCGTCGTCACTTGCTGCTGTCCGACACGGTCGTGATCGTTCGGGGCAAGGTCGATGCCCGCGCCGCCGCCGGCGACGACGAGGAGCGCTCCGAGCAGGCGAAAGTCATCGCCGATGAGATCCTCGCCTTCGACGATGCCGGGCACGAATTCTGGGTGCGCAACCAGGTGGTCCACCTTGACGTGCCCGCGGAGGCAACCGCGGAGCAGATGGCCAGCCTCCAGGAGATCCTGGGACGCTGCGCCGGCCCCGACCGGGTCGTGCTCCACCTGCAACGCGCCGATCAGATCGTCGACATGGACCTGGGCGAGAAGTTCCGGGTTCAGGGCGGTGGCCTCGCCGGCGATCGCGCCCAGCGTGAGATCGATGCGCTATTCAGGCGTCCGGTCTGGCGCCTGGAAGTGATCCGGCGTCGCGCGCCCGAGCGTCAGGTCAACGGCGGCCGGCAGCCGCGGACACTAGTCGGCTCTTCCGCCAGCATCTAGTCCGACTCACGAAGCCCGCTCCGCCAAAAGGCCACTCGCCGACTCTCGGTCACCATTTGCGAAGATTCAGCTTCGCGGTTTTCTGCTTGACAGCATCCCATCAGTGGCGTTAAATGGGGCAGCCGTCGGCACCGCGCTATGAGGCTGGGGGGCCTCTCGGGGGACTTATCTCTCACCATCAACTGGCCGCGGAATAATTTCGCGCCAGCCTACCGAGAGGAGCGCGATGAAAACACGCCGCTGGCGGAATGCACTTCTTGTTGTTATCGGGCTTGCCATTACCACGCCGCTGAGTTTGCTCGGACCCTTCCGTCCGATTAGTGCGCTCGCGTTGACGTGGGACGCTTCCGTGGACACGTCCCATGTCCCCGCGACGTGGTATACGCAGACGTCGCCTGCCTTCGACCTCACGGTGACCAATACGGGGACCTCAACCTGGCCGGCAGGCGGCGCGAACCCGGTTCACGTCGCGGTCTATTTCACCTTCGAGAATCGCGACACGT
>Ga0207646_10001203_pt1 | contig 32557 bp, 27 predicted proteins | sample KBSK5502metaG_FD_184343 | JGI IMG/M metagenome (GOLD analysis project Ga0207646, IMG submission 184343) | Corn, switchgrass and miscanthus rhizosphere microbial communities from Kellogg Biological Station, Michigan, USA - KBS K5-50-2 metaG... | ecosystem: Host-associated > Plants > Roots >... | reverse complement strand
CGGGCTCATCTCGCCTCGGACCCTGTTCGATTTCGTGCGGTACCTCCTCCTCGTCGGTTTCCCGCTGACGGTGTTCTGGTCGATGCGGCGCCTTGGCTTCTCCGCCGTCGCGGCCGCGATCGGAGCGGCCGCGGGCTCGCTGATCTCGGGAGACAACCGCTACGGCTTCGAGTACGACAGCTACGTCTGGCGTGGCCTTGGCGTGTACACGCAGATCTTCGGCATGCACCTCTCGTTCATCGCGCTCGCTGCTCTTCATCGCGTCGCCACGCGCGGCAGCGGTGTGATCGCCGCGGCTCTGGTGTGCGCGGCTCTCGCGCTCTCGCACCTCATCTACGCCTACATGACCGGAGTCACGGCTTTGGTCCTCCTCCTCTTTGGCATCACGCGCGCGAATGCCGCCGGCCGTTTCCTTCGCTTTGGAGCGGTGGGCGCGCTCGCGGGCGTGATCGCCGCGTTCATGTGGGTCCCCTTCTTCGCGCAGTCCGGCTATCTGGATGTGAGCCCATACCTCGACCGCGCGAAGTACGACTCGTTCGGCGCGCCGAAGATCCTGGGCTGGCTCGTGACCGGGGATCTGCTCGACCACGGACGCCTTCCGGTCCTCACCGCACTCCTCGCGGTCGGGATCGTCGCGGCGGTCGTCACGCGAGCGCGGCTTCTCGTTATGACGCTCGTCCTCTTCGTGCTCTGGCTCGTGCTGTATTTCGGCCGGCCGACGCTCGGCCCGATCGCCGACCTTCTGCCGCTGCACGACGGTCTCCTCTTCCACCGGTTCATCGGCGGCGTCGACCTCTTCGCGATAGTGCTCATCGGCGCCGGCGGCGCGTACCTCTGGGAGCTTGCACGCGCCGAGATCACGCCGCGGCGCTTGGCCGCGGTCGCGACCGCGAGCCTGATCCTCTTCTTGCCCGTGCTCGCCGAGCGATGGTCGTATTACGCGGACAACTCCACCTGGATGCGCACGACCCAGGCTGCGATCGACCGAGACACCGATGCCCAGACCGTGCTCGGCGCGCTCTCGGCACAGTCGCCCGGCCGCGCGTATGCGGGGCTACGCGGCAACTGGGGCGACGCTCTTGACTTCGGGATCCCGTTCCGCTCGGTACGCCTCTACAACATGCTCGCCTTCGATCGCATGGATGCCGTCGCACCGCCGTACCGTGGCGCTTCGCTCAACTCAGACCTGCTCTTCGACTTCAACGATCACGATCCCGCCCAGTACCGCCTCTTCGACGTGGAGTACGTCATCGCGCCACCCTCGGTGACGCTGGCCCCAGGTCTGGTGCCCATCGTCTCCACACCGAAATACGTCCTGTACCGCGCACGTGGCGGCGGCTACGCCGAGTACGCGGCGATCTCGCGGAGCGAGGCGCCTGCCACTCAGCCGGATTGGTTCGGGCGCGCGCGAGCCTGGCTTCGTGGCGGGTCAGCGACGGCCTGGGAGTTCTCGCGGTATGCCTATCGCGATCCTCGCCCGATCGACGTCCCCGTTCCGATCGCGGACTGCGCGCGCCCGGCGATCTCATACGAGCGAGCGCAGTCGGGGAGATACGACGTTCTCGCCAGGTGCGCCACCGACTCGGCGATGGTGCTGAAAGTCACGTACCACCCGAACTGGCACGTGACCGTGGATGGCCGTGAGGTTCCGACCTTCATGGTCTCGCCGAGCTACGTCGCCTTCGCGCTCCCGGCCGGCCAGCACTTCATCACGGCGGAATACCGATCCGCGCCGCTGAAAGACCCGCTCTTCGGAGTCGGCGTACTCGCTCTCGTCGCGTCTCTTGGGTATGCGGGGCGAACGCGTGCACGCGCGTCGTTCCGCGGACTTGGGGCCGGCCGGGCGCCGGCAAACGCGGTCGCGATCCTTCGCCGCGCGCAACATTGGGTCCGCGAGCGACCGATGGCCGCGGTCCTGGTGCTCGGCGCGATCGTGCTGGGACTCATTTGGCCGTTCACGCCCGCGATCGGGTTCAACAATGGTCTCGGCAACGACGGTCTCGTGTACGGAGCGATGGTCCGGGAGCTCCGCGACCACCTCGGGCTCCAGCCCGCGCCACCGTGGGTGTTCCGTCTCTTCCCGGTGTGGCTTGTGGCCATCACTCCGCTCGATGTGCGGACCGGCTTCTTCCTCCTGAACCTCATCTCGGTCGCCGCGTCGCTTCCGCTGCTGGTACGGTTCCTCGCGCGATACGCCGTGACGGGCTGGCTTGCGCTTCTTGCGGTCGGATGGTGGCTCACGCTCCCGATGGGCCTCCGCTGGGATCTGTACTACCCGGTCCTACCGGATGCCCTCGGCTTTCTCTTGCTCTTGGTCCTGCTCGTCGCCGCGCTCGAAGAGCGCTACGTCATTTTCGCGGTCGCGCTCGTGGCCGCGTCGCTGACGAGAGAGAACCTTCTCATGATGGCGCCGTTTCTTTGGCTTGCGAACGTTCGCCGCGGCTGGCGCGCCGTGACCGCCCTCACGCTCGCAGCCGCCCTGCCGGCGATCGTGGTGTTCTTCGGTGTTCGTGCATTTCCGCCGATCACCCCGTTCGACGCATATCCGAACTGGCTTGCGTCGCACCGGATCGACATCAACATCCAGCGGATCACGCAGAACATCGACGGACACGCCTGGCGATATCTACTCGCGGCGCCGCTCTCTCTGGGTCTCCTCGTGGCCATCCCGATCGGGATGACGCGGCGGGAGCTCGGTCCGACCTGGCGTCGGGCGCTGATGACGCTTCGTGAGCAGGCGCAGTGGACCTACTTCGTGTTCGCGACCCTCGCGCTCGCGGTCATCGGCGGCTGGGATGACGATCGGTATCTCTTCGTGCTCGCGCCACCCTTACTGGTCGTGACGTTCGGCCTCGCCCGCGAGCTCTGGAGGTCGCCGTGGCGGGCTGCCGCGCTGACGGCGATCCAGCTCGTCGCGATCCGCTTCCTTTGGCCGGTCGGCCCGACCGAGCACGATTACTTCCAGTACACGGTCGCCTTCATGGATCAATCGCGGATGTGGGCCGCGACCATCCTCGCCGCGGGCGCGTTCGGACTCGCGGCGGGCGTGGCCTTGATCAATCCCGCACGCCGAGCCACAGCACCAGCGTCGGCTTGACGATGCTCCACCAATCGCGCACGCGCCGGATCTTGGAGTAGTTTCCGCCGCCTTTGGGGTAGGTCTTCGAGACGCCCACCTCGACCACGCGATAGCCGAGCTTGATCGCCTTCCATTGCAGGTAGTACTCGAGCTCGTAGCGGTCGAGCCAGGCCTGATCGATACGGACACGCGGATCGTCGAGCAACGAGAGCCGGTAGGCACGAAATCCGTTCGTCACGTCGGTGGCCGCAAAACCGGAGAGGATGCGAAAGAGGAGCGTGTACCCGCGGATCATGAGACCACGACCGCGTGGCAGATGGACGCTCGCGCCTCCCTCGCGAAGGAAACGCGACCCCTGCACGTAGTCGTACCCCTCGCGTAGCTTCTCGATGAGACGCGTGGCCTCGGCCGGATCGTCCTTGCCGTTCGCGGCGAGCACCACGACGACCCCGTGACCGTTCGCCCGCGCTGCCTCGATACCAGTTCTGATCGCGGCTCCGACTCCGCGCCGTCTTCCCTGGCCGATGACTCGCGCGCCGGCCTCGCGCGCGAGGTCCGGGCCGCCGTCGTCCGAGCCATCGTCCACCACGATCGTTTCCGCGATGACCGGCGGCACGCGCCGGACGAGCCCGGCGATGGCGTGCCGCTCGTTGAACAAGGGAAAGATCATCGCGACGGTGCCAAGCTCGGCCACGACGGCACTCTAAGAGACAACCACACCGCAAACGTAGTGGCCCTCTGTGCGAAGCCAGGAACGACCGGTCCTCGGGCTCCTCTTTGCGCTTCTCCCAGTCTCCCCGCACGGGTCCCCTGGAGTCTTGGACCTAACGAGGACCTATATCAGCGAATCGGGTCTTTCTCCAAGAGGCCACGGTTGTGTACGTAGAGCGCGGCCTGTGTCCGGTCGGTGAGCTCGAGCTTGCTGAAGATATTCGAGATGTGCGTCTTCACCGTGCGTTCGCTGATGCCGAGCGTCACCGCGATCTCTTTGTTCGCGCGGCCGCTCGCGACGAGCTTGAGCACTTCGCGCTCGCGCGCAGTGAGATCGCTGTAGCCCTCGTCGTCCCCGGTCGGACGGTCGCCACCCCGCAGCCGTCCGAACTCGTCGAGCACGCGTTTCGCCACCGACGGGTAGATGAGCGAGAAGCCGTCGGCCACCGTACGGATCGCGTTGGTGAGCTGGCTGCCGGTGACCTCCTTCAGGAGATATCCGGATGCGCCAGCCCGGATGGAGCTGAAGACCAGCTCGTCCTCGTCGTAGTTCGTGAGGACGATCACGCGCGATGACGGAACGGAGTTGCGGACGCGGCGCGTCGCAGTCACTCCGTCCCAGTCGCCCATCTTGATGTCCATCAGGATCACGTCGGGGAGCAGCTCCTGCGCGACTGCGAGCGCCTCGTGTCCATCGCCTGCCTCTCCCACGACCTCGATCTCCGGCTCGGTCTCGAGGATCGAGCGCAGGCCGCTTCGAACGAGCGCGTGATCGTCGGCGATCAGGACGCGGATCCGACGCACCTCGCTCATCGGCCGAAGAGCCTTCCGAGGAAGCTCGCTTTTTCAGTTCGCTCGAGATCCTCGATCGCGCCGCGTTGATCCGTGTCCTCTACCGTGTCGGTCCAGCTCGAGGGGGCGCCATCGACGATGACGCGGTAGGGGATCGTCGCTCGGACGATCGTGCCGCGGCCGGGCTCGCTGCGCACCACGAGCTGCCCGCCGACGCCCTCGGCGCGCTCGCGCATCCCGACGATCCCGTAGTGGCCGCGCTCCTCGGCGGTCTGCAGCTCGTTCGACTCGAAGCCTTTTCCATCGTCCTCGATCGTCGCGACGACCTGCTCGTCGTCGTAACGCAGGATCACCTTGGCGTTCGACGCGCCGGAGTGCTGCCCGACGTTGCGCAGGCCTTCGCCGATGATCCGAATCACGGCGCGCTCGACGAACGGCTCGAGCTGTCGCTCGGCGCCGGTCTCCTCGAAATCGACTGCCAACCCGCTCTGCCGGCGCAGATCGTCCGCAAGACGGGCGACGGTCACCGGGAGGTTTAGGCCACCGGACTCTTCGGTCTGCCGCAGGGCGGCCATGTACTGGCGCACGTCCGAGAGGGTCGCGCGCGCGTCCCTGGCCGCCTTCGCGAGCTGCGGTCCGAGCGCGCCGGGATCGCGGTCGAGCGCGCGCTGGCAACCTTCGAGCGCGAGCACGACGCCGGTGAGCTCCTGCGCCACACCGTCGTGCAGCTCCTGCGAGATGCGCCGCCGCTCGTTCGACGCCGTGCGCTGAACGAGGTCGGTGGACGCGGATTTCTGCAGCATCCCCGAGAGGTACTCGCCGAGCGTCGCGACGAAGTCCGCCTCCGCCGCGGTGTACGGCGTCGTCGCACGGCCGAGGACGAGAACACCCAGCACCACTCCGGTCTGCGAGCCGCCGATCGGCGCAAGCAGGAAGTGCGTCGAAGACGGGGCGGCCCAGTCGGGGCGGTCCTCAGCCATGCCGTAGTGCGCCGTCGCGGTCCGTCGCTCGCGCAGCACCTGCGCCAACACAGTGTCGGTCCCGGACGTGGAGATGTCGGAGGGAATGACGTCGCCGTAGCCGGTCGCCGCGCGAAGGTGCAGGTGATGCTCTTCGGCGGCCCACACACCGACGGCGTCGTGACGCAGGTTATCGGCGAGCATCGCGACCGCGCTCTCGAGGTCGTTATGCGGGTCGGTCCCGAGCGTCGCGAAACGTGACAGCTCGTAGAGCACGAGCGCCTGGCGGCGATCCTCCTCCGCGCGCTGGAACTCGCCGGCGGTGAGGTACGCCGCGGCGATTTCGCTCGCGGCTTGCGTGAGCGAGTCCACCTGCGTCTGCCCGTACCGCTCCTGTGACGCGCGGTGTTTCACGTTGACGACGCCGAGGGTCCGGCCGTTCGACCGGAGGGGGGCGATCATCGATTCGCTCGCCGTCGGGTCCGAGCCGCCCTGCACTTGACCCGAGAGGAGCATCGACCGTCCGGTCTGCGCGACCGTTCCGGAGATGCCCTCGCCGATGCGCTTCCGATCCAGCTTCGCCGCCTCCGAGAGGCCTCGCGAGGTGCGCACCGAAAGCTCACCTTGCGCGTCGGCGAGCATGATCGAGACGCCATCCGCGCCGAACACGTCGGCGAGCTGCGCGGTCGCCCGCTCGAGAAGCTGGTCGGGATCCCGTTCCTTGCGGATGATCGCCTGCAGGTCGCGCGATGCTTTGAGCTTTGCCTCGGCGTCCTGCCCCTGCCGCTGCGCGCGCCAGAGCGCGTTCGCCTCCGCGAGCTCCAGGCCGATGAGGTCGCCGACGCGACTCAGGCCTGCGAGGTCCTCCGCCGTGAAGACGCGACCGACGAGCATCGCGGCGAGACCGCCGACGACCTGGTCCTTCCACACCACAGGCGCGACCGCAAGCGTGTCGGCGGCGCGTCCGTCCGAGAGCGTGACCGTCACGCCGCTCGTCGCCTGATCGGACGTGCGGTCGGTCATCGCCTTCGTCAACATCTCTGACTCCACACCGTCAGTCCATTTGGTCCCGGTCGGAAGGTTGTGGGCGACATACGTCGCGTAGCCCTCACCCTTCAGGTTGAGGATCACGGCGATCGCGTCGGCGCGCGCCACCTTGGCGAGGTAGGCCATGCGCGCGTTCCAGAAATCGGTGTCGAGTCGGAGGGTCAAGGTGAGGCCTTACGCCACGCCGGCGCCGGCCTCGCCCTCGATGCGGAGCTCCAGGGAGGTGCCGCCGCTGCGCTGCAAGGCGAAGCGCGGCTGTTCTAGGGTCGCGATCGCGGACCAGAGGTCGTTTACCAGCATGGGTACACGGAGCCCGACCGCGAGCGTCGCGACGCCTCCCCTGAAGTCACGCACGTAGAGCGTACGGACCTGCGCCAGCGACTGAATGCGTCGCTCGATATCGACAAGACGCGCGAAGGACGGCACGGGCGAAAGCATCAGCACAATGTTGCTGGTCGGAGCGGCCGGCTCCTCCCTCTCGGGAGTGAGTTGCTCCGATTCCGCCACCGTTTGGGCTGGCTCACGCTCGACGACGGTCAGTTCGGGGGCCGCCGGAGGGGTTTCCGCGGCCTTCTCAGGCTGTCTTTCGAAAAGCTCTTCTTCTTCGACGACCGGCTGCGTCTGCGCCGCTCGAGACGCTTCCGCGGCGCGGGCCGCCTCCTGTGCAGAGCGCGCGGCGGCTTCGGCGACACGCGCCGCCTCGGCGATCCGCAGAGCTTCAGCGGCCGCGGCCCGTCGCGCCTCTTCCGCCGCGACACGCGCTTCCTCGGCACGTCGCGCCTCGACCGCGCGGCGCTCGTCCTCGGCCTGGCGCTCGGCGGCGCGTCGCTGCTCGTCTTCCAGACGCAGCGCGGCGAGCCGCTCGTCTTCGTCGCGGCGCTGCTGGTCACGGCGTTCCTCTTCTTCGCGCCACTGAGCCGCGCGTCGCTGCTCCTCCTCGCGCCACTTCGCGGCACGCCGTTCCTCTTCGTCGCGGCGCTGCTGCTCGAGACGCGCGGCATCGGCGCTGCGCGCCTCATCAGCGGCTCTGCGCGCTTCTTCGGCTGCCAGCGCCGCGGCGATGGCGCGCTCGGCCTCAGCAGCGGCGCGCTCTGCATCGGCGGCTCGATCGGCCCCAGCCGCGCGGGCAGCCTCCTGCGCCGCCCGCATCGCCTCCTCTGCCGCGCGGACCGCCTCTGCGGCGCGCTCGGTCTCGGCCGCTCGGTCCGCCCCGGCGACTCGCGCCGCCTCTTGAGCGGCGCGCATCGCTTGCTCGGCGGCGCGCGCGGCCTCGGAAGCGCGCTGTGCTTCCGCAGCTCGTTCGACCTCGACTCCACGCGCGGCCTCTTGAGCGGCGCGCATCGCCTCCTGCGCAGCGCGAGCGGCCTCGGCCGCGCGCTCGGTTTCCGCTGCTCGCTCTGTGTCCGCGCGCTGCTGCGCGATTCGTTGCGCCTCCGCGACCTTCCGCGCTTCCAGAGCGGCGCGAGCGGCTTCCTCGGTCGCGCGCTGCGCCTGCTCCGCGGCCCGCGCTGCGTCCGCTGCGCGCTGCGCGTCCGCGGCGCGCTGAGTTTCGAGCGCGCGGCGTGCCTCTTCTTGAGCTGAGCGCGCTTCATCCTGCGCGGCGCGCGCCTGTTCCTGAGCGGCCTTCGCCTGCTCCGCCGCGGCGTTGGCTTCACGTGCCGCGTCGGCAACGGTCCCGGCTTGACGACGGATGTCCTCGAGGAGCTCGGTGAAAACACCGCGAAGTGCTTCGGCAGCGAGAGCTCGGGTATCGGGGGCGGTCTCCTCCATCGTCTTCTCGGGCACGGCCGACGCTTGCGCTTCGCGGCGTGGACCGCGAAGCGCAGAGAAGCCGCTCCGCCGGTTCGATGCGATCTCGTCGGCGAGACCGTCGCGCTCCTCGCGGAGGCGCTCGATCTCCTTGATGAGGATCTTCCGCTCGTCACGGGCCTGCTCGAGGATCTGCTGCGCGGCATTCTCTGCGCGCGCGCGAATCTCGTGCGCTGACCGCAGCGCGCCCGAGAGGGCGTCGCGGACGGTCGCGTCGAATTCCTCGTAGACCGCGACGCGCTTCCGCGCGGCGTCAAGCTCCGACTCGAGCGACCCGACTCTCTTGGTGAGCTCGCTGACGCGGTCGGAAAGCGCCCCGATGATGTCGCCGGACGCGCTTAGGCCCTTGGGCTCCTCGGACACGCGGTCACCCTCCGCTTGCTCGCTTCTCTGCCCACTTCCCCGCGTGTGACGCCAAGCGTATACGACCGGTGCTAGGAAGGGCATCATCCCCGCATCACGCGGCCGAAGGTTCTGCTCGTGGTAGGGCACCCAAGCATCGGCGCGGCGCTCGAAGCGCTGCTGCGGATAGAGGATCGATACGAGGTGAGGCGCGCGCAGTCGCTAGAACAGGTCGCGTCCGGCCCAGACGGCTGGGTCGCCGATCTCGCTCTCGTCGACGGCGTGCTCGTGCCGAGGGGACAGACGGAGGTTCTCGAGATGCCGACCATCGTTCTTTCCGGCAATCCGCACGACGGCCGTCGACTTGCGCAGCGCTTCCCCAAGGGGGAGGGGTGGCTGCGGAAGGATGCGACCGCCGAAGAGATCCGCGCTGCGATCGATCGGGCGCTCACCCCGGGCGTGCGGCGGTGGTCGACCGCCATCGTCGTAGCGGTCATTGTGCTTGTGCTGCTGGTCATCGCGATCGCGTGGTACTTGCTCCGCGTGCGAGGGTAGAAGTGGCCAAGGACGACAAGAAGAAAAAGAAAGGTCAGGCACACGAGGATGTCGTCGACCTGGCGGCGCGCATCGGTGCCCGCCAGGCCCCGCCCGAGCCACCGCCACCACCACCCGCGGATGCGCCACCCGAGCCTCCGCCTCCGCCGCCGACGCGACTCGATGGCCCGATCCCTTCGGCGCCGAAGCCGCGGCTCGTGCCGGCGAGGGAGGACCGCGCGCAGAGCGCGATTATCCAGAAGGCGCTCGTCGAAGAGAGTCAAACGCCCGAACCTGCCATCCCGTCGCCGCGCGCCGCTCCAGGGCCCGGTGAGATCGACTTGGTCGTCACGCCACTGCCCACAGCGGACGAGTGGCACCGTTTCGAGCTCGCCCTGCGCAAGGTGCGAGGTGTCGGGCAGCTCCGAACGGAGTACTACCGACACGGAGTCCTCAAGGTGAGGGTTGCTTACCAGGGGACCGAACGCCTCGCCGCGGCGCTCCGCGGCGGTATCCCTGGCTATCGGGTCCGCGTGATCGGAGAGGATCGGGCGACGTTGCAGATCCTGGTCACATCCGAAGGAGACGAGCGCAGGCCGGGCTGAACCCGCGCCGAAGGGGCTCCAGCCGATAGAGTGGACACGATGGCTGACTTCGAGACTCGAGCGCGAAAGGTCCTCCCTGCGGTACTCGGCCACTACACGTGGCTATCGATCGAACGCGGGGAGGGGAGCTGGCTCGTCACAACGGACGGTCGGCGTGTGCTCGACCTGACCTGCGGCATCGCGGTCACCGTCGTCGGACATTCCCATCCGCGCGTCGTGAAGGCGGTCGTTGACCAGGCCCAGCGGCTCATGCACATATCCACCGGCGTCGCGAAATACGAATCGAGCATCGCGCTGGCCGAGCAGCTCGCGACCATCACGCCGCGCGGGCTCGACTCGGTCTTCTTCGGCAACAGCGGCGCGGAGGCGGTCGAAGGGGCCATCAAGCTGTCGCGTCAGACCAGCGGCCGCGAGGCGATCATCACTTTCCGCGGCGGTTTCCACGGACGCACAGTAGGTGCCGCGACCCTCACGACGTCGAAGTCCCAGTACCGCCGCGGCTACGGCGCGCTGCTTCCCGAGGTGTACGTCGCCCCGTATCCGTACCCGCTCGGGTGCTCGCTGCCCGATGCACACGACGCCGAGGCGTGCGCGCGACATTGCTTTGCCGAGCTCGAGACGATGCTCGAGCACGAGGTCCCGCCCGAGCATGTCGCGGCGATCGTGATCGAGCCGGTGCTTGGCGAGGGCGGCTACGCCGCAGCGCCCGCATCGTTCATGCGATCCCTTCGCGAGCTCGCGACGAAGATCGGCGCCCTGCTCGTGTTCGATGAGGTCCAAACAGGAATGGGCCGAACCGGCGCGTGGTTCGCGGCGCAGAAGTTCGGCGTCACGCCCGACATCCTCCTGGCCGCGAAGGCCCTCGGCGGTGGGATGCCGCTGGGCGCGGTCATCGCGACGCGCGAGCGGATGGAACGCTGGCGCACCGGTACGCATGGCTCGACATTCGGCGGTAATCCGGTCTCCTGCGCATCCGGCCTCGCCACGCTTCAAGTGATACGCGACGAGAACCTCGTCGCGCGGGCCGAGACGATCGGCGAGCTGATGGTCGAGGAGCTCGCGCCCCTGCATTCGCATCCGCGTCTTCGAGAGATCCGGCGCTTCGGTGCGATGGTCGCGGCTGAGTTCGACGACAAGGCGATCGCGAAGGCGGCCATCGCTGCCGCGCTCGAGCGCGACGTGCTGCTCATCACCTGCGGTTTCCACGACCAGGTCGTTCGCTTCATCCCCGCGCTCAACATCGGCGAGGCCGACCTTCGTAAAGGCATGCGCACCTTCGTCGAAGCCGCGCGTTCGTCTCAAGTGGCCTCACCCGCCTGATCGTTGTCGCGGCCGTTTTCGGTCGCGTAGGCTTGCTCGGTGCGCCGCCGTGCTACCAGATTTTGTGCCGGCGATATTGATGGCCCCTAGCCCTTGACATAGCCAGAACGCGGGTCTACGGTTCGCCCCCTGCGCCGCTAGATGTTGGGCCCGACCGGGCGCCCGGACCCAGATGTAGTGGCAAAGCTGAGCATCCGGGAAGGTAGAAGGAGGGTCAGATGACCCGTCGGCCGTTCGCTTCCAAGTCAGTGGGCGAGAGGCTCCTTCTCCTTCTTTTGAGGGCTTTGGCCAGCGGTTCGAACCTCGCGGCTTTCTAGGGGGCACACAGCATGGCAATAGCCGACATCGCGCAAGAATCTGTTCCGCACGCCGATCCGAAAAGACTCCGGATCGAGCGCCATTTCACCCGAGTGGGCGTCCACCCGTATCACGAGATCGAGTGGGAACTCCGTGACTCGGCGATCCCGGGCGAGAGCGGCAACGTCTTCGAGCAGAAGGGCGTCGAGGTCCCCAAATTCTGGTCGCAGACGGCGACGAACGTCGTAGCGTCGAAATACTTCCGGGGCAAGCTTGGCTCGCCCGAGCGCGAGTCGAGCGTCAAGCAGATGGTCGACCGGGTGGTCGACACCATCGCCCATGCCGGCTTCGAGGGTGGCTACTTCGCCAGTGAGGCCGACCGCGACGCGTTCGCGGACGAGCTCAAGTACCTCATGGTCCACCAGCACGCGTCCTTCAACTCGCCGGTCTGGTTCAACATCGGCGTGGAAGGGGTCCCGCAGCAGGCATCGGCCTGCTTCATCCTGTCCGTCGAGGACGACATGCACTCGATCCTCGACTGGTTCCGCAACGAAGGCGTGATCTTCAAGGGCGGGTCGGGCTCGGGCGTGAACGTCTCGAAGATTCGATCTCAGAAAGAGAATCTCTCCGGCGGCGGCTTCGCGTCGGGTCCGGTTTCATTCATGCGCGGTGCGGACTCAGTCGCTGGGTCGATCAAATCCGGCGGGACAACGCGCCGCGCCGCGAAGATGGTCATTCTCGACACCGACCACCCCGATATCCACGAGTTCATCTGGTGCAAGGCGAAGGAAGAGAAGAAGGCCTGGGCTCTGGGCGAGGCAGGCTACGACATGAGTCTGAACGGCGAGGCCTGGCACTCGATCCAGTTCCAAAACGCGAATAACTCCGTGCGGGCGACGGACGAGTTCATGAAGAGCGTTGAAAGCGACGGCGACTGGGAGCTAACGGCTCGCGTAGGTGGAGCCGTACTCGAGACGGTCAAGGCACGCGCATTGTTGCATGAGATTTCCGAGGCCACTTGGCAGTGCGGCGATCCCGGCATGCAGTTCGACACGACCATCAACGACTGGCACACATCGCCGGCGAGCGGGCGCATCACCGGATCTAACCCGTGCAGTGAATATCTGAGCATCGATGACTCGGCCTGCAACCTCGCATCGCTGAATCTCCTTCGTTTCGTTCACAGCGACGGCGAGTTCGACGTGGTGCGGTTCCGCGCCGCGGTCGAGGTCGTCTTTACGGCGCAGGAGATACTCGTCGGCTTCTCCGATTACCCCACCGCGAAGATCGCCGAGAACGCGCGCTCGCATCGCCAGCTCGGTCTCGGTTACGCGAACCTCGGCGCGCTTCTCATGCAGCGCGGTCTTCCGTACGACTCCAACGAGGGGCGGGCCTACGCCGCGGCGCTGACCGCGCTCATGACGGGCGGGGCGTACGCGCAGTCCGCCCGGATCGCGGACGCCGTAGGACCGTACGAGGCCTACCCGAAGAACAAGGACGCGCACGACCGAGTCATTCAGATGCACCGCCTGCACGCGTACCGCATCCGCGACGAGCTCCTGCCGGCGAGCCTGCTCTCGGCGGCGCGTCAGGCGTGGGACGACGCGGTTGCCTTCGGGCGCTCGGCGGGTTATCGCAACGCGCAGGCGTCCGTGCTCGCGCCGACGGGAACGATCAGTTTCATGATGGATTGCGACACGACCGGCGTTGAGCCGGACATCGCGCTGGTGAAATACAAGAAGCTCGTCGGTGGCGGGATGCTGAAGCTCGTCAACGGCAGCGTGCCGTCAGCCCTGCGGCGCCTGGGCTACAGCGAGACCGAGTCGGGCGCGATCACCACCTACATCGAGCAGTTCGGCACCATCGAGGGCGCCCCCGGCATCAAGGACGAAGACCTCGCAGTCTTCGATTGCGCTTTCAAGCCCCAGAACGGCGTGCGCACGATCCACCACATGGGCCACATCAAGATGATGGGATCGGTCCAGCCGTTCATCTCCGGGGCGATCTCGAAGACCGTGAATCTTCCGGAGACGGCGACGGTCGACGACGTCAGCGAGGCCTACGTGGAGGCCTGGAAGCACGGCCTCAAAGCGATCGCGATCTACCGCGACGGCAGCAAGAAGGTCCAGCCGGTCAACACGACCAACAAAGAGAGCAACGCAAAGACAATCGAAACGATCGTCGAGCGGATCGTCGAGGTCACGCGACCGCAGCGACGCCGTCTCGCCGACACACGTGCGTCGCTGACCCACAAGTTCTCGATCGAAGGGCACGAAGGCTACCTCACCGTCGGGCTCTTCGAGGACAACACCCCCGGCGAGCTCTTCGTCACCATGGCGAAAGAGGGCTCGACGCTTTCCGGGATGATGGACGCGTTCGCCACGAGCGTCTCTCTGCTGTTTCAGTACGGGGTGCCGCTCTCGCACCTCGTCGAGAAGTTCGGCCACATGCGCTTCGAGCCCGCAGGATGGACCGGCAACCCCGAGATTGGTTTCGCGAAGTCGATCGTCGACTACGTCTTCCGCTGGCTGGGAAATCGCTTCCTCTCCGAGCCCGAGCGTGCAGCACTTGGCCTCATTCGCACGACCGAGGTCGCCGACCCGACTTCACAGCTCGAGCTTCTGAATCGCGTCGTGCAGCTCGCGATGCCGGATGCGCCGGCACCGCACGGGAACGGCCACGCGACCGCGCCGGTCGCCGAAGCACCCACATACCGACGACTCAATTCCACACCCGATGCGCCCCCTTGTTCGCGTTGCGGCTGGCTGACCGTTCGTAGCGGCACCTGCCACAAATGCGAGAACTGCGGAGAGACGACCGGGTGTAGCTGATCCACTCCGTCAGGCCCTGGCCGACCCGCCCGTCGGCCAGTTCTGCCTACTGCCCGGGCACTCCCTGCTCCCCTGGGGTGCCCGGGCTTTTTCTTGCCTGGATCGCGGACGTCTGCGCGCGAGGTGTGGCGGGTGTGCCGGTCCTGTCCCGGGGTCGGGGTTGCACGCTCGCCTACCGGTCCGCTGCATTCGCGCCCTCGACGTTCGCAGCGACGCGGCCGGTCAGCGGCTCGCGCGCAACCCGCTCCCCCCGTGCCACCCGCACCCCGCGCATCGACACGCGGTCCTCTGCGATCCGTCGCGATTATTGGATTTGGAACTTATCCCATCGCGTAATTGGAAATGCCTTTTCTCTTTACGAAGAAGACGCGAGTGTGCGGATGTCACGAGGAAGGCGTTGTGTTCGGGTGGCGCGGAGCCGTGACAGGACCCGCACACCGCACTCCGTGACACGACCCACCGACGTCGACGTCTTTACTGAGTCCTAACTAATCCGAATGCAATAGCCGCCCTGTTCGGTATGTCGTTTCGGAAACAGACGTAGTAGTTGCGAACGTCTCAAATCAGTCGCCCGCCGACCGGAACGGGGATGACACTTCGTTCGTCTGGGTACGTGGACGATTCACGCCGAGCGAGCATCCGACCGCTGTAAGGCACGCAAGTTGCTCAAGCTTAGGGGAGCGCACTAGAGCGCTCGGGGAGGCGTACGAAGCATGGCGGTAGTCGCGCGAAGCGGCGAGCAAACGAGGACGTCGCGTCGCGGCGTCTGGATGCTCGCTGTCGCCCCGATCGCCGCGACGCTCCTTATGGTCGGTGCCGCCTTTGCGGCGGACGCCGCCTACGCGCAGCGCGCGCTTCCAGGGATGACGGTGGGTGGCGTCGATATCAGCTCGCTCGAAGCGAGCGCGATTCGCCAGCGACTCGCTGCCGAGCTCGCCGCGCCGTGGGCCTCATCCACCGTGACGCTCGTCGACGGCTCGCGAACGTGGCAGACGACCAATGGCGCTCTCGGCATCGCCCCGAACATCGACGCGGCGGTGAACGCCGCGGTTGCGTACGGAAAGTCCGGAACCGTCCTCGATCGACTGGGCGGGTGGATCGATGCCGTGCGCGGCCACACGAACATTCCCTTCGCGATGCAGGCGCAAGGCGACGCGCTCGATCGTTGGGTCGCGACCGCGGCTCACGACACGGATCGCGCCTCCGTCTCCGGCGAGCTTCGCGTCAGCGTCTCCGGTCTGGTGTTGACCCGACCGGCGCTCGGGCGTGAGGTCGATCGCGCCGGAACGGTCGCAGCGCTTCTCTCCGCCGACTCGCTCGACGATCGCAAAGTCGTTCTTCGCGTTCGCACGTCGTACCCAGCGGTTGACGCCTCCGGGTTCGATGAGGCGTATGCGCGTGCGGCCGCCGTAGTCACGCCGGTGGCCGTCCATGTCGAGGACCGGACCTTCACCGAGAACGCGACCTATCTGGCCAGTCTCCTCGCGATCGATCGCGTGGTCGCGAAGCCGGGCGAGCTTCCCGCGATCCCGCAGGACGCGATCGCGCCAGCCGTGAGGTACCGCTACCAGGTCTCCCTCGTGAACGAGCGCGTCGCGAGTTGGGCGACCGCGCTCGGCGTCGTTCTCGATCACCCGGGGAAGAGCGCGAAGTTCAGCCTGAACGCCGAGCACGTGCCGTCGATCATTCCATCCGAGAGCGGGGTCAAGGTCGACCAGGAGAAGCTCCGCGCGATGGTGCTCGACGAGCTCGTACGTCCCGCTGCCGGCGCCACGCGCGACTTCGCCGCACCCGCCGCCGTCGATGCGTCGACGTTCACGACCGAACAGGCGAAGGCGCTGCTCCCGAATCTTGTGCGGACGTCGACGTTCACGACGTATTACCCCCCGAGCCCCTCGCGGCACGCGAACATCTCGACCGGCGCGTCGCAGTTTGACGGCGTGGTCATCCTCCCTGGCCAGACCTTCTCGTTCTGGGAGCTCCTCGGACCCGTGACCGTCGAGCGGGGCTACGCGTATGCCGGTGCGATCATCAATAACCGCTCCGACGAGAACGTCATCGGCGGCGGCCTCTGCCAGGTGTCCACCACGATCTTCAACGCCGTCGCCGCGCAGGGCTACGAGATCGTCGAGCGGCACGCGCACGGCTATTACATCGATCGCTATCCGATCGGCTACGACGCAGCTGTGTTCGAGCCGGGCGTCGACTTCAAATGGCGCAACGACACTGCCAACCCGGTCTTCATCTGGTCGTGGAGCGACTGGACATCACTCACGATCGACGTGTGGGGGATCCCAACGGGACGCACCGTCGTGGTGAGCCCCGCGACGCAGAAGAACTTCGTACATCCTGCGGCGGACCAACCCGCAGATCCGGCCTTCCCGAAGGGTGTCTCCGTCGATGGCCGCGACGTCTTCAAAACGCGAACCGTCTACGAAGACGGCAAGGTGCTTCATCAGGACTTCTTCGCCAGCCACTACGCCCCGGTTTGGGGCGGCCCGCTGGTGACGCCCGACCCGCCGACGCCCTGACCCGGAGCCCCCGAGACCGCCCTGACAGCGGTCGGGATAACGACCTAGCAGGCGGGCCGTTAGACGCGTGGTGGGGCGGCACAACGCGAACGACACAGCGAGGCTGATCGAGGAAGTCGCGCGCGGGGACAGACTCATCGAGGACATCCGGGACCCGCAGCTTCGGGAGACGGTGCGTCTCGCTCTCCGGCTGCACAAGGATCCGTACAGCGCGCCGGACGGCAGGACTCGCTCCCGAATTCGGGCGCGCGTCCTTTTTGGGCTGCGACCGCGGAACGCGACGGTGTTCGACCGCCTCGCGGTCGTGTTCGAATTGCTCGGCCGTCCGACTCCGTACGTGATGCGTGCTCTCGCCGTCGGCCTGGTCGTCATCGGTATCGGCGCGAGCACGGCGGTCGTGAGCGCCGGCTCGGTCGCGGACGACGCCCTCTATTCCGTCAAGATCACCTCCGAGCAGATGCGGCTCGCGCTCGCGACGTCCCCCGAGGATCGCGCGATCGTTGAGCTGTCGATCGCCGAGCACCGGCTCGCCGAGGCGACGGCGCTCGCGACGCTTGGCGACGAGGACAACGCGATCGTGGCAACGAGCGAGTACGGCGAGCACATGGCGAACGCCGCGGCTGAGCTCGCGCAGGTGGAGTCGCTCCAGCCGGAGACGGCCACGCTGGTGCTCCAACTCCAGCAGCGCATCGACGAACACCGCGCGACGGCGGTTGCGGTCCTGGCGCGGCTCGCCGAGGACCCCAACCGGGCGACGCCATCGGCGGCGCTCGCGGTGATCGCCGCGCGCGGCTCGCCGGCGCCAGGTCTCAGCCCGGCTGCCGCCATCGCACAGGATGCGGCAGAGACGGCGGACGAGGCCGCCGGCGTCGCGGAACGCCAAGCCGCACCCCCGGGTGCAGCCGGCACGCCTCCCTTTTCGGGCAGTACCGATCCGGCCGCCACAACCTTCGGCCGCGACACGGGCGTGAACGGCGGGTCGGTCCGCACTGCGACCACTCAGGGCGAGCGCCTCTCGAAGAAGGAGCGCGCGGCGGGTGCGGCGCGGAAGGCCGCCGACGAGGCGAGAGCCGCGGCGAAGAAGGCAAAAGAAGGAAGCCGCCGCATGCCGGGAACGAACAACCGAGACGATTCCACGAACCGAGACGATTCCAACAGCCGAGACGACTGACCAGCCCTTAGCATCGCCCTCACCACGTGAGCCCCCAACGACGTGCCGACCTTGCGTACGTCGTCGCGATCCTCTTCGGTGTCCTCTTCGTTCTCCTCGGACCGCTGGAGCGGCGTCTCGAGATCCTTCACATCAATGACTTCTCGGGTTTCTGGGCGGGGCTTCGCGCGGTCCTCGCGGGGGTGAGCCCATGGGATCCCGCGAACTATCCGGCGGCGCGCATCGCGTTCGACACGCAGCGCGACGACGCGATGGTCCTCAACTACATGCCCTGGACCGTAATCGCACTCCTCCCGCTCGGTCTGTTGCCGCTCGACGTCGCAGCCTGGATCTGGATGGCGGCCTCGATGATCTGCGCCGCTATCGCTCTCCGCGCCTTGCTCCGCGAGTTCCTCCCGGGCCGCGCCGTCGTGCACGGCGCGTTCGGGCTCGCGCTCTTCGTCGGGCAACCGGGTTTTCACACGATCGTGCTCGGGCAGTGGGCGCTCCTGCTCATGTCCGCCGTCGCGGCGATCGTTCTCGGAGTGCGGGCGGGCCACGCGCGCCGGGCCGGGTTCGCCGCGCTCGCGCTGCTCGCCAAACCGCAGCTCTTCGTCTGGACCGCCGTCGGACTTGCTGTCCCCGCCCTGTTCGATCCGCGGTATCGCCGGTTTGTCGTGTACGCGGTCGTGGTCGCGAGCGCGCTCGTCGTCTCAGCGTGGCTCGCCTTCCCCGATTGGTTCCCGGCGTGGATCTTCGACATCCCGGCGCGGCGCACCGGCCGCTCGGCCGTCCTTCTCTCAGCATTCGGCCAACTGCTCGGCACGCCCGGCCGCGTGCTCGCAATCGCGGTCATCGGCGCGGGTGTCGTGCTCGCTTCGCGGTTCGTTCCCGGGAGCGACTCCTGGCTCGCGATGTGGCTCGCGCTCTCGAGTGCGGGCGCGATCTACAGCTGGTCGTACGACCACGTGCTGCTCTTCGTTCCCCTGGTGATCGCCGCGGGCGTTCTCGCAGCCGCGGGCCGCGAGAACGCCGCGAGGCGGCTGGCGATCGGGGGCGCGCTCTCGTTCTTGTTCGTCTCACTGGCCTTCTACGGGATCGCGGTACAGCGACACGACGAGACCTTCAGCATCGCGGTGCCCGTCGCGTTTTTCATCGCGATCGCGTGGTCCCTCTGGCCCTACCGGCGCCGCGCGCTACTCGGCGAGAACCCGGCGCAGCAGGTCCAGCCCGCTTAGGAGCGCGCGTCGCCGTCCGTCGGCAGGCGAACGAAAACGAATGTCGAGCCGCCTGGTTCGTCCGGGCACGATCGCGCGCAGCTGGCTCGTCTCGGCACCGTGGGGCGTGACCAGGAGGGCCTCACCACCGAGTCGCCGCCCGTCGCTCTCGAGCGTCTCGGAGTCGGCCGACGGACGGACGATCGCTCCGACGAACCAGTGCGGAGCACCGGGGGCGTCGGCGAGCGCGCGCGCGATATCGCCGGCCGAGAGCGACTCTGCCACCGCGAGGCGCCACCTTCGCTCCTCGAGGCCGCGACCGATCACTTCAGGGAGCGTCTCGTCGTCCGTGCCCCACACGTACTCTCCGAGCCGCGCGCGGATCGTCCGCTCCATGTCCGAGACGTGTCGATCGGCTTCCTCCGGCGTCGACGCCTTGTCCGCGACGCGAACGTGCACGCCGTCGTTCTTGGCGTATGTGGCGACCGTCGGGCTCGTCGAGCGGACGAGCTCCGCGAGCTTCTCCTCGACGGCGCTCTCGCCGATGCCGAGTAGCTTCAGTGTTCGCCACCGCAGGGCGCCGCCCCGCGTCAGAGACACTTCGACGGATTCCCACATCGGCGTCATCTCGCGCGGGACGCCGGGCATGGCGATGATCCGCTTGCCATCCTTCTGAACGTCCCAGCCCGGGGCGGTGCCGTTCGGATTCGGCAGCGCGCGAGCAGAAGGGATGAGCCATGCCTGCTTGCGGTTCCGTTCCGGCATGACCAGGCCGCGGCCCGAGAACCATCCGACGAGGTCCGCCTCGAGCGTGGGGTCAACGGCGGGCGCCTCGCCGAGAGCGGCCGCGATCGCTTCGCGCGTGAGGTCGTCCTCGGTCGGCCCAAGACCGCCCGTCGCCACCACCAGGTCACTACGGGAAAGGGCTCGCTCGAATGCTTGCTTGGCGCGGCCGAGGTTGTCCCCGACGGTCTGCATGTGGAGGCAATCGATGCCGAGAAGCGCGAGGCGACCGGCGAGGTAGTTGGCGTTCGTGTCGACGATCTGACCCAGCAGGAGCTCGGTCCCGATCGACAAAAGCTCCGCTTTCATGAGGTTCGGCCCGACGACGACGCTTGGCTGCCGGTTCGGTTGGCATGACGCTTGCTGCCTGCTGGATTCGACAACAAGAAATCCCAACCCTTCCCTTCCTCACCACGAACCCCGGCCGCAAGGTCGGGGTTTTGTGGTCGTATCGGGCCGCGCGGCCGAACCAGAGGGCTAGGGTACGCTGCGACGACAGGCCATCTGGAGGTGCTGCGTTGGCCACGGGCTATTGCGTCAAGTGCAAGGCCTCGCGCGAGATAAAGGACCCGCAGCAGATCACCATGAAGAACGGGCGTCCCGCGACTCAGGGGATCTGCCCGGTCTGCGGGACGAAGATCTTCAAGATCGGCGCATCGACGTAGGCGCCGGTACGCGGATGCATCTTGCCGCTGCCCGCCCGGAGGTGCGCACGTGAAGGTACGCGAGCTCATGACGACACAGCCGACGACCGTCGAACCGAATGCCTTGCTCGGTGAAGTTGCCACGCTCATGAAGCAGCAGGATTGCGGTTCGATCCCGGTCGTCGAAGGAGGGCGCCTCGTCGGGATCGTCACCGATCGCGACATCGTCGTCCGCGGCATCGCGGCCGGCGTGGATCCGAAGACCCAGCGGGTCAGCAAGGTCATGTCGTCCGACCCGGTCACCGTTGGCCCGGATGACGACATCATCGACGCTGAAAAGAAAATGGCTGATCGTCAGATCCGCCGATTGCCGGTGGTCGAAGGCGGGAGACTCATCGGGATCATCGTGACCGCGCAGATCGCGCGCGCCGGGAACGAGCGCAAGGTCGGCGAGACGCTCAAGGGGATCAGCGAGTCAAGAAGCGGCCGAGGTTCGCACGCGAGCGGCTAGCATTGGTGGACAACTCGGTTGATGGTGCTGCGGGCCCGTCGGTACCATTTCGCATCGGGCCAGTAGCTCAGCGGTAGAGCAGGAGACTCTTAATCTCTTGGTCGTGGGTTCGAATCCCTCCTGGCTCACACGCGTCGGCGATCGCGAAATGCGACCAAGCGGAATTCTCAGCGCGACATCTCTGTTCGTTCAGCATGAGCGAAGAGCGTCGGGCGCGTGACTGGGGCGGATTCAACGAGAGAGTCATCGAAGACTTCCGCAGGCATGACGGCCAGATCACGACCGGTCCATTCAGTGGGCGCTCGCTCCTTTTGCTGACCACGCGCGGCGCGAAGTCGGGACAGGAGCGCACGAACCCGTTGGCGTACACGCGGGATGGTGACCGGATCTTCGTGATCGCATCGAAGGGCGGCGCGCCGACGAATCCGGACTGGTACCGCAACCTGCGCGCGAATCCCAGGGTCACCGTCGAGGTCGGGCCCGAACGGTTCGAGGCGAACGCGCGCGTGGCAAAGGGCGCCGAGCGGCGCCGTCTCTACGACCTGCAGGCGTCGCGCATGCCGGGGTTCAAGGAGTACGAGAAAAGGACCTCGCGGGAGATCCCCGTCATCGTTCTGGAGCGCGCGAGCTAGGCGCGCGCATCCGTGCGCGCTCGTGGCGCGTACTTTCTGGCAGGTTGAGCAAGCGCCGGTCTCTCGCGGTCGCCGCGTTCGGTGCCGTGTCGGCGCTCGTCGCCGCTCTCGTGGTTGCCCTGCCGTTCGCGCTCACGCACCGCCACGACCTGCCGCTCGAACGCATCTACGGAGACGCTGCGGTCTCGCTCGTGTCCCGGCTCCTCGGTGGCGATGCGGCGAATCCACTGGCGAACGATCAGCGGGCCCTCGCGACGGGCCGTGCCGCGTACACCGGCTCATGCGCGTTGTGCCATGGCGCCAAAGGCGACGGGCGCGGCGTCTTTGGTCAGCCGACGTACCCCCACGCGACCGACTTCACGAGCGACGCCGCCAAGAGCAAGACCGACGCGCAGCTTTTCTGGATCGTGAAGAACGGCCTCGGCTTCACGGCGATGCCGGCGTTCGCCAGCCAGTACACGGACGCCGACATCTGGGCGATCGTCGCCTACGTCCGCGTGCTCCAGCGGGGCACCGCGAGCGCGCTCGCGATCCCCGAGCCGAGCCTCGCGCAGCTCGCCGCCGCCGATCCCGCGGTCAGCCGGCAGACACGAGGTGCGGCGATCTACTTCGCGATGGGTTGCCATCTCTGTCACGGACCGGAGGGCGACGCGCCGGGAGATCTCGCGATCCGCGGACGCATCGAGACGGACGTCGTGCGCCGGGGGAGCGATCGGGGGATGCCGGCGTATGGCACGAACGTCATCAGCGATGCCGAGCTCGCGGACCTCGAGACCTATCTGCTGCGATTCGCGGCGATCCCCTCCAGCCCGGACTGAGCACGCAGGAGCGATAGCGGATAGGTCGTGCCGCGCCACCGCACGCCGCGCGTTTCGGCGATATAGACCGACCGCACGATGGCCCACCCAAAGCAGAGCGCTGAGAACGGAAGCAGCAGCGCGACCACGAGCGCGGTCGGCCCGAGTCGCGACGACATCGATTGGCGGTACGTTTCGAGAAGCGCCGCCATGAGGCACACGACGACGATGGCGAGCAGCACGCGATCGATGCCACCAAGAAGCACGATGCCCGCGAATGGCCACACCATGGTGCCGCCCAGGTAGAGCAGCACCCCGACCGCATCGACGACTCGGTATTCCAAGCCCGAGTACATGCTCTTCTCGAGACCTCGGATCGCGGCGCCGAGTGACGGATACCACTCGACGGACAGGAGCTCGTTGCCGTTCAACACGCTTTGCCGAAAGCCGAACCCACGGAGACGCCGGCCCAGACGAATGTCGTCGTCGGGACGAAGTGAGAGCGCCCGCATCGTGCCGATCCGCTCGTACGCCGATCTGCGCACGAGGTTGAACGCGCCGATGCCGACGCCGCGCTTGCTCTTCGGATCGTTCGCCTGATACGCGCCCCAGAGCGCGATGAACGCGTATGCGAAGAAGGCAACGAACGAGCGCAGCGCCAGTCCGTGCGCGACCAGGCGCGGCGCGAGCGTCAGATGGTCGAGTCCCCCGGCCACTGCGTATGCGATGGCCCGACGCAGCGCACCCGGCCCGAACACGACGTCCGCGTCCGTAAAGAGCAGCCACTCGCCGGTCGCGCGGTCGGCGCCGCGCCAAAGCGCGTGGTTCTTGCCGAGCCATCCCGCCGGCAGCTCGTCGACGCGAAGCGTCGCAAGGCGCGGGTCCGTCGCGGCGAGCTCGCGCAGGACGTCGCCGGTCGCGTCGCTCGAACGATCATCCACGACGATGACCTCGAGGTCGGGATAGTCCTGCGCGAGGAGCGATCGCACGGCTCGAGCCATAGTCGAGCCCTCGTCGCGTGCGGGCACCACGACCGAGAGCCGCGGCGGCACGGCGGGCAGGTGCGACGCGGGTAGCTTCGGTAGCGCGCCCCGATGACGGATGAGAGACAGGAACGGCACGACGACCACGATGAAAACGAGCGCGTCGAAGACGGTGAGCACGAGCGGAGTCACCTGATGAAGCTAGCCCACGCGTCGGAGTACTCACACCAATGGGGGAGCGGACCGCTCGAATTCCCCCGTTCGCGTCCCCCGCAGAGGCCGCGATCAGTACGTTCTGGGCGTTCCCGCGGACGTGTTCGGTCCTTAGCGTCATCAGCGTGATACGGAAACTGCTGTCCGCACATCCGCGTGGCGCCACGCCGCGGTACACCGCGGCGGTCATCGGGGCGGCGTTCGTGTACGCGATCGAGCAGCTCCTCACCGACGACTTCGCTCGCTGCGCTGTGGCCGACTTCGCGTGGACGGCGGCCGCGATCGGTGCGATCTTCGGCACCGCTCGCGCGGTTCGCGCCTCCCGGGACAGAGATCGGATGGTCTGGCTGCTCTTCTGCGCGGGGTCGGTGTCGTGGCTCGTCGGTCAGCTCCTGCGCGACGCCATCGAGATTGGCGGTCTGCACTTGCCCTCGCCACTCATCGCCGATCTCGGTTTCATGACCGCCGCGCCGGTCTGGACCATTGCCCTCGTGCTGTTGCTCCGCGGGCACGGCCAAAAGCTCACCCTCTACGCACTCGTCCTCGACGTCGGCGCCGTGGTCCTGACGCTCGTCGCAGGGGTAGCGCTCTATCTCGCGACGACGCTCGCGAGCGATGTCGCGCGAGACCCGCAGGCGTCGGCCGTCGCCGTGCTGTACCCGCTCCTGTACGTGGCCGCGACCGCGGCGGCGCTCTCGGCCGTGTGGGGCTTGCCGCAGCCCGAGCCGCGTGGCGCGATGACGTCGCTTTTTCTGGGGCTTGGCCTTAACGCCCTCGCGTTCGTCCTCTATCTGCCCGCGAACGTCGATGGCACCTTCAAGGCGGGTACGCCGGTCGATGCGCTCTGGCTGGTCGGGATCGCCGCCATCGGAATCGCCGGGGCGCAGTGGGTCGAGGACCGCGAAGACGGCCGGAACAGCAGTCTTTCCGGCGCGGCCGTTCACATGTCGCGCATGGTCCTCCCCGGCGTCGTCGCCGCGGCCTGCTCGTTCCTTCTTGTTTACACCGACCTCCAGAAGGTCCCTGGCCGCTTCGCCGACCTGATCGACGGCGCGGTCGCCCTGACCGTGCTGGTCCTCGCGACGCGCGCCGGCCTCGCCCTGTATACGAACTGGCAGCTCGGCGAGCGCGAACGTCGCCGCGCCGAGGAGCTCGCGATCCTCTACGACGTCGGGCTTGCGACCGCCGGCGAGCTTTCGCTCGAAGAGCTCGCGAGTCTCATCGCGCGCGAAGCGACCAGGCTCACGGGCACGGACGGAGCCATGGTCGCGCTCGCTGAAAAGGGAGCGGGGTTCGTCGTCCGCGCCGTCCACAACGCACCGGCGCTCGGTCTGCGGTCGTCGGTCGGCGAGGACCTTCGAGGCATCGCACTCGAGGGCCTGCGCACGCGTGACGTCGTCGTCGCCAATGCGTATCGGGACCACGCCGACAGCAATCCGGCCCTCCACGATCTCATCGCGTCCGCGATCGCCGCCCCGCTCGTCGCGCACGGCGAGATCGTCGGAACGCTCACTGCGTACGCGTCGCGCCCCCGTGTCTTCTCGGAGGAGACACGGCGTCTGGTCCGTCTCTACGCGGCGCAGGCCGCCATCGCGATCGCGAACGCCGCTCTCCTCGCTGAGACCCGGCGGCTGGCCCGCGACGACGATCTCACCGGGGTCCTCAACCGCCGCAGCCTCCTCGAGCGTCTGGAAGTCCAGATCGCGGACGCGACGCGCCACGGCGAGACGTTCGGCGTGGTGCTCTGCGACGTGGATGGCCTGAAAGCCGTGAACGACACAGCGGGCCATCTCGTCGGCAACGAAGTTCTTCGGACGCTCGCGCGCGCGATGCGCCAAGCGACGCGCTCGGAGGACGTGGTCGCCCGCTTCGGCGGCGACGAGTTCGTACTTCTGCTGCCCCGTACCGGTCCGCTGCCCGCGCAGGCGATCGTTGGTCGTGTCGCGGCGCGGATGCGCGAGGAGCGCTACATGTGGGCCGGCCATGCGAACGAGCTGCCCCGCGCGTCGTTCGGCATCGCGTGGTTCCCGGTCGATGGCCGCGACGCCGACGCGCTGATCAGCACCGCGGACACGCGCATGTACGAGGACAAAGCGCGGGCGCGAACGACGCGCCCCGCGGCTGCCGCGGTCGCCGACTGATTCGTTAGGCTTCTCCTCTCATCTCTGGGAGGAGGGAACCGTGGCGAAGTGTCCCGAGTGCGATGCCGAGGTCACTGTCGGCTCCGACGCGGTCAAGGGCGAGATCGTCTCCTGCCCTGATTGCGGCGCGGAGCTCGAGGTGACAGAGACCAAGCCGCTCGCGCTCGCCATCGCGCCAGAAACCCAAGAGGATTGGGGTGAATAACAGTCCGCGGGTCGGCGTGCTCCTCTCCCGCGTGCGGGTCGAGGAGAAGCTCCTGCTTGGTGAGCTCGAGTCGCGCGGCGTACAGACGAAGATCATCGACGACCGCGCGCTCGTCCTCGCGGTCGAGCAGCGACCCGAGCTGGGCGTCGACGTGATCCTCGAGCGCTGCATCCAGCACGGCACCGCTCTCTACGCGCTCTCGGTGTTCGACGCCTGGGGCGTGCCCACCGTCAACCGTTACGAGGTGGCGGAGGTCTGTGGCAACAAGCTGCTCACGACGATGCGGCTCATCCGCGAAGGCGTGCCGAGCCCTCGGACGCGTGTGGCGTTCACGCCCGATTCGGCGCTCGCGGCGATAGAGGAGCTCGGGTATCCGGTCGTCCTGAAGCCGCTCATCGGCTCGTGGGGGCGGCTCGTCTCGAAAGTGAACGATCGCGAAGCGGCCGAGGCGATCGTGGAGCACAAGGACGTGCTCGGCAACTACCTTCACTCCATCTATTACATCCAGGAGTACATCCCGAAGCCCGGCCGTGACATCCGCGCGTTTGTTGTCGGAGGCGAGACGATCGCCGCCATCTACCGCACGAGCAAGCACTGGATCACCAACACCGCGCGAGGCGGCGAGGCCTCGAACTGCCCTGTCACGCCCGAGCTCGACGAGCTCTGCGTGCGCGCTGCCCGCGCCGTCGGAGGAGGAGTCGTCGCGATCGACCTTCTCGAGGCGCCTGAGGGGCTGCTGGTGAACGAGGTGAACTACACCATGGAGTTCCGCAATTCGATCGACACCACCGGTGTGAACATCCCCGCGAAGGTCGTCGACTACGTTCTCGAGGTGGCGAGAGCCGCTCGGTGAAGGTTGGAGTGGTCGGCGCCGCGGGGTACGCGGGCGGCGAGCTTCTGCGTCTCTTGCTGAGCCACCCGAACGTCGAGGAGATCGTCGCCGGCAGCGAGTCGCTCGCCGGGAGGCCGGTCGCCGCGGCGCACCCGAACCTCCGGAAGCGGACGAGCCTCTCCTTCGTGCACTACGAGGACGTGAGCAAATGCGACGTCCTGTTTCTTGCGCTACCGAACGGAGCGCACCGCGCGCACGAGTTCGAGGACCGCACGACGATCCTCATCGACCTCTCGAGCGACCATCGTCTCCGCGATCCCGCGGACTACGACCGTTGGTACGGCTCCCCGCACCCGAGGCCGACGCTCCTCGATCGGTGGACGTACGGCATCCCGGAGCTCCACCGAAATGAGATCCGTAAGGCCACACGCATTACCGGCGCCGGCTGCAACGCGACCGCGTCGATCCTCGCGCTTCTTCCTCTCTTCCGCGCCGGCGTCGTCGACCGCACGCGGCCCGTCGTCATCGAGTGCAAGGTCGGATCGAGCGAAGGAGGCCGCGAGCCGAGCGAGGACAGCCACCACCCTGAGCGCTCCGGGGTCGTTCGGTCGTTCCGGCCGGTCGGGCATCGTCACACCCCGGAGATCGAGCAGGAGCTGCGGCTTGGCGGACACGACGTGCGAGTCGACCTCTCCGTGACCTCGGTCGAGCTCGTGCGGGGCGTTATGGCGACGGCACACGTCTACACGACCGCCGCCCTCGACGAGAAGACTCTGTGGAAGATCTACCGCGACACCTATGCTGCCGAGCCTTTCGTCCGCATCGTCAAGGAGCGCTCCGGCATCTGGCGGTATCCCGAGCCGAAGCTCCTCGCGGGGACGAACTTCGCCGACGTCGGATTCGCGCTCGACCCACGGGGTGACCGTGTCGTGGCCCTCTGCGCCATCGATAACCTCGTGAAGGGCGCCTCAGGGAACGGCGTCCAGGCGATGAACGTGGCTCTCGGGCTCGACGAGCAAGCCGGACTTGCCTTCGTGGGGCTACATCCGTGACCCTCCGTGCGGTCGTGAAGGCGGGCGGCAGCGCGGGCGTCGATCGCGACGCCGTCGCCGACCTGGTCGCCGATATCGCGCGGTCTGACGAGATCGTCCTCGTACATGGCGCGTCCGCCGAGACGAACAAGCTCGCCGCCGCGCTCGGACACCCTCAGGAGACCGTCGTGTCGCCGTCGGGCCATGAAAGCCGGCGCACCGATCGCGGGACGCTCGAGATCTTCGCGATGGCCGCCCTCGGCGTGGAAAACTTCCTGTATGTGGAGAAGCTTCAGCAGCGCGGGATCGACGCCGTTGGACTCTCCGGTATTTCTGGCCGCCTTCTCGTCGCGAAGAAGAAGGACGTGCGCTGGGTGCGCGATGGGAAGACCATCCTCCTTCGCGACGACTACACCGGAAAGGTCGAGGCGGTGAACCTTCCGCTGCTGACGCAGTTCATCGGCGCGGGACGCGTGCCGGTGATCGCTCCGCTCGCGCTTTCGACGGAGCAGCAGGCCCTCAACGTCGACGGCGATCGCGTCGCGGCCGCGATCGCGGTGGCCATCGATGCGGACGCGCTCATCATCCTGACGAGCGTGCCGGGACTGCTGCGCGACGCGGACGATCCGCGGACGCTCGTCGCTGAGACGACGATCGCCGAGGCCGAGACCATGGCTCGCGGGCGGATGCAGGTGAAGATCCTCGCGGCGCGCGAGGCGATCGAGGGAGGCGTGGACGAGGTCGTCATCCGGTCGGCGAGCGGGGACCCCAGCGTGCGGACGGTGATCCGGTCATGAGCACCACCCTGCGGTCGACCGCCGACCTCATCGCGGCCGAGGAGGCGCACACGTCCGGCCTCTACAACAAGCGCGCGGTCGTCCTCGTCCGTGGCGAGGGTGCGACCGTCTTCGACAGCGAGGGGCGCGCCTACATCGACTGCGTCGGCGGCCAGGGCACGGCGAACCTCGGTCACGGCAACGCGGCCGTCGCCGACGCGATCGCCGAGCAGGCGCGGACCCTCGCGTCGTGCACCGAGCTCTTCTACAACGACCGGCGGGCCGAGCTTTACGACGTGCTCGCGGAGATCCTGCCGCCCGCGCTCGATCGGTACTTCCTCTGCAACAGCGGGACCGAAGCCGTCGAGGGCGCCCTCAAGTTCGCGCGCGCCGCCACGAAGCGTGCGGGCATCGTCGCGACGATGCGTGGCTTCCATGGCAAGACCATGGGCGCCCTCTCGGCGACCTGGGGCCCCGAGTACCGGGATCTCTTCGGGCCGCTCGTCCCCGGTTTCTCGCACGTTCCCTTCAACAAGCCCGAGGCGCTCGACGCGGCGATCACGGGCGACACCGCCGCGTTCATCGTCGAGCTCGTCCAAGGCGAGGGCGGCGTTCGACCGGCCACCCGAGAGTTCGCACGCGAGGCCGCACGTCTCTGCGCTGAGCGCGGCGCGCTTCTCATCGTCGACGAGGTCCAGACCGGATTTGGCCGGACCGGCACGCTGTTCGCGATCGAGCAATACGGCATCGCGCCGGACATCCTCTGCCTCGCCAAGTCGATGGGCGGCGGCATGCCCATGGGCGCGATCGCGTTCTCGCGGAAGGTCGGCGACCTGGCGAAGCGCTCGCACTCGACGACCTTCGGCGGAAATCCGCTCGCGTGTGCGGCCGCGATCGCGGCGATCGGTGAGATCCGGCGGAAGGGTCTCGCTCGGAACGCGCGCGAGCGCGGCGCTCAACTCATCGAGGGTCTGCGCGCGATCCGGAGCGATCGGATCCGAGAGGTGCGCGGCCTCGGCCTTCTCGTCGGCGTCGAACTGAAGGAGAACGCCGCCAGCGCGCTCCGCGCGCTGCAGGACGAGGGCGTCCTCGCGCTCGGCGCGGGCCCGACCGTGGTGCGCTTCCTGCCTCCACTGGTCATCAGCGAAGAGCAGATCGAACGAGTGCTCGCGGCGAGCCGCAAGGCACTCGCGTGATGTCCCCGCTCCGCCGGTAGGCGATGCGCCCGGATCCCGCCGACCTCGATCTCGTCCGCGGCCTCGTCGAGATCCCAAGCGCTTCTCGCCGCGAGGGCGATGCCGTGGAGTGGCTCGTCGCGCGCCTGGGCGAGCGCGGCTTTCGCGCAAGCGTCGACGATGCCGGCAACGCCGTGGGCGAGATCGGCGACGGCCCCGTGCACGTCACGCTCCTCGGTCACATCGACACGGTGCCGGGCGAGATCGCGGTACGCATCGAAGGCGACGAGCTCGTGGGCCGCGGCGCCGTCGACGCGAAGGGCCCGCTCGCTGCGTTCGTCGCCGCTGCCAGCGAGCCAGTCGCCGGAGTGCGCGTCACCGTCGTCGGCGCGGTCGAGGAGGAATCGCCGACGAGCAGGGGCGCGCGCCATCGCGCGACGCAACCGGCGCCGGACTGGTGCGTCATCGGCGAACCGTCGGGATGGGACGCGGTGACGGTCGCCTACAAGGGGCGGCTCACGCTCGAGGTCGCGCTCTCCCGCGAGGCCCGTCACGGCGCATCGCCCGGACCGACGATCGCGGAGGAAGCGCTCGCGCTGTGGGAGCGCGTCCGTCAGTCGGCGAACGTCCGCGCCGCTGCGCCGCGCTCGTTCGAGCGGCTCGACTGCCGGCTCGAGGGGATCGATGCCGGCGCGGGCGACGGTCTCGTCGAGCGAGCGCGCGTCCGCATCGGGTACCGGGTCCCGCCCGGCATCGACGCCCGGGAGCTCGAGGCCGCCGCGGCAAGCCTCGCCAGCAGCGACGGCGAGACGCGCGTCGTCGTCAGCACGGTCGGCAGGGAAGATCCCGTACGCACATCGAGAACGAGTCCGCTCGCGCGCGCGTTCGCGCGCGCGATCTCCGCGGCCGGTGGTCAGACGACCTTCAAAGAAAAGAGCGGGACGAGCGATATGAACATCCTGTCTCCGGCGTGGGGCTGTCCGATGGTCGCGTACGGTCCCGGCGACAGCCGTTACGACCACACACCTATCGAACGGCTCTCGATCACAGACTTTGCACGGTCAATAAACGTCCTGAAAGGGGTTCTCAGCCGAGCGGGCGACCGCATAATCTGACGCCGACTGGCAGAAGGAGGCGCGCTGGGTGTTCACGAAGCGCCACACGCGCCAACGGCTCGTCGTCGCCGGCCTGACCCTCGCCCATCTGCACGTCGGCGCGCCCCTCCTGCGGACCGAGTTTCTCGACACGACCCTTCTATCGATCGTGTACGACGAGACGATCGACATCGGCAATCCCCCGATCGCCAACCAGGTGACGATCGTCGCGCTCGATGACAAGACGGTGGACCTATTCTCCTCGGCCACCTCAACCGGTACTTCGACGGTATGGTGGACATCGTGAATCGCTACGAACGCACCGTGAACAAGTACAACGGCGACAACATGATTGTCCTCGTGGGCGCGCCGCTCGAGCTGAAGGACCCGGCCCGCAAAGCCGTCGACTGCGCGCTCGAGATGCAGCGCTGGATCGTGGCCCGTGCTTGACGACAAAGTGGCCCTCGTCCTGGTCAAGCTGGGACATCTCGCCGTTCAGAAGGACCGTGAGGCGTACCTTCGCGGGCTCGTGGATCTCTGCTCTCAGGCGGTCGATGCCGAGCGCTGCACGGTCTACATCGTGAACGGGAAGAAGAACGAGCTCTGGGCCCGCGTGGCCCAACGAACGGCGACCGAGATCCGGCTCCCGTTAGGCCAGGGTCTCGCGGGACAGTCGGCGCTCACCGGTGAAACGATCAACGTCCCCGATGCGTACGCGGACGCGCGCTTCGACCGCAACGTCGACCTCCGCACCGGGTTCCGGACTTTGAACATGCTCGTCGTCCCGGTCTGGGGGAGCGACGGCCAGAGCGTGGTCGGCGTCATCCAGGCGCTGAACAAACGGAACGGCGCGTTCGAACGGCGCGACCAGATGCTGCTCGAGCAGATCGCCGAGACCGTCGGGCCGGTGCTCGAACACATCCCCATCGACAACTGATGACGGACAAGCGCCGGAAACAGGCCGACCGCCGCCGCCAGCCGCGCCGCAGCGCCGATCGAAAAGTGACCGCGGGATCGCGGCTCGATCTCATCCTCGACGTCACCCGCCGGGTCATGTCGATCACCGACCTGGACGCCCGGCTTCACGACATGGCGACCGTGACGACACAGCTTCTCGACGCGGATCGCGCCACGATCTTCATCGTGGACCGCGAGCGCGGCGAGATCTGGTCGAGGGTCGCCCTCGGCACGGGCGCTGGCGAGATCCGCCAGGCGATCGGCGTGGGCATCGCCGGTCTGGTCGCGGCGACGGGCGAGACCGTCAACATTCCTGACGCGTACGACGATCCTCGCTTCAACCCGGAACCGGACCAGCGCACCGGGTACCGCACGAAGAGCCTTCTGACGTTCCCGATGACTGGGCGGAACGAACGCGTCATCGGCGTGTTTCAGGTCGTCAACAAGAATGGCGGCGGGGCATTCACGGCCGACGACGAGGACACGCTGAGCTCGCTCGGCGCGTCGGCGGCGGTCGCGATCGAGAACGCGCAGCTCATCTCCGAGCAGCGGCGCCTCT
>Ga0207646_10001201_pt1 | contig 32589 bp, 17 predicted proteins | sample KBSK5502metaG_FD_184343 | JGI IMG/M metagenome (GOLD analysis project Ga0207646, IMG submission 184343) | Corn, switchgrass and miscanthus rhizosphere microbial communities from Kellogg Biological Station, Michigan, USA - KBS K5-50-2 metaG... | ecosystem: Host-associated > Plants > Roots >... | reverse complement strand
AAGCCAAAGCCACAGGCTGGCTCAAGGCTGAATAGCGATCAAGGTGATGAAGGAGGAAAAAGTAGTAAAAAGAGGCTGACACCGGAGGTGTATGGCCTATCGAATTATGCGACACGGCCTATCTAGAGATGGAGCCGTCCGGCCGCGGCCGCACTCGGGCGACGGGCGTTGAGCCGCTCGCCGCGGGACGGAGATTCAAGTTCCACTTCACACCGCGTGCGGGCGGCTACCTCTACGTCATCGCGCTGGGCAAGGGGAATACGCTCAAGACCCTCTTGACCGCGCAGCCTCTCCCGGCCTCGGAGGTGAAGACTAACCAGGTGGCCGCCGGCAGCGACTTTCAGTTCCCGGGCGGCGACGCCTGGCTCGTGATTGAGCGCGAAGCAGACACCACGCCGTTCACGATCATCTTTTCGCCATCGCCGCTTGAGACGCCGAGCTTTTTAGCGGCGCCGGCCGGGCGGAGTCTGTCGGCAGAGGAGCAAAATGAATTGGCGGCGTGGCGGGAGCGATTCAAAGCCGATGCCCCGGAGCTTGCGGCTCGGGATAGTAATCAGCAAGCCAAAGTCGCCGTCAGCATACCTGCGCCACATAGCGGCAGCGGCCCACTGATCTTCGACATCTTGATCAAGCGCAAGTGAGGATACACTGCGGTGAATTTGAAGAGAAGAATTCAGGTCGTCATCTTAAGCGCGGCCACGGGCGCCATCAGCCTCGCACTGGTGAGCCAGCGCGCCGCCGGCCAGGCCGACATTGTCCCGGGCAAGAAAAAGACTCCGAGCGCCGGCAGTAAACCTACGCCTAAGCCCGCGCCCAAGGCGACGCCTGCACCAACGCCCAAGGCGCCTCCGCTCCTGAGCTATGAGTTTGAGGTGGTGACCTTGGATGCCAATAGCAGGGTGACCGAGCGGCGCCAGCGGCAGGCGCGGTATTACGTTGAAACCCTCGGCGGCCGCGTGACGCTGGAGATGGTCGAAATCCCAGAGGGCACCTTCCGGATGGGGCTAGGTGGCACCCCCGTCGAGGGAGAGCCTGTCTATGCCAAACCGATGCACCAGGTGAAGGTGCCGGCATTTTATCTGGGGAAGTATGAAGTGACCCAGGCGCAGTGGCGGGAGGTGGCAAGCTGGCCCAAGGTCAATCTGGAGTTGAATCCCGCCCCCTCGTACTTCAAAGGCGACAACCGTCCAGTGGAGCGGGTCTCGTGGGAGGAGGCGATGGAATTCTGCGCGCGGTTGTCGCAGAAGACCGGGCGAACTTATCGCTTGCCCAGCGAAGCCGAGTGGGAGTATGCCTGCCGCGCCGGCACCACGACCCGGTTTCACTTCGGTGAAAGCATCACACCGGAGTTCGCCAATTTCAATCCCGACCAGTCCGCTGAGTCGGGAGGCGCACCTCGTGGTCAGACGCGGCCGGTGGGGAGCCCGGGTGGAGCGAATGCTTTCGGACTCTATGATATGCATGGGAATGTATATGAGTGGTGTTCGGACGCTTGGCATGAGAACTATGACGGCGCGCCAGCGGACGGGAGCGCCTGGGAGAATGGCGGCGATCCCTCGAAGCGAGTAGTCCGCGGCGGTTCGTGGCGCACCGTGGCGCGCCCCTGCCGCTCAGGGGCGCGCAATTGGGCGCTTCAGAAAAATAAGAATGCTACGGCCATCGGATTTCGTGTGGCGGTAGCCGGGGCGCCAACCCGGTAGTGAAATCATCAGGCCCTTCTTAGCTGATTGCCTCGCAGAGCAGTGGACCGCTAAGCTGTCGCCTTTCACCCAGATTATTGCTGTCTCTCCGACCTTGACGCCTCTTGTAGACTGGCTATCCTGAAGGTGCCGAAACTGATTATTCTCTGACGCGCGCCCGACAACGAATTCCCCTTGCCGCACTCCCGCCACCGACTAATCCAAGATTGTGAGGATCACGTCTCTCTGTTATATCCACTGCGCTTGCTGCGCATCCGCTGTGCCGCTGACGAACACCGGGCGCGGGAGCTTGAAAAGCAGCTTGCCAGAGCCACGGGCTAGTGAGATCTCCAGGCAGCTTCTGATCCGATTCACGAGGCGATCCCGACACAACGCAGCAGATCGGCAAACCTCAATTCCGCGTGCAGGACGGCGAACGCCGGTTCGACTTTCAGCCAGACCAACCATTCAGACCGCTCCGCACAGGCTTTGTCCAGGGCAACGAATGCTGCCTCTTTATCTCCCAGCCCGGAGTAAATGATCGCCTGATTCCAGGGCGAGACATAACGTTTGCTGGCTTGCTCCTGCAACTTCTTGAGCACCTTCCGCGCCTCAGCTCGCCGGCCGGTGACGGCATAAGCATAGCCCAGTCCCGCTTCAATCTCCGGGAGATCATTCAACTGCCTGGCCTTTTCAAACTCGGCGACCGCTTCAGGCATTCGGCCTTGTTGCTCATATGCCCAGCCGAGGTAAAGATGCGCCAGCCAGATGTCCGGGTTGAGCGCAACCGCTTGCGAGAATTGTTCGACGGCCTGATCGTACTGGCGCGCAAAATAGAAAGGTTCTCCCTGCAGCGTCAGGATATCGGGCGAGAGCGGATCAAGCTCCCGAGCCTGTTTCAGTTCGACGATTGATTGATCAAATCGCCCGGTTGCCGCCAGGTATTCGCCATACAGGGCGTGAGCTGAGGCGTAACCGGGGTTGAGCTGAATGGCGCGTTTGAACTCTTGCTCGGCCTCCGGCCAGTTCCAGTCATAGATAAACTCCACCTCGGCCAGTGAAGTGTGGGCTTCGGCCAAGGCATCATCAATCTCCAGCGCCTTCTTGGCAGCTTCCCTGGCCTTCGGCATGACTGCCTGAGGAGCCAGATACCAGTCCGCGGAGATGAAGTAAGCCTCAGCCAACCCGGCCCACGCCAAGGCATAGTTCGGGTCTATTCCAATCGCTCGGTTGAAGTACTCGATGCCTTTCGGCACTCCATCTTTGGTGAAGCTGAGCGTATGGAAGCGACCCTGGAGATACGCCTGATAGGCTTCGATGTTGTCGGTGTAACGTTTCGCGAGCAGTTTCCGTTCTTCAGCAGTGAGCTTCAAGACCAGCGCTTGCGCCATCTTTTCCGAAATCGCATCCTCGACCTCAAAGATACTGGTGAAGTGATCATCGAATTGATCCGCCCACAGGGTCGTCCCGTCACTGACCCTTACCATCTGCGCGGTGACTCTGATTCTCTCACCCGCTTGCTGAATTCGGCCATCCAGAAAAGCGTCCACTTTCTGTTCCCGACCAGCAGCCAGCGGGTCCTGATCAGGATGATGGTATTTCAGCACGGCGTTCGTCGGACGCACGACGATTTGCCTGAGCCTCCCGAGCCTGGTAATCAGGGCATCCGCCATCCCCAGCTCAAGCGCTTCGTCGCTCCCTTCTGCGCCCAGCGGTTTGAACGGAAGCACGGCGATAGATCTGATGCTCGGGTGCGGATTGGTCTGTTGTGGCCGGCGCGCCGTCCAGACATAGAAGGCCGCCGCCACCAGCGATATTCCCAGCAGGGGAACGACCAATAAGGTCAGCCTGGGTCGGTTACCGGTTCCTTCCTTTTCGCTTCTTGCATTCAGTGATGCTGGCTCATTGTTCTCATGTGATCCGGTCTCAGCCTGCTCTGTGACTGGATGATTGCTTGGTTCCTCGCACTCTCTGACCTGGGCGATGAATCGGTAGCCCTGCTTGGGCACCGTCTCAATGTACTGTTGCCCATCCTTGCTTTCACCCAGCGCCTTCCTCAGCGTCCAGACCTGGTGGGTCAGGTTAGCCTCCTCGACGAAGCTGTCAGGCCAGAGAGAACTCATCAACTCTTCTTTCCCAACCAGGTGGCCGCGTCTTTGGACCAGCAACACGAGCACCTCGAATGCCTTCGGAGAGAGCGCCACCGGTGCTCCTGCGCGCAAAAGTTGATGTTCAGCCGGATCCAAAGAGAAAGGGCCGAACTCGTATCGGTGACTGGCTGGCTTGGCCATCATGCTACTTCCATTGAAATCAAGGCGCCAACCCAAGGCGATGCAGCAGCGCCACAAACCGTGTGTCCGAGCGCAAGCTGTCGAATTGCGGCTCGACTTTCAGCCAGACCATTTGCGGATCGCGCGCCTCGTATGCTTTTTCGAGCCAGACGAACGCCTGATCTTTTTCCCCCAAACCCGCGTAGAGGAGCGCCACCACCAGCGGCGAAAAGTAACGTTGCTTCGATTGTGTTGCCAACTCGGTAGCCAGCTTTTGCGCTTCGCCACGCTGACCTGAGACCGCGTAGACGTAGCCCAGCTCAGCGAGGATTGAAGGATCACGTCCCGCAGTGGCCAGCGCCTTCTGACACTCCGCGATGGCTTCGCTAGTCATCCCCTTTCGCTCATCAGCCTGAGCGGGTAGAAACAGCGGCGCGATGAGATTCGGGTTTAATTCTTTAGCTCCCCGATAGGCTGAAATCGCCTCATCGTAATGACCGGCATAGTAGCATGCCGACGCCAGGTCGGCGTTAATGATGGGAGAAAGCGGTTCAAGCTCCTGGGCGCGTTTCGTTACTGTCAGCGCCTCATCAACGCGCCCCATGGCCTGTAAATAATAGCCGAGCAATTCATGGGAATCGGCCTCGTTCGGATTAATCTCGATGGCTCGCTTGATTTCTCGCTCCGCACCTGGCCAGTCCCATTCAAATAAAATCTTGACGGCGGCCAGCGAACTGTGCGGCGCAGCCAGCGTCGCATCCAGTCCGATCGCCTTTTCTGCCGCCCACTTTGCTTTCGGCCACGCCTCAACTGGCGGAACTGTGCCCAGCGATCCCAGGATGGTGTAGGCATCAGCGATGCCATTGTAGGCGAGCGCGTAGTTCGGGTCTAAGGCGATGGCCTGATTGAAATACTCGATGGCTTTCTTTGATCCTTCTGCATCGAACCTGTGCCACTGGAGATGGCCTTTGAGGTAAAGCTGATAAGCTGCTCGATTCTCGGTGTAATGTTTGGTCAGTTGCGCTCGCTCTTCCTCATTCAGTCTCAGTAGTAAGGCTCGTGAGACCTGCTCGGTGATGGAGTCCTGCATTTTGAAAACGTCTGAGATCTTCCCGTCGAATATCCCTGCCCACAGTGGCACGCCATCACTGACTCTGACCAATTGCGCCGTCACTCTGATGGTGTCGCCTGATTTTTGCCAGGCACTCTCTAAGATGGAATCCACTCTCTGTTCACGGCCGACGGCGAGCGGTTCCTGATTTGACGCGGCGTATTTGAGCATGGCGCTCGTCGGCCGCACCACGATTTGTCTGGTATTGCTCAGGCGGGTGATCAGTGAATCGGCCAATTCCACTCCCAGGTATTCGTCATCAGTAGTAACCGCGTCTAAGCGCCTGCTTGGAAGCACAGCCATGGATTTCACTCCCAGGCCCGAGGCGGCAGACTGTGACCGGTGCGAAAACCAGAAGTAAGAGCCAAGGCCAGCCGCCATGAGCGCAAGGCACGTGAGCAGTAAGCCGGTTCGCCATTTTGCTTGGCGCCCACTTAAGTAACCTGCCGCGTGGGCTTGCTCGATTTCTGTCGGCCCTGTTTCGGACAGCGCCGACAGGCTGCCGGCTTCATCTTCCCCGGCAACACCTGATCGCGGTGGGGCTTCACTGAATTGGCCGGTGCCTTCTTCCCGGACCTCGGTCACACTCGCCACAAAGCGATAACCGCGCTTCGGGATCGTCTCAATATACCGGCCCTCATCGCGGCTCTCGCCAAGCGCCTTCCGCAGCGTAAAGACGTAGTGAGAGAGATTAGCCTCCTCGACGACAGTATCGGGCCAGACCCGTTTCATCAGCTCGTCCTTCTCAAGGATATGACCGCCGTTTTCAACCAGCACCAGCAGCAGGTCAAAAGCCTTGAGGGTGAGCGGCACCACCTCGCCGTCGCACAGCAGGCGACGCTCGCTGACATCCAGACGGAACGGCTCGAATTGGTAGAAATGCTTTCTTTGCAAGCTGCTCACCGCCCGTCAAGCTCGCCAGGGAAGGATTCAAGAACGATTCGAGAACGATTCAAGAACTATTCGAGAGTTTCCAAAGGACGACCAGACGGCGTTTTGATTAAGGTCGGCTACGAAGTGAACACGCGCCGAAAGCGATGTTCAAGTCGGAACTTTAATTGTCTCCCTCATTGTCTCGCAAGGCAATGCCGGAGACCCAAATGAACCAAGGAGCAAAACTCATGAACGCGAAAAGAATCTTCCTGACTTTAATCGTTACTGGAATACTCACTCTCCAGGTTATTGGTGTGGGAGCGCAGTCTCAGGGTAGAGAGAACTCAACGCCTGTGCTGGCCAAAGCCCGCGGGAAAGTAGTGGTCGCCAGGAGATCGTCTGATGAAGTTCCCTACCATCCGGAGAATGCGATCCAGCGCGGTCTGGACGCGGAGCAGACTCAAGCGCCATCTAATGAGACGGCACACCCGCCAGACGGTCAGTCTGGGATCAATTCCACCCTCACCACCGCTGATTGCATTCCCGGATTCCCCAATTGCCGCCCGCCGTCACAAGATCCAATTGTCGGTGCTTGGGTCACCTCCATTATTCCAGCCAAAGATAGCGGACTAGCGCCATTTGTCGGAGTGCAGATCTTTCACGCCGATGGCACAACCATAGCCACTGACACCCTGCAATACGTTCCGCCAATGGGCACTGATCAGTTTGGTTCCTGGGTCAGACTCGGAGGCCGCGAATATGCTTACACCCTGCTGCTGCTTCTGACTAATGACCAGGGCGATTTCTTAGGCACCGTCAAAATTCGGTCGACCGCGACGCTCAGCGAGTCGGGTAATGAGATAACCAGTCAGGACACCAACGAATTTTTTGGTGCTGACGGCAAGCTGATTCCGGATCAGTCCTTCGATTCGGCGACGAAGTACAAGCGCATCGTCGTCGAGCGGCGATAAGGCCGGCGCCTCCAGCTTGAGCCACTCCCCTGAGCAAGCTGCAAGGTGACATTGAGCATGGCCGGTGCGGTTGACCAACAAGTGGAGTGGTTCCCAATTTCCGGACAGGTTCTGTTAACTCCACCTCGCGAAAATTCTTTTCGAAATGGTCCAATATTGGACCGCAATTTATCCCGGGCTGGCCGATCATTAAACTGGTGATTTTTGTTTTCTGATTACTCTTTGTCGTGTGCGCGTCATCGAATTTCCTTTGTCGCACTCCCGCCACCGACTAATCCAAAATTGATCGCAGGATTACCCTGCCCGAAAAGGGAGCCACTCCACTGGCTGAACCTTTACTCGCACCCGACAATCATCCACCACCACCACCTCCGCGCCAGCGGGAGAGGAGACCTTATGAAGATTCACTTGCAGATCGAACTCAACCGACCACACCTCCACCTGCAGCGCCGCTTCGTCTGGTTTGAAGCGGCTGTCCTGGTGCTCATCCTCACCCTCACCGGAGCGGTGAGCCGCGTCAAGGCTGATATGGGCGCCTGTAGCGGGGCAATGATCACACTCCCCTTCAATGACATCTTAAACAGCCCGAGCAGCGGCTTCTTTTGCTTCATTGCCCAGATCTACTTTCAAGGCATCACGAGCGGCACCTCTGCCACCACCTACAGCCCTGACAATACGGTAACGCGGGGGCAGATGGCCGCCTTCCTGGCTAGGACCGAGGATTTAGCGCTCAAGCGGGGCAGCCGACGGGCTGCGCTCAACCAGTGGTGGACGCCGCAAGCAGCCAACCTCGGGCTGACCACGGTAGGCAACTTTCCGATACGGGTCGCATCAGATGGGGAGGACCTCTGGGTGGCGAATTCCAGTAGTGGCACTGTCTCGCGCGTGCATGCCAGTGATGGCGTAGGGCGTCAGACTTGGGATAGTGCCTTCGATCCCTCTGGCGTGCTGATAGCAATGGGCAAGGTCTTTATCACGGGGAGGAAAGACCCTGGCAGACTCTACCAGATCGACCCACAAGGGCCCTGCTGCTCCGCGACCACCATCACCAGCAACTTAGGGAATTCCCCCAACGGGATTGCCTTCGACGGAGCGCGGATTTGGACCGCCAACCTTGGCGGCTCAGTCTCGATTGTGACGCTCAATCCAGTCAGTGTCACCAATGTCTCAGGCTTCAGTCGTCTCGAAGGCATTCTCTATGACGGAGCGAACATTTGGGTGACAGACCAAGGAGACTTTTTTAGGCAACCCCCAACTCTAGCTAAGCTTGATAACTCCGGTAATATTATCCTCACGGCTCCGGTTGATGCAGGCCCTGTTTCTCCGATCTTCGATGGCACCAACATCTGGGTGCCGAACAGTCTGGACAACACGGTGACCGTGGTGCGTGCCTCCACCGGCGCTGTCCTAGCTACCTTGAGTGGCAACGGGCTGAATGGTCCTAATCAAGCTGCCTTCGACGGACAGCGAATTCTGGTGACAAATCAATTTGGAAATAGTGTCTCGCTGTGGAAGGCGGCGGATTTGACGCCGCTCGGCTCCTTTGCGACCGGCGCAGGAAGTGCCCCATCTGGAGTTTGCAGCGATGGGATCAATTTCTGGATCACTCTGTATACCGGTCCAGGGCATCTCGTTCGTTTCTGAAGCGGCAGTCGTCAAGCAAATTCGTACTGGGGTTACGCGGCATCAGCTCCGACACGAGCCACTCCCCTCTCTTGACCCCACTCTCCATCTGCCACACTGACCATAGAAGTGTCCAAAAACTATGGTTTGTGGGCACCTCAGAATAGCCCGCCCACGGAGAGCGTCAAGATGCGGTGATCGATACGGGATCGTGGCAGGAGGGCGAGCCACCTACAGCAAGGGCCGGTCCTTGGAGAAAGCAGGACGCTTTCGACCCTCCGGCCCGGATGGCGCACGCCGGAGGGCCGAGCGCAATCGTGATTGACTCAGGCGCGGAGAGGAGGCTATCATCCTTCCCATACGGAGAGGCGGTACCTGGATCAACTGCTTTCGGCTGCAACGCCCAGTTGACTTGACTCTCGCGGCTCTTTGAAACTCTAGCTAGCCGGTTGCCGTGGGCAGGCCGCGGCGTAAAAGTTAGACCGCTGAAGCAGAGAAACCACGGAGTGTGACGGATGAACAACGTCATGATGTAATCACTCAACCGGACGGGTGGTCCGGTCGGGGAGAGAGGTGGTCGTTCCAGCACCTCCCTGTGAACCGAGAACGGGTGCCTGAGAACCTGTCGTGAGGTTCTTCAGGTCTGGCACGACGCCAGACCTGGGTCCCGCGCCTGACGCCAAAATAGCTGCCGGCCCTCACGCAGGTTGCGAGGTTCTCTATAACCCAAAGGCTCTGACGAGGAAGACCGCGATCTGCCCCCGCGTCACAGACCCGGCGGGACAGTAGTTACCCCCACCACACCCGGCGGTGATCCCCAGCTCAAACATCCGGTTGATCTCCCCGAACCCAAAACTTCCAGGCGGCACATCGGTGAAGTGCTGCGTGCTCGAAGGTGTCTGGCCCAGCGCCCGGATGATGAAGATCGCCATCTGGTCCCGCGGCAGGTTCAGGCTCGGACAGTAATTGCCTCCGCCACACCCGGCGGTGATCCCCAGCTCAAACATCCGGTTGATCTCCCCGAACCCAAAACTTCCAGGCGGCACATCGGTGAAGTGCTGCGTATTGGAAGGCGTCTCGCCCTTGGCCCGGATCAGGAAAATCGCCGCCTGGTCGCGCGGGATCATCTGGTCGGGACAGAAGTTGCCTGAGCCGCAGCCGGAGGTGATGCCGCGGGCCGAGAGCTTGCCGATGAAGCTGTAGAATTGATCGCTCTCCGGCACGTCGAGGAAGGCTGCCCCTTGGAGCACGGTGAAGACCTGACCGCCGACCAGGATCTGGCCGCTGCGTCGGACGGTGTTGGTGTTGCGGTCCACGCTGTAAGAGATCGTCGTGTTGCCGCTCCCGGTCAGGGGTGAGGTGATGTGAATCCAGGTGTCGCTGGCCTGCACCGTCCACCCGCAATGGGCGGGGTCGGTGAGGTCGAAGCTGCCAGTGCCGCCATTGGCCGCGAAGCTCTGGCTGGTAGTACCCAGCGAGAAGGTGCAACTCGGCGCATAAGCGCTCAACTGGCTGCTTTCATCGGTGATGTAAAGGACGCCGTTGGCGATGATCGGGCTTTCCCAATGAATCCCGCCGATAGTGGTGTCCTGCCAGAGGGGGTCCCCTGTCGTCGGATTGAGGGCTTGAACGCTCCCACTGCGGGCGTAGTAGAGGATGCCATGAGCCACCACCGGCGAAGTGCCGCCGGTCGCCTTCTGCCAGGCGACGCGCAGGCCGGGCATCCCGCTGTTATCGATGGTCAGTTGCAGACCGGAGAGGCCACTACTATTGGCCACGAACACCCAGGTGCTGGTGTCGCTCGGATTGACCCAGACCGCCGGCATCGTCAGCACCTGACCGCCTTGCGGGACATCGATCACGGCGCCGACCTCGCCACTGACATGCCCCGGCCCGCCTTGCCCGCTCAAGTTATCGAGGTTGAGCAGCCGCAGCTTCGCATCCTTGCCACCTTGCAGGCCGAGATGCCTGATCAGGCTGTTCGCCGGAGTCGGCAAGATCGCCGGGACGGTGCTCCCCAAATCAGCATCGGCATTTTGCAATGACTGGAAAGTGGCCGGCGTGTAACTATCAACCGGACCGCCGCCCGCTCCCGTGCCATCCGGATGGAGCGCCAGAACGCTATCACCCCAGCCGTGGTTGGTCGGGTTGAAATCGCCGTTGCCAGTTGCGGTATAAATCAAATCCGTCTCCGGGTCGTAGACAACTCCGGCCCGTCCCCAGATGGCCGTCTGCACTTGAGGACAATCCGGTAAGCCACCCGTGGTAAAATGCACAGTCTGATCGCTGCACGCCGCGTTGAAGACCTGCTGCGCGCCGGTGGCGAGGTTGATCGTCGTCAGGTGCCCCTGGTAATCACCCGCATCGCCGGGATAGCCGCCGTTGGTGACATACAAATAGCTGGTCCCATCTTTAGCGGTCGCAATGCTGAGCGCCGAGGAGCCTTTCTCGACACTCGGCTTGAGCGTGGCGAGCTCAGGCCAGCCGCCAGTGGTGATCTCCGTGCCGTCGCCGACTTGATACTTATGCACGCGGCCGTCGAGCCCGTAGCTGTAAACGAATTGCCGGTTGGGATCCACCGCCGGTGAGGAGGTCGTGTACCTCGGTCCGGTCGCGGGTTGATGACTCCAGACTGTGGAGCCGTTATGCGCATCCAGCGCCATGATGTGACCGGCCTTGGTCGTGACCAAGAGCAGGTCTCTGGTGCCGCTGAGGGTGCTCACACTGCTGAGGTAGGCCGGGGCGCCGTCAACGATGCTCGGCAAAGAAACCTTGGGGAAGATTTGGTGCAGACTGCTCACGTTACTCATGGTGATCGCCTGCTCCTGCGTGTTGTTGCCGCTGTGCTGCGGATTGACATCGAATTGGAGCCAATCGTAGGCCGCGAAGAGCGACGCCACGGGCGCCGCGCGATGACCCACCGGCAGCAGCGCTGTCGCGCTGCTGGTCAAGCGGCTCACACGTGCAGCCAGCACCCGGCCTGGCCCCCTGGGCTGCGCGCCCCACGGGGTGAGACTCATTACACCGAGCAGCAGGCCGAGGACGATGACGACCATCGACGCACGCCAATTCGTGGTTCCGATCAGGCGATTGCAGTTCATTGGGTTTCCTCCTCGATTGACAGATCGGGGGAGACCGCTCTGCGGCTGGGGGCTCGGCGAAGCGGCGGAGTTGGCGGCTGGTGCGGCCGCCCTGCGGACAGATCAGATTTGAGAATTTATCCTATCACAATCGCGCTGTGGGCGGCCACAGGCAACTCCAGGTCACTGGATCAGATGGCTCATGACTCGCGTGACATTATCTCGTTGCTTAATTCTTACTCGCTTTGTTGCGGAGGGCGATGAACGGCGGACAGCATCTTTCTCGATCACTGCCCCCTACCGGCAAGAGGGCGCGAAGACTGGAATCGTCAAGCTCGCCGCCGAAGTCAGCGTCAACTTATGCAGGTTGTGCCCTTGCCCGAAGGCCCCTGGGTTGCTCGCTGTCCGCGGGTTGGAGTTGATCACCGCACCCAGGATCCCCGCATCTTCCGCCGCCCATAGCTTCAGCCACCCGCTCCGCCCGCTGGAGATCACCTCGCCGAAGCGCGGCGTGGTGCGCGGGAAGCCATTGGAGAGCACTCCCCGGAGTTGACATCCGCCCGAGAGGCTGAAGCTCAAGCCCTTCTCCAGATCATCGTAGAGGATGCCGAAGAGCGTGCCGAGCCGGCTCGCCCCATTGATCAAATCCCCGCCCAGGCGGTTGATCACCAGCAGCGTCGCATTGCCGTCGGCGGGGCTCGCGATGTTGGAGACCGCCAGCACGCGCCCCGCCTGGTTGTAGCTCACCCCGTCGAATTTCAGCGTCGCGGTCACGGCGTTGGCGTCGCAGACGGGGATCCCACCGGCGAGGGCTGCGAAGGCTTCGGCCCCGAGGTTGGCCGCGTGACCCGAGGCGAGCTTGACGTACTCATCCCCGATCAAGAAGTTGAAATTGGCGGGGCAACCCGTCACTCGGTCGACCGCCACCACGATGAGGTAGCCGCTGACGCCCGGATCGAGGTCCGAGGCGAGGAAGCTCATGGTCTGATTCGGCGTCAGACAGAGGGAGAAGTCGGCCACCCCGCAGTTGCTGCCATCGACGAAGAAGAGGTGGAGGCTGGCCGGCTGCGCTGGGTTGGCGTTGGTGAGATTGATACGTGTGTTCTCGGCGCCGGGGTTGGAGGCGCTCGACGTGTAGAAGTTGTAGACGAGCACACTGCCGGCCTTCTGATCGCTGAGGGCGGAAGCCGCCGGGAGGGGCAGGCCGGGCATCCCCCCGGTCGGACAGTTGACGGTGGTGCAGGCTTGGACGGTGATGGAAGAACCGCCGCCGAAGGCGGCCATCGAGGTGATGCAGAGTTGAGTGCCGGGCGGGGTGCCGTCGGCCACCTCCGCTTGATAAGTGAGCGTCAGCGTCTGGCCTGGCGCGAGCGTGGCCATCGCGGTGACGCTTGAGGCGCTCGCGACCTGGCAGGTGCCGGTGCTCGCCGTGCAGGTGCCCGACAAAGCCAGCAGTTGTGGTGGTAAGCTGGCCGTGAAGCTGACGCTCTGGGCGACGGAGGTGCTGTTAGTGAGCGTCGCCGTCACTCCGACGATGCTGCCAGGCCCGGTGCAGACAGGCGGTTCCGTAATCTTCACTGTGAAAGGCACGACCAGGAGGCTGGCCGTAGCGGTGTTGCCGGTGACGTTGACGCCGCTGCCGGTGGCCGTCACCGCGCCGGTCGTGTTATTGGCTTGTCCCGCGGTCGAACTGGTGACGTTGACTTGAAGCTGACAACTGCTTGAGCCCGCGGGCAGCGTGCCGCCGCTCAGGCTAATCGCGGTGCTGCCGGCGGTCGCGCCCGTCACCGTTCCGCCGCAGGTGTTAGTCAAGCCGGGTGAGGCCGCCACCGTCACCCCTGACGGCAAGGGATCATTTACGGCTAGATTGGTGAGTGCGGGATTGCCCGCCGGGTTGGTGAAGGTGAGCGAGAGTTGGCTCACCCCACCCGCACTGATCGCGGTCGGATTGAAGCTCTTGGTGAGGGTTGGCGGCGCGACAACGGTCAGCGAAGCGCTAGCCTGTGTGCCCGTGACGTTGACGCCGCTGCCGGTCGCCGTCACGTTGCCGGTCGTGTTGTTGGCCTGGCCGGGTGTTGAGCTAGTGACATTGACTTGCACCTGACAACTGCTCGCACCTGCCGGCAGTGAACCACCGCTCAAGCTGATTGAGTTGCTGCCTGTGGTGGCGCCCGTCACGGTGCCGTTGCAGGTATTGACCAAGCCGGGCGAGGCCGCCACTGTCACCCCTGACGGCAAGGGATCATTTACGGCTAGATTGGTGAGTGCGGGATTGCCCGCCGGGTTGGTGAAGGTGAGCGAGAGTTGGCTCACCCCACCCGCATTGATCGCGGTCGGGTTGAAGCTCTTGGTCAGCGTCGGTGGGGCCACCACCGTCAGGTTGGCGGTGTTGCTCGGACTGCCGGCGGTCGGCGTTTGCGTGGTGGTCACGCCCGAAGTCTGGTTGGGTTGCGTCCCCGGCGTGCTGCTGGTCACATCGAAGGTGACGGTGCAACTGCTGTTGGCCGGGATGGTGATCCCGCTGAAGCTGAGGTTGGTGGCGCCCGCTGACAGACTGCTTGGGGTGGTGCCAGTGCAAGTACCGCCGACTGTGCCACCCTTGGCGCTCATATTCACGAGCATGTCGGTGAAAGAGGCATTGGTCCGGCTCGTGTTATTGGGATTGGTCAGCGTCAGCGTGACGGTGCTCGTGCCACCTGATTGGATCGTCGCGGGGTTGAAAGCCTTGCTGATCGTCGCCTGTGGGGTTGAAGACACGTTCGCCGTGCTGGTCACCTGGGCCGTCGCGGTACCGGGCGCGTCATCAGACAAGGTCACGACTACGGAAAAGGTCCCTGGGCCGGCGTAGGTGTGCGTCCCACTGACCTGGAACGAGCCACCACCGCCGCTGACCGTGCCCGCCGTGGTCGTCGCGTCGCCCCAGTCGATGGTGGCAGTGAAGTCTCCTGCGACCTGCGTGGTGAGCTGATCCGAGAACGTGGCGACAGTGGTCGTGAAGCTTTGACCCGAAACCGCGGAAAACACGACCGGCGTACCCGAGAGGGCGTCGGCCTCGGTCACCGTGGCGGTATCGGTCGCGGTGGCGGTACCGGTGCCGGGCGGGTTGTCATTGATCGTCACGGTCACGGTGAAGGCGCCCTCGTCGGCGTAGGTGTGCTGGCCCATCACGACGAACGCGGCGCTTGATTGGCCGATGGTGCCGGCCGTCGTCGCCGTGCCATCCCCCCAGTCGATCGACGCGTTAAAGTCGGCGGGGGTGGCGGCGGGATTGTCGTCCTCGAAGGTGGCGACCGCACCGTTGAAGGCGGTCCCCTCAGCGACCGTGAAATCGACCGGAGTGGCAGTAATGACCGTGGGAGCGGCCCGCCCTGACAGTGCGATCAGGTCCGGACCCGCGGCCGGCGAGTCGCTGAAGCCCACTCCATTAGGCGTCGTCGTCGTATTCATCGCCGGCGCTAACGCTGAGGGTCCACGACTCCCACGTCGCCAGACCGGCGAGGTCGCGCTGAGCTTCAGGCTCGGCGCCCCACGGCGGCCGGTGGCCACCTGCGACCAGCGCTCAGCCAGCTTCCACGCTTGGTCTCTGGCCTTCACGCCGCGCGGGTTCAGACTCAAGACACTGGCGCCCACCATCAAGCTGAGGGCAATGAAGAAGATCTCTTTGCGTCGGTGCATACGGATTCATCTCCTGATCATCTGGCGGGGTCCAGGCCAGGTGAAAGCTATCGGGTGGCGGCGCAGCGGCTTGGCAGATGAAAGTTGAGAGACCGCCATCACCCAAGCCAGCGTGAGCGCAAGCAGGCAGAGCTGCCTTCCCCAACAAACTTGAGGGCAAATACTGAAATGACCAATCGCTCAGCCGCTCCAAAGAATACAGTCAGGCGCCTCACCTAAAACTGAGTCGGCAAGGCAACTGTGGCTGGGTCGGGCGGCTGGCGGTCAAGCGAGCGACTGTGGGGTAAAATCGCCATGCCGGTGAAGACCACCACCCAGTGAATTGATCAACGCGAGTGACAGAGAACCGCTCGAACCGCCTGGCGAAGAACTGAGGCGGCCTGTGAATGTTGCCTTGAGAGAAGCCGGTTGCGAGAGCGAGCTTTCTGTAGGATTGTGTGCCGGCGTGAGGAAAGCTCGCTGACAGGCGGCAGTATATGTTCCGGCAGATGAGGGAGTCAACGATTTTTTATCTGGCGAGAATGCGCACCGGGCTGAGGACAAGCGATGTGCTGTGGCAAGGCCATTCCCCCACCACCTTGACCCCTTCCCCCCTTCTGCTATGCTGTCTCTAGGTGCCCAAAAACTTTAGATTCTGGACAGGTAAAATTGCCACCTGAAAAGGCCGGTAAAACCGCAGTTTTTTGAGGCAAATTTTTGAGGGGTTTTTGGACACCCCCTATTTTGCCTCACTTCCCTGCCTTGGTTCTTGCGGCACCACCTTCTATTTTCGTCCCCTTCGTCCTTGGCTTGGAGGTGACTGCAACTCGATAAGGCATTGACGGGTTGCCTCTACCAAATATTCGTATACCTGTTTGATTATCTTTGTATGCTCATCTCCAATCTTCGAATGTCGCCTAACCTCTCCTTCTGCCCTATCAAAAACTAAATGAAGGTCTTTTAGCATTTGCACCCTGATCTCCTTCTTATCTTCTTCTGTTATCATATCTGCTCCTTGATATACTCTCTTTTTCCCCTGTTGTTCGACTAGATGATGGGGATTAGCGTAACACCCTGGCAAGGGGCGTCAAGAGTTGAACGTCGAATCTGGATGGCGGATGATGAAGATAATCGGTCATATAATTGGCGTCTTGCTCGGGCTTTATACTATTGGAGTGGCAATCGGCGTTTTTTGCGCTGTTCTTTTTGGGCCGCGCCATAAGTATGCATATATGTTTTCTGCAATTTTTACCCCACCCAAGAACGCCAAGCGTGACCCTCCTTTTATCAGAATTTTAGAAGGAGGCTTCGGGCTATTGTGGCTGTATATTGGTTTTAGAGTGATATTCTTCTGCGCCCACGGCCTATGGGCGTTGCTTTTTTATTGACTTGACGATAATACCAACAAACATAGCAGCCCCACTTGACCCCTGCTCCCCCTCTGCTATACTAACGCCAGATGTCCAAAAACCAGGGTTTTTAGACATCAATATAGCTCCAAACTTGAAAGCAGCCCTCTACGCCAGAGTCTCCATCCACGATCAACAAACGCTGCCACTCCAATTCAAAGCGATGCGCGCCTACGCCAGTAAGTGCTAGATGGTTACGACTCGGGCAGTGAGCATCAAGGTGATTCGAGCCGATACTTGCGGAGTTTATTGTAAAGCGTGGTGCGCGTCACGCCGAGGATCTCGGCCGTGCGGCTCAAGTTTCGTCCGGTGGCCGCAAAGACGCGCTGGATGTGAAGCCGCTCCAGCTCGTCGAGCGAGAGAAATTGTTCCCCGTCTTCAGCGCTTGCGGCCACTGAGGTCTCAGGGCCGCTTAGCGGCAGGTCGCTCGCGTGAATGCGGTCGCCAGCGCAGAGGATGATCGCCCGCTCGATGACGTTGCGGAGTTCGCGGATGTTGCCCGGCCAACTATAGCTCGTCAGCCAGGCCTCCGCTTTGGGCGTCACGCCCTGCACCCGCCGGTTGAGTTTCTGGTTGAAGTGGGCGACGAAGTGCTCGACGAAAGGCAGGATGTCTTCGCGCCGTTCCCTGAGGGGCGGCAGCGTGAGGGGCATCACGCTCAGCCGGTAGTAGAGGTCCTCGCGGAAGCGACCGCGCTTGATCTCCGCTTGCAAGTTCCGGTTGGTGGCGACGACGATCCGGACATCGACCTCTTTCTCCTGCACCCCGCCGACGCGCCGGAATCTTTTCTGCTCCAAGACGGTCAAGACTCGGGCCTGGATCGCCGGCTCCATCTCGGTGATCTCGTCGAAAAAGATCGTGCCCTCGTGGGCCAACTCAAACAGGCCGGGCTTGCTCGCGACGGCGCTGGTAAAAGCCCCCTTCTCGTGGCCGAAGAGTTCCGACTCCAGCAAGTCGCGGCTCAAGCCCGCGCAGTTGATCTCGACGAAGGGCTTCTCGTGGCGCTCGCTCAAGCGGTGAATGAGGTGGGCGAGGACTCCCTTACCCGTCCCCGTTTCGCCTTGCAGCAGCACGGTGGTGTCCGAGGGCGCGAGCCGTTCAATCGTGTGGTGGATGCGGCTGATGGTTTCGCTCTGGCCGAGGAAGTACTCGGCCGCGACGCGCTCCTCGGCCAAGCCGATCAATAACCGCTCGCGCCGGGCGCGCCCTTGCTCCAGGGTTTTGGCGATGAGGATCAAGAGGCCGTCGGCGTCGAAGGGCTTGGTGAGGAAATTCTCGGCGCCGCTTTTGAGGGCGCGGATCGCCGCCTCGATCGTGCCGTGGGCGGTGAGGATGATCACCGGGACCTCGTCGTCGATCGCCTTGATGCGCGGCAGCAACTCGATCCCGTCGGCGTCAGGCAACCGCAGGTCGAGCAGAATCATCTGGGGCGCATTCTCCGTCACCATCAAGAGGGCCTGCTGGCCGGTCTCAGCCTCCAGCACGCGGTAGCCTTCGGCCTCAAGCAGGCTGCGCAGGCCGAAGCGGACCGACGGCTGGTCATCAATCACGAGAATCTTATCTTTGCTAGTGAACATCCCTCTGAACGATGAAAGGTGAACGATGAGCGATGAGTTATAGCAGCTTGCAATTGTGTGCGACCATTTCTTTCCTTTGCGCCTTTGCGCCTTTGCGAGAGGTAAGGTCTCTCGCAAAGGCGCAAAGGCGCAAAGGACGCACGCAGCTGCAGTCCGCTATAATTCCGCATTCCACATTCATCGTTTACCCTTCATCGTTTCCCAAGCGGTAAGTTGATAATAAATGTCGCGCCCTGCCCGGCCACAGACCGCACGGCAATCGTCCCGCCGTGGTCGTGGACGGTTTTGCGCACAATCGCCAATCCCAAGCCTGTCCCGTTCGTGCGGGTAGTGAAGAACGGGTCGAATATTTTCTGTAAATCATCGGCGGCGATCCCAGTGCCTGTGTCGCTGACTTTGATCTCGATCTCTTGCCGGCCACCTCCGGCTGAGTTTCCGTTGGGCGCTGAGACGGCGACCTGAACCTGCCCGCCCGGCCCGGTGTGCCGCAGGGCGTTGTCGAGCAGGTTGATAAAGACCCCGTACATCTTCCGCCGGTCGAGGTGCAGGCTTGGCATCGCCTCCGGACATTCAAGGACCAGTCCCACTCCTTTCACGTTGGCTTGGCTGCGAAATTCTCCGAGCGCCTCATCGATGACACTGCGGATGTCTATCATACCGCCGTCGAGCTGGGCGGGGCGACTGTGCTCGAGCAGTTGCTCCATTAAATGATTGAGGCGATCGACCTCCGTCATGACGACCTCCAGGAAAGGCCTCACCGCCTCCCGGTCTTCGAGGCGTCTGGCCAGGGCGCTGAGTGTGGTCGTGATGCCGAAGAGCGGGTTGCGCACCTCGTGCGCCACTCCGGCGACTAACTCACCCACCACCGCCAATCGTTCGGAGACGATCAATTGTTGCGAGAGTCGCTTCTGCTCGGTGATGTCCTTGATGATGCCGAGGTGGTAGACCCGCTGATCGGCCTTGTCGGTGATGGCCCGAATGCTGAGGCGGGCCGGCATGGTCTCACCGGATTGGCGGCGCAGCTCGCATTCGAGGTCGAGCACCTGTCCGCACTCAGCCAGCTCTTCCATCATCCGCGTGCCGGCCGAGCGGTCAGTGAGCAAATCTCTGGTGAGGTTGGCGCCGATCAACTCTTCGGGCTCGGAGTAACCGAGCATGGCCGCCAGCGCCGGGTTGACCGTCACCAGGTCACCTGCGGGGGTGCTGCGGTAGAGCCCGTCGAGGGCGCTTTCGAAGATTTGCCGATAGCGCTCTTCCGACCCTCTGACTTGCTCAAAGAGTTGGGCATTGGCCAGCAGGTGCGCGGCCTGAGAGGCGAAGATCGTCACCAGCCGCCGGTCCTCTTCAAAAAAGCCGCCCGGTTTGTTCATGACTTCCAGCGTGCCTAGCGTGCGCTCCCCGGCCTGGAGCGGGACGGCGAGCATCTCCCGCACGCCCAGCATCTCGGCCGCCGCCCGGCTGATGAGCGGATCACGGGCGGCCTCGTTGGTCAGGTAGGGCTCACCCGTCTTAAAGACCCAGGCGGCGATGCTCTGTTGCTCCAGGCCGGCGCGCAGCAGGAGCAGTTGCTCATCGCTCACTCCGTGCGCCGGCAATTGGGCGTAGATGCGCTTTTCGCGTTCGTCATAGAGCAGGATGACGCACATCTCGGCGCCGAGCAGCCGGGCGATTTTGCGCGTCAGCAGTTCGCAAATCCTGCTCACCTCCGTGCCGGTCCCCATCATAAGCGAGATGTGATAGAGGCCGCTCAGCCGCTCGATCTCTTGCTGTAAGTGTCGCGCGGCCTCGTCCAGGGTTTGCGCGAGTCGCCCGACCTCGTCGCGACCGGCGGCTTTGATCGGCTCGATGACCCCTCCGGCGACGAGGCGGCGGGCGAGCCCCTCCATCTGCCGCAGCGGCCTGACCACGGTGAGCAACACGACGGCTCCAGTGATCAGTGCCGCCACCAGCAGGGACAGCGCCGCCGCCCCGACCGCTGCTTGGACCATTCTGAGCTGCTCCGGTTTCGCCGCCCACGCCAGCGCCCAGAGATAAAGTCCCAGGAAAGGCGTGAGGGCGAGCAGCCAGCCCAGCGCGAGTTTCCCGAGCAGGCTGCGGCGGGGGCTGAGCCGCAGCCAGGCTGGATCACGGCTCTCAGCCTGGCTGCGGTCTTTCATCTCCTGGATGGCGCGGATGGCTGCTTCACGGGTGGCGAAAGTATTGGACTCCAGATCCTTGGCCGCGCCCAAGTAGCGAAGCACCGAGCGCGTGAACCCGCTCGATGAATAGCGCACGGTCGTCAGGCCGTAGCGGTCATGCAGCTCCTTGATGCGCTCACCGTAATAATCGATGATCTCGGGCGCGAGCTCGGTCCCCTCATAGTTGGCGATGGCGTATAGCCTCCGGCCCTGCTGCTCAAACGCCTCGCGCACGAGCCGGGACATCTCATCGACTTGCCCGCGGCTCTCAATCCGCAGCCCGGCGAAGTTGATGCAGAGGATATTCGCTTCAGGGTCGAGAATGAATCGGTCTCGGAGCTGCATCTCTCAAACAGTGACGAGTCATGCGTGATGCGCAAACAATCCTTCCATCGCTACAGTGGCGAAGGGCAATTATTACCATATGAGCATACCTCTTTGACAGCGGTCTCCATCACGCTGAACAGGCCTCCAGGGGAATGGTGAGCAAAGGGTAATTGGCGATTGACCGCGTGACAGAGCCCCAGGGTCAATTCAGGCTCGGCGAGTATGTCCGACAAACTTCAGTTTGTCGAGTGTTTGAAGCCAGCGACAAACTGAAGTTTGTCGGACCTGCCAGAGCCTGAATTGACCCTGACATGGCCCCTTCTTAATTGCGCCGCGCCCCATCTTCGGTTATTCTTTTCGCCACGCGCACCCCAGCGCCCGGTGTCAGATCGGACTATTACCTGAGGACCTGCCGTCGCGGCCCGTCGCGCGGCCCGTCGCCAGACGAGGAGGAAGGCGATGCGTTATTGCCAGGCCTGCCATCGTTGCTTCAACGATGGGGTCGAGTTCTGCCTCTTTGACCACACGCCGACTTGCGAGGTGGAACGCCTGCCCATCGTCATCGAGAGTAAATACCGCCTCGATCAGTTGATCGCGCACGGCGGGATGGGGTCGGTCTACCGCGCGACCCACCTCCAGTTGGAGCGGTCCGTCGCGATCAAGATTTTGCGGGCCGAATACCTGGCCGACCAGAAGGTGATCGAACGCTTCAACCGCGAGGCGCGGGCCGCCGCCCGGCTCAAGCACCCCAACATCATCGCCGTTTACGACTACGGGCTGTTGCCCGCGAGTGGCGGGGCTTATCTGGTCATGGAGCTGGTCGAGGGGCGGAGCCTGCGCGAGGAGATGCGCACTTCGGCCGCGCGCCACGGCCAGATGCGTCGCGAGCGCGCTGTCGCCTTGATGCGTCAGGCCTGCGCGGGCGTCGAGGCGGCGCACCAGCGCGGCATCATCCACCGCGACCTCAAGCCCGATAACATCATGATCGAGACCGAGCCGAACGGCGGCGAGGTGGTCAAGGTCCTCGACTTCGGCATCGCCAAACTCAAGGAGAGCGAGCAGCCGCTGCAAAGCCTCACCGACGAGGGCACCTTCATCGGCACCCCCAATTACATTTCGCCCGAGCAATGCACGTCGCTGCCCGTCGATGCGCGTTCGGACGTTTACTCGCTGGGCGTGATCCTGTATGAGCTCTTGACGGGGCGCGTGCCGTTCAGCGGGGGCGGCACCTCCACGGTTCTCTTGCGGCATTTGCAGGAACCGCCGGCGCCGCCGAGCCGCTTCCGGCCCGACATCGGCCGGGCTTTGGAGCAGGTCGTACTGCGCGCCCTCGCCAAAAGCCCGTCTCAGCGCTATGCCTCGGCCGCGCAGTTCAGCGATCAATTGGCCGCCGCTCTGCGCTCTGAAACTGTCGAGTCGAGTGACAGTGTCGGGACTCGCGAGCGCCGGCAACTGCCAGCGGTCATTCCCACCCCGGCCAAGCCGCGACTCATCCCTGTCGATTTAGTCCCGGGCCCTAAGCCGCAGCCGCTTCAGGTGCGGCCCGTCGCGCGGGAGCCGCATCTGTTGCTGGAGAGTGGCTCACGCACTCGGCTCTACCTGGCGGTGGCGGCGATTTCACTCGCGCTGCTCGGCATTCTTGGATATAGTTGGCAGCAGGGTCCGGCGGGCGGGCCCGAGTCGTTAACCGCCTCATTGGGGAAGGCCAATGAGCAATCCGGCGCCCGCGGCTCAGGGCCGACGGTTCCGAAGCCGGTTAGCGAGAGCCGGCTGTCAGCGAACCAGGCCGGCGAGCTTCAACCCCGAATGATGGTGCCCACCTCGGCGCCCGCGCTGGATCCGAGCGCTGCGCGAACGGTCGGGGCGGTCAGTGCGCCTTCGGTCCCCGCGTCGCTCGTCGCGCCGACCTCGTCGCCCGTGGCTGCGACCGAGGCCGAGCGGTCGCAGCGTGAATTGCAGGCCGTCTATGCGGTGTGGGCGGCGACGGCGTCACGGGGTGAATGGAAGAGCCACATCAATTTTTATGCGGACCGCGTGGACTATTATCGCGACGGCGTCATCCCGCGGTCCGCGGTCGAGGCGCGCAAGCGACGGATCTTCAGCGGGCTCGATGCCTTTACGCTCCGCTTCGCCGACGCCCCGCGCATCTATCTCAGGGCTAGCGGTGGTGAGTCGAAGGCGGACCTGGTCTTCGATAAGCAATGGGTGCTGAGCCGCGGCCGCCGGCGGGCCGAGGGTAAGGCGCGAACGCTCGTCACGCTGCGCCGCGACGGGCCGGACTGGCACATTATCGGTGAGCGCCAACTGCAGCTCTACTACAGCAAGACTCGAATGGTGAAAAGATGAAACGGGGTCTCCTCTTCGCTCTGCTCTCTGCCTCTCTGGTGACTGTCTTCGCCGTGGCCCTCGTCGCGGCGGCCTTCGTCCGGCCGCGCGTTTTCCGCGGCCTGCTCTTTGCCCAATCGCCCCTCGGCCGAGGTTTAGCCCATCGTTCCGCCTACCCGAGCGCGAACGCCGAAGTCGTGGCCCAGGCCAATCCGGCGGTCGTCACCGTCATCGCCACGCGCGCCGAGCGACACAACGCGGCGCTGCAAGGACTCCAAGAGAGGCTGCACGAGAGCGATGATCCGACCATCGAGCCCTTGACGCCGCAGGCTCATGTGCCCGAGGCGCGCCCGCAGCGGGGCTCCGGCACCGGTTTCATCATCGACCCTGATGGCCTCATCGTCACCAACGAGCATGTCATCAAGGAGGCCGACCGCATCAAAGTCAAGCTGGCCGACGGGCGTGAGCGCCGGGCCGTGGTGCAGGGGGCCGACCACGCGACCGACATCGCGCTGCTCAAAATCGAGGCCTCTGACCTCCCCGTGCTGCCGCTGGGCGATTCCGACGCTGTCCGCGTCGGGGACCCGGTGATTGCCATCGGCAATCCGCTCGACTATGAGCACTCGGTGACCTCCGGGATCGTGAGCGCGAAAGGGCGGAAGGTTTACAACGACCCGCCGTTCGAGAATTTCATCCAGACCGATGCGGCCATCAATCGCGGCAATTCGGGCGGGCCGCTGCTGAACCTCGCGGGCGAAGTGGTGGGCGTCAACACCATCATCCGCGTGGACGGGCGCGGCATCAGCTTCGCGGTGCCGAGCAACGTCGTCAAGCAGGTCATCGCCCAACTCCGCGCTCAAGGATACGTGGTCCGCGGTAAGCTCGGGGTGGCGCCGCAAAACCTGACCCCGGAGTTCTGCGACGGGCTCGGCCTCGGCGGCCTGCGGGGGGTGCTGGTCGCGGCCGTCAACCCGGACACGGCGGCCGCCCGCGCCGGCATTCAGCCTTACGACGTCATCACCCACTTCGACGGTCAGACGGTCAGCAACTCGGACGAATTCTTCAACCTCGTCGCCGGCACGCCGCCGCAGCGTGAAGTGGAGATCGAACTGGTGCGCGGCGGGCAGACGCTCCGCTTGCGCGCCAGGCTGGATCAGCGCGAGGAGGAGGGGCGCGCTCGCCAGAGCGAGCCCCCGGCCTCACTCGAAAGGAGTTCACTCCACCTCGGCTTCTCCGTGCGCGACAACACCCCTGAGGCGCAGCACGCCCTGCGCGTCGGGACCTGGACCGGCCAGGTGACCGGCGGGGTGATCATCTCAGAGATCGATCCGCTGAGCGCGGCGGCCGACGCCGGGCTCGCTGTCGGCCACGTCATTCTTGAAGCCAACCGTCAGGAGATTCACGACCTCCAAGACTTCCAGCGCATCGTCGAGCGGCTCCACGACGGGAGCGCGCTCGTGCTGCGCATCAGCTCGCCACACCAGAAAGATTACGCCCTCGTCGCCATCCGGGTCGGGGAAGAGAAATAGTCTGGAGTCCGGAGAGTCCGAATCCCTAAGGTGCTCGACTCTCCGGACTCCAGACTCCAGACTATCAGTTATGGTATACTGCCAAGTCTGAAAAGTTTCGGAGCCGACTGAGTGATCGCCGGTCACACGCCACGCTTCGCTTAATCTCAAATCGAACATCTCAGATTTGAGATTAAGCGAAGCGTGGCGTGGGGCGGGAGGAAAGTCCGAACACCACAGGACAGCAGGCTGGTTAACGGCCAGGCGGGGCGACCCGACGGAAGAGTGCAACAGAGAATAGACAGCCCTAAGCGCGCCACGCTTCGCTTGATTTCAAATCTGAGATTTGAAATCAAGCGAAGCGTGGCGTGGCGGGCGATGGTGAAACGGTGAGATAAATGCTTCACCAGCGAGTGTGGCGACATGCTCGGCTAGGCAAACCCCCTGCGGTGCAAGACCAAATAGAGAAGCGTCATGAAGGTCGTCCGCCTCAGCGTCCGGCGGCAACAGCCGCGCGGGCCGCGCTTCCGGGTAGGTCGCTGGAGCGGCGCAGTAATGCGCTGCCTAGATGAATGATCGCTGCCCCCGGCTTTTGATTAAGCCGGGGGTACAGAATTCGGCTTATAGGTCAACTCCGAAACTTTTCAGACTCCAAGAAAGTGATGCGTGGCGGATGGCCATTGGCTCATCAGGCAGTTACGTTTTTATGAAGCGAAACATCTGGTTTTCAGTCATCGGCCTCGTGCTCGGCCTGGTCCTCGGCTTCAAGGGCGCCAATCTCGCCTACCGCCGGGAGAACAATGCGCTCCTCAATGCCGCTGCCGTTCAGGCTGCCTCCCAAATGCCGAAAGGCGCCAGCGTCAATTCGAGCAGCAGCCAGGAACTGACGTCGGAGCAAGCCCAGCAGATGATGAATCAAACGCGGGCCGCCATCGACCGGGCGCGCAAGAACCCGGGCGATTACGAGGCTCAGCGCCAAGCCGCCGAAGAGTTTCTTCAGATCCAGCGGCCCGAAGGGGCACTTGAATTTCTGCTCAACGCCAACCGAATCAAGCCCGATGACCCGGAGACGATGGCCGACCTGAGCCGGGCCTACATCTTCTCGCGGAACATAGACGAAGCCATTACCTGGGCGCGGCGGGCGCTCAAGCAGCGCCCGGACTATGAGCCCGCGATGTTTTATCTGACGGCCGCCCTGATCGTCTCGAAGCGGGACCTCGGCGAGGCCGAGCAGATGCTCACCAAACTCGAATCACTCAACCCGGGCGAGCGAGCCCTGGCCCAACTGCGCCAGCAGTTGCAGGCGGCGCAGCAGCCATCCTCAGGCGGTCAGGCCAAGAGCGTGCTCTCGCATGGACCGGAAGCGAGCGGAGGTAAGCCGTGAGCTTTATCTTGAAGTTCGTCCTCGTCCTCCTCGTCTTCAGCTTCGTGGTCTATGTCCTCAAGTCCATCGCGCGGCTGAGCCATTACCTCCAAGGGACGGTCAAAGAGGTGCGCAAGATGCGCGAGCAAATGGGCGGGTCGGTCCCGGCGACAGCGGCCGACATGGTGCGCTGCGCGGCTTGCGGGGCTTTCATCTCTGCCCGCGAAGCGGTGACGGTCTCTTCGCGCGGGCGCAGCCAGACCTTCTGTTCTCACGAGTGCATCAAGGCGCATGTGAAGAGTGCGTGACGAGGAATGTTCTCACGCACGGACTGGTGCTGCCATCCGCTTGGCCGCGGCCACTCGTCAATGCTCAGCAGTCTTTAGCCCTGTTCCAGGCCGCTGCCACGGATCATCGTCACTTTATGTCCTCACTACCCCATCAATCGCCGCCCAACTGTGATGATCCCGATCGACCTTTATCCAGGCGCTTATGAAACCCGCTAATCGACGCATCCTCCGCCATCCCGATTTAGCCGCTCACCCTGCTGGCACCGATCACAGGGCAGCTCTTCTTGCGGCCGCCCGCGCCGCGCTGGCTCGCTTCCGGCACGAAGATGCTATCTCATCCTGCGAAACAGCTCTGGCGATCCCCGACCCGAGTATCGCCGAGGAGGTTTCGGCGCGCTGCCTGCTTGCTCAAGCCTTGGAGAATCTCGCCCGTTTTCCTGAAGCCATTCAAACCTTATCCGGTTATGAACCCCTGGCGGTCCGCCTCGAACTCCCGCTGGAGTTGCGCTCTCAGGTCTGTCGGCAATTGGGATCGGCTTGGCTGACGACTGACAGCACCAGAGCGCTGGGTTATGCCAAACAAGCGCTGAAGAGCGCCACTGAGTACGGCGAAGCCTCGGCCACTGGTGACTGCCATCTCTCGTTGGGCCGGATTTACCGGCGCATCGGCGAGACGAGCCTGGCACGCGATCACTTCCTCCGCGCACTCAGAGAGCATCGTCGCACAGAGAGCCAGCCCGCGCTCATCCGAGATTACACCGGTCTGGGCAGTATCTGCGTGGCCGAAGGCAACCTCGCCGGGGCGCAGGCCGCCTTCGCTCAAGCCCGCGAGACGCTCGATCAGTTGCCTGAAGCTGACGCACCGTTGTGGCGCGGCTCCCTGGCGCTCAATCTCGGGACGCTCGCCGGGTTGCGGGGCAGATTGCGCGAAGGGGTGGCGTTGCTCGAAAGCGCGGTCTCTTACTTCGAGCGGGCGCGACTTCCGCGCCTGATCGCCCTGGCTCATTCGAACCTGGGGTTCACACTGTTGCTGCTTGGCGAGGTCGGTCACGCCAAGGGAGAGTTGGAAAAAGCTCTGGCCGAGGCGCGGGCGTGTGGCGCACGGCTCATCGAAGCCAATACGCTGGAGACGCTCGCCGAGTTGCTGATCATTCAGGGCGACTTCGCGGAGGCTGAAGCCCTCATCAGGCCAAGCATCGCCACGCTGCAAGCTTTACGCGCCGGCTTCAATGAGGCGCAAGCGCAGCTCACGCTGGGGCGTTGCCGTTTGCTAGCAGAGCAGTCGACAGGGGCTGGCGCATCGGCCGCTGAGGCACTCCAGGCGAGCCTGGAGATCAGCCGGCGCATCGGTGACCGGCGCGGTCAGACTGCGGCCCGGCTGTGGTTGATCGAAGCGCACCTGGCGACGAATAAAACAGCAGAGGCGCGGCGACTGATGGCGGAGGTCCGCCCAGAGATCGAATCACCCGTCGGCCATACCCACCTGCCGTTAGTTGGTCATTTTCGTGAGCTGGCAGGGCGGCTGGCTTTGATTGAAGGAGACTCCGCTGAAGCGATTCGATGTCTCGACCAGGCAGTCTCGATCTTCGAGCTGTCGGGCAACCGCTACCGCACGGGCGTCGCCAGCTTTCATCTGAGCCGCGCTTACAGGCAAGCCGGAGCGGCATCACGGGCACGTGAGGCGCTTCGACAGGCCGAAATTATCTTCGCTGAGATGGACGCGCAACCCATGCGCGCGCGGATCGCGGCAGGGCAGGTTAAGGAGCGTGCCACTCATCGGCCTGAAAGCCACGCACTGCCATCAGCGGAGGCCCTCATCTCCGGGATGACACGATTGATAGAGGCCGGGCCGTCACGCGAGCTACTGCTGCATGAATTGGCGCGCATCCTCCATCGCGACTTTGCTGCCACGCCGGTGATCATCTTCGAATACGCTGCCGATGGCGGCCTGAGTCCTCTCGCCTATCAGGGGTGTGACGAGCGGCGGGCTTGCAACCTCGGCGCACGTCTGGGAAAGGCTGGAGAGAGCAAGGTGAAAGGGGGACCAAAGGCACCATCTTCCCACATCTTTCAGCGGTTCGGAGATGAAAACGCGGTGGCCCTCTATGTCGGCGGAAACCGTGCCGCCGTTTCTCAATCGTTCCTGACACTCTTTACCAAACAGGTAAATCTCGCGCTCGAACTTTCCCGGCTGCGGCCCCAGACGAAGCCTCTTTCTTTGGCTGATCCTTCCGTCAACCCCACTGACTCTCTCGCTCTCCCCGGTCTGATCTGCCAGAGCGCGGCCATGCGGCGAGTGGTCGAGCAGATCTCCCAACTCCGCGATAGCCGCCTGACAGTGCTGATTACCGGCGAATCGGGGACCGGCAAGGAACTGATTGCGCGGGCGATTCACACGCTCAGTGGCCGGGCCGGGCGGCCGTTTGTCGCCTTCAACTGCGCCGCCACGCCGCGCGAACTGATCGAAGCGCAGTTGTTCGGCTACCGGAAAGGAGCCTTCACCGGGGCGGGCCGAGATCATCGAGGCCTGATCCGCGAGGCGCAAGGCGGCACGCTGCTGCTGGATGAAATCGGCGACCTGGCGCGCGAGCTCCAGCCCAAGCTGCTCCGCTTCTTGCAGGAAGGAGAAATCCAGCCATTGGGTGAGAGCCGGCCGGCGCGCGTGGACGTGCGCGTGATTGCGGCCACCAATCGCGACCTGGAACGGATGATGGCGGCGGGAGAGTTTCGGGAAGATCTATACCATCGCCTCAACGTAGTCGAGCTACGCCTGCCGCCACTGCGCGAGCGGCGTGAAGAGATTCCCTTGCTGATCGAGTATTTCCTCGGGCGCTATCTCGCAAAGGAGAACAAAGAAGGACTCACCATGGCGCCGGAGGTCGTTGACTTGATGACGGAATACGATTGGCCGGGCAACGTGCGGCAACTGGAAAACGAGATCATGCGGCTCGTGGCGCTCACGCCCGCGGGGGAAGAAATCACCCCCGCCCGCCTCTCGCCGCGCATCAGTCAGCAAAAGGAGACCAAGAAAGGCCGGTCCTCACGACGCCCAACTTTGGCTGAGAGAGTGGCCGAGCTTGAAGAGCAGTTGATCCGCGAAGCCCTCGAACGCCACCAAGGCAACATCTCACGAGCGGCGGCGGAACTCGGCCTCTCGCGCTACGGCCTACGCAAGATGCTCAGTCGCCATCGCCTTACTCCGCCAAAGTAAGTAGCAGACGGTGTGTGGCAACACTGTTGCCAGTGGTGGTAACTGAGTTGCCACTGCCTCAAATTACTGGCAGAACACCAATTTATGGGCCTTAAATCGTCTCCTCCGCGCCCTCAAGTGACAACTCGGTTGCCACCTCTTCTTGATAGTAGCCTGTCTCCCTTATCTCAGTAGCTCTCCCTTCAACAACGCAACCTAAGTCATTCCTTCACTTACTTTCTCTTACCGTCAACCCAGCCGGAAGTGCGAACTCGCGGTACGCGGATTGAATTAGGTGGAAGTGTTGAGCGTAAGTGCCTGGACGGCCACGGTACTTATCTCACATTACGCACCATCTTTACACCTTTTAACCTTAGCGCTAGATTGCGTTGATATAAATCTGAAAGGAGATTCGCTATGCGATTTCGCCGTGTATTGATGTTAGCACTCACTGCTTTCATGAGCGTAGGGGCAATAGCCGCTACTGTTATAAAAACTAGCAAAGCTAAACCAGTGTCATCAATATCAAATACTATCGCCACCCAAGCTGCAAACGCAGAAGTGCAGGGTATTATTGATGGAGGTAAGAACCCAGAGCTGATTTCGGATCGGGTTGCCTACTTAGTATTATTACGAGCTATACCTGATAATAGCTCTGATGTGTCACAAAGGCGGGCGCGAGCTTACATCAGACAAATATTAGGGAAATGCTCAAGTTGCCGAGGCCAGGAACAATCGAATGGAGGCCAAGCTGTATCATCTCTAGATGGGGATGCAGATATTGATGCTTTCCTCCAAATTGTAGAAGAATTTCGCCAGCGGGTGAGGGTTCTTGATAACCAAGTTGAAGATATTAAAAGGCGTAACTGGCCGAATCCTTCTTCCGGTATTATTGACCAATTAACCCAACTTCAAAGGCAGAAAGAGACGATTGTAGATGAGATCATTACTTCCTTATACTCACATATCAATGGGGAGGTAATAGGACAATTGAGAAGCTATGTTAATCAACATGTCAAAAAACAAATCAAGATGATTCCGAGTCCATCAGGGCCGCCTGGAAGCCCTGGATGGAAACGCGGTGTGCCTGCATCACAACACCACTGAGCAGCAAGTGACTCATGATGATTTGCAATAACTGGCATTTATCCAAGCAAAATATAATACGATGGAGGTGGCTTATGCAATACACTTTGGATGGAAAATCTGTGAGAAAGGAATATGGCCGTTACTTTGAGAGTTGTTTTAAGTTCCTGATAGCGCTGCTATGTTGGGAATGGCTCTTGACCGCGCCTTCTTATGCTCAAATGGGGTATGTAACTATATACAGCGATGTTTACGTGGACACTCCTGCTGGATTGAACTTTGATCCTGACAACGGAGCAGATCTTCAGCGTCTAGATCAGTACCAAGATGGGGAAGTGACCACCCGTCTCGGAGGAAGGATATGTGGCCTTGGATATACGGAAGACTCATACAATAGCTACGGACATACCTACTGGGTGACAACTACCATAATAACACCAAGCGGGTCACAATATTCCTCAACAGGACTTCCCGCGAGTGCAGAGCTAGACATAGGCGCGCCTTTGGAGAGTGGTAGTTATTATATAGACAGCGAGCACTATTATGAGTGCCCTTAGAGCCGGTCCGAAAACCCTGACTTTAGGTACTCGCTGAACAAATGATCCGCCAGATGATGAGTACCGAAGCTAAGTCAATCATCGCATAGTAATGGTCCAGTTTCTTTTCCCAACGTACCAACAAGCGCCGGAACCGGTTATGCCAAGAGTGCGTCCGTTCCACCACCCACCGCCGCGCCGGATGCCGCTTCCCCGGCGGGATTTCCAGTGGCGTGCTGGCCGGTGGCCGCAGGTGCAGGATGTAATCACGCTCCTGCACGCCCGCGATCACATCAGCATAGTCATAGCCCGCATCCAGCGAGAGATGATGCAAGCGATTAACGACCCGCTCAGGGCGATCCACCGGCAGCGAGTCGAGCGTCTCCAGCGCCAGCGTTTTGTCTGGCGCGTTGGCTCCGGCCACCACCACCGAGAGCGGTGCGCCACGCCCATCGGAGAGGACCGAGCGTTTCGTCCCGGATTTGGCCCGATCCACCGGGCTCGGGCCCGTCGCTTCTCCGCCCAACGGGGCTTTGGTGATCACCCCATCCATCGCCTGCCACTTCCAGTCAATGCCGAGTTCGAGGTCGTAGTAGTTCAGCACCAGCGCCCAGGCTTGTTGAAAGACGCCGGCTTCGGCCCACTGCTGGAAGCGGCCCCAAACAGTAGACTTGGGAGCAAACTCGTGGCGCGGGATGGCGCGCCACTGACAGCCGGTACGCAGTACATAAATAATGCCGTCAAAGATCCGGCGAAACGGAACGGGTGGTCGCCCTGGAGTGCCAGGCTCTTTCTCTGGGCCGAGCAGCGGGGCGATCAGACTCCACAAATCATCGGGAACATGCCATATTGTTTCTAACGAGGTCTCAGTTGCCATAACTTTCCTCCTACAATGGGATTAGCAAGGAAAGTATATGCTACCGGGGCCTCGTTTTCAGGTTTTCGGACCGGCTCTTAGCGATATATATGCCATGGGCGGAAGCCCTATTTCTGCAATAGCAGTTTTGGGATGGCCAGTCAAAGACTTATCAACTGAAATTGCCCAAGTGGTATTAAAGGGGGCAAGTAAGACGTGCGAGGAGGCAGGTATAGTTATAGCTGGCGGTCATAGCATTGACAACTCTGAGCCTCTTTTTGGACTCGCTGTGAATGGCCTGATAGATATTAACTGTATAAAGCGAAATAGCACGGCCGAGCAGGGAGACTTGCTTTTCTTAACAAAGCCTTTAGGCGTAGGAATCCTTAGCACTGCTGGTAAAAAAGGCGTTCTGAAAGAGAATGACTATCAGCGAGCTTTGGAAATAATGCTAGGCCTCAATAAGGTTGGTGAACATCTTGGCAAACTCAAAGGGGTGAAGGCAATGACGGATGTAACAGGCTTTGGCCTGCTTGGCCACCTGTGTGAGATGTGTAGTGTAAATAACTATTGAGTAAAAGGTAAGCCACTAGTTCGACTAGTGGACTCGGCCAGCTTTGAGCGTTCCGGGAGTACAGTTCTCCTTCGGTGGCTTGATGAACTCACCACAAAAGGAGAACAAGC
>Ga0207646_10001198_pt1 | contig 32638 bp, 32 predicted proteins | sample KBSK5502metaG_FD_184343 | JGI IMG/M metagenome (GOLD analysis project Ga0207646, IMG submission 184343) | Corn, switchgrass and miscanthus rhizosphere microbial communities from Kellogg Biological Station, Michigan, USA - KBS K5-50-2 metaG... | ecosystem: Host-associated > Plants > Roots >... | reverse complement strand
GCGTTGAGCACCTCGGGGCGGTCGAGCGTGATCACGGCGAGCGCGCCGTCGCGCTCGAGACGCAGCGGCCCGCTCACTACTTTCCCTTGAAGCTGGGCTTGCGCTTGTTCACGAAGGCGTCGACGCCTTCCTTCTTGTCATCCGTCGCGAAGAGTAGGTAGAACGCCTTCCGCTCGAACTCGAGGCCGGCGTCGAGGGTCGAGTTCCACGCGAGATCGACGGCCTCGGTCGCGAGCCGCGCGGCGACGGGCGCCTTTTCCGCGATCGTGCGCGCGAGCGTCTTGGCGTCCTCCAGCCAGCTCACGGCGGGATAGACCTGCGCGACCAGGCCGATCGCCTTCGCCTCCTGCGCGCCGACGAACCGGCCGGTCAGGATGATCTCGTTCGCGACCCATTTCCCCACCGCGCGGGTGAGCCGCTGCGTGCCACCGGCGCCGGGGATGATGCCGAGATTGATCTCGGGCTGGCCGAACTTCGCCGTCTCGGACGCGACGATGATGTCGCAGGTCATCGCCAGCTCGCAGCCTCCGCCGAGCGCGAAGCCCGACACCGCCGCGACGATCGGCGTCTTCACGCGTCGGATCGCCTCCCAACGCGCGGTGAGGTCCTGCGCGAGCATCGTCACCGGCGTCGCGGCCACGAAGTTCTCTTTGATGTCCGCACCGGCGGCGAACGCGCGTTCGTTGCCGGTGAGGACGATGCAACGGATCTCCGGATCGTCATCGAGACGGGCGAGGGCCGTGACGAGCTCGCCGAGCGCCTCTTCGTTGAGGGCGTTCAACACCTCGGGACGGTTGAGCTGGACGATCGCGATCGGCGGCTCGCGCGTCACGAGGACGGTATTCGGCACGGCTGACCTCCGGTCTGGGAGTGGCGCAAGTATGCGCGACCGGCTTGATACCGGATGCCCCCGAGAGCAGAGGTCCAAGCGCACCTGCGCCCATTAGCCTCATCCGTCCGGGGTGGCTGCTGTGGAGGATGCGCTGTTCGAGGATCGCCGTCTGGAGCGAACGCTGCAGGTGGCACGGCTTGCGGGCGCACTCCTCGTTTTTGCGCTCGGTCCGCTCTTTCCGAGTCTCGCGCCGGCTCACGTCCTCGTCCTCGGCGCGGCCCTCCTCGCATGGACCCTCATCAACGCGCGCCTCGTCGAGGGCGCGCGGACCGCCGCCCACTACGAACGCGTGGCGCGCTTCAGCTTCGTTGTCGATACGTCGGTCGTCATCTACGCGATCTGGGTCTTCGCTGCGGACCCGCAGTGGATCGCCTGGGTCGTCGGCGTGCTCATCATCATCGGCTCGGCGTTCCGCTTCGGCCGCCTCGGCGCCTTGACCACGACGGCCGTCATCACCCTCGCCTACCTAGTGATCGTCGGCTGGCGCCTGCAGACGTACGGCTACAACATCGAGCTCCAGCGCGTCGCGTTCGCGGTGTCGATCTATCTCCTGACCGCGCTCATCATGTCGGGCGCGATACGCGAGCTGCTCGAGCTGCGCAAGCAGCGCGAGTACCAGCTCTTCCACGATCTCCTGACCGGACTGCCGAATCGCGCGCTGCTCATCGAGCGCCTGCAACAGCAGCTCCTCCGTCAGCCACGCACCGGCGAGTCGGTCGCCGTGCTGGTGATGGACCTCACCGACTTCAAAGCGGTGAACGACAGCCTCGGCCACGACGTTGGCGACAACCTGCTCCGCCAGGTGGGGCCGCGGCTCACTGCGAGCCTGCGCGCGGCGGACACGATCGCGCGCCTGGGCGGAGACGAGTTCGCCATTCTGCTTCCCGGGACCGACGAGACCGGCGCGGCACGCGTCGCGCAGAAGATGCTCGCGGCGCTCGAGCAGGCGTTCCCGCTCGAAGGCGAGGCGCTCGACATCGGCGCCAGCGTCGGCGTCGCGGTCGCGCCCGCGCATGCGACGCAGGCGGATCAGCTGCTATCGCGGGCGGACGTCGCGATGTACGCGGCGAAGGGATCGCTCTCCGGCCTCGCGGTGTTCTCCGCCGAGCATGAGCGCGACGGCGCCGGGCGCCTCGCCCTGATGTCCGACCTCCGCCGCGCGGTCGACGAAGGGGAGCTCGTCCTTTATTACCAACCACAGATCGATCTGCGCACCGGTGGGATCACCAGCGTCGAGGCGCTCGTCCGCTGGATGCACCCGAAGCGTGGTCTCGTCGGACCGGACGAGTTCATCCCGCTGGCGGAGCGCACCGGTCTCATCAAGCGACTCACACGCACCGTGCTCACGGAGGCGATCCGACAGGCACGCGCGTGGGAGCTCGCGGGTCTGCGCGTCCCCATCGCGGTGAACCTCTCGATGCGCAACATCCACGACCCGCAGCTCCCGCAGACGATCGCCCAGCTGTTGCAGCGCTGGGATGCGCGGCCGGATCTGCTGCGTCTCGAGATGACGGAGACGGTGCTCGCCGCCGACCCGGAGCGCGCGCTGCAGACGATGGATTCGCTGCGCGCGATGGGCGTGCACATCGCGCTGGATGACTTCGGCATCGGGTACTCGTCGCTCGCCTACCTCAACCGTTTGCCGCTCGACGAGATCAAGATCGACCGGTCCTTCGTGATCGGCATGATCGACGACGAATCGAGCGCGACGATCGTGCGCGCGACGGTGGAGCTCGGTCACGGACTTGGGTACGCGGTCGTGGCCGAAGGCGTCGAGAATACCGAGACGCGTCAGCGTCTCAGCGCGCTCGGTTGCGATGCGATCCAGGGGTTCCTCGTCGCGCGGCCGATGCCCGCGGATCAGACCGCGGAGTGGATCGGCAAGTCGACCCTCCCGACCGTGGTGACCGTCGCCCGCTGATCGGCGCCGTCCACCGCGCGGCCCTCTAGCGGAGCTGTCCCTTCGGCGGCGGCTGGCACTTCGGGCACACGAACATCTCATCGAGGCCGTGGCGCGTCTTCACGATCTTCGTCCCGCAGCGCGCGCACGGATCGCCGACCTTGCCGCGGATCTTCATGTGCGTGCGGATCTTCGTACCGAGCTCCGGCGGCAGCTCGCGCTCCACGATCTCGACCGCGCGCGCGAGCGTGTCGCGCAGCGCGCCGTACAGCCGGTCCATCTCGCCCTCGTCGAGCGTCGAGACCCGGCGCTTCGGATGGAGCTTCGCCTGCCACAGGATCTCATCGGCGTAGGCGTTGCCGATGCCGGCGATGAAGTCGCCGCTCATGAGCAGATTGCGCAGCTCACGCCGCGTCGCCTTCGCGCGGCGGGCGAACTCATCCGCGTTCCAGGGCAGCGCGCCGGCCTCGGGCCCCTGCGAGTCGAACGCGGGAACGCTCGCGGTGTTCGCACCCGGTTCGAGCAGGTAGACCTTGCCCATCCGCGTGTCGTCGCGGTAGCGCAGGTCGCGCGCGTCCTCGAGCGGCGGGCCGGATCCGATGCCGTCGAAGGTGAGCGCGAATGCCGTCGTGGCGCGGATCTTCGTCTGCGTCGGGACGATGTCGAAGAGACCCGAGAGCATCGGATTGATCACGAGGCGCGTGTTGTCGTCGAAGACGAGCACCAGAAAACGGCCGCGGTGCACGACGTCGGCGAGCGCGTGATCTTTCAGCGCCTCCGGAAGCGGCCGCGTCGCGCGCAGCACGAGCGGGTCGTGGACGCGGACGGCGGTGACGTGCTTACCGACGAACGCGGTCGCGATGCGGCCGCGCAGGACGTGGAGGTCGGGCCACTCCGGCATCAGTCGGCCACCGCCGCGAGCCAGCGCGGCTCGGGAAGGTCGAGGAGCCGCGCGGCCCACGCGAGCGAGACCTTGAGCTGGCGGCGCTGGAACGCGCGCACCCGGGGCACCCCCGGGATGGGCGGACGCCACGCCCGGTCGGCGAAGTAGCCGGCGATCCCCGCGACGGCCGCGTCGACGTAGGACCGCCGAAGCGGCATGACCTCCGCGTACCACCCCATCGTCCGGTCGGCGGGTGGTCCGCCCTCCGCCTCGGTCGCCTGGGCAAAGGCCGCCGCGTCGATCTCGTGCGGACCCACGCTCGCGAAGTTCCAATCGAACATCCGCAGCTGTTCGCCGTGGAGGCGGACGTTGTCCGAGCGCGTGTCGAAGTGGAGCAACGAATGCGGTGGGCGCAGCTGGGTGAGCCGCCCCGCGCTCTCGCGCAGCTCCGGTAGCGCGACGTCAAGCCACTCGCGCGCCTCATCGGCGCGCCGTCGCGCGAGGCGCGCGGTCTCCGCGAGCTCGCCGCTCTGGGAAAGGCGCCGCCACAGCTCCGCGAAGTCGTGGTGCTCGGCGCGGGACAGCCAGCGCGGAAGCGGGTGGCCATGCGTGCTCGCGTGAAAGGCGGCGAACGAACGCGCGGAGCGACGGGCCTTCGCGGGTGACCAAGGAGGCATCGTTTGCGGGCCCACATCCTCGAGCAGCAGAACGTGCCAATCGAGCCGCTTGAAGGAGCCAAGAAATGCGGGTGCCCACGGCTGGATGAATCGACCAAGCTGGCGGTACACGCGCTCCTCTTTTGGCAGCGCGCCCCGCATGTACTCGTTGCTCGACGCGTTCACGCCTTTGAAAAATGCGCGGCGCTCGTCGGTGAGGACCAGGCGGAACGTGGCGGAGGGGGCGTAGCCCCCGTACACGCGAGCCGCGCGAGCAACGGGCGATCCGAGGAGCCGCGCCACGTCATCCTTGACTTCACGCGGCACGGCGGACCAGGGTGGCTTCGGTTCAGCTCCCCGTCGTGACACTCGCCCGCATCTGTTCCCACGCCTCGCGCGCTTCCTCGACGGAGCCCTCGTCCTCGATGGTCGAGATGTCGCCGGGGTCCTTGCCGAGGATCACCGCCTTCAGCACGCGCCGCATGATCTTGCCGCTGCGCGTCTTCGGCAGCATGTCGACGAAGTTCAGCTCGCCGATCACGGCGACCGGTCCGAGCTCGGAACGCACCGTCGCGAGCAGCTCCTTCTTGAGCGCCTCCGATGGCGCGTGTCCCTGCTTCAGAACGACGAACGCGGAGATCACCATGCCGCGCAGCTCGTCGGGCCGTCCGGTGACGCCGGCCTCGGCCACGGCGGGATTGCGGAGGAACGCGGTCTCGACCTCGATCGTGCCGATGCGATGGTCCGCGATCTTGATGATCTCGTCGGCACGTCCCGAGAACCACACGTAGCCGTCCTCATCGATGGAGCTCGCATCGCCGGTGAAGTACACCGTCTTGCCCGGGACCTTCTCCCAGTAATCCTTCGCGTAACGCTCGGGCTCGGCCCAGAGACGCGCGGTGAGACCTGGGAACGGGCGCTTGATGACGAAGATCCCCTTCTCGCCGGCCTTCACTTCGTTGCCGTCGCCGTCGACGACCGCGGCCTCGATGCCCGCGAGCGGCACGCCGCCCGAGCCCGGCTTGATCGGCAGCAGCGCTACGCCATACGGGTTGCCGACGACCGGCCCGCCGGTCTCGGTCTGCCAGTAGTGATCGACGACGGGAATGCGGTCGCCGAGCGCCTCCTTCTGGAACCATTCCCAGGCCGGCGCGTTCAGGACCTCACCCGCGCAGAAGACGCGCTCGAGCGAGCCGAGGTCGTGCTGCTTCGCCGGCGTGCTCCCATAACGCATGAGGAGACGGACCGCGGTCGGCGACGTGAACACGCCGGTCACGCGGTGCCGTTCGATGATGCGATAGAAGGTCTCCGCGTCGGGGTGGTCGAGCGCCCCTTCGTAGGCGATCGTCGCGCAGCCGATGAGCAGCGGCGCGAACACGATGTACGAGTGGCCGACGACCCAGCCGATGTCCGAGGTCGACCACCACACGTCCGTGGGCCGCAGGCCGAACATCCACTTCGCCATGCTGTGGACGTACACCTGGTAGCCGCCGTGGGTGTGCACCGCGAGCTTCGGCTTCGCGGTCGTGCCGGATGTGGCGAGGATGTACGCGGGCTCGTTCGCCTCCATCACGGCGTGCGTGTCGTCCTGGCCCGCGGCACCGCGCAGGAACTCGTCCCAGGTGATGTCGCGGCCGGCCGTCATCGCGACGGCGCCGGATCCGCGCTTCAGCACGATGACCCGCTCGACCGTCGGCGCGGCCGCGACCGCGTCGTCGACGATCTGCTTGAGCGGGACGTCCTTGCCCTTGCGGTACGTGACGTCGGTCGCGAAGACGGCGCGCGCGCCCGCGAGACGGATGCGCTCGCCGAGCGCGCCGGAGCCGAAGCCGGCGAAGACGACGATGATCACCGCGCCGATGCGCACCGCGGCGAGCATGAGCACGATCGCCTCGGCGCACGTCGGCATGTAGATCGCGATCCGGTCACCTTTCGCGATGCCCAGCCCGCGTAGCGCCGCGCCGACACGCTTGACCTCGCCGTGCAGCTGCGCGTACGTGTAGGTGCGCCGCTCACCGCGCTCGTTCTCGGTGATGAGCGCGGTGCGCGAGCCCGCGCCGGCGTTCACGTGGTGGTCGACGCAGTTGTACGCGAGGTTCGAGAGGCCGCCGCGGTACCAGCGGAACGTCGGCGGCTCCCATTCGAGCACGCGCTCCCACTTGCGGAACCACGGCAGCTCACCTGCCGCGCGTCCCCAGAAGCCTTCGGGATCCTCGGTCGCCTCGCGCTTCCACGCCACGACCTTGGGGTCCAGCGCTCCCATGTGTGGCCCTCCCTACGTCCCGTCGCGATCGCGCAGCTTGAACCGCTGGATCTTGCCGGTCGCGGTCTTCGGGAGCTCGTCGACGAACTCGATCCAGCGCGGGTACTTGTACGGCGCGATCCGCGTCTTCACGAACTGTTTCAGCTCCTCGGCCAGCGCGTCGCTCGGCTTCTGCCCTGTCTTCAGCAGCACGAACGCCCGTGGCTTGACGAGCTCGTCCTTGTCCTTCGCGCCGACCACGCCGCACTCGAGCACCGCCGGATGCTCCATCAGCACGGCCTCGACCTCGGCCGGCGAGACCCACTGGCCCGAGACCTTGAGCATGTCGTCGGCGCGGCCCTCGTACGTGTAGTAGCCGTCGGCGTCGAGGTGGTACTTGTCGCCGGTCACGGTCCACTCCCCACGGAACGTGGCCTTCGATTTGTCGTGCTTGTTCCAGTAGAAGGCGCAACACGAGTCGCCGGAGACCCAGAGGTTGCCGGTCTCGCCGGGGCCGAGCTCACGCGCGTCGTCGTCCACGATCTTCGCCTTGTAGCCGGGCACGACCGTGCCGCTCGTGCCGCCGCGCGCGCTGCCCGGGCGGTTGCAGATGAAGATGTGGAGCATCTCGGTCGAGCCGATACCGTCGAGGATCTCGATCCCGAAGCGCTTCTTCCATGCGTCGAAGAGCGGCTTCGGCAGCGACTCGCCGGCGGACACGCAGAAGCGCAGCGACGACAGGTCGTATTTGAAGTCCGTCTCCGGATACGCGAGCAGCGCCGCGTAGAACGTCGGCGCGGTGTACATCACCGTCGGCTTCTCGCTGGTGACGAGGCCGTAGACGACATCCGGCGTCGCCCGCTCCGGCTTGTACACGACGGACGCGCCGTAGCGCATCGGGACGAACACGCCGTTGCCGAGACCGTACGCGTGGAAGAGCGGCGACACCGTGAAGTAGCGATCGTCTTCGGTGCAACCAAGGACGTGACGGCCGAAGGTCTCCGCGGAGTAGATCATGTCGTGCTGCAGGTGCACGGCGCCCTTCGGGAAGCCGGTGGTCCCGGACGAGTAGAGCCAGAAGCACATGTCGTCCGGAGTGGTGTCCGCTGGGTCGAGCTCGTCGTCGGACGCGGCGAGCGCCTGTTCGAACGACGTGACATCGGGCGGGAGCGGACCACCCTGGGGCGGCGCGCCCGACGTCGTGACGAGGATGTGCCGGAGGCGCGGGCAATCCTTGTGGATCTCGAGCACCTTGGGGAGCAGCGGCGCGCTGACGACGATCGCGACCGCGCGGCTGTCGCGCAGGATGTACGCGAGGTCGCGCGCGATCAGCAGCGTGTTCGTCGGCACCGGTATCGCGCCGAGCTTGATCGCGCCGAAGAACGCGTACACGAACGCCGGCGAGTCGAGGCACAGGATCACGACGCGGTCCTCGACGTCGACGCCGAGCTGGCGCAGCGCGTTGCCGCAGCGATCGACGTTCCGCGCCATCTCGCCGTAGGTGACGGAGGTGCCCTGGCAGCGGATCGCGATGCTGTCCGGCCGCTCGGCGCGGTGAACGTCGATGTACGTTTCGGCCGCGTTGTACCGGTCGCCAAGCTCCGGAAGGCGCAGCTCCCCCACGCCCGGGATTATCGCGGCAGCGTTTCCAGTAAGGCGAGCGCTGCGTGCTTCCCTTCGTGCAGCCGCTCTCCGTCCCACAGCGCCGGGACGCGCCCGCCGCCGTGCTTCGCGAACGCCTCGGCGCCGTCGGTGTCCACATTCTGGAAATCCACCCGCGCTTTGACGCCCAGCTCGACGATGCGGCGCCGGACCACGGCCGAGTCCGGATCGCCGATCCGGTGATAGAGGATCACGAGTAGGCCGGGGCGAGCTCGATGAAGGAGTCCGTCACCTCGGGATGCTCGCGCCGCAGACGATCGCGAAGACTGACCATGAGCCGCTCCACGTCGCCCGCGGGGATGTCGTCGCGCACCGAGACCCGCGCCATGACGGGGAGCTGGTCCGTCCCGATCTGCACCGCGAGGAGCTCGAGGATCTTGTCGACGTACGGCTCGCTCGCGATCGTCGCCTCGAGCGCTTCGCGCACACGCCCGGGCGGCGCCTGGCCGACGATGAGCCCGCGCGCGCCCCACGCGAGCTGGTAAGCGACGTAGATGAGGACGACGCCGATGACGCCGCTCGCGAGCGCGTCGAAGCGATGGTCGCCGGTCACCACGGTGAGCGCGAGCCCGATGGTGGCGGCCGCGAGCCCGACGATGGCGGCGCTGTCCTCGTAGATCACGGTCCGCAGCGCCGGATCCTGCAGCTGCCGGAAGAAGCGACGGACCGGAGTGCCGTCCTCGCGTGCGGCGTGGCGCAGCTCGCGGACCGCGACGCTGAGCGAGAACAGCTCGAAGACGCTCGAGAGACCCAGCACGACGAACCCGAGCCCCGCCTGCTCGACATCGTGCGGATGCACGAGGCGGTCGTAGGCCTGGTAGATGGAGAAGATGCCGCCGCCGAAGAACAGCATGAGCGCGACGACGAGCGCCCAGAAGTAGCCCTCCTTGCCGTGGCCGAGGGGATGCCGCTCGGTCGCGGGGCGCGCGCTGCGGCGCAGGCCGACGTACAAAAAGATCTGGTTGAGCGAATCGGCGATCGAGTGCGCCGTCTCCGCGAGGAGCGCACCGGAGCCGGTGAGCGCGGCGGCGATCGCCTTGGTGATCGCGATCGCGAGATTCCCGAGAAAAGCGGCGAGGACAGCGCGCGTGGTGCCTTCGGACACGTTGGTGGTCCTGACCTCTACGTCAGCTCGACGCTGTCGCGCCAGCCGGGGACCGCCGTCGCAAAGCCAAGAGCGCGAACCTTCGGCTCGAAGGCCGCCTGTGCGTCGGGATCGCCGTGCACGATGAATGTCGTTCGCGGCTTGGTGGTGAAGTTTCCGAGCCAGCCGAGGAGCTCGGGCTCGTCGGCATGGGCGGAAAATCCGCTGATCGAGCGGACCTGGCAGTGGACGTCGAGGTCTTGCCCGTCGATGCGCACTTGCTTCGCGCCCTGCTGCAGCTGCGCGCCGAGCGTGCCGTCGCCCTGATACCCGACGAAGAGCAGCGTCATCGCGGGATCGGCGATGAGCGCCTTGACGTGCTGGACGATCCGCCCGCCGGTGATCATCCCGTTCGATGCGACGACCATAAGCGGTCGCGCCGCCTGCTCGATCGCGAGAGAGTCCTTCTGGGCGGTGGTCATGATGGCGTCCGGATAGTCGATGGGCGCATCATGCCGCGCGACCAGTGCCCGAGCGTCGTCGTCGAAGTAGTCGAGATACGCCCGATACACGTCGCTGGCTTTCTGGGCCATCGGAGAATCGAGGTAGAGCGGTAGGTGCGGGATGGTTCCTGCGCTGAGCAGCCGGTCGAGCTCGTAGACGATCTCCTGCGTCCGGCCGATCGCGAACGAGGGCATGAGCAGCACGCCCTTCGTGTCACCCGTCAGCTTCACCGCCTCGCCCAGGAGTCGGATCGCCTCCTCCTGAGGCTCGTGCGTCTTTCCGCCGTAGGTCGACTCGATGAGCAAGTAGTCCGCGGTCGTGACCGCGGTGGGGTCACGGATGATCGGCGAGCCGGGCCGGCCGAGGTCGCCACTGAACACGATCGTGAGCACCTGGTCGCGCTCCATGACGCGGACGCGGATGATCGCTGAGCCCAGGATGTGGCCCGCGTCCAGGAACGTCGCGGTGATGCCCGGCGCGACCTGCACTTCGGCTCCATAGTCGATGCCAACAAACAGCCCAAGCGCCGCGTTGGCGTCGGCGACCGTGTACAAGGCTTCGCGCAGCGCGGTGACGGCTTCTGGCGGTGCCTCGCGCGTCGCGGCGGCGGGATCCTCTTTGCTCGCGGCCGTGAGCGCGGCAGCCGTCTCCTCGTCCTCTGCCGCAGCGCGGTCGGGATTCCGCGTGGCGAATCGTTGATGGCTCTTCGCAGCTTCCTCCTGGAGCTTGGCGGAGTCCAGCAGCACCAGTCGGGTGAGATCGACGGTCCCCTTGGTCGCGTAGATCGGCTTGCGGAATCCGGACGCCGCCAGATGCGGGAGGAGCCCGCAGTGATCGAGATGCGCGTGCGTGAGGAGCGCTGCGTCAATCTCATTCGGCGGGTAGGCGAACGGCACGCGATTGCGGATCACGTCGTGGGGGCTGCCTTGGAACATGCCGCAGTCGATGAGGACGCGCGCCCGGTCGGTCTCGAGCAGATATTGCGAACCCGTCACCGTGCGCGTCGCGCCGAGAAAGGTCAGACGCATCTCAGCCATCATGGCATCCGCGCCGGGCGTGGGCTCCGAGATCGATCCGCGTAGGCTGGACGTCTTGCCACCCCTCGCACGACCTGATCCCTTCGACCCTTTGCGGAAAGGCTTGTACACGGGCGACGAGCTGATGCAGGGGTACACGCGGACGAACCCGGAGGGTGCGCTCGATCGGAAGATCGCTCGCTACTTCGTGGCCGCGGGTGGCCGTAACCCGGCCTCAGCCGCGGAAGCCATCGCGCAGCGGCTGCACGATTTCGGCATCGACCGCGCCCTGACCGCATGGCTCGATGGGAGCGGTGGCACCGTCCCGAAGGTCGTTGGTGTGATGGGAAGTCACGCGACGTCGCGCGACGATCCGCAGTACGCATCGGTCGCGGACCTCGGGTGGCGGCTGGCGCGCGCCGGCTTTCTCGTGGCGACCGGCGGCGGACCCGGACTCATGGAGGCCGCGAACCTCGGCGCCTACCTGTCGAAGTACGCCGAGCGGCAGGTGCTGGATCGCGCGCTGGCGGTCCTGGCAAAAGCACCGGCATACGACTCCGACCACGTTCGGTACATCGAGACGACGCGCCAGGTGCTCGCCGATTTTCCGGATGGCGCGGTCAGCCTCGGCGTACCGACCTGGGTCTATCCGGACGAACCGGTGAACCTGTTCAGCTCGCACATCGCGAAGTACTTCTCCAACAGCATGCGCGAGGAGGGTCTCATCGCGATCGGCAACCACGGCGTGGTCATCGCCAGCGACACGCCCGGCAGCGTGCGAGAGCTCTTTCAGGCCGCGGAGCAGGACAGCTACTGGGTGGGCGACCGCCGCAGTCCGATCGTCCTGTTCGGTCCCCAGGGCTCGTCGAGCCACGCCCTTCTGATCGCACACGCGCGACGCGACGGCTACGCGGACGTCGTCAGGACGTTCGAGGATCCAAGGGAGGCCGTCGACTTCTTCGTCCGCACGCCTCCACTCATCAGGCAGACCGCGGCGCCGACGAAACTCGGTGCCGGCGTGCGGCTCAGTCGGCCCCGCGGCGAGTCCAGAAGCCCTGCGGGTCGTACTCGCGGATGATGCGCAGCTCCTGCGCGGTCGGCGGCTCCGTGGCGCGTACGTCATCCGCCACCGTCAACGTCCAACCGGTATTCGCCGCGATCTCGTCGACCGAGCTCGTCGGGTGATAGGACACGAGCACCGCCTCGCCACGCGCGAAGCGGAACACCCCGAGCGTCGTGATGAGCACAGATGGACCGCCGCGCGGGAGTCCGACTCGCGCGCGCCACGCGCCGCCCTCGCCGTAGCCCGGCGACGTGATGAAGTCGACGCGCTCGCGGAGGCGCCGCTTGTCGTGCGCCATGATCACGATGAGCCGGTGCGCGAGGCTCGCGATGTCCGCGCCGCCGCCCGAGCCCGGTAGCTGGACCGTCGGGTGCGCGCGGTCGGCGCCGATCGCGGTGGTGTTGAGGTTGCCGTGACGATCCACCTCGGCGCCGCCGATGAAACCGGCCTCGACGTCGCCGCGCTGCAGCAGACCCATGAGGTCGATCGTGCGCGCGCACCACACCGCGCCGGTGACGTTCGGCGGATCGCCCATCGTGTACAGGAGCTCGGGTGAGGGCTGGTCGCGGACGATGCCGAGCTCGAACAGGCCGATCGCGTTTGGCGCGTGGGTGCGCTTCGCCAGCACGAAGGCGATGAGCGGCAGACGCATGCCCACGAAGACGCGCTCGCCGTCGCGGATCTCGCGCGCCGCCTGCGCGACCATGAGCTCGCCGGGCGAGAGGTCCATTACGTCGGCACCAGCCTGACGAGGATCGTGAGCGCGACGGCGATGACGATCAGCTGCCCGACGGCGCTGGCGATCGCGATCCAGATGGCGCGGGCGGTCGTGATGTCGAGCGCCGCGCGGAGCGCCACGACCGTCGCCACCAGCACCCAGATGGCGACGACCGTCCTCGTGATCGCCTGCAGGCCCGGAACGAGCTCGAAGACGATGAGGAAGCGCGCGGTGTTCGCGTATCCCAGGGTGCGTGCGAGCTCGCCCCAGCTCGATTTCGTCTGCGGCCCGGGGAACAGCTTCACGCCGACGATGTAGGCGACCCACGCGTAGAAGGCCCAACCGAGGAACGAGCCGAGCGCGCCGAAGAAACCGCTCGACGCGCCGGTGAGCACGCCGTTCACCGCGCCGCTCACCAGGCTGGTGGCGACGATGATGAACGCCGCCTCGCCGGTCGCCTTCTGGTCGGCCTCGACCTCCTCGTAGACGTCGTCCTGGAGCCGAAGGGCGCCGAGCATCCGGTCGGTGATCGAGCGAGCCATCAGTCCTCACCTCCGCTGGAGATCCGGAGCGCCTGCCACCGCGGTCCGAGCTTCCGCAGGTACTCACCGCGGTCGCGAACGCCGGTGACCCACTCCCCGGTCCACGCCTCAAAGCCTTCCGCCGTGCGCGTTGCGCGATGGTAGTCGTGGAAGAACTCGTGGTCGCGGCCGTACCGGCCCTGGAGCGGCGAGGGATGGCACGCGCCCGGCTCCTCGACCACGGCGACGACCTTCAGCGCGGGCACGATCGTCCGGTTCGGGTCCGCGCCGATCACGTCGCGCGACACGACCTCCTCGGTGAGCACGATGACCGCCTTCGCCGCGAGCGCGGCCTCCTGCGACACGCCCCACGGACCGCGCAACTGCGCGTTCCCGTCCGCATCGGCTTGCTGCACCGCGATGACGGTGACATCGGGCGTGATCGCGGGGATCAAGAGGAGTGGCGAGCCGTCGAAGGGCGACGTCGCTCGGAGGAGCGTGCCGTTCGCGCGCGGGATGTCGCTGCCGAGAAGCGTCTTTGTCGGAAGGTACGGCGCGCCGAGAGCGCCGGCGAGCAGCGCCTGCGCGATCGTGAAGTTGCTGTGGTCGCGAACCTCGATGCGACGCGGGATCCCCTGCTCCATCGCGCGCCGGTACGCGTGCGCGAGGCCGGCCGACACGTTGCCGACCCACGCCGCCGTGACGCTTCGCACGCAGCCCGCGCCGATCAGCTGATCGAACGCGATGTCGGAGATGGGACCGATGAGGTCGAGGTCACGCCGCCGCTGGCGGATGAGCTCGTGCGCGAGCGCGAACGGGATCGCCGGCTCGAGCGCGCACCCGAGCGCGACCGAGACGCCGTCGGGGACGAAGCGTCTGACCGCTTCCGCGAGGCTGACGCGCTTGTCCGTGTTTTAGCGGCCCTTGTACTCGGGTTTCCGCTTTTCGACGAAAGCCTTCACGCCCTCGCGCGCGTCCTCGCTCTTGAAAAGCCGGATGAGCGCCTCGCGCTCGATCGCGAGACCTTCGGCCAGCGAGCGGCCGTAGCCCTGCACCGCGGCGAGCTTGATCTGGCCGACCGCGTAGCTCGGGCCCTCCGCGTACGACCGCGCGCGCTCGACCGCGATCGCCTGCAGCTCCGCAGCCGGGACGAGCTCGTCCACGATGCCCGCGTCCTTCGCGGCCTGCGGCGACAGGGTCAAGCCGCGCAGCATGAGCTCGAGCGCCTTCTGCCTGCCGACGAGGCGCGGCAATCGCTGCGTGCCGCCGGTGCCCGGGAGCAGCCCGAGCGTCACCTCCGGCAGACCGATCTTGTAGCTCCCCTCAGCCGCGATGCGGAAGTCGCAGCAGAGCGCGATCTCGAGACCGCCGCCGAGGCAGTGCCCGTTGATCGCGGCGATCACGACCTTCGGCGTGCTCTCGAACTTGCTCATGGCCTCGTTCGCGCACACCACGAATGCGTTCTGGGTGTCGAGGTCGCTCTTCGCGAACACCGAGATGTCGGCGCCCGCGGAGAAGAACTTCTCCGACGCGCTGCGCACCACGATCGCCCTCACGCCGTCGTCGCTCCGCGCATCCTCGATCGCGGCGTCGAGCTCTTCCATGAACGCACGGTCGTAGGAGTTGGCCGGTGGGCGGTCGAGGACGATGTGTCCGATCGCGTCTTGCTTCTCGAGTCGCACGGCCATGTCGCTGACCTCCCAACGTGTGGTGCGCGCATACCTTAATCTCCTTGTTGATCACGGGGAGGTCCTGACAATGGCGAAGATGCTCATCGGCGGCGAGCTCGTCGATGCCCAGGGTGGGAAGACGATCGAGGTCCGCAATCCCGCGAACGGCGAGGTGGTCGGCCAGATCCCGCGTGGCACGACCGCCGATGTCGACGCCGCCGTCGACGCGGCACGCAAAGCATTTCCGGGCTGGGCGGCGACGCCGGGCAGCAAGCGCGCGAAGCTCATGCATCAGGCGGCAATGAAGATGCACGAGGTCGTCGACGAGGTCGCCGAGCTCCTCGCGAAGGAGCAGGGCAAGCCGCTCGCGCACGCGAAGATCGAGGCGCAGCGCGTCGCTGAGAACCTCGAGTACTTCGCGGGCCTCGCGGACAAGATCCGCGGCGACTACATCCCGCTCGACGATCCGTCGAAGTTCGGCATCACGATGCGTCGTCCCGTCGGCGTCGTCGCGGCGATCACCCCGTGGAACTTCCCGCTGACGCTCTTCGCCAACAAGCTGTGCCCGGCGCTCGCGACCGGCTGCACCATCGTGCTCAAGCCCGCGTCGACGACACCGCTCGCGACGCAGCGCGCGATCGAGGCGATCAATTCGGCCGGCTTCCCGCCGGGCGTGATCAACACGGTGCACGGCTCTGGCGGCGAGATCGGCGACGCGCTCGTCGGCCACCCCAAGATCAACAAGATCGCGTTCACCGGACAGACCGCGACCGGCAAGCGGATCATGCAGCTCGCCGCGAAGAACGTGACGCGGGTGACGCTGGAGCTCGGAGGAAGCGATGCGATGATCGTCGCCGACGACGCCGACATCCGGCGCGCGACCGCGGCGGCGGCGATCGGCCGTTTCTTCAACGCCGGTCAGGCCTGCCTCGCGGTGAAGCGCATCTTCCTCTTCGAGAAGATCGCGGAGGAGTTCATGACCAAGTTCACCGAGCGCGCGCAGAAGGAATGGAAGATCGGCGAGCAGTTCGCCGCCGACACCAAGATGGGCCCGCTCCACACCGAGCAGCAGCGCGCCGAGGTCGAATCGCAGGTCGCCGACGCCGTGAAGCGCGGCGCGAAAGTGCTCGCGGGCGGCAAGCGACCCGACGGGCCGGAGTACGCGAAGGGCTGGTTCTACCCGGCCACGGTCCTCACCGACGTGCCCGAGGACTCGCGCATGGCGACCGAGGAGGTCTTCGGACCCGCGGTGCCGCTCTTCATCGTGAAGGACATCGACGAGGCGATCGCGAAGGCAAACTCGTCGATGTACGGCCTCGGTTCGTCGATCTTCACCCGCGACATGGCGAAAGCACGCAAGGCCGCCGAGCAGCTCGATGCTGGCTACACCTGGGTGAACGACATCCAGGTCGCGTACGACCAGCTGCCGTTCGGGGGCGCGAAGCAATCCGGATTCGGCAAGGAGCACGGCATCGAAGCGGTCGAGAGCTACACCGAGAAGAAGTCGGTGGTCCTCGGCTCCGCATAGGAGGACGAGATGACCGACGCGCAGACGCTCATCACCGAAGCCCAGGAGCTGGGCCTCTTCAAACCGCAGGCCGCGTTCGAGGTGCACTGCTCGAACTGCCACGGCCGCCTCGACGGTCGCGGCGACTGCCCGACCTGCGGTCTCATCGGACGCGGTCCCGCGGAGCTGGAGCGCCGCGCGCAGACCGACCCGGCGGGCGTGAGCAAGCTGATCTCCGCCGCGATCCTGAAGCGCAGGAACTACCGCCCCGCCGGTCGGGAGAAGTCCGCCGAGCGCTAGCGCCGCGCCGGCTCAGGGCGTATTGAGTCGATACCCCACGCCGCGAACGTTCACGATGAGCCGCGGCTGCGACGCGTCGACCTCGAGCTTGTCGCGCAGACGCCCGATGTACACCTTGAGGTAGTGATTCTCCCCGCGGTACTCCGGGCCCCACACCTTCTCGAGCAGCGTCTCGTGCGGTAAGGCTTCGCCACGTCGCGCGGCGAGCTCCACCAGGAGATCGAATTCCGTGCGCGTGAGCCGCACCTCTTCGCCGCTCAGGAACACGCGGCGCCCGCCGACATCGATGCGCAGCGCTCCGGCCTCGATCACGCCGCGCCGCGTCTCGCCGCCGCTGCGCGTGGTGCGCCGCAGCACGGTCTCGATGCGTGCGAGCAGCTCGCGCGGGCTGAACGGTTTCGTCATGTAATCGTCGGCGCCAAGCTCGAGCCCGCGGATCTTGTCGTGCTCGAGCCCGCGCGCGGTCAGCACGATCACCGGCAGATCGCTGGTGCGGCGCAGCTCCTCGAGGACTGAGAAGCCATCACGCGCCGGCAGCGCGAGGTCGAGCACCATGATGTCCGGCTGCGCCGACGCGACGGCCGCGAGCGCCTCCTCCGCGTCGGCGGCCTCGATCGCCTCGAGCGGCGTGCGCGCGTACTGGAGCGCGCTGCGCACCAGCGAGCGGACGTCGGGCTCGTCGTCGACGATGAGGACTTTCACGCGCTCTCCGCCGGCAGGTGCACGACGAAGGTCGATCCCCCGCCCGGCGTGTCCTCGTAGTCGAGCGTGCCGCCGTGCAGCACGACGAGCGATCGCGCGATCGAAAGACCCAGGCCCGCGCCGGGCGTCGCGCCGACGCCGCTGCCGCGGAAGAACTTCTCGAACATGTGCCCGCGCTCCGCCGGTGGGATCCCCGGACCGTGATCGCTGACGGCGATGCGGAAGAGTCCGTTCTGGCGTTCGGCCCGCACGGTGATCGGCGTGCCGGTCGGCGCGTACTTGATCGCGTTGCCGACGAGGTTGTTGAGCGCCTGCCGCAGCCTGCCGCGGTCCGCCGACACGGTCATGGTGTCCGCGGGCGCATCGAGCGCGAACCACTGTCGGCGCTGCTTGGCGAGGACCTGGTGGTCGGCGACGACCTCGGAGAGGAGCGTGCGGACGTCGAGCTCCTCCGGCTCGAGCGCGACGGCGCCCTGCTCGAGGCGGGCCATCTCGAGCAGATCCTCGGTGAACTCCTCGAGACGTCGCACGTTGCGCTCGGCGCTCTCCGCGAGCTCGCGCTGGCCCGGCGTGAGCACGCCCGGTCGCTCGCCCAAGAGCAGCTCGACCGCTCCGCGGACCACGGTGAGCGGGCTGCGGAAGTCGTGCGACATCGCGGCGAGGAAATCGCTCTTCATGTGGTCGACCGCGCGGAGCGCCTCGGTCTCGGCGGTCTGCCTCAGAAAAGCTTCGCGCTGCCCGCGCAGCGCTCGAAGCTCGCGGAGCAGGCCCGACATGAGGAATGCGGCGAGGAGATTCACGGTCACGGTGAAGACGATCCGCTCGGGCTCGAGCGCATAGCCGTACACGTTCGTGCGGAAGAACGCGATCGCGACGGTCGCGAGCGACATGACCCCGGCACCGGCCAACGCGCCGCGCGGACCGAAGCGGAAGCCGCCGGCGATGATGAGTAGCCCGCCGACGATGTACGTCGTCCACCTGGGGTCGGCCGCGAACACGAAGATCCCGAACGCGACGACGAGCAGGTCGACGAGGAAGACGACTCGCGCGAGGCGCTCGAGGCCATCACGCGAACGGACACGACGGAGTGCGGCTTCGATCGCGGCGGCCTCCGCCAGCAGACCGACGCCGAGGAACACGAGCGACCACACGCCGAGGTTCGGGAAGAGCGGACCCAGCACGAACGCGAGACCCGCGCCACCGAGCCGCGCCAGATTGAACGTGCGCTCGAAGCGCACGAGCTCTTCGCGCCGCTCGTCGACGAGCATCAGCGTCTACCCAGGGAGGGCGCTCTCCACCGCGCCGCGCAGCTGTTCGTCGTCGTACTGAAGGACCTCGCCGTTCCGCTGCGTGCTCGGCAGTACGAGGTACGCGATCGCGCGCGCCGGCGCCTTCGGATCGACGAGCCGTCCCTCGCGCGCGGCCTCGCGGTATTCGTCCGCCCGCGGGAAGTCCGACGAGGCGGTGCGGCGGATGCGCTCCTGCATCTCGGTGTCCATCGCGCCGGGGTTGAACGCGCACGCCGTGACACCGGTCCCTTCGATCTCGAGCGCCAGGCTGCGAGTGAGCTGAACGACGGCGGCCTTCGCGGCGGAGTACGCGGTCCACCCAGCGCTCGGCCGCGTCGCCGAGCCTGACGAGATGTTGATGATGCGACCCGCGCCGCGGTCGAGCATGCCCGGCAGCACGGCGCGGATCGGCAGATACGTCCCGCCGACGTTGATTGCGATGTTGCGCAGCCACAGCGCCGCGTCGGAGCGGGCGAGCGGCGCCATCGGGTCGACCATGCCGGCGCAGTTCACGAGGATCGACGCCGGTCCGACCCAGCGCGCCGTCGCGAGCGCGAGGTCCTGCACCTGCCGCTCGTCAGCGACATCGGCGGTCTGCGCGAGCGCGTGGCCGCCGGAGCGTTTGATGCCCTTCACCACCTCGTCGAGCTCGGGCGCGTTGCGCGACGCGAGCACGACCGAGGCGCCGAGCGCGGCGAGCGTCTCCGAGACCGCGCGACCCAGCCCACGGCCGGCGCCGGTGACGATCGCGACCTGCCCCTTCAGAAGGGTCACGGCGGCAACGATAGCGAAGGGGTCTGTTCGCTCAGCGCACGGGGCTGGCGAGCGTGCGCGCGAACGCCTCAGCGAGACGGTCGATGTCGCTGTCCTGATGCAGCGCCCAGAACGAGATGCGGATCGCCTCGAGCCCCGGCTCGGAGAGCTGCTTCACCACGATGCGCTGCTCGCGCCACATCCGCTCGACGACCTCGAGCGTCGGCGCGCCCTTTGGCGCGGCCACGACGATGCCGGTGGGGTCGCTCGGCCGCGAATGGATGGTGAACGGCAGGTCGGCGAGCCGCTCGAGCAACCGCGCGCGTAGGGCGCGCACGCGGTGGCCCACCGTCGCGCCGAGGTTTCGGTGCACCGCGAGCGTTTGCCGCAGGCCGTGGAACGCGCCGGCGTCGACGGTGCCGATCTCGAAGCGCGACGCCTCGGGCTTGAGCGTCACCCCGCCTTCGAGGTCCATCGCGTTCTGCGAGCGCCAGCCGAGGCGCGTGCTCTCGAAGTGGGTCGGGTCCTTCACCCAGAACGCGCCGACGCCGAGTGGACCATGCAGCCACTTGTAGCCGAGGAACGCGTAGGCGTCCGCGCCGAGGGCGTGCACGTCGACCGGGTACTGGCCGAGCGCCTGCGCGCAGTCGACGATCACGGTCCCGCCCGCGTCGTGCGCGATGCGCGTCGCCTCCGCCACCGGCAGCACCTTGCCGCTCTTGCAGCCGACCAGGGAAATGACGAGCGCCTCGCCCTCGTTCGCGAATGCGCGCCGCACGTCCTCGAGGAAGCTCGCGTCGTCACGATGCGGGATGACCTGCACCCGGTCGCCGCGCGCGCGCCGTGCGAACACGGGCAGGAGTGCGCTCCCATGTTCCTCCGCGGTCGTCACGATGAGAGCTCCACCACGTCGCGGTAGGCGCGGCCGGAGGCGCAGCCCGCCGACGAGCGTGTTCAGGCCGTCGGTCGCGGACTGCGCGAGCGCGATGCGTGTCGCGCCGCCCTCATCTCCGATCGCCGCCGCGATGTCGGCGCGCGTTGCATCGAGGCCGGCGTTGTACGCGTCGTACCCCACGTGCGAGAACATGCCGACCGACGAGAGCCACGACCGGTAGCTGTCGGCGGCGCGGTGCGCGACCGGGAAGGTCGGCCCTGAGCCCGCGACGTTGAAGTAGAGAAAGTCGCCCCGCAGCGCCTGAAGCGCCTCGCGCGAGATATCCGGTGTCTGCTCGATCTCGGGAGCCGCGTCACTCATTCGAGCGACGATACTGCGGCGTGCGCGAAAGAGCCCCGGCCGTAGCCGGGGCTCTTTCTGACGAGTCGTGATGGGGCTAAAGCAGGTGCGCGAGACGGCTCAGCAGCGTTGCCAGATCGGCGGGTATCGGCTGGCCGCTCTGCGCGGCAAGGAAGTTGTCGAAGGCGTGAAGTTTGCCGGCCTTCGCGGCAGCACTCTCTGTGGTCGCGATCGATGCGACCTGGCTGCAGACGGCCTTGCCGATGTCGAGCGAGGCGGTGAGACGGCAGATCCCGTCTGCGGTCACGATCACGGTAAACGTCGTGCTGGCCGTTGCAGAGTTGCCTGCGTTGTCGATCGCCGTCGCGGTGAGCGTCGTGATCGTCGTCGCGCTCGACCCGACGAAGTCAGTCGCCGGGCCTGAGGCGACGTAGGGACAGGTCGTGTTGGCCACGCCCGACGCGTCATCGGTCGCCTCGCATGTGATGAAGATCGTCTGGTCGACCGTGTACGTCCCGGCGTTGCCGCTGAAGGTAATGGTCGGCGCGGTGATGTCAGGAACGACGGGGACGAAGACAGCGATGTCGTCGTACGCGACGGACCCGCCCAGCGGCACTACGGGGAAGACGGCCAGGCTGGCGTCTACCGCACCGACGTACGGAATCGCCGACAAGGGGTTCTCGAACGGGAGGTTCGAAGCTACGGGATCATCTTCGAATCCATTCAGCTCGTTGTCGATGGTTGCGGACCACGACTTGGCCGTCATGTCCACGTCGACACGAACTCGGAACGGCTGTCCGGCTTGGTATTGACCGACCACCCTCCGATCTTTGTCGTCCACGATGTCGCCAGTGTCTGTGGCATCGAGTCGCGTGACGACGGCGCAACAGCTGCGCACAGCAGTCTGGAGAAAGAAGCCCCACAGGAGTCGGTCGAAAGCAACAGTCGCCTCAACACGCAGTACCCCATCCGACACCGGCGTGAACGTGTAATCGACGGTCCCAAACGAGTTCGGAGCGGCCGCCGTGAGAACAACGGGCTTCGTGTTAATGCCATTTGCGCTCGACTGAACCACGACCGTCGTGCCTGAAAGGGCGAGCAGCGAAGTAGGCTGATTCGGTCCGCCGAGCGCTGGCGCCGAGCCGACAACGTCATTGGCGAAATCGATGAGAGCGATCTGCTCCTGGGTCGCCGCCGGCATCGCGACACTGAACGTCCCTTGGATAGCAAGTGACAACGCGAAGACGGCAACAAGGGCGAACGCGTGTAACTGCTTCAACATCTTTCCCTCCGCCGAGGTCGAGCCGCCGCAGCCGGAGTCCCTCCTGTGGTCAACTGACCTCGGGCTTGCGCTACAAGTTCTACGCGCATCGCGGGGGCCTTAGGTGTGGGAGGACACGTTGGCGGCGTGGTCGTGCCGACCGAGCAAACCGAGCACCTTCTTCATGCCGTCGTTATGCCGCGGATCGCGAGGCCGGCGGTGAAGAGCGCGGCGAGACCCAGTGCGACGGACTGACCGCGCGGCGTGCGGTCGCGCACGAGCGTCACGGCGAGCGGCATGGCGACGGCCACGGCGAACCCGTACAGGATGTGCAGGGCCTCTCGTGGCGCGCCGCTGAACAGGAGCACCAGGAGACCCAGCCCGCCCTGCCCGACTGCGGCGATCGTCGCGATCGCGATGGCGCCACTGAAGCTCGAGCTCGGCCCGCGATTTCGGACACCCTGCACGATGCCCCAGAGCCCGACGAGCGTGTAATAAAGGACGAGCGCATAGCCGACACGGCCGTGCAGGGAGAGCACGAGGTCCACGGCCGAAGGCTAGGGCATTCGCCGCATATGCTCGTTCGGTGATCGACGTGCGCGACCTGTCGCGTTCCTTCGCGCGCACCGTGGCGCTCGATCACGTGTCGCTCCGCGTCGAGCCCGGCGAGATCGTCGCGCTCCTCGGGCCGAACGGCGCCGGCAAGACGACGGCGAGTCGCATCATCGCCGGCATCCTCGCGCCCAGCGAGGGCGATGTGCTGGTCGACGGCATCTCGGTCCGCGCGGATCCGCACCGCGTGCGCCAGCGCTGCGGCATGGTCACCGATCAGCCCTCGCTCTACGAGCGCATGACGCTCCGCGCGTACCTCGGCTTCTTCTGCCACCTCTACGACGTCGCCGCCGCCGGCAAACGCACCGAGGAGCTCGCGGAGCTTCTCGGTCTCACCGACCGCCTCGACGTCCGCCTGGGCGCGTTCTCGCGCGGCATGAAGCAGAAGGTCGCGATCGCGCGCGGCCTGGTGCACGACCCGCCGGTGCTCCTCCTCGACGAGCCCGCGACAGCGCTCGATCCGGAGACCGCGCGCTCGCTGCGATCGTTCATCGTGTCGCTGCGCGCGCGGCACCGCGCGATCCTCCTCTGCACCCACGATCTCGACGAGGCGCAGCGCATCGCGGACCGCGTCGTCGTCCTCTACCGCGGCCGCGTCGCGCGCGAGGGACTCACCGGCGCGCTGCGCGCCGATTCACATCCGCGGTTCGTCGTCTCGTTCACCGGCGACGCCGCGGTCGCCCACGACGCCCTCGCCCGCGCCGGCGTGACGGCGGAGCCCGCGAGCTCCGAGAACGGCTACGCGGCGCTGCGGTTCGACGCCGACGAGCCGGGGACGACGAACCCCACGGTGCTCCGCGCGCTCCTCGACGGAGGCCTGCGCGTCATCACGCTGGTGCGCGAAGAGCGCTCGCTCGAGGACGCCTACTTCGCGATCGTCGCCGAGGCGCGCGAACCGGAGACTGGGAAACCGAATGGGTAAGGCCGCGCTCATCGCCTGGCGTGAGATCCGCTGGGAGATCTTCGGCGACCGCGGAGCGATCATCCGCACCGGTTTCTTCGCGCTCTTGCCGATCCTCTTCGTGCTGACCGGACGAGGCGCGGGGTCGGGCGGCCCGAACAGCATCTCGATCCTCGTCCTCGCGCTGCAGAGCACGCTTATCCCGGCCCTGTCCGGCGTCGCGCTCATCGCGTCGACCTTCACGCAGGAAAAGGAGAACGGCACGCTCGTGCCGCTGCTCGCGTCGCCGGTGCGAGACCTCGACATCGTCGTCGGCAAGCTGCTGGGTATGGTCGGGCCGGTCATGGTCATCTGCGCCGGCAGCCTCGCGGTCTACTACGTGCTGGGCTCGTCGCTGTTCGGCGCGGCACGCGTGCGCGAGGCGCTCCCGCCGCAGATCCTCTTCGCGCTCCTCGTAGTCGCGTTCCTGTATCTGATCACGGCCGGCAGCTGGGTGCTCATCATCGCCGCGATCGTCCGCACCTCGCGCGCCGGCCAGCAGATCGCCGGCCTCACGATCGGGCTCTCCGCGGCGATTTTCGCCGTCCTCGGCGTCGCCGCGTCGCGCATCGCGGACGGCTGGGCGCTCCTCGGCCTCGGTCTCGCGTTCGTCGTGGCCGACGTCATCGCGCTCGAGGTCGCGCGGCGGGTATGGCAGCGCGGCGAGGTCATCGGACGACTGTGAGATTGACGGCGGCAGCCAGGCGCTTTAGCGTTCGCGTCCTCATGGCACGCGGCGTCTTCTTTGTCATCGTCATCGAGCTCCCGAGGGGAGCCGGCGGAGGAGGCGCGCTCAGCTAGCGGAACGCACAGCACCAGCCCAGCGGAGCCTCCCGAAGTCGGGAGGCTTTCTCGTTCTAAGAGGAGGAAGCGATGGCCAGCAGCGTTCACGAACGGATGAAGGAGACGGCGGCGCTCGAGGCGGAGATCCCCGAGACCGGCTGGGCCTACCAGGACGGCGTCTTCAAACGGCTCGCCGACGCCCACGTCAGCCTCGCCACGCACGCGCTCAACTACGGCACCGGCGTCTTCGAAGGCATCCGCGCGTACTGGAACGCGAGCCAGGAGCAGCTCTACGTCTTCCGCCTGCGCGAGCACTTCGACCGCATGCGCGACAACTGCCGCCTCCTCCGCCTCGAGCTGCCGGGCGACGACGCGATGCTCAGCGAGATCGCGCTCGAGCTTCTCCGCAAGAACGAGTTCCGCACCGACGTGTACGTCCGACCGCTCGCGTACAAGGCCGCGCGCTCGATCAAGGTCGCGCTGCACGATCTGCGCGGCGGCTTCGGCATGTTCGCGTTCCCCATCGGCGCGTATCTGCCGACGTCCGGGCTCGCCGCGCGGACCGCGACGTGGCGGCGCACCGCGGACGACGCCATCCCCGCGCGCGGCAAGCTCACCGGCGCGTATATCAACACCGCGCTCGCGGTGGACGAGGCGCACGACGCGAACGCCGACGAGTCGATCTTCCTCACGCGCGACGGCCACGTCTCCGAGGGCGGCAGCGCGAACCTGTTCATGGTGCGCGATGGCGAGCTCATCACGCCGTCGGTGACCGACGACATCCTCGAGGGCATCACGCGCGACACGGTCATCACGATCGCGCGCGAGGAGCTCGGCCTCACCGTGACCGAGCGCGCGATCGATCGCACCGAGCTCTTCATCGCCGACGAGGTCTTCTTCTGCGGGACCGGCGCGCAGGTCGCGCCGTGCGTCAAGGTCGATGGGCGCGAGGTCGGCGACGGCGCGATCGGTCCGATCGCGCGGCGTATCGGCGATCTGTACTTCGCGATCGCGCGCGGCGACGATCAACGCCACGCGGAGTGGCGCACGGCGGTGTATCGCTGAGCGTTTCCTATCAGGGTCTGGCCGGAGCGTATTCGGAGGCCGCCGCCACGGCGCTGTTCCCCGACGAGAAGCTGCTGCCGCGGCGTACGTTCTCGGAGGTCTTTGCCGCGCTCGAGAACGGAGAAGTGGACGCGGCGGTCGTGCCGGTCGAGAACACGCACGCGGGATCGGTCGCCGACGTATACGACCTGCTTCGCAACCATGGCGGCGTGCGCGTCGTGGCCGAGGCCGTGGTGCGCGTGCGGCACTGCCTTCTGGCGGTGCCCTGGGCGAAGCTCGAGGACATCAAGATCGCGCGCTCGCACCCGCAGGCGCTCGCGCAGGTCGAGGACTTCCTGCGCACAGCGAGGATCCAGCCGGAGGTCGCGTACGACACCGCGGGCGCGGCCGCTGACATCGCCGCGTCGGGCGACCGCACGATCGCCGCGGTCGCGAGCAAGCGCGCCGCCGAGCGCTACGGACTCAAGGTCCTGGCCGAGTCGATCGAAACGAGCCCCGACAACTTCACGCGCTTCTTCGCGCTCGCGCGCGACGGCGACGACAGCGTGGCCCGCCGCATCCCGGCCGCGCTCCTGACCGGTCCGCCGAAGACGAGCGTCGTCTACGCCGCGGCGAACGTCCCGGGCGCGCTCATGCGAACGCTCCAGCCGTTCGCGACGGCCGGCGTGCAGCTGTCGAAGATCGAGTCGCGCCCGAGCCGCGCCGGGCCCTGGACCTACGTCTTCTACCTCGACTTCGAGGCCGACCCCCAGACCTCGCCCGCGCGCGAGGCGCTGGCGCTGATGCGGACGTGCTGCGAGTGGGTCCAGCCGCTGGGCACGTACCGCGCCGCCACGACCGTCCTCGAGCCGGATTGAGCCCCGCGTAACGACCGCACCAGCCCCCGAAAAGACACGTTGAGCGAGGCAGGTCGACGTACTCTTAGCCCGGGCTGAGGAGCAAACAGGGTTGGATCGACAGGGGACCGCGGAGGCACTCCAGCGTCTCGCCGACGAGGCGACCGCGCGCGAACCGTCGCTCGGGACGGTGCTCGCGCGGCTGGCGGACGCCGTGCGCGAGGGTCGGACGACCGAGGCCGCCGCGTACACCGGCGCGGTCGATCCGCGCGGTCTCGCGGAGCTCCTGGCCGGAACGCACTCGCGCCTCTGGGCGGTGCTCGAGGTCATCCGGAACGTCCTCGTGTTCGCGCCGATCGCGGTAACGTGGTTCGGCCTGTCGATCGCGGCGAGCACCTACGCACAGCTGCTCGGCGCGCGCCCCGATCTGATCTCGCGGCCGTTCCTGCTGTTGTGGCAGGAGGGCTTCGACGGTCGGCTGCTGCTCAACTTCAGCACGCTCGCCATCACCGACGCGAGCCTCATCGGCGTGCTCATCGTGCTCTCGCTCGCGCTGCACATCCGCAGCGAGATCCGTGACGCGCAGGTGCGCACGCGCGCGCTGCTCAAGGAGTCGGAGATCCGCGCGCTGCTCGGTCACGTGTCGTCGCTCGGCGCGCTCGACTTCGGGACCGGCGACGCGGAGTCGATCCTCGCCGACATGGCCGCGGAGGAACGCCGCATCTACGAGCGCGCGGTCGAGCGCGAGGGTCAGCTCTTCGATCTCGAGGGCGTCGTCGAGAAGCTGCGCGACGCGGCCGAGCGTCTCGAGCGCGCCGCCGATTCGCTCGCGCGGCGGTAGGACGTGCAGCGCTCGTCTCACCGCAGCGTCTCCTTCAATCTCGCCGGCTGGCTCTGGGCCGACCTGCTCCTCGGGATGTTCGCGATCTTCCTCGCCGCGAACGCGCTTGCGCCGTCGAGCGAGGCCGCGAAGCCCGCGGGCATCGACCCGACCCCGATCGTGATGCGCATCGAGGTGAGTGGCTTCGCGCTCTTGTCCGACGACGCCGTGCTCTCGAGCACCGAGCAGCAGCGCATCGCCGCCGAGATACGCGACCAGCTGGCGGCGCAGGCGCCCGGGCGGCACGCCGCGATCGTGTTCGCGTACGGCGCGCACGAGAGCGCGGCGCAGGGCGACCGCATCGCGGCGCTGTCGGTCGAGCTGCTCACAGATGGTCAGTTCTCCAGGACGGTGACGAAGGCGTACCACGAGCTCGTGCCGGGCGATCCGGGGACGACGCTCGCGCTGGAGATCTACCTTGATCAATGAGCGCGATGCGCTTCGCCTCGCGGGCCGCCGCGCGGCGCTGCACGCATCGATCCGCGCTGGCGACCCCCGCGGTGCGGCACGCGCCGCGGCGCGGCTGCGCATTCCCGGAGCGCGGCTCAACGCGCGCGAGGCCGCGCTCGCGCACGACACGCGTGCCGCGCTCGGTCGCGCGCTCATCGCCGCCCGACTTCCTCGTCCCCAGCCGCTTCCCATTCCCGCGCGCGAGATCGCACCGGCGCGCAGGGTCCCGTGGAAACGGCTCGCCGTCGTGCTCGCGGCGCTGCTCGGGCTGATCTTCCTCGTCCTCGGACCCGGCGGCGCGCCGGGCGGCAAGCCCGAAGGGGACGCGAGCGCGGTCGCGCCCGACGTGACCCGCGCGCAGCCGCTCGCACAGGTGAGCCGCGGCCGCAGCACCGTGACGACCGCGCCCGTGGTCGTCGCGGTCGCGCAGCCGAGCGCCGCGCCGTCGTCCGATCCCACGACGTCACCAAGCGCCGCACCCAGTGCGGGCGCGGGCGGCACGGGTGGCGCTGGCGGTTCCGCCAGCGGAGCCGGCGGCGGTGGCGGCGGCATCGGCATCGGCACTGGGCCGGGGCTCATCACGCTGCCGACACCACGACCGACGACCACGCCACGAGTGCCGCCGCCCGGCTATGGGCGCCTCACGATCATCGTCCTCGACGCGCGGACTTTCCGCCCGGTGCCCGACACGTGCGTGTCCTTCGGCAGCCTGAGCTGCACCACGATCACCGCCGGGGACGCGACGGCGCTCAGCTACCGCACCGACGACAACGGACGCTGGTCCCTCGACGTGCCGCTGGGCGCGCCGACCGTGAGCTACGACATGGTGTTCTTCAAGCTCGGCTATCGCGTCGACATCGAGAAGGTCACGCTGCGACGCGGTGGCTCGGTCGTGCGAACGGTCTTCCTGCTGAAGACGGGCTAGCGCTCACTGCGTCGTGAGCGACGCGTTCACGCTGTAGCCGGCTGACGTCGCCGTCACCGTATGCGTACCCGGCGTCGTGTTCGCCGGGACCGCGAACGAACCCTGGAACGTGCCTGCGGTCGAGGTGACACCACCACCGGCGATCGGCTTTCCGTCGAACAGCAGTGAGTAGTCACGACTCGGCGGCCATCCGCTACCGGTGAACTGGACCGAGGCGGTCGATCGCGGCGGGAACGTGTTGAGCAGCGTGAACGTCGGCGTGTACACGATCGCGACGACGACGTCCGCAGTCGCGGTGAGTCCGCCGGCCATCGCGGTGATCTTGTAGGTCTGACCCGGAACGGCGTTCCCCGGCACGCGGACGAGCGTCGCGAACCGTCCGTCCGGCTGCACATCCGCACCACCGACCTGCGTGCCATCCGGCCAGGTGATCGCGATCGCCGCGCCCACCGGCCAATTAGTGCCGAGCACGGGGAGCGTCGCGCCCTGCGCGGCCGTGCCGCCGCTGAGTGTCGGTGGCACCGGTATCGGTGTGGGCTGCGGCGTCGGTGTCGGCGTCGGCGCGAGCGTCGGGGTCGGCGGCGCGGTCGGGATCACCGTGGGCGCCACCGTGGGCGCGACGGTCGGGAGCTCCGTCGGCGGGAGCGTCGGCGCGGTCACCGTCGGCGTCGGCACGACGACCGTCGGCAGCGGGCTGATCGTCACGGCGGGCGCGCTCGTGACCGAAGGCGCCGCGCTCGGCAGCGCCGGCAGCGGCGTGTTCGCGCCCGCACCGAAGCCGATCCCGGGCAGCGGCGCGAACAGCGACGTGTCGGGCGTGCCGCTGGTGGTCGCCCTCGGCGTCGGCGAGCCGACGACCTTGACCGGCGCTTTCTCGACCGCGGTCAGCGGGCCGAGACCGTTCGCGGTGAGGACGCCGCGGAGTCCGGTGCTGACGTCGATCTTCGAGACGAACTTGTCTCCCGGCTGACCGCTGCCGCTCGCCGCGAAGTTGAACGTGAGACTCCCACCGGTGTCCACCGCCGATGCGGTCGCGACGAACGTGCCGCCCGGCGCGATCGACGCGACGTAGACCTGGTACGTGCCGGCGCTCGCGTCGGGCACATCGACGAGCTGCGGCTCCGTGCCCGCGTCGCTCGCGAGGCAGCCCGGGATCTGACGCACCACGGTCGGACCCGGCAGCACGATGCCGCACGCGCGTCCGAACGGATCGACGGCGACGAGGTACGCCGGTGAGTGCATGCCGAAGCGCAGCCGGTTCGACGGCGCGGTCGACGCGGGCGCGCTCGGCGGCGCGTTCGGTGGCGCCGAGGTGGTCTGCCCGGCCGACACGTTCACGGTCTGACCCTGCGCCGTGACCTGCACCGTGCCGTCAGTTGTTTCCACGGTCGAGGTCCCGTCCGCGAGCACCTCGGTGAGGAAGCCGGTGCCCCGCACGACCGCGGTCATCGTCGGAGACCGCAGCTCGAACTTCGAATCGGCGCGTGAGAGCTTCTGCACGCTCGCCCAGGTGCGGCCGATGGTCTGCGCAATGCGTATCGCGATCGCGCCGCTCGCGGCGCTGGAGGCTTCCTCGATCTGCACCGTCGTCGCCGGCTCGATCTCGAGCGTCGATCCATCGAAGAAGGTCACCATCGCGTGGCTCCGCTCCGCGGTCTGCACGCGATCGCCGGCGTTGATGATGTCGCCGTCGGCCGCGACCGCGAACGTCGCGGTCCCGCGCGCGACCGAGGCGGAGCCGTCGAGGATCGAGAGGATCGTGGCCGCGCTCGCCGCGCGCTGCTGCGTGATGACGAGGATCGCCGGCACGATGACCAGCACGGCGATGACAGCCGCGATCAACGGGCGACGACGGCCCCAGCCCTTTCCCACCCGCAGATAGTGCCCGCACTGCGCGGGTCGGTAAATGCGCGAACCGACACGATGGGTGTTCCGCGGATCACTGTGCCGGCAGGTCGAGGGCCTCCGATACGGGCGTTTGGCTGCCACCGGGCGTCGGGCCGCCGCTCATCACGTAGACGGTGCGGCCGACCGCGACCACACCGATACCGTGCCGCGGCGTCGGAAGGTCGGGGAGTCGCGACCACGCGCGCGTCGCCCCGTCGTAGAGCTCGACCTCCTTGTACGTGCCCTCGGGCCGTTCGCCGCCGACGAAGACGAGACGATCGCCGACGGCGGCCGCGCCGACGCCGCCGCGCGCGGTCGGCGCGTCGGGCAGCGTCTCCCAGCGATCCGCGCCCGGGTCGTAGCACTCCAGCGTCGCGAGATTCGTGCTCAGCGAGAGCTTGCGACCACCGATCGCGCAGATGCGATCGGCGACCAGCGCCGCAGCGAGGTGATCACGCGGCGTTGGGATCGGCGCGACCTGGCGCCAGCGATCGACGCTCACCTCGTACGCATAGCTCGGTGCGACGAGGCGTTGCCCGTCGTAGCCGCCGACAATGTAGATGGACGTGCCGCGCGCGACCGCGGCGGCCTGCGAGCGCGGGCCCGGCATCGCGGCGATCTCGCGCCACACGGTCGCGTCCGGCGCGAGCCGGAAGCTGCGCGCGGTCGGCGCGCCGGCGTTGCCGCCGAAGACGTACACGCCCGCGCCGGCGTTGGCCGTGTCCGGCACCGACGCGGCCATCGCGTGGTCGACCTCGACCGGCAGGTCCGGTCCGCGTCGCCAGCGCTGCCCGTCGAAGATCTCCACCACGCGACCACCGCCGAATCCACCGATGACGTAGACCTCGTTCCGGAACACGGCCGCGGCGACTTCGCTGCGCGCGGTCGGGATGTCGGCGATGCGACGCCACGCCGTCGCCGCGAGCGATGCGCTCGCCACGGACGCCGCCGGACTGAGCGTGGCAAGCGTGTGCGTGGTCGACTGAGGCAAGCCCTCACCCGGCGCGACGCACGCGCCGAGCACCACTGCGATCAGGACGAGCCGCATCAGCACCTATATAAAGGAGAGCGCATGCCGACGGTGTCCGGGACCGACCTCGTCACGGCGCTGTCCGCATTCATCGCATCGTTCCTCTCGGGGCTGCTCGGCATCGGTGGTGGCGTCGTGCTCACGCCGCTGCTCCTCTATCTCCCACCCGCGATCGGGATCGGCGCGCTGCCGGTGAAGATCATCACCGGTCTCACGATCGTGCAGGCCATCTTCGGCAGCGTGCTCGGCGCGTTCCGTCACCGCGCGTACGGCACGGTCTCCACGCGTCTCGTCCTCACGATGGGGCCGACCGGCGCGGCGGCTTCGCTCGTCGGCGCGTTCGTGTCGCGCGACGTGGACGATCGCGTCTTGCTCGGCATCTTCGCGCTGCTCGCGCTCGCGACCGCGGTGCTGCTCCTGCTTCCCGCCGAGCCGCAGCAGACCGGCACCGACGATCTGCAACTCAACGTTTCGCTCGCCGTGGGCATTTCGATCGTCCTGGGGTTCCTCGGCGGGATGGTGGGCATCGGCGGGATCGCGACGATCATCGGCGCGCTCGTGTATCTGCTGCGCGTCCCGGCACGCATCGCGATCGGATCGTCGCTCGGCATCGGCATGTTCGCCGCGGCCGCGGCCCTGATCGGCAAGGCCGCGACGGCACAGATCGATCCTCCGCTCGCAACGATCGTCGCGCTCGTCGCGCTGGTCGCGTCACCGATCGGCGCGTGGGTGTCCATCCGAACTCAGCCCCAACTCCTTCTGAGGATCCTCGCGGCCGTGGTCATCATCGCCGCGGTGCGCATGGCCGCGAGCGCGGTGTTCGGATAGCGGTACTAATCCGCGTCAAAGGACCGTCCAAGCGAGCGACGACTACATTTGTCCAAATGAGCGCCCACGACACGCTCGCCACGCGCCCGACCGCATCGAGCGAGCGCCGCTCGATCACGGTCCTGTTCGCCGACATCGCGGGCTCGACGGCGATCGCCGAGCGCATGGATCCGGAGGACTGGACGACGCTGGTCGGCGAGGCGTTCAAACGCATGACCGGCACGATCGAGCGCTACGACGGGACCATTGCGCGGCTCATGGGCGACGGCGTCCTCGCGTTCTTCGGAGCGCCGGTCGCGCACGAGGACGACCCGGAGCGCGCGGTGCGCTGCGGATTGGACATGGTGCACGCGATCGACGAGCTGGGAGCGACCCAGCGCGCGAAGGGCGCCAGTGATCTTCGCGTTCGCGTCGGTATCAACACCGGCCCGGTCGTCGTCGGGATGATCGGCACCGACACCGCGCATGAGTACACCGCGATGGGCGACGCGGTGAATGTCGCGGCGCGAATGCAAGCGACGGCGCGCGCGGGCAGCGTGCTCGTC
>Ga0207646_10001197_pt1 | contig 32667 bp, 30 predicted proteins | sample KBSK5502metaG_FD_184343 | JGI IMG/M metagenome (GOLD analysis project Ga0207646, IMG submission 184343) | Corn, switchgrass and miscanthus rhizosphere microbial communities from Kellogg Biological Station, Michigan, USA - KBS K5-50-2 metaG... | ecosystem: Host-associated > Plants > Roots >... | reverse complement strand
CTACGATCCGTTCACGGGCGAGGGCATCACCCTCGCGCTGCGCAGTGCCGAGCTGGCCGCCGAGGTCGCGGACCGCTGCCTCCGGGCCGCGCCGGTCCGCGCGTTTCGGGTCTTGCCGGAGTACGACCGCATGCGGCGCGCGGCTACGCGCCACAAGTTCCGCTTCAATCGCCTCCTCCAGGTCATCGTCGGCCGCCCGCGGCTCGCCAACGCCGCGGTGCGGCGCCTCGCCCGCCGGCCCGATCTCGCCGACCGCATGGTGAGCATCGCCGGCGATTTCGTTCCCGCCCGGACGGCGCTGGGCCCGGGCTTCCTGCTCGACATGCTTTTCGGCTGAGCCCTCTCCTCTCCCGGAAGGGAGGGGGACAGGGTCAGGGTCGGGGAAGCCTCAACTCGCCCCGGGACGAGTAATCCATGGCTGCGCGCGCCCAACGCGGCTGGCCGATGATGTGACAAACATACATTTAACAGAGAATCGCGACAGCTATCATCTTAAAGTGTGGAAACGGCCCTTCCAACGCATGAGGATATGGTATGGAAGCGACCGAGAGCGAGTCGCGGTACGGCTCGCGGCCGCCGCCGTGAGCCGGCCGCCAGTACCGCGCCACGGGGCTTCGGCCTCAGCTTCCTTCAAGTCGAGCGCACATGTGTCGATGAGCCGATTGATTCTTCTCCCCGGCCTGGGGGCGGACGCGAGGCTCTTCGGTCCGCAGGATGCAGACAGCTCTGCGGCTGGGCGCTTTCGCTCGGCGCATGCGGACCAGGTGAACGGCTTTGTGCGCCTCATGCTCGAACGAGGCTAGCCTGCATCGGCGGCAACGTGTTGTAGTACAGTGGGCGCCCTCTTCAACAAGGAGCGCGCATGATCAGGATACTCTTCTTCGTTCTCGCGGGTGGCCTCGGGGCGGCGGCGATCGCGGCGGCGCAGGCCGAGGCGCCCGCGCCCGGAAGCTCGCTGGCTCCCGACTCGGGCGCCTTCGAGCTGCGCACCTACACCGCCGCGCCCGGGAAGCTCGAAGCGCTGCACGCGAGGTTCCGGAACCACACGAACCGCCTCTTCGCCAAGCACGGCATGAAGGTCGTCGGGTTCTGGGTGCCGAGCGACAAGGACAAGGGGGCCGGCAATACGCTCGTCTACCTTCTCAGGTTTCCGGACCGAGCCGCCCGCGAGAAGGCGTGGGAGGACTTCCGCAAGGACCCCGAGTGGATCTCAGCCCGCGATGCGTCGGAGGCGAACGGCAAGCTGGTCGAGAAGGTCGACTCCGTCATTCTGACGGCCACCGACTACTCGCCGATGAAGTGAACCTCCGAAGCCACCGGCTGCGAGCGGAGCGGGATTGCTGGGGTGCGCCGCTAGCACCCCATCCCAAAGCCACAGGCTGCGAGCGGAGCCGGATTCACTCCCGCGCAGCGAGCGGGGGGTCTGGGGGGTGCGCCGCTAGCACCCCCTCCCAAAGCCACCGGCTGCGAGCGGAGCGGGATTCACTCCCGCGCAGCGAGCGGGGGGTCTGGGGGGTGCGCCGCTAGCACCCCCCAGCTCAGTTAAACGATAAACAGCATCTCGGAGTACTTGGGCAGCGTCCAGAACTCGTCGGCTACCGTTTCTTCGAGACGGTCGCTCACCTCGCGCACCGCCGCCATCGCCGGGACCACCTGCTCGGCGAGCGCGTGGGCATGCTTCTCGAGCTCGCCGATCTTGCCCGCCTTCTCCGCGGCCGACTGCAGCTCGGCCACCCGCGTCGAGAGCTCGTCGACCGCCGCCGAAGTCCGGTCCAACGCGGACCGCGCCGTCTTGGCGCCCCCCGCGGAGGAGAGGAGCGCGAGCTGCTTGTAGCCCGCGGGCAGGACGTGGCCGGAGACGAGGTTCTCGAGGGCCTCGACCTCGATGTCGACGTCCTTGACGTAGCGCTCCAGGCGCACGTGGTAGCGGGCCTCGGCCTCCGCCCTCGAAAACACCCTCGTCCGCGCGAGGAAGTCCAGCGCCTCCGGCTTCATGAGCTCGGCCAGCGCCTCGGGCGTCGTGCGGAGGTTGGGCAGGCCCCGCCGCCGCGCCTCCTCCACCAGCTCCGGCGCGTAGTTGTTCCCCTCGTACCGGACGGCCTTCGTCTCGATGACCGACTCCCTCACCACGTCGAGCACCGCGTCCTGCAGGCTCGTTCCCTTCGCGCTGCGGGCCCTGATCGCCTGCTCGAACTCACCCAGCGCATCCGCCACGGCCGCGTTCAGGAAGGCGATCGGAGTGGAGATCGACGCGGCGGACGAGACGGCGCGGAACTCGAACTTGTTGCCGGTGAACGCGAACGGTGAGGTCCGGTTGCGGTCGGTGTTGTCCCGCGCGACCTCCGGCAGCTTGCGTACGCCGAGGCTGATGCGCTCCAGCGCCGCCGCCCCGCTGCGCTCCCCCTTCTCGATCCCGTCCAGCACCCGCGTGAGCTGATCGCCGAGGAAGACCGAGATGATGGCCGGCGGCGCCTCGTTCGCCCCGAGCCGGTGATCGTTCCCCGCGCTGGCGATGGCCGCCCGCAGCAGCCCCGCCCGCTCGTGCACGCCCTTGAGCACGGCCATCAGGATGACCAGGAACTGGAGGTTCTCCTCGGGGGTGGCCCCCGGCTCGAGCAGGTTGCGGCCCTCGGAGTCCATCAGGGACCAGTTGCAGTGCTTGCCGCTGCCGTTGATGCCGGCGAAAGGCTTCTCGTGGAGCAGCAGGGCGAGGCCGTGGCGGCGCGCCACGCGGCTCATCGTCTCCATCACGATCTGGTTGTGGTCGGAGGCGACGTTGGCCTCTTCGAAGATCGGGGCCATCTCGTACTGGCTGGGCGCGACCTCGTTGTGCCGCGTCTTGATCGGGACGCCGAGCTTGTAGAGCTCGTTCTCCATCTCCTGCATGTAGGCCAGGATGCGGTCCTTGATGCTGCCGAAGTAGTGATCCTCCAGCTCCTGTCCCTTGGGCGGCTTCGCCCCCACCAGCGTCCGTCCCGCGGCGACGAGGTCGGGCCGGAGCGCGTAGAACGCGCGGTCGATGAGGAAGTACTCCTGCTCCGGGCCCAGCGTCGGCACCACCCGGGTCGACTCGTTGTTGCCGAAGAGACGAAGCACCCCCAGCGCCTTCTCGGACAGGTGCTCCATCGAGCGCAGCAGCGGCGTCTTGTTGTCGAGCGCGTCGCCGTGGTAGCTGATGAAGACCGAGGGCACGCACAGCGTCTTCCCGTTGGGCCCGTCCACGATGAAGATGGGGCTCGAGGGGTCCCACGCCGTGTATCCGCGGGCCTCGAAGGTCGTGCGCATCCCGCCCGACGGGAAGCTCGAGGCGTCGGGCTCGCTCTGGATGAGCTGCGCCCCGCTGAAGCGCTCCATCGGCTGGCCCTCGTCGTCGAAGGTGAGGAAGGCGTCGTGCTTCTCGGCGGTGAGGCCGGTCTGGGGCTGGAACCAGTGGCAGAAGTGGGTCGCCCCCTTGCCGAGCGCCCATTCCTTCACCGCGTGCGCGACCTCGTTGGCGATCGAGGCGTCGAGCTTCGTACCCCGGCGGATCGTCTCCTGGAGAGACTGGTAGACGGCCTTGGGGAGCTTCTGCTTCATGGCGTCGGCGTTGAACGTGTTGCTGCCGAAGGCCTCCATCACCTTCGTTCCCCCCGCCATCTCCGGCAACGACCGGATGGAGCGGGAGGTGGCCTCCCGGATCGCCCACAGACGCCCCTCAGCCATTTCTAGACCTCCGCGAAGAAACGGGGATTATAGCGTCTCACCTGGCCCGGGCGACGATCCGGAACTCGATGCCGAGCTCGTTCTTGACCTTCACCGTCCCCCCGCCCGCGCTGACCGGCTCGATGCCGAACGCCCGCTGCGCGAGCGCGGTCCGGCCGGAGGCGGTGAGGGTGGCGCCCGACAGCTCTATCCGCACGGGCACCGTCACGACGCACGCGACGCCGTGCAGGCTCAGCTCGCCCGTCACCTGCAGCTCATAGACGCCGTCCGCGGTCCGCCGGCCCGAGACCTGCCGGGAGCGGAAGCGGATCGCGGGGAAGCGGGCCACGTCGAGCACCTTCGGCCCCGCCATCACCTCCTGGACCTTCGGCGCATCGCCCTCCGGCTCACCCTGCGCGGACACCTTCAGGCCCGAGGCCTCGAAGGAGAGCTCGACCGACGAGCGCGCGAGGTCGTCCGGGTCCGCGTCCACCCGGCCCTCGAGGCGCTCCGCCGCCACGTCGTGGGTGTGGCCCGCGAAGCCGAACACGCCGGTCTTTCCCACATGGGCCCGGACCGCGCTGGCGGGGGCGTCGATCACGTACGTCCGGGTCGCCGCTCCTGCGGGCACGGCGGAGCCGAGCGCGAGCGCCCAGAGGGCGAGGGGGAGACGCATGAACCTCCGCCCAGTCTAGTGCAAGTTGGAGGTCCGGCCACGCGCCGTGCAGTAGAATGATCCTGGATGGCTACGCAATCCGTCGAGAAACTCCAGGGCCTCGACCGACAGACCCTGGTGGGCATCTACCGGACGATGTACCTGTCCCGGCGCCTCGACGACAAGGAGATCCAGCTCAAGCGCCAGAACAAGATCTTCTTCCAGATCAGCGGGGCCGGCCACGAAGCGGTGCTGGTGGCGGCGGGGCTGGCCCTGAAGCCTGGGCACGACTGGTTCTACGCCTACTACCGCGACCGGGCGTTCATGCTCCAGCTCGGCATGACTCCCCTCGACATGCTCCTGGGCGCGGTGGGAGCCAGGAACGATCCCAATTCCGGCGGGCGGCAGATGCCGTCCCACTGGAGCAGCCCCGAGCTGCACGTCGTCACCAAGTCCTCCCCCACCGGCACGCAGTTCACCCAGGCGGTGGGATGCGCCGAGGCGCAGCTCTACCTGAACGAGCGGAGCGACGAGATCACGTACTGCTCGGGAGGGGAAGGCACGACGTCGGAGGGCGAGTTCTGGGAGAGCCTCAACGTGGCCTCCAACCGCCGGCTGCCGGTCCTCTACCTCATCGAGGACAACGGCTACGCCATCTCGGTGCCGGTGGAGGTGCAGACCGCCGGCGGCAGCATCTCGCGCCTCGTGCGCACGTTCCCCGATCTCCTCGTGCGCGAGGTCGACGGTACCGACCCGCTGGCCAGCCTGGCCGTGCTCAAGGAAGCGGTCGCGTGGTGCCGGGCACGGCGCGGCCCCGCCCTCGTCCACGCGCAGGTGATACGCCCCTACTCTCATTCCCTCTCCGACGACGAGACCCTGTACCGGCCGCGGGCCGAGCGCGAGGAGGACGCGCGGCGCGACCCCCTCGTTTCCTACCCGCGCTTCCTGATCGCCGAGGGCCTGGCCAGCGAAGAGGAGCTGAAGGCGTTGCGCACGGAGGTGGACCGGGAGATTGCCGAGGTCACCGACGCGGCGCTCGCGGCGCCGGTGCCGTCGCCGGAGAGCGTCACCCTCCACGTCTACTCGGCCGAGATCGATCCGACCTCCGACGCCTTCGCGACCGAGCCCCACTCCTCGGGCGACCCGAAGACGATGGTCGACCTGCTGAACGCATGCCTGCACGACGAGATGGCGCGCGACCCGCGCATCATCGTCTTCGGTGAGGACGTGGCCGACTGCAGCCGCGAGGAGAACCTCGGACAGGTCAAGGGCAAGGGGGGCGTGTTCAAGGTCACCCACAACCTGCAGCGGAAGTTCGGCTCGAGGCGCGTCTTCAACGCGCCGCTGGCCGAGGCCAGCATCGTCGGCCGCGCCATCGGCATGGCCACCCTCGGCCTCAAGCCGGTGGTGGAGATCCAGTTCCTCGACTACATCTGGCCGGCCTTCATGCAGATGCGCAACGAGCTGGCCGTGATCCGCTGGCGCTCCAACGGGGCCTGGAAGTGCCCCGTGGTCATCCGCGTGACTTACGGCGGCTACCTCCAGGGCGGCGCCATCTATCACAGCCAGTGCGGCGAGGTCTTCTTCACCCACATCCCGGGCCTGCGGGTCGTGATCCCTTCCAACGCGGAGGATGCGAACGGCCTGCTGCGCACCGCCATCCGGTCCGACGACCCGGTGATCTTCCTCGAGCACAAGCACCTCTACCGGCAGACCCACAACAAGGCGCGCAACCCGGGGCCGGACTACATGATTCCTTTCGGCCGCGCCTCCGTGCCTCGGGAAGGCACCGACCTCACGCTCGTCACCTTCGGTGCGCTCGTGCCGCGCGCGCTGGCGGCGGCGCGGCAGGCGGAGGCCGAGGGCATCCGGACCGAGGTCCTGGACCTGCGCAGCCTTTCCCCATACGACTGGCCGGCGGTGGCCCGCAGCGTGACGAAGACGGGACGGGCGCTCGTCGTCCACGAGGACAACCGCTCGTGGGGCTACGGGGCCGAGATCGCGGCCCGCATCGCCGACGAGCTGTTCGAGTGGCTCGACGCCCCCGTGCGGCGCATCGCCGCCCTCGACACGTTCGTCGGCTACAACCCCGTCCTCGAGAACGCCATCCTGCCCCAGGTCTCGACCGTGCTGCAGGGGATCAAGGATCTGAAGCGGTACTGACGGCCGGCAGTCAACAGACAGTTAAACAGACGGGCACGGGGACGGGCACGTCCCCATTCCCGAGCCGAACTCTTCCCGGGAAGAGTTGAGGAGAGGGATTGCTCAGGGCTTGCTGGTCCCCGCGCGGCCGTAGCGGTCCTCGAGCCGCACGACGTCCTCCAGCTCGGGGGTGGAGACCTCGAGGATGTCGCAGTCCTCGATCCCGGTCATGCGGTGGAGGGTGCCGGGCGTGATGTGGAAGACGTCCCCCGGCCTCATCTCGATCCGGCGCAGCTCCGCCTGCTCTCCCCGGGCGCCGGTCTCGAACAGCAGCCGGCCGGACTGGAGCAGGATCGTCTCGTCCTTCACGTTGTGGTACTGGAGCGAGAGGCTCTCGCCCTGGCGCAGGTGGAGGATCTTGCCGACGTAGCGCTCGGTGCGGGCCCACCACAGCTCGTAGCCCCACGGCTTCTCGACGCGTCTCGGGATCTCGGACATGGGCGGCTATTCTCCCTGAAACACCGGGCGGGCGGCGAGCGCGTCGGCCAGCTCCTCGCGCAGGCGGGCCTCGATCTCCACCGCCGTGCGCAGCCCGAGGCAGGCCTCCGCCACTCGCTGCAGGCGGGCGGCCGAAGCGCCCCGCAGCGCGGCCTTCACGTGCGGGATGGCCGCGGGGCTCATCGACAGCTCGCGCACGCCGAGGCCGACGAGGACGAGGGCGGTCGCGGGCTCCGCCGCCATCTCGCCGCAGATCGAGACCGGGATCCCCGCCGCCTGCGCCGCCGACACGACCCCGCGCACCGCGCGCAGCACCGCGGGATGGAGCGGCAGGTAATGGGCGGAGACCCGCGGATCGGTCCGGTCCACCGCGAGCAGGTACTGGATGAGGTCGTTGGTGCCGACGCTGAAGAAGTCCACGCGCGAGGCGAGGAGGTCGGCGGTGAGGGCCGCGCTCGGAACCTCCACCGTCACGCCCACCGGGACCGATTCGCCGCAGGGCAGGCCCTCCTGGCGCAGCTCGCTCCGCACCGTGTCGAGGAACTCGCGGGCTTCGTCGAGGTCGGCGGGTCCGGAGACGAAGGGAAACATGATCCGCAGCGGGCCGTGGGCCGCCGCCTGGAGCAGCGCCCGGAGCTGGCCGCGGAAGGCTTCGGGCGCGCGGCGCAGCAGCCGCAGCGAGCGCTCGCCGAGGGCGGGGTTCGGGCTCGTCGGGCCCCCCGGTGTCAGGTCCTCCGGGCCGACGTCCCACGTGCGTACGGTGACCGGGTGCGGGCGCATCAGCTCGACGAGGCGGCGGTAGACGTCGAGCTGCCGCTTCTCCGCCGGCCATTCCCGCGAGCGCCCGAGGAGATACTCGGAGCGGAAGAGGCCGATGCCTTCGGCGCCGTACAGGAGGGCCGTGTCCGCCTCGTCCGGAAACTCGGCGTTGGCCTGGAGGCTCACCCGCAGGCCGTCGCGGGTGACCGCGGGCAGCGCGCTCGTGGCCTGCAGCCGCTCCTCTTCGAGCTTGTGCCGCTGCTGGACGGCGCGGAATCCCTCGAGGGTGGGCGCGGTCGGCTCCACGACCAGCCGGCCGCCCGTCCCGTCGACCACGACCAGCGAGCCGGGCGGCACGCGCCGGACCGCCTCCTGCAGGCCGGCCACCGCCGGGATCCCGAAGGAGCGGGCCAGGATCGCGGTGTGGTGCGTCGGCGAGCCCGCGTCCATGGTCACCGCCAGGACCCGCTCCCAGTCGAGCTCCGCCGCCTCGGAGGGCGTGAGGTCTTCGGTCACCAGCACGAAGCTGCCCGGCAGGTGCGACAGCGACGGCGCATCGGCCGCGCCTCCGAGGTTGATCTGGATGCGGCCGAGCACGTCGTCGAGGTCCGTGCTGCGCTCCCGCAGATAGGCGTCGGTGAACTCGTCGAAGAGCGCGTGGAGCTGCTCGGCGACCGTGCGCAGCGCCCATTCGGAGTTGACATGGTCCTCGCGGATCACCGTCACCGCCCGGTCGAGCAGCAGCGGGTCCTCGAGCATCAGCAGGTGGGCGTCGAAGATGTAGGCGTGGCGTCCTCCCACCTCGCGCGCCAGCCGCTCCTTGATGCCGAGGAGCTGTTTCTGCGACGCCTCGACGGCCCGGCTCAGGCGCTGCACCTCGCCCTCCACCGCCTCGGGCGCGAGCAGCAAACGGAAAACGGGCACCGCCTCGCGCTCCACCACGAGCGCCGGCCCCACCGCCACGCCGGGCGAGACGCCGATGCCTTTCAGCTCCAACTACGCTTCTTCTCCGAAGCCGCCTTCGACGAGCGAGGCGAGGGCGTCGACGGCGGCGGCCTCGTCCTCGCCCTCCGCGGATACGCGGAGCAGCGTCCCCTGCGACGCCGCCAGGAGCAGGATGCCGAGGATCGACTTGCCGTCCATGGCCTTCCCGTTGCGGGAGACGGTGACGCGCGAGCGGAACCGGCTCGCCGTGTGCACGAAGCGCGCCGCGGCCCGGGCATGGAGCCCCAGGGGGTTGCGGATGCGCACCTCGCGCGCGGTCACGACGGTTTCTTCTCCAGCACTTCGCTCGCCACGTAGATCGCGTCCTTGCCCTGCTCGCGCACGAGGCGCGCCACCTCCGCCAGCGACCCGTCCCGCAAGGAGGTGACCTTGATGAGCATGGGCAGGTTCACCCCGGTCACGATCTCCACCCGCGGCGAGAGGAAGGGCAGGCTCACGTTGGTCGGGGTGCCCCCGAACATGTCGGTGAGGATCAGGGACTGCTCGCCGCCCACGTCCTCCAGGGCGCGGGCGATCGCTTCGCGCGCCGCGCTGACGTCGTCGCTCCATCCGATCGAGACGGCGGCGATGCGCGGAATGTCCCCCACGATCGTGCGGGCGGCGTTGACCAGCTCCCCCGCCAGCGCCCCATGGGTCACGACCACGATCCCGATCATGACGGCCTCATTGCCTCAAGTCCCGGTGGCGGACGCGCACCGGGTAGCCCTGGCCGCCGAGCGCCTCCGCCAGCGCGTTGGCGATCATCACCGACCGGTGCCGGCCCCCGGTGCAGCCGATCCCGATCGTCAGGTAGCTCTTGCCCTCCTTGATGTAGCGCGGAACGACGTAGGAGAGAAAGCTCTTCAGCTTGTCGAGGAAGACCGCGGTGTCCTTCTGGCGGCGCATGTACCGGATCACCGGCGCGTGGTTGCCGGTGAGCGGCTTCAGCGAAGGCACGAAGTTGGGGTTGGGCAGGAACCGTACGTCGAACACCAGGTCCGCCTCCGAGGGCACGCCGTACTTGTACCCGAACGACATCACGGACAGCACCAGGGGCGGCGCCTCGTGCCGCACGTCGTAGTGCTCGCGGATGTAGTCGCGGAGCTGGTGGACGGTGAAGTCCGACGTGTCGAGGATGAGGTCGGCCATCTTGCGGATGGGCTTCAGCGCCTCGCGCTCTTCCCGGATGCCCTCGATGGCGGGCTGGTTGATGGCCAGCGGGTGGGGCCGGCGGGTCTCGCTGAAGCGGCGCACCAGCACCTTCTCGCCCGCCTCCAGGAACAGCACGTTCACCGCGAGCGCTCCGCGACCGCGGATCTGGCGGAAGACGTGGGGGAACTGCTTCAGGAACTCCCGCTCCCGCATGTCGACCACGAGGGCGGAGCGGCGCAGCTCCTCCGACCCGCGGATCAGCTCGGCGAAGCGGGGGATCAGCGCGGAGGGCAGGTTGTCGACGCAGAACCAGCCGATGTCCTCCAGGGCCCGCGCGACGTGGGTCTTCCCGGAGCCGGAGAGGCCGGTGATGATGAGGAGCCGCGCCTCCGGGGGCGCCCCCTCGCGAGCGGCGCCGCGGCGCCTTCGTGTCTTAGGCATGCCCCCGCTTGCGGCGGCCGGCCCTTCGCCGGGCCAGCGCCACCTTGCGCACGCGCGCCGCCGGCCCTTGGGTCGCGATCATCTCGTCCACCTGTTCCGCGAAACGGCGCGCGGCATCATAACCCCGGGTCTTGAGCAACTGGTTGCGCGCCGCCACCTCCACCAGTATGGCGAGGTTGCGCCCCGGCGCGACCGGCATGCGCACGAGGGGCAGGTCCGCGCCCAGGATCGGGTAGCGATCCTCCCGCAGGCCGAGGCGGTCGTACTCGCGCCCGGCCTCCCAGCGCTCCAGGCTCACGACCAGCTCCACCTTCTTCGACAGGCGCACGGAGGAGACGCCGTAGAGGTCCTTGATGTTGATCACCCCCAGGCCGCGCAGCTCCATGTGGTAGCGCGTGAGGTCGGGGGATGCGCCCACCAGCGCGTCCGCCATGCGCTTGATCTCCACGACGTCGTCCGACACCAGCCGGTGGCCGCGGTCGATGAGGTCGAGGGCGCACTCCGATTTTCCGATGCCGCTCTCCCCCACGATGAGGACGCCGAGGCCGAAGACGTCCATGAGCACCGAGTGGAGGTGGATGCGCTCGGCCAGCCGCTCGTCGAGGAACGCGCTGAGCTGCTTGATGAACCGCGTGGACTCGAGGGCGGTGGCGAGGACCGGCACCCCGCGCGCCTCCGCCTCCGACCGCAGCTCGGGCGGCGGCGTGAGGCCCTTGGTGACCACGAAGCAGGTCACCCGGCTGCGGGCGAGGCGGGCGAGGATCGACGTCCGCTCGCGCGGGGGCAGCGTGCGCAGGTAGTTGATCTCGCTGCTCCCGATGATCTGCACCCGACCGTAGCGCAGGTAGTCCGTGAAGCCGGTCAGGGCGAGGCCCGGACGCTGGACGCGGGACAGGTGGATGGTGCGGTCGAGCCCCGCGCGCCCCGCCACCAGCTTCAGCGCCAGATCCTCGCCGCCGTGCTGGAGCAGCTCGCGCACCGCGACCGCGGGCCCCGCCGCCGGGCGCGCGCGCCTCTTCACCCTGAGGCCTCGGAGCGCGCCGCCGCGCGGGCGGGAAGGCGGCGCTTGCGCTCCCGCCGCTTGCCGTTGTGGCGCTTGGCCTGCCGGATCAGCTTGTCGAGGACGGTGGCCAGAGAGATCCCGAGATCGCCCGTCACGTTGCGGGCGGCCAGGCTCCGCCGGGGCGAGCGCACGCTCACCTCGGCGAGGTGCCGATGCTTGTCGACGCCGAGGATGACGTGGACGTGGGTGATGCCGCGCAGGACGCGCGACAGCTTCCTCAGCTTGCGCTCGGCCAGGGCCTTGATCGCCTCGGGGACCTCCGTCTGACGGCCGGTGTACTCGACCTGCATGAGGCCACCTCCCGCGCGTGGAGGGCCACGCAACTAGTCAGTGGACCGACTTGCGAAGGTTGGAGGGCGGGATCCGCAGCTCCTCCCTGTACTTGGCCACCGTGCGGCGAGCCAGGGGCAGCCCGTCGCCGCCCAGCAGCTCCGCGATGCGCGAGTCGGAGAGGGGATGGGAGGGGTCCTCCCCGTCGATCATCTTCTTGATCTTGTCCTTGATGGAGACGGAGCTGATGGCCTCGCCCATCGTGGACGTGATACCGCTGTGGAAGAAGAAGCGCAGCTCGTAGACGCCGCGCGGGGTGTGCATGTACTTGTTGGCCACCACGCGAGAGACGGTCGACTCGTGCATCCCGATGTCGGTGGCCACGTCGCGCAGGACGAGCGGCTTGAGCTGCGTGATGCCGTGGTCGAGGAATCCGCGCTGGTGGCGGACGATGGACTCCGACACCTTGTAGATCGTCCGCTGCCGCTGGTCCACGCTCTTCAGCAGCCACAGGGCGCTGCGCAGCTTCTCCTTCACGTAGTTGCGGGTCTCCTCGGAGCCCGCGTCCTTGATCTCGAGCATCCGGCGGTACGTCGGGCTGATGCGAAGCTTGGGCAGCCCGTCGTCGTTCAGGATGATCTTGTACTCGTCCCCCTCCTTGACCACGAACACGTCGGGGATGACGTAGGTGGAGCTGTCGGGGCTGTACTTGAGCCCCGGCTTGGGGTCCAGCCGCCGGATGATCTCCAGGTGGTGCGAGACCTCGTCGGGGCTCATGCCCATCTGGCGCCCGATCTCGGGATACTGGTGGCCCTGGAGCTGCTTCATGTAGTCCCGGACGATCACGTCGGTCGGCGAGTTCTCGAGCCCCAGGTGCCGCAGCTGCAGCCGCAGGCACTCCGTGAGGTCGCGGGCGGCCACGCCGGGGGGATCGAGGTTCTGCACCACGCAGAGGGCCTTCTCGACCTCGTCCATCGGGTAGGGGCCGAGGTTGGCGATCTCCGACACCGAGGCGCGCAGCATCCCGTCCTCGTCGACGTTCTGGATGATGGCGTCGCCGATCTCCAGCAGCAGCTCGTCGGAGACGGACATGTGGAGCTGCCAGCTGAGGTGGTCGTAGAGGTCGGGCTGCTCGGTGAGCGTGTTCTCGATCGGGGGCAGCTCGGGCACCTCGGAGGGACGCGTCCGCCGGCGGTCGCCGTCGTCGAGGTAGTCCTCGAAGAACTTCTCGACGTCGATGTCCTTCAGGGGATCGGTCCGCTCCTGCTCCTCCTTGGCCTCCTCGTTGGCGATCTCGTCCGGGGCGGTCTCCTGGGCCGGGACCTCCTCGAGCAGCGGGTTCTCCATCACCTCCTGCTCCAGCACCTCGGCCAGCTCGAGTGTCGTCAGCGGCAGCAGCTTGATCGCCTGCTGGAGGGACGGCGTGAGGATGAGCCTCTGCGAGAGGCGCTGCGACAGGCCTAGCTTCTGTTGAAAGGCCACGCTAGCGCTTCCGGAGGAAGCCGGGAGGGCGTCGGGCGCCGGTCGTCGCTCTGCTCATGGTCGTGATCGGGCTCGAGGTCAGGTCGTCCGGTCGCGGTCGTCGAGCTGGAACGCCTCGCCGAGGTAGACGCGCCGGACCTCTTCGTCGGAAGCCAGATCGCCGGGCGTCCCGGCGCGGAAGACCTGGCCCTCCCTGAGAATATAGGCCCGATGGGTGATTTTCAAGGTCTCGCGCACGTTGTGGTCGGTGATCAGGATGCCGATTCCGCGGTCCTTGAGGTGGGCGATGATCTTCTGGATGTCGAGCACCGCGAGGGGATCGATGCCCGCGAAGGGCTCGTCGAGGAGGATGAAGGACGGAGAGGTGGCCAGGGCCCGGCAGATCTCCAGCCGGCGGCGCTCGCCACCCGACAGCGTGTAGGCGGGCTGGCGGGCGAGGTTGAGGATGCCCAGCTCCTCGAGCAGCCCCCGCGTGCGCGCCCGCTGCTCGGCCGGGGGCACGCCCAGCGTCTCCAGGATCGCCATCACGTTCTCTTCCGCGGTCAGCTTGCGGAAGACGCTGGCCTCCTGCGGGAGATAGCCGATCCCGGCCCGGGCCCGCAGGTACATCGGCAGATGGGTGATGTCCTCCTGGCCGAGAAACACCTGGCCGTCGTCGGGGCGCGTGAGGCCCACCACCATGTAGAAGGTGGTCGTCTTGCCGGCGCCGTTGGGGCCGAGCAGACCCACCACCTCGCCGGTGTGGATCTCCAGGTTGACATGGTTGACGACCACCCGCCGCCCGTAGGACTTGGTCAGTCCCCGCGCCTGCAGGATGGTCCGCGGCGGCGCCGACGGCTGGGGCTCGTCGGCGGGCGTGGGCGCGGCGCTCAAGGCTTGGGCGGCTCCTTGCGGTTCCGGATCACGCTCAGCGTGCGGATCTGCTCCTGGCCGTCCACCAGCACCCGATCGTCGCCGACATGGAAGGTGAGCGAGCGGCCCTCGACCTCCTGGGTCGGGTCCTTCAGCGTCACCTTCGGGCCCACCAGCACCATCGTCTCGCTCTGCGGCGTGTAGGTCCCGCGCGCCCCCGAGGCGTGTCGATCGCCCTGCTGCACCTCCACCGGCTCGCCCGCCACCAGGGTCTGGATGGCCGATCCGTCGCTCGTGAAGTTCAGCGTCGCCTCCGGGCTGCGGGTCGCGATGTCTCCCTGCCGGATCGAGACGTCGCCCTTGTAGACCGCCTTCTGGCCGTCCTCCGTGTACGTCATCTCCTTGGCCCGCCCCTCCACCGCGAACGTGTCGCGCGCCTTGTCCGCCGCGCCCTTCGGGACGTCCTTCGCGGCCGGGTCCTTCGGGAGGTCGCGCTTCGGATGGAGGAAGGAGACGACACCGCCCGACGCTAACAGGCGCCACTTCCCTTCCGGCCCGATCTGCTGCAGGTGGATCTCGGGCGCGCGGATCTCGTCCTTCCCCGACCGGAGCAGCGCGCTCTGCACGTAGCGCGCGGTCTTGGTGGAATCGATGTACTCCATGAGCGTCGAGGTGATCAGGGCCGGCTCGGCGCCGCCCATGAGCAGGCCCTGCCCGCCGCCCTTGCGCTTCAGGATGTGGTGCACGTCGCGGCGCGCGGAGACGTCGTTGGTGCGGGTGTTCATGTCGATCGCCCCGGCGCGGAGCCGGCTCCCCTGCTCGTCGTCCACCAGCTCGGGCCCCTGGCGCAGCGTGAGCACCCCGGAGGCACCGTCGTAGGAGGCGTTCTCGGCCGTGGCCTTCTGGGGGGCCTGCTCGAACACCACTTGCCGCCGGAACTCGACGTCACTGAGGTCGCCCGTGGCCGGGTTCACGCGGGCGAGAAAGCTCTGGCAGCGCAGCCGCCGCGGGACGCCCTTGGCGGGGCGGATCGGGTCCGTGTCGAAGGCGCTGTCCTTCTGGCCTTCCAGCTCGTAGAGACGACCCTGCTCGTCGAAGCGGAAGGTGAGCGCGCGGGCCTGCAGGCGGCGCTTCTCCGGCGGGTCCTTCGGCCCGGGCAGCATCGTGAGGTCGCCGTCGGGCGCCGCCACCGCCTGTTCCAGCGAGCGGTCCGGGCGCAGCCACAGGTCCAGCTTGCGGCAGGTCAGGTGGCGCGGTCCGGCCCCCCCCGGCACGGGCGCCGCGCCGGGGAGGTTGCCGCTCGTCGAGTCGAGGACGACGTTCTCGATGGCGCGGGCGCGGTAGATCGTCTGGTCGCTCCCGAAGTCCGCCTCGAGGCGGTCCGCGGTGAGGACGTCGCCGGATTGCGTGAGCCGGACGCCCCCATCGAAGCGCATGCTCCCCTCCGGGCGCACGAGAAGCGCGTGGGCGGCCTTGATGTCGGTCGCGGGGTTGTCGTTGTCCTGGATCCGCAGCGTGACGTCGGCGAGCAGCTCCAGCCGACCCTCGCCCGCGCTGTAGGTCATCCCCGTCGAGGTTCCCGAGGTGTCCTTCCGCTTGAACTGGACCGGCGCGTCCGTCTTCGCGAGCTGCTTGTCGCCGCGGTAGAGGAGGCTCTCCGTGTGCAGCTCGAGCCCGTCCTCGGTCGTGACGACCACGTGGCCCTGGAAGTTGCCCTTCTGCTGCGACGGGTTGATGAGAGCCTCGTCGGAGACGATGCGGCCCTTCCCCGGCTGGCCCTTGGCCATGTAGGTGAACGTGAGGTCCACGCCGCGCAGCCGCACGTCCTCCTGCTCCTGGCCCACCATGCTGAGCGCGCGCAGGAACCAGCCTTCCTTCTCCCCCTTGAAGCTCTTGTACTCGAAGCGGTCGGCGCGGGCCGACGTCGCTCCCTCCGGGGGTGCGGACGGCTCGGGGGTGGCGGTCACACCGGACCGGGAGCGGAGGAACGTGAACGCGACGCTCGCCCCCACCACGAGCACGAGGCCCAGCAGGGCCGCGCGGAGGCGGCGGACGGCGCGGGGGGTGGGCACAGGGCATTTTAGCGCCCCGGCCTCGGGGTCCGTTAGCGGCGGGCGGGGCCGCGCTTGACCGTGCTCGCCTGCATCTTCGCCACCGCCTGGAGATAACGGAAGTCGAGCATCTCGGCCTCCGTGAGGGTGGCGCCGGCCGCCTGCTTGTCGCGCGCCTGCCTTCCCCGCCCCAGCGTGTCGCGCGTGAGGCGCGCGCGCCGATCGGGGGAGGGCTCGTCCAGGATGCGGCGAGTGACCTCTTCGTAGGCCGCGACGTCCTCGGCGGTCAGCTCGGGGAACTGGCGCCGCAACCGCTCCGGGTCCACGGGAAGCGGTCGGCCCGTCATGTCGTCTCGAGGAACTCCCCGCCGAGATGCCCCATGCGCCGGAACTTCTCGTAACGAGCGTTGACGAGCGCCTCGGGAGGAAGCGCCGACAGCTCGCGAAGCTGGGCGTCCACGACCTCGTCGAGAGAGCGGAAGAGCGACTCCGGATCGGTCTGGGCGCCTCCGGCCGGCTCGGGGACCACCACGTCCACGAGGCCGAAAGAGGCGAGGTCGGACGCGGTGATCTTCATCGCGGCGGCCGCCTCGGGAGCACGGGCCGCGTCGCGCCAGAGGATCGCCGCGCAGCCCTCGGGGGTGATCACCGAGTACACCGCGTGCTCGAGCATGTTGATGCGGTCGCCGACCGCGATGGCGAGCGCGCCGCCGCTGCCGCCTTCCCCGGTCACGTTCACGATGATGGGCACCTTCAGGGACGCCATCTCCCGCAGGTTGTAGGCGATGGCCTCGGCCTGGCCGCGCTCCTCGGCGTCCAGGCCGGGATAAGCGCCGGGGGTGTCCACGAACGTGATGATGGGCCGCGAGAACTTCTCGGCCAGCTTCATGATCCGCAGCGCCTTGCGATAGCCCTCGGGCTTGGGCATCCCGAAGTTCCGGTAGATCTTCTGCTTGGTGTCCCGCCCCTTCTGGTGGCCGATGACCGCCACCGGCCGCTCCTTGTAGAAGGCGAAGCCGCAGACGAGCGCCGGGTCCTCGGCGAAGCGCCGGTCGCCGTGCAGCTCGGTGAACTCCGTGAACAGCGCGTTGACGTAGTCCAGGGTGTAGGGACGAGCGGGGTGGCGCGCCACGAGCGTCTTCTGCCACGGCGTCAGTGAGGCAAAGACCTGCCGGCGCTTGTCGTCCAGCTCCCGGCGGAGCCGCTGCAGCTCCTTCTCGACGCCCGGCGCGGCCGGCTGGCTGGCCAGGTCCTCGATCTTCTTCTCGAGCTCGAGGAGCGGCGCCTCGTATTCCTCAGGCATGCTCGCGGTCCATGCCGTTGGTGCGGGCCAGCACCAGGGCGCCCGGGCCGAGCAGCGCCTCGACCTCGTCGCGCAGCGTGGCGTCGGGCCGCACGCGGTAGAGGGAGCTGGGCGACACGGCGACCGCGAACTCGTCGGGACGGACGATCTCCAGCGTCACCGGGCAGTCGCCCTTGTGGGCGCCCAGGATCTCGCGCAGCCGCTCGCCCTTCTTCCGGTCCCACTGCAGCGTCGGGACGCGGATGGTCACGTAGCGGGCTTCGGCGAGCTTGGCCTGCTCGAGCGGCAGCACGTCGGTCACGAGCAGCCGCGGCTTGCCCTCCTCGGGCACCTCGGCCTTCCCCTTCACGAGCACCACCTGGTCCTCGGCCAGCCGGCCCGCGACCTTCTTGTACGTGTCGGGGAAGATGAGCGCCTCGGCTCCGCCCTCCAGGTCCTCGAGGATGAACGAGGCCATGCGGTCGCCCTTCTTCGTCTTGATCAGACGCAGGGCGGCGATGATGCCGCCCACGCTCACCTCGCGGTCCGCCATGTCGGCCAGTCGCCCCGTCGTGGCCGTCGCCCACTGCTGCAGCTCGGCGCGATAGCGCTCGAGCGGGTGGCCGGTGATGAAGAAACCCAGGGACTCCTTCTCGTAGCCCAGGCGCTCCCCTTCGCCCCAGTCGGGCACGTCGCGCATGCGCTCGGAGCCGCCGGCGTGCGTCTCGGGAGCGCCCAGCATGCCGAGCAGGCTCGACTGCCCCTGCTCGCGGTCGCGCTGGAGCTTCTGCCCGGCATCCATCGCGCGGTCGATCGCCGCGAAGAGGGCGGCGCGGTGCGGATCGAGCGAGTCGAACGACCCGCTCTTGATGAAGCTCTCCACCACGCGGCGGTTGACGGCCCTGAGGTCCACCCGCTCGCTGAAGTCGAAGAGCGAGGCGAAGGGGCCTCCCTGCCGTCGGGCCGTCAGCACCGCTTCTACCGCGCCTTCCCCCACGTTCTTGATGGCGGCCAGCCCGAACCGGATTGAATCGCCCACGACCGTAAAGAACATCTCCGAATCGTTCACATCGGGGGGAAGCACGCGGATTCCCATCTCCCGGCACTCGCCGATGTACTGCACCATCTTGTCGGTGTTGGCACGCTCCGAGGTGAGGAGGGCCGCCATGAAGAACGCGGGGTAGTTGGCCTTGAAGTACGCGGTCTGGTAGGCGAGCCAGGCGTACGCGGCGGAGTGGGACTTGTTGAAGCCGTAGCCGGCGAACTGCTCCATGTGATCCCAGATCTTCTTCGCCGTGCGGGCGGGCACGCCCCGCTGGGTGCCGCCCTGCAGGAACTTCTCCATCTGGGTGGCCATCACGTCGGCCTTCTTCTTCCCCATGGCCTTGCGCAGGATGTCGGCCTCGCCCAGCGTGAAGCCGGCGAGCGCCGAGGCGATCTGCATCACCTGCTCCTGGTAGACCATGACCCCGTAGGTCGCGGCCAGGATCGGCTCCAGCGTCGGATGCTCGTAGGCGACCCTGGTCTGGCCGTGCCGGCGCTTGATGAAGTCGTCGATCATCTGCATCGGCCCCGGCCGGTAGAGGGCGTTCAGGGCGGTGAGGTGCTCGAGGCGGTCGGGCCGGAAGCGGCGCAGGATGTCCCGCATGCCGTCCGATTCGAACTGGAACAGGCCGCTCGTCCGGCCCGCGGTGAACATCTCGTAGGTCTTCGCATCGTCGAGCGGGATCTTGTCCGGCTCGATGCGCACGCCGGTCTGCGCCTCGATCATCTTCACGCAGTTGTCGATGAGGGTCAGCGTGCGCAGGCCCAGGAAGTCCATCTTCAGCAGGCCGATGCGCTCGACCCCGTGCATGTCGTACTGCGTCGTGACCTCGTTCGTGTTCCCCTTGAACGACGCCAGGGGAACGAACTCGGTGAGCGGCCGGGGCGCGATCACGACCCCCGCGGCGTGGGTGGAGGCATGCCGCGTCGTGCCCTCGAGCCGTCTCGAGATGTCGACGAGCTCGCGGACGCGCGGGTCCTTCTGGTAGGCCTCCTTGAGCGGCGGCGACTCCTCGAGCGCCTTGTCGAGCGTCATCTTGAGATCGAACGGGATCATCTTCGCGATGCGGTCGACCTCGGCGTAGCTCATGTCGAGGACGCGGCCGACGTCGCGCACCACCGCCTTCGCCTTCATCGTCCCGAACGTGATGATCTGGGCCACGTTCTCGCGGCCGTACTTGCGCGTGACGTACTCGATCACCTCGCCCCGGCGGTTCTCGCAGAAGTCGATGTCGATGTCGGGAGGGCTGATCCGCTCCTCGTTCAGGAATCGCTCGAAGATGAGGCCGTGCTCGATGGGATCGAGGTCGGTGATGCGCAAGGCGTAGGCGACCAGGCTTCCCGCGGCCGAGCCGCGCCCGGGCCCGACCGGGATGCCCTGCTCGCGCGCGTAGCGGATGAAGTCCCAGACGATCAGGAAGTACCCGGCGAAGCCCACCCGCCGGATCACGCCGATCTCCTTTTCGAGCCGCTCCTCGTACGCCGAGAGCGGATGGCTCAGCCGGCCCGTGGACGCCAGCGGCTCCAGCGTCCGTCTCCTCTCGGCGAAGCCGTCGCGCGCCACCTTCTCGAAATACCCGTCGGCGGTGAAGCCGGACGGCACGTCGAAGGCCGGGAGCGACGCGGCGCCCTTCAGCTGGAACGAGCACATCTCGGCGATCTTCAGCGTGTTCGCCAGCGCGTCGGGCCGGTCGGGGAAGACCCGGGCCATCTCTTCCGCCGTCTTCAGGTAGAACTCCTCGGCGTCGAACCGCAGCCGATCCGTGTCCGTGACCTTCTTGCCCGAGCCGATCGCGAGAAGGACGTCGTGGGCCTGGTGGTCCTCCTTGCGAAGGTAATGGGTGTCGTTGGTGGCGACGACGGGCAACCCCGTCCGCTGGTGCAGCCGGAGCAGGCCCTGGTTGACCCGCCGCTGCTCCTCGAGGCCGTGGTCCATCAGCTCGAGGTAGAACCGGTCCCTGCCGAACAGATCCGCGAACTCCCCCACCGACTGCAACGCCGCCGCATCCGCCCCCGCGCGCAGGTGCATCGCGATCTCGCTGCTCAGGCAGCCCGAGAGGCCGATGAGGCCCTCGGCGTGGCGCGCGAGCAGCTCCTTGTCGATGCGCGGACGGTGGTAGAACCCCTCCATGTAGCCGATGGAGACCAGCTTCACCAGGTTGTGGTAGCCCGCGTCGTTGGCGGCGAGCAGCGTCATGTGGTTGTAGGCTTCCTGGATCCCCGCCGCCGATTTGTCGTGGCGGCTGCCCGTCGCCACGTAGATCTCGCAACCCAGGATCGGCTTGACGCCGCCGGCGAGGCAGGCGTCGTGGAAGGCCACCGCCCCGAACATGTTGCCGTGGTCGGTGAGGGCCATGGCCTTCATCCCGCCCTTGGCCGCCTGCTCGACGAGCTCGTCGATGTGGCAGGCCCCGTCGAGGAGGCTGTACTCGGAATGGAGGTGAAGGTGGACGAACTCGGGCGAGGGGCTCATCGTCATCGGGGCTTGTTCAAGGAGACGGTAACACGAACGGCTGCGCCCGCATGTCCTCCAGGCACCCGGCCGGGATCACTCCCACTCAATGGTCGACGGGGGCTTGCTGGAGATGTCGAACACCACGCGGTTGATCCCGCGCACTTCGTTGACGATGCGGCTCGACGCGCGGGCCAGGAGGTCGTGGGGCAGGCGGGCCCAGTCGGCGGTCATGCCGTCGGCCGATTCCACGGCCCGGATGGCCACCGCGTATTGGTAGGTGCGGTCGTCACCCATGACCCCCACCGACCGCACGGGCAGGAGCACGGCGAAGGACTGCCACAACGAGCGGTAGAGGCCGGCGGCCTTGACCTCCTTCACCAGGATGTCGTCCGCCTCGCGCAGCATGTCCAGCCGGTCACGGCTCACCGGACCCAGGCAGCGCACGGCGAGGCCGGGGCCGGGGAAAGGCTGGCGGTAGACGAATTCCTCGTCGAGGCCCAGGCGCAGCCCGACCAGCCTCACTTCGTCCTTGAACAGCTCCCGCAGCGGCTCGATCAGCTTGAAGCCGAGCTTGCGCGGGAGGCCGCCCACGTTGTGGTGGCTCTTGATCACCACCGATGGGCCGCGCACCGAGGTGGACTCGATCACGTCGGGGTAGAGCGTGCCCTGGGCCAGGAATCGCGCGCGCCCCGCCTTGCGCGACGCGGCGCGGAACACCTCGATGAACTCCCGCCCGATGATCTTGCGCTTGCGCTCGGGATCGCTCACCCCCCGGAGCCGGGTGAGGAAGCGCCGAGACGCGTCCACGAAGACGACCTTCAGGCGCAGCCGCTCGGCGAATCGCTTGCGGACCTGCAGCGCCTCGTCCTTGCGCAGCAGGCCGTTGTCCACGAAGACGCACGTCAGCCGGTCGCCGATGGCGCGCTGGACGAGCACCGCGGTCACCGCGGAGTCGACGCCGCCCGAGAGCGCGCAGATGACCCGTCCGTCCGCGCCGGTGACCGCGCGGATCTTCTCCACCGCCTCCTCGACGAACGACGCGGCGTTCCAATCGCGCTTGCAGCCACAGATGTCGAGGAAGTTGGCGAGCACGATGAGGCCGTGCTCGGTGTGGTTCACCTCGGGGTGGAACAGGATACCGAAGAGCGCGCGCTCACGGTCCTCGATCGCGGCCACCGGGTTGGTGCTGCTGGAGCCGGTGACCTTGAAGCCGGCGGGGGGCTGGAGGATCGAGTCCCCGTGGCTCATCCAGACGCGCGCGGGCACCTCGAAGCCGCGCAGCAGCGGCGAGCCGTCGTGGCTGTCGAACGACGCGTGGCCGTACTCGCGGCGCCCGGCGGGCTTCACCTCCCCCCCGAGCACGTGGCTCATCAGCTGCATGCCGTAGCAGATGCCGAGGACGGGGACGTGCAGGTCGAAGATGCGCGGGTCGCAGCGCGGCGCTCCCTTGGCGTAGACGCTGTCGGGGCCGCCCGACAGCACGATGCCGCGGAGCGATCGTCGGCGCAGCTCGGACGCCCTGGTGCCCGGGGGCAGGATCTCCGAGTAGACCTGCAGCTCGCGCAGGCGCCGCGCGATGAGCTGGGTGTACTGGGAGCCGAAATCGAGGATGGCGACGGTGTCGCGAGCGGATGGGACCACGCTGTCGGTCATGATGCCCGCGGATTATATCGTCACGGCTTCCCTGGTATAGTCCGGCTCTTGCGCAGGATCTGCTTCCTCCTCATCGTTGCCTCCGCGCTCTCCGCCTGCCTCTTCCACCATCGCCGGCCGCGCGCCGAGCCCGCCATCTTCCCGCTCTCGACCGAGTGGACGGCCCAGATCGGCGATGCGTTCGAGGGACCCTCCCTCCGGCCGCCGATCGCCACCGACGGCGCCCGCGTCTTCCTCGCCACCGTCGACGGTGCCGTGCGCGGCCTCGATGGCGGGACCGGGAACGTGAGGTGGACGGTGCCGGACCGTCCGGGCACCCTGTCCGCCCGGCAGGGCCTGCTCGTGGTGCGCGAGCAGGACGGCACCGTTTGGGGCGTGGCCCCCGCCAGCGGGTCGGCCCGGTGGAAGACCGAGACACACGTGGCGGGCGTCCTTCCCGCCGGTCTCGGCGAGGACGCCGTGTTCGTGGGCGGCGAGGGGCTCGTCGCGCTCGACGCGGCCAGCGGCAGCGTGCGATGGACCGCAGACCCGGCACCCCAGGTGAGCGCGCCTCCCGTCGCGTGGGGCAAGTGGGTCTTCGTCCCCGAGCAGGACGGCACGCTGCGATGTCGCGACGCCGCGACCGGCAAGCAGGTGTGGACATTCTCCAGCAAGGGCGCGCTGCGGTCGGCCCCGGCCGTGGACGAGGCGGGCCAGCGGTTGATGACCGGCGCCGGCGACCGCCGCTTCCGGGCGCTGCGACTCACGGACGGCAAGAAGCGCTGGACGTGGAAGATCGGCGCCGAGGTGCAGGCGGCGCCGGTGATCTTCGAGGACAAGGTCCTCTTCGCCACCCACGAGGACGTGCTCTACGCGCTGAAGCGCGGAGGCGGCAACCTCGTGTGGCTGGCCTCGCTGCCCTCCCGCCCGCTTTCCGCGCCGCTGGTGGTGGAAGGCGCGGTGCTCGTCGCGTGCTACGGAACGCGGCCCCGGGAGAGCTTCGTCGTGGGCTTCGACGCGCGCACCGGCCGCCGCCTCGGAGACATGAAGACTCCCTCGGAGCTGGCGGCGCCCCCGATCCTCGTCGGCCCGGGTCTGGTGGCCGCGCTCCGCGACCGCTCGATCGTGCGCTTCGGCTTCGCGGGCTCCGAAGCGCCCGATGCCGTTGACAAGCCCCCGGGGGGGTTGCCAGACTAGCTCGACGACCCCGGGTCGCCCGGGTCCCATGCACTGACCACCCAAACCTCTATCGAGGAGCAACACGCGATGTCCATTCGATCATCTCTTGCCGTGCTGGCCCTCGTCGGCCTTCCCCTCGTCGCCTGCGGCGGCGGAGCCAAGGAGGAATCGGCGCCTCCGCCCGGACCGGCCGCGACCGCCGTCGCCCCGGCCGCCCCGGCGGGCGGCGCCGCCAGCGGCACCGCCGCCATCTCGGGGAAGATCAACTTCGAGGGTACCCCCCCGCCCGCTGAGAAGATCAAGACCTCCGCGGACCCGAAGTGCCAGGCGATGCATCCCCAGGGCCTGGAGAGGCAGACGATCGACACGAGCGGCGGAGGCCTGAAGGACGTCCTCGTTTACGTGAAGAGCGGCATCTCCGGCACCTACCCGCCTCCTTCGGAGCCGGTCCTGCTCGACCAGAAGGGCTGCATGTACCACCCGCACATCATTACCGTGCAGGCGGGACAGCCGCTGAAGATCCGCAACAGCGACGACACGCTCCACAACATCCACCCCAAGCCGACCGTCAACCAGGAGTTCAACATCGGCCAGCCGCGTCAGGGCATGGAGTCCACGAAGACGTTCGACAAGTCCGAGGTTCCGATCCCGGTGGGGTGCGACGTGCACCCGTGGATGCGGTCCTACATCGCGGTGCTCAACCACCCGTTCTTCGCGGTCACCAAGGACGACGGCACCTACGAGATCAAGGGCCTGCCCGCCGGCGAGTACGAGATCGAGGCCTGGCACGAGAAGCTGAAGAGCCAGACCCAGAAGATCACGGTCAAGGACGGCGAGAAGGCCAAGGCCGACTTCACGTACAAGAGCTGACGTGTCGGGGCGTTCCGGAGCCGTCTCGACCTCGACGACCTTCCGGGACGCCCCCCGCTTCGATGGCGGGCGGCACCGCTTCGGCGTCGCCACCGCCGCCGCGACCCTCGTCCTCATCTTCGTCGGCGGCCTCGTCACCAGCACCGGCTCCGGGCTCTCGGTGCCGGACTGGCCGCTCTCCTACGGCAGGCTGATGCCGCCCATGGTCGGCGGCGTTTTCTACGAGCACAGCCATCGCATCGTGGCGAGCCTCGTCGGCTTCCTCACCCTGATCCTCGCCGTGTGGACGGCCCGGGACGAATCGCGGCCGGGCGTCCGCCGCCTGGCCTGGGCCGCGCTGGCGGCGGTCGTCGCCCAGGGCGTGCTGGGCGGGCTCACCGTCATCTTTCTCCTCCCCACCCCCGTCTCCGTGGCCCACGCCTGCCTGGCGCAGACGTTCTTCTGCATCGTCATCGCGCTGGCCTATTCCACCTCGCGCGAGTGGCTCGGCGCGCCGCGAGCCACCCTGGACGCATCCGGTGTGCGAGGCGCCGCGCTCACGGCCGCCGCGGTCGTGTACCTGCAGCTCGTGATCGGCGCGGTGATGCGCCACATCGGCGCCGGCCTGGCCATCCCGGATTTTCCGCTCGCCTTCGGCCGCGTCGTGCCGGCGGTGGCGAGCGTGCCGGTTCTCGTGCACTTCGCGCACCGCATCGGCGCCCTGGCCGTCCTCGTCTCCGTGGCTCGCCTGTTCGTGCGGGCCCGCCGCGCGGGCGACCCGCGCTTCGTCCGGCTGTCATCCGCGCTCCTGGCGCTCGTCCTCTTCCAGATCGCGCTCGGAGCGGCGACGGTGCTGACCGCGAAGGCCGTCACGCCGACGACGCTCCACGTAGCGACCGGGGCGGCCATCCTCGGAGGCTGCTGGCTGGCCACGCTGCGTTCGTTCCGCCTCTGGCGGGCACGGCCCTCGACCGCCGCCCTCGAGGCGCCGGTCGGGCGCCCGGTGACCCAGTCGTGAGTAGCTCCGTCCTCGTCACCCGCCGCAGCGCCACCGCGGACTACGTCGAGCTGACCAAGCCGCGGATCACGCTCATGGTCGTGCTCACCGCCTTCGTGGGCTATGCGCTGGGCTCGACGGGGAGCATCCTCACCGGACGGCTCGCCGCGGCCCTCGTCGGGACCGCGCTGGTGGCGGCGGGCGCGAGCTGCCTCAACATGGTCCTCGAGCGGCGAACCGATTCGCTGATGCTCCGCACGCGGAACCGCCCCCTCCCGGCGGGCCGGCTGCGTCCTCCGGAAGCGCTCGCGTGGGGGCTGGCCCTCACCGCTTCCGGCCTCCTCCTGCTCGCCTGGAGGACGGGCACGCTCTCGGCCGCGGTCGCTTTCGTCACGTGGGCGAGCTACCTCTTCTTCTACACGCCGCTCAAGACGCGTACGTCGCTCTCCACCATAGTGGGTGCGCTCCCCGGCGCCCTGCCTCCCGTGATCGGCTGGGCGGCGGCGCGGGGACGGCTCGAGCCCGGCGCCTTCGTCCTCTTCGCCATCGTGTTCCTGTGGCAGATCCCCCACTTCCTCGCCATCGCGTGGATCTATCGCGAGGACTACGCCCGCGGCGGCCTGCCGATGCTGCCGGTCCTCGATCCCGACGGCCGCCTGACCGGCCGCCAGGCCGTGGCGAACACGCTCGCCCTCCTGCTCGTGAGCCTGGTGCCCACCGCGGCCGGCATCGCGGGCCGGGCCTATCTCGTCGGCGCGCTCGTCCTCGGCCTCGGCTTCACCGCGGTCGCCGTGCGGGCCGCCGTCCTGCGCACGCCCCGGGCGGCGCGCTGGCTCTTCGTCGCCTCGATCCTGTATCTCATCGCGCTCTGCGCGCTGCTGCTGGCGGACCGCGCCTGAAGCGGCGGGGGTTGACGGCCCTCGGGCTCCTGCGATAGTTTGAGGCCCGTCTCGCGTCTCGCACGTCCGGCGTGCTGCGGATCGCGTTCAACAACCGACAGTCCGGAGCGGTGGAGGTCTCGCGGATGGGCAAGCTGCAGGGGCTCCTGTTTGCGCTGGCGACGGTCGCGCTGGTGGTCCTGGCGACGTTCTACTTCACGCGCACCTGGCTCCCTCCCCTCAAGTCCGACCGGGCGGCCATCGATCACGCGATCTGGCTGTCGCTGGTCGTGACCGGCGCCGTGTTCATCCTGACCAACCTGCTGCTGGCGTATTTCTCGTGGCGCTACCAGGACGACGGGCAGACCCGGGCCGCCTACTGGCACCACAACCCGCGGCTGGAGTGGGCCTGGACGCTGGTGACCGCGCTCATCATGTGCACGTTCCTCTTCAAGGCCCTCAACCTGTGGGCGGAGGTGACCTCGCCGCCGCCGGCCGACGCCATGCTCATCGAGGTGACCGGCCAGCAGTTCGCGTGGAACGTCCGGTACCCGGGGCCGGACGGGATGCTGGGGCGGACCGACCACCTCCTCGCCTCCCAGGAGAACCCGATCGGCCTCGACAAGACCGATCCCCACGCCGCCGACGACGTCCTCCTCCTCAACCAGCTCGTCCTGCCCCAGAACCGGCCGGTCCGCGTCCAGATCCGCTCGATGGACGTCATCCACAGCTTCTTCCTCCCCAACTTCCGTGTGAAGCAGGACGCGGTGCCGGGCATGACCGTCCAGATCTGGTTCACCCCCAAGGAGACGGGGGACTACGAGATCGCCTGTGCGGAGCACTGCGGCCTCGGCCACTACCGCATGCGGGGCCAGGTCCACGTGGTCGCCGCCGACGGGTTCGACAAGGCGCTCGCCGACGCGGCCGGGCAGTAGGAGATCGAGGTGACAGAGATGGCTCACGCTCCCGAGGCCCACGCGGGGGAGGCCCACGCCCACGCGGAGGAGGCCTTCATCTGGAAGTACGTCTTCAGCAAGAACCACCGCATCATCGGCATCCAGTACTACATCACCGCCATGGTCATGGCGCTGGTGGCGGGGCTCCTGGCGATGCTGATCCGCCTCCAGCTCGCGTGGCCGGCCAGGGACTGGGCCTTCCTGGCCAAGATCTTCCCCATGGGCTACGACGCCGGCGGCGGGTTCGGGGTCATGCGCCCCGAGTTCTACGCGATGCTCTTCACGATGCACGGCACCATCATGGTGTTCTTCGTGCTCTCCACGGCCCCCGTGAGCGGCTTCGGCAACCTTCTCATCCCGCTGCAGTCGGGGGCGCGGGACATGGCCTTCCCGTTCCTCAACGGGCTGTCCTACTGGACCTTCCTCGTCGGATGCGTGGTGATCCTCACCTCGTTCTTCGTCGGAGCGGGAGCGGCCGCGGGCGGCTGGACCGCCTACCCGCCGCTGTCGGCGCTGAAAGGGGCGGTGCCGGGGTCCGAGACGGGCCAGACGTTCTGGATCGTCGGGATGGTGTTCTTCATCGCCGCCTTCACGATGGGCGGCCTGAACTTCGTCACCACGATCATCAACCTGCGCACCAAGGGTCTCTCCCCCTTGCGCATGCCGATGACGCTGTGGGCGATGTTCCTGGTGGCGGTGCTGGGACTGCTCGCCTTTCCCGCCCTCATCGCCGCCTGCATCATGCTCATCTTCGACCGCCACTTCGGCACCAGCTTCTTCCTGCCCACCGGCCTCGTCCTCAACAACGCGCCGATGCTCGGCCCCGACGGGAAGTTCCTGCACCAGGGCGGCTCACCGCTGCTGTGGCAGCACCTCTTCTGGTTCCTCGGCCACCCCGAGGTCTACATCCTGATGCTCCCGGCTCTGGGCTTCACCTCCGACATCCTGACCAACTTCGCCCGCAAGCCGCTCTTCGGCTACAAGTCGATGGTCGGGGCGATGTGCGCCATCGGCGGCCTCAGCTTCATCGTCTGGGGCCACCACATGTTCGTGAGCGGGATGAACCCGTACCTGGCCATGGCCTTCGCCGTGGGGACGATCCTCATCGCCGTGCCCTCGGCGGTGAAGGTCTTCAACTGGCTGGCCACGCTGCGAGGGGCGAGGATCCGCTTCAACACCCCCATGCTCTGGGCGATGGGGGTGGTCTCGCTCTTCATCAGCGGAGGGCTGTCCGGGGTGTGGCTGGCCCAGTCCGCCCCCGACATCCAGCTCCACGACACGATGTTCGTGGCCGCCCACTTCCACCTGATCATGGCGGGGGCCGCCCTGTTCGGGGTCTTCGGGGCCACGAGCTACTGGTTCCCCAAGATGTTCGGCCGGATGATGAACGACACCCTGGGCAAGGCGCACTTCTGGTTCACGTTCATCGCCTACTACTGCACGTTCTTCCCCATGCACTACATCGGGATCGCCGGGCACCTGCGGCGCATCTACGACCCGTACCAGTACGAGTTCCTGAAGCCCCTCCAACCCATCAACGAGTTCATCACGATCAGCGCGCTCGTCCTCGGCGTCTCGCAGATCCTGTTCTTCATCAACTTCTTCTGGAGCGCGTTCGCGGGGAAGAAGGCCGGCGAGAACCCGTGGGAGGCCAACGGGCTCGAGTGGACGACGGCCTCGCCGCCTCCGCACGGCAACTGGCCGGGCGCGATCCCGGCGGTGCACCGCTGGCCGTACGAGTACGCCAACCCGGACTTCCCCAAGGACCACGTGATGCAGACCGAGCCGCTCACCGCGGCCGAGCAGCAGGAGAAGGCCGCGGAGGGACCGAGCCGTCATGAGCACTGAGGTCCTCAAGAAATCGCCCGCGCCGGCCCTCGACCGTGGAGGCCCCGGCGGCCGCGGGCCCGGCGGCCAGGACGACGACGGTCGCGAAGGCCCGGAGCTCTTCTACGATCCCGCGCGGTTCGGCCTGTGGCTGTTCCTGGGCACGCTCACGATGATGTTCATCGGCTTCACGAGCGCCTACATGGTGCGGCGGCTCGCGCCGGACTGGATCCAGCTCCGGCCGCCGGGCCTGCTCTGGGCCAACACCGCCGCGCTGCTCCTGAGCAGCGGCACGCTCGAGGTCGCGCGCCGGCGGCTGCGGGGCTGGAACGTGGCCGGGGTGGGGCCGTGGCTGCGGGCGACGGGGGCCCTGGGTGCTCTCTTCCTCGCCGGCCAGCTCGCGGCCTGGAGGGTGCTCGTCTCTCGCGGGTACTTCGTGGGCAGCAGCCCGCACAACTCGTTCTTCTACCTTCTGAGCGGCGTCCACGGCGTGCACCTCGTGGTCGGCCTCATCTGGTTCGGGGTCGTGCTCGTCAAGGCTCGCCGCCTCGCCTACACGCCGGGACAGGACGGCCTGGGGATGTTCGCCACGTATTGGCATTTCCTGACCGGCCTCTGGGTCTACCTCTTGCTGCTGTTCTTCGTGTTCTAGGAGGGTGATGATGCAGGCCGAAGCCGCGGCCCACGTTCCGGCCCTGGAGGCGCACTGGGGAGGCGGCGCCGCCCCCTTCGGCGCCACGTGGCAGAAGACGATGATGTGGATCTTCATCGTCACCGACGGCCTGCTGTTCTCCGGGCTGCTCTGTGGGTACGGCTTCCTCCGTCACGTGAGCCCGGTGCCGTGGCCCCGGCAGTCCGAGGTGTTCTCGATCCCGTTCATCGCGCTGATGACGTTCATCCTCATCACGTCCAGCATGACGATGGGCACCGCGGTGACCGCGGCCCGGCTCGGCGACCGCAAGCGCGCCCTCAACAACCTCGTCTTCACGATCGTGGGTGGGCTGTGCTTCCTCGGCTGCCAGGCCTACGAGTGGAGCCACCTCATTCACGAGGGCGCCCGCCTCACCGGGAACCCCTGGGGCCCCCCCCAGTTCACCCAGGCCTTCTTCGTGCTCACCGGCTTCCACGGCTCCCACGTCCTCTCGGGACTCGTCATCTTGACCATCACCGCCATCCGCGCCAGCATGGGCAAGACGCCGGCGCAGGGCGTCGAGATGGCGGGGCTCTACTGGCACTTCGTCGACCTGGTGTGGGTCTTCATCTTCACTCTTTTTTACCTGCTTTGACGCGAATGCGGCGACATAGTCCTGCGGTCTGCTAGAGTGATCGAGGAAACGTCATGAGCGAAACCACGGGCAATCCCTACCGGATCTACCGCATCACGTGGGTCATCCTGCTGATCATCACCACGGCCATGCTCGGCGCGGAGGCGTTCCACCTGCCGCGGATCTTCCTGATCGTGTTCCTCCTCGCCTTCATGATGGTGAAGGCGACGATGATCGGAGGGAACTTCATGCACCTCCGGTACGAGAAGCCCTCGCTGGCCGTGATGGTCGCGGCCGGGATCCTGGTGACCTCGCTCATCCTGTATTCCTTCATCAGCCGCGAGTCCCACTACATCGCGCAGCGGCTCAGCCAGTAGCGTGCCGGTGCGCAAGGCTCTCGCCCTCGGCGTCCTCGCCGTGCTCCTCGGGGGAGCGGTGGCGCCGCTCGCCTCCGCCCAGTGCGTGATGTGCAAGGCCGCGCTCACGGACTCGCCCGAGGGGCGCGCCATCAACCAGACCTTCAACCGCGCGATCCTGCTGATGCTGGTCGCCCCTTATGCCATCGTGGGCACGCTGATGGCGACGGTTTTCCGGCGGCCGCTGGCCGCCGTGCTCGTCCGGCGGCTCCGCCCCGGCCGCGTGCGCGACCTCTTGAGCTGGGGGGTGCTAGCGGCGCACCCCCCAGACCACCCCCTCGCTCCGCGGGAGTGAATCCCGCTTCGCTCGCGGTCGTAACCGTGTCTGCAGGTCGTTCACGCACAGCAGCAGCGGCGCTCCTTGTGCTCGCCGCCTGCTCTGCTGGCCCGCGAGAGGAGCTTCCTCGCTTCGGGCGGCTGCCGGAGTTCAGCCTGCTGGACCATTCCGGCCATCCCGTCACCCGCGCCGGACTCGCGGGCCAGATCTGGGTGGCGGACTTCATCTTCACCCATTGCGCGGGGGCCTGCCCCGCCATGACCGCCCGCATGGCCCGGCTCCGGCGCGAGGTGCCCGACGAGATCGCGTTCGTGTCGTTCACGGTGGATCCCGGCAACGACACGCCGGAGGTGCTCGCCCGCTACGCCGCAAACTTCGACGCCGGCCCGCGTTGGCGGTTCGTCACCGGCCCCCAGAAGGACCTCTACGCGCTCTCCACGGAAGGCTTCAAGCTCGCGGCGATGGAGATTCCTCCCTCCGAGCAAAGACCTGCCGAAGGCGACGGGCCGTTCCTGCACAGCTCGAAGTTCGTGCTCGTGGACCGTTTCGGTGAGGTGCGCGGCTACTACGACAGCACCGACGAAGACGACATGAGGAAGCTCGCGACGGACATCGCCCGGATCCAGACCGAGCCGCGCTCGTGACGCTGCGCGACCTGCCGGCCCTCAATGCCGTCCTCAACGCGACCAGCGCCGGCCTGCTCGCCCTCGGCTACGTGCTCATCCGCCGCGGCCGCCGCCGGGCGCACCAGCAGGTCATGCAGGCCGCCCTCGTCTGCTCGGCGCTCTTCCTCGCGTCTTACCTGACCTATCACGCCCAGGTGGGCTCGGTGCGGTTCCCGGGCCAGGGCCCGATCCGGACCGTGTACTTCGCGATCCTGATCAGCCACACGATACTGGCCGCGGTCATCGTGCCCCTGGTGATCGTGACCTTCGTGCGCGCGCGCCGCGGCCGCTTCGAGCGCCACCGGGCCATCGCCCGCGTAACACTCCCCTTGTGGGCCTACGTCTCCGTCACCGGCGTCGTCGTGTACTGGATGCTGTACAGGATGTGAGGATGGCAGCGGTCGCTTCCTTCAGGCCGATCTCACCGCTCTCGCCAGGCGCTTGACGCCTTCCTGGATGGTCGGGATGTCTTCTTTCGCGAAGGTGAGGCGCATCGTGTTGGCGCCCGTGCCGTCCACGAAGAACGATCCGCCGGCCACGTAGGCGACACCCTCGGCCACCGCGGCCTCGAGCAGCTTCTCCGCGTCCATTCCCTCGGGCAGGGTGACCCACACGAAGAGCCCTCCGGCCGGGCGCGTCCAGCGCACGCCGCGCGGCATCTCCGCCTCCAGCGCGGCCAGCATCGCGTCGCGCTTGCCCCGGTAGTAGGGCCGGATGCGCGCCTTCTGCTCCTCGATGAGCCCGCGGCGCAAACAGGCGAGGATGACGCGCTGGTCGACGCCGCTGCCACACAGGTTGGCCGACTGCTTCGCGATCTCGATCTTGGCCACGATCTCCTCGGGGCCGACGAGGAACGCGGTGCGCAGCCCCGGGGCGAGGATCTTCGAGAAGGACGACAGATAGAGCACGCGGGAG
>Ga0207646_10001196_pt1 | contig 32674 bp, 34 predicted proteins | sample KBSK5502metaG_FD_184343 | JGI IMG/M metagenome (GOLD analysis project Ga0207646, IMG submission 184343) | Corn, switchgrass and miscanthus rhizosphere microbial communities from Kellogg Biological Station, Michigan, USA - KBS K5-50-2 metaG... | ecosystem: Host-associated > Plants > Roots >... | reverse complement strand
CGTCTGGAAAATCCAACACCACACTTTGCAGTTGCTTCGAGTCCTTTGCGAGCAGCCAGAAACCGGTCAAGTCGTTGTGAAAGTAAGAACGGATTGAGGCTGAAGCCGAGTGAAAGAGAACGTTTATGTCCAGTTTCGATACGACATGATTATTGATTTCGAGCAACAGACGAAGACGGTCGCGCTCGGTCGCCAGCTCACGCTGATAGTGCTCCGCGGAGTCCCTGGCCAACGCGCACTCGAGCGCTACCGCCACATGCGAGGCAAGAGAGCGCAGAAGTTCGACATCTTCGGGGACAAATTCCTCGCCCCGCTCCTTCGTCACCGCAAGAATCCCGTAGTGTTGTTGCGACGTCGATACCGGAAACACATAGGAGGATCGGCCGACCGACTGGGCGGCAAATGAAGCCAGGGCGGGATGTTTCAACATTTCCTGCGATATGTCTGGGAGGAAAACCGATTCCTGTTTGTCAAGCGCGTCCGCCACAGCGCCTAAGCGCGAAATCTTGGTACCAATCTTGATCGCAGGCGCGTCTGCTTCTCGATCAAACTCGAGAAGGTGCAGGCTCTCTCCGCCGCTGCCCAAAATGTAGAGGTGAGCTCCGTGGAGGCGACAACTGCTGGAGAGAACGCCGCGCAAGCTGTGCAGGACCGCTTTTACCGTCGCTTGCTCGACCATCGCGCTGGACACATCGAGCAATGCTCGATACCTGCTGTCGGTCAAAACGAGCTTTGCACTGTTTTCTGCTGCCATGGTTTGCCACGCTAGACCGCCAGGGACCGATCTATTTGCAGATGCTTCGTTTCTCTGTTCCCGGGATCCGACTGCCGTAAGTCTTAGTAGGTTACTATCTCGGCTTGGACAAAAAAAGTCCTTCATTGGCTGGCAATCCTCCTGGGCGCTACCGTTTTGCGATCCACATCACCGACCTGTAATCATGGCAAGCTGCCCAAAACATACTCACTCCCGTGTGTGACCGGACGGAGCAGGCTTCTTCGCGACACATCTGCGATTTGCGAGGACTTTCGGTTTCAGTTCGGGAGCTCAACCCCGAAACGAGCAGCGACCTGCGCAGCAGTGCAGAGTTCCGTGGTCACTGGCAGATCGAGTTCCCGCCATGCTTTGAGGCCTCCTTCCAGAACCCATACGTTTGTGATTCCCTTGCGACGCAACAAAACGGCTGTGCGGGCGCTGGTGATCTGATTTCGTGACGAACAACATAGAATCAACTGAACATCGGTTGGTACTCGGACTTGAGCTGAACTACGCAGAGGAGTAGGAGAGATCCGCGCTGCGCCGGGGATTCCGGCAACGATGGTTGGGTCCTCTTGCCCTTCAACATCCAATAGGTCCAGGACGGCTATCCTGTCACCTGCCTGCAGCTTCTCGTGCAACAGCGCGGGGCTTATTGTGCGAAGCTGAAGTTGCCTGATCGTCCGGAGCAGCTCCCACGCGCGCCACAGGAGATAACAGAGAACACAAGCCAGTACAATCGCCAGGATTTTACTCGTGCGAGCGACCATAGCCGCTACTACATTCAAGCGGTCGGAAAACAAGTATCCTAGGAAACAATAACCCGCTGACCAGAAGAGTGCTCCCATGGCGTCAAAGAGCAGGAACAGGACGGTCGTGACATTGAGCGCTCCCGCCAACGGCGGCATCAGTCCATCCAGGCCTGGAACGAATTTTGCGAAGACTACGCCAGGTAGTCCCCATCGCGTGAAGAGCGTCCGGGCCCTCACAGCGGAGTGCTGCCCGTTCGCGCTGAACGCACAGAGAGTCCGCACGACTCGGAAGCCGCCCCAGCGTCCTGCCATGAACCACCCATAATCTGCCGCCAAAGAACCCACTACCCCCACCAGAACCACGATGCTGAAATTCAAGCTCCCTCTCCCGACAAGCGCACCTGCTGTGATCAAAAAAAGGACTGCGGGAACCGGTAGACAAAGCTGGTTAGCGAACACCGCCAGCAGGATCGTGGGATAGGTAATTGCCGGAATCGCGCTGGTTGTCATGTGCGAGCTATCTCTCCACTGTCGTTAGCAACACAGGTCTCTGGAACTTTGCTGACAAACACCTTGAGACGTGATCGTCGGCCACGAAGACAGAGACCTAACCCTTGTGACTCATATCGTGCATTGAGATGGCCAAAGTTCTAGAAAACGTGTCTTTCTAAATCCTTGGCTTACATGGCGATCCAGGGGACGCAGTCAGCCGGTGCTCTACTTGTTCGAAGCGGTGCCCGCATGCGGGCAGCAGGGTGGCGGCAAAGTTTGTAACTCTTAGGTTTCTCATTGATTTCGATTGGCACTTCGCTTGCGGTTCTTTCCTGGCGGTAGTCCAACGAGAAGGCCCGTGATCCCGCAAATCTGTGCAGAAACCTCGCTATACGGGTCGTTACAGGAGTTACGTGACATGCCACAGAACGCACTTCGAACATCGGTGATGCTAATCGTGATTTTATTCCTGCCACTTCTGCTCCTGATGGCTCAACAAACGAGTTTTCTCTTGATCGACGGCCTGCAGGGAGAGGCTAGAGTGATTCAGTTGCAAGGCAAAGACTACGTGGAAGTGGACGCTTTAGCTCGGATCACGCGTGGATCGCTGCGTTTCGCAGAAAATAAAATCGTTCTTACGTTGCCAACGGGCGCAGAGACCTCGTCGCATGCGGTGCAGCCGCTCCCAGCAACACCAGTCGGCTACTCAAGGCCATTCCTTGGCGCGGGCATTGAGGCCATGAGGCAGATCCTCGAATGGCATGCTGCGCTAAAGAGTGCGATTGAGCGAGGGTATCCGCTGTCGGATGAATGGCTTGGGAATTTCAGAAGGCAAATTGAATCAAGCCTGAAGCAGGTTGAGGCTGCGGCGAGCACGGATATGGATCACGAGGCCCTTCCGCTGCTGACCAACGAGTTCAATAACATGAACGCACTAACCGACAAGTACCTGAAAATCACTGCGAGTCGGAACTACCTTGCGCCAAACTCGCTAAGCAATGACCCGCTTGAACAGAAACTTCTGACTTGCTGGCAGTCGTTGGCGTCGATGGCGTCCTCGAATCAGTTTGTGGACAACGGTTCTTGCCAGTAGCAGCATGAACTTGGGAGCCGACGGCTTTGCGTTCAGAGCAAATGGGCAAACGCGACGAACGGTGACGAGCCTCGTTGGCCGCGAATGGATTTATTCCCGACAGCGGCTCTTTACGATGTCAGAGAGAGCACAAATGAAATCGGAAAGTGATCCGATACACGGACTTGGTTGTGCACCTGGCCGTCACTCGGCTGCAAAGGACCAGAGAGGAAAATCCAGTCGATCGAACGACCTTGATCAAACAATCCGCGCGCAGGCCGCGTGCAGAGGTGCGGCAACCCTACGGCGTCTCGAAAACCAGCCTTACGGAGCCCTATGACCGCGTCGCCTTCCCTTGCATTAAGATTCCAATCACCGGCAACGAGCGTTGATTGATTTCTATTACGAGAACCGACGTCAGCCAGTACTTCGTTCAGTTGTGACACGCGCAAGGTGTCATTCTCTTTGCTCTCCAGATGCAAATTGTAAGTGTTCAATACTTGGCCAGAAACCCCGATGTCGGCGGCAAGAGCGATTCGTCCACCGAGACGTTCCTGAAACGGTTCGATCCGCGGAAGGTACCAGTGCGGTTCCCAGAAGGTCGTTTGGTGTCGGAAGCGAATAAGCCTCGCATTCTTGATTGGCCAAGGCGAAAGAGTGGCTTGGCCCTGGTAAGCCGGCGAGCGCCTCGAACCTTGTGTCAATTCCTCAAACTCTTTGCCAAACACGAAATTTAGTTGCAGCGATTGTGCGATTTCGCGAGCGACGTCCAGATGATGCGTGCGCCGCGCGTTCAGATCTACTTCCTGCAGGAAGATCAGGTCGGCTTTGCACTTCTTCAAGAACTCTATGATTCCTGCTAAATGTGTGCCCCGCTCAATATTCCAATCCACAACCCGGATTGAATCGCGCGGCCACAGTCGCACGCGAGGGAGTACAAATCCACCGCAAATGACTTGGTCCATCGAAGAATCATGCGGCAACCGCATAACCAAGCCTTGGGAAAACGTGCTCGCGGGCAAATGCGAGATCGGCTGGGTCGTCGATTTCGGCCCATGGAAGTCCCGCCGTGCTGGTCGAGCCTATCATGACTCCTTTGTCAGCCAAGTCCTGTACGGCCACGTTGAAAAACTCGTTGACTCTCCCGGCCTCTATCAAACTCCGCATAGAACTGAAGAAGCGACGCTGTACTCCCAACGAAATGGTGGTCATCCCAATGTAAGTGCCGCTGAACTCATTTCTCGTTATGCTTTTGCTCATCCGGACGATTCGGCCATCCCGAATAACCACTTTCATCGTTTCATCTCGCCATTCCGGATCCACGATCATCGAAATCGGAGCTGTGGTCTCAACAGCAGGTTTCAAAATCTCCGGGTCGCAAAGAACATCTGCATTGAGGCACAAGAACGCATCGCCACTGAGCCACTCTCGAGCAACCCAGACGGAGTAAATATTGTTCGTCACCTCAAACTTTGGGTTGAAAAGAAAACGGAATCGCCCCATGTTGCCGCCGTATCGCGCGCATATGTGGTTCAGAATCTGTTCGCTCTCGTAACCAACAACAATCCCGATCTCTCGGATGCCTGTGGCAAGGAGACCATTGATCTGGTGGTCGAGAATGGTTTCCCCTTCACACGAAATCAGACACTTCGGTCTCTCGCCGTGAACCGACCGGATTCGAGTACCGCGTCCCGCTGCAAGAATTAATGCTTTCATATGTCACCTATGCGGCCCTAAGTTTCGCGACTCCGGCGTCCGGCTTCGGGCGTCGGAAAAATCTGAAGCTGAAGTAAAGAGCGAGAATCCAGGTCAGGTTGCTCGCAAACGCGGCCAGGCGGAGGAGAATGGGAAGTAAGCCCAGCACGGTAAACAACAGCACGTAGTGGATAAAAACGCCCTTCTTCAATAGGAACTCGACCTGTCTAACTGTTCGGGAAAGCCAGTTGCCACGATCGTCCTCGAGAAGCCGGTACATCTTGCCCAGATATTCATTCGGCCGATCAGGCCGGGTGGAACGCTTGCGTTGCCATGAAATTACCGCTACCGCGAGGATCGAACCGACGAGCGCCAATTCACCAATCAAAACTTCCTGTGGCCCGCGCTGGCGGTAAAGGCCGATAGTAATGCCGGCAAAGAGCAGTAAGTAGGTAAGGTTATCGACCGTCCCCTCAAACCAGGTGCCAAATGCAGAATCCGAAAATCGAGTGCGGGCCAACATGCCGTCCACCTCGTCCAGCAACCCGGAGGCGAAGAACAACAATGCTCCGACGACGGAGGTCACATACGTTCCCTGTGAGAAGCTGTAAGCGCCAACGATGGCAAGTAACAATCCGGCAAGGGTAACCATGTTCGGAGTAACGCCGGTGTGGGTCAGGGCACGAACCAAGGGCCAGCAGAGCCAGCGGTTAAACTTTGAATAGATTCCGTCTAGCGGTTTTCCAGAATGGGCAACCAGCCAGCGCTCTGCAGCTTTAACGGAACTCTCCGAGGTCACAACTGAGCCCTGAGCAACGGCGCTCGGCTGTGGATCTTGTTTGAAAGTGCCCAGGACAGTCACTTTCATTAAGCGAATGGGGCGTGCCCACGACTCAGGCCGCTCTTCGGTTAGCCTTAAGCCAATGAGGTGCTGCTTGTTCGTGACCCAATTGCAGGGCTGCCACAGGAATTCGTCTGCAACGTATTCCGCAATATCGGACCAACTCGTCGCCGAAGCAGGATCAAAGCCCGGAGCTTCCACGAACCTGAGCTCTCGCAAAGGGCCCAGGATCCTGCTGGCGCGTAAAGTCTTTTCAACTTCGGCTGCGATCCGTCCCCGGTGAATCACCAGCGCTTGGTCCGCGCCTGCGCGCATAGCGGTCGCGATAATTCTGACAAGTAAGGGAACTCCGCAAACCGGATGGAGCAGCAACCGCTCCGCTCCTCCATTACTTTGGAGTTCTTCATCGTGAGGAATGGCTATCACTATCTGCATGTCAGGCAACCTCCATAGCGGCGTGTACTTTCCTTTTTTGGTGCGAGTTCCAGACCAGCCAGGCGAGGCCGAGGGCACACCACAGCAAATCGCGTGACCGCCGCGCCAGCGCCAGCATCAGCCCAGCCGCAGGAGCAAAACCGAACGCGACAAAAGCAGCCACCGCTCCACCCTCATCTGCACCGACCCGCGCCGGAATCCAGCCAGTCGCAATCTTCGTGACCCGTACCGCTGCTTCAATCCCGAGAATTGTCAAAAGGTGAACTGGCAACTTTGCGAAAAAAATAACAATGGCAGCTTCGGCAACCAAAAGGATTTGGCACAGCAGATCCAAACGCAGCATGGACCGCAGCGTTTTCGGGTGCCGCTCACGAAACGTCCGGATCTTCATTTCCAGCTCTGCACCTTTCTTGAGCCAGCTAGGGGATCGGCGGCCAAACAACCCAACGACGTGAGAAAGCAACGCCGTGCGTCGGACGAGCAATGCCGCGCAGACTACAAATAATGCTGCGATTGCCAAAAGCGTCGAACCGTACTGGCTCCGTGCCAGGACGACGGCCGCCCCGACGCACCCCACGATGCCAATGAGAATGGAGGAGAGCCAATAAACGCCGGAGTCAACGACAGTGGCGGCTGTCGATTTTTGCCAGTTATTGCCCAGCAGCTTGATCTTCATTGGTTCCGAGATTGCTGGGCCCAAAACTGACAGATAGCCCATGGATTGTGACGCTAGGCGAATCCCGATGAGTTCGCCGAAGCGCGTTGGCACACCTTCTTCTCGAAGCGCCAGCCTCCAGGATTGCGTCTGAAGCAGGAGCCTTACGATGCTGAGAGCGACCAGGACCGGCAGCGCGATCCAAACAGTCCGGAGCTCGTACACGACGGTGCTCCAGCCGACCTTTGACACAACGAATGCAAATAATCCAAGTCCCGCGACGGTAAGCAGAGTTTCTATCCTCTTCATGGCCCCGTTCTCCGTTCTGCGACCTCGACGGGATTTCCCTGCGTCGAATTTGACTTGTAATCGAAATACTCAATCGTTAGGTCTGTGGTGCCAAAGAGCCGGGCTTCGGTTTCGCTTTCTGTCGCGAGCGGAAACCAAAACGCGCCGCTTTTTTGGTAGGTGTGAACGAAGTGCACGCTTTTGGTCCAGAAGGACGGGTTCTTGGCAGGATTTCCCTCGGCGCGGACCATGGCGAAGTCCTCGGCGTCCACCCAGATCCGGCCTTCAAAGAGATATTTCTCGTGTCGTCTTGGCTTAACGTCGATCGCATAGACGAGACGTTCGTCCCGCGTCTCAATTCCCGCGATCTGGAATTCATAGTTTTCCGGGCTTAACCGCGTTGTGGTCCGCACTTCGGGACGTGACGTATCGGACTCCGACTCCAGCATTTTGTGCAGGACATGTTTTTGCGCGGCCTTCCACCCTGTCTCCGTGACAACTTCGAAATGCTTCGTCCCATCCGGATCGCCAGTGACCCTCACCATCATCTCGGCGCGTTTCTGCATGTGGTCATTCACAAGGATGTATCGACGCATCCCCTGGTATCCTTCGAGCGAAAGTTGGCGCTGCGCATCGCGTGCGATCATCTGCGTGACAACTTCATTGGCCGACGGTGGGTCTTGCGCCGGCAAAGAAACAACGCAAAGTGCGAACAAGATTGCGAGCGTGATCGAAAAACGGAATCGCATGTTAGAACTCCAAAACGAATTTCCCGCGGTATTCCCGCCAGGAGTTGTTGAAAAATCCGCCGAATTGCGCGCTGGCTAGGTTGCTTTGCACGTCCCGCGGGTTAAAGTGATTGAAAAGGTTAAAAGCTCCGATACCGGCGCGGGCCTTGACCTTCCGATTCGGAAGCGGAAGCAGGAACCTCCGCGACACCTGGAGGTCGAAGGACGCGAATCGCGGAAACCGGTTTGTGTTTCGCGGTCCGACGTACTCGCGGAATTGATCCTGTACGGAATAAGGGAATCCGGTGTGAATGTCGTAGACCGGAACGAGGGTCAACTTCCAGGGCCCCGCAATTTCTCCCCAGAACAGAACACGGTTCGGCGCGTCAAACGCTAATCTGCCACGTCCGTTCGGCTGGATCACCGGTTGCGCCAGCGTTCCGAAAAACTGATTGAAATCGTTCAAGTCGCCAAACGCCTTCGACCGAACGTACGACGCATTGAGAATGTTCTTCCGGATTTGATAGCGAGCAGTTACCTGAAATTCCTTGTAGGAATCGCTTCCACCATTGGAAAGGGAGAGAATGCCCGACGGTCCGTCCGCGAGCCGAGTAACAATAAAATCCTTTGCGGTGTTGCGCTGCTCGTACGCTACCCGTAGCAATAGATTGGAAGAGATCTTGCGGTCCAATTCCAGATTCCACGAGGTACTGCGCGGGTTCTTCAGCCCGGCCGTGATTCGGTTCTCATAGAACGTGGAACCCAATGGTTGTCCAGCCGGATCAAGGATAGTGACGGTGCGACTCGGGAGGTCCTCAAAGACCGGAATCATGAGCGGTACACGGTCGTAGAAGATCCCACCTCCGCCCTTGAGAATGGTCTTGGAATCACGCGTGAGGGACAGCAGGAAACCGACTCGTGGCGACAAGTGCGTGGAGCCCGTAACTGAGTCGTTGTCAAATCGCGCGCCGAGGCTCACGACGACGCGTGGACTGATTGACCACTGGTCCCCTGCGAACCACGCCGTTTCGTTCTGGCTGACATCGAACCGAGACGGCGCGGTGAAGGCGATTTGTTCGATGGCCGTGCCCGTTGCATCGGCAATCGTCGCAGGGAGAAAGGTTTCTCGTCCTTCGTACGATGAATGCGCGTAGTTGAGCCCAACTTTGAATTGGTGCGAACCAAGAAACTGCTTCGGAGCGAACTGATAATTCTCTTGCCATTCCACGCGCGAAGTACGCCGAGCCTGCCTACTGAAGAATCCGCCTTCGGTCGTATCCGGAAGCAGCCGGTACGGGTCGTCGCTCTGGGCGGTCACATCGGCGTCAAATTGTTTGAAACTGAATTGCGAAGTCAAAATGCTCTGTTCGCTGGTCAGATAACGATGCTGCGCATAGATCTGATATCCGCGCTGGTGAAAATCTGGAGTTGAAGGCTGCGGAGTGAATGTATTCAGGCCGAAATAGTCAAGCTTCTGGGGATAGAGCGCGAAGGAGACCGTAGCGGTCTGCTTAGGATTGATGATGATGTCAGCCTGAGTATAGGAATCGAAACTTTCTAGCTTCGTGTCGCGCTGGAGAGCCGGCAGACTGTTGACCGGCGTGCGTGAATAGCGATATTCGAAAGACTGTGTGATTGCCAACCGATTCTTGATAAGTGGACCAGTGAAAGTCGCTCGTGGCGTAGAAGCGCCAATTCCTCGAATGGTGCCGTCGCGGTCCCGCAAACGCGGGAACAGGTTTTGCACTGAAAAATGGAATTTCTCGAACTCACCGGTCTTGGTTTCAACGGTCGATACGGCCCCGGTCAGTTTTCCGTACTGCGGGTCGTAGGGATTGGAAATCACTTGCACGGAGGAAATAACGTCAATCGGAACGTTAATCGCGGGACTTCCGGTGGCGGGGTCCGTTACGTTTGCACTGTTGACCAGCGCTCCGCTTTGCGTGGTGCGCGCGCCTTTCAAATTGATGCGGCCGTCGGGCCCGCGAACGACGCCCGGAATCAGCGGCAGCGCGCTTTCGAAGCGCTCGTTCGCATTAGGAGCATTTTCAAACACCCTATCGTTTAGGGTTGCAGACGGTGAGGCTTGCTTGCCTTCTGTTGGGTCGGATGTGACGGTAACAGAACTCTTGACCTCAACTGGTTTCAGCTCTAGCTCTATTTCCAATCTCTCGCCGTCGTGGACGAAGGCACTCCTGCTGCCTTCAAAACCGGGTAAACTGACTTCAACCATGTACTTACCCGGGCGTAAGTTCGAGAATGAGCACGTCCCGTTTTCGTCAGTTTCTCCTTCGACGATCACTGGACCTTTCAGCCGCACAGCAACCGACGCAACTGAAGAAAAGCTTCCCGCCGAATCCCTCACAACAACTTTGACGTCGAGATTTCCGTTTGCACGTTGGGCCGGCCTCGCAGACGCGATAGAAACCAGCAGACACAGGATGAGCGATAGTTTGCCGGCTACGCTACAAAGACTTGCCATTCGCAGCCACGACCCAATTCCTAGCCGGCAGTGAACGGCGCGTATGCGGCCCAACTTTGCTTGAAAACCTCCGTAATCAGAGCGTGCTTGTTCCATCGTCCCAGCTCCCCGTCAGCTGCGCGCTAGCCACAGGCCATAGCGCACCGAATCCACAAAGCCAAATCCCTTGCCGTAACGCAGCACGCGATACCACGCGATCCACTTTCGTCTAAGAACCAGAAGAGATGACATGGATCCTCCAAAGAACCACGGCCTTTACGCGTTTGCATGCGCGTGAAGTTGGGCTACGGCAATGTCGGGTTCGTAGCTTCGAGGCTTACGATTCCCACCGCATATCGAATGGCAAGAGAAATGCCAAAGCACCACACGTGAAAGTCATTGAGGATCAAAGGAGATGATCGGACGGAGGCCAGGGTAAGACCGTCGCTGCCGACCGCATGCGGGCATCATCGCGATTTCGGGCAACGCTGCAAATCGGCCAGTGGCAGCGTCATTTCATCTCATGGAACCGAACCACCAAAGAGCCAGGGAGTGAACTCATTCAGGCGATGGCCCTTAAATGGCAAAACTGCCATGGCAAAAGCGCGACACGGACCAGCATCGCCAATTCCACTCCTCCTTTTCATGAAATTCGCCGGTCCTATCTTCTGGCATCCCAGGTGCAGCTACATCTAAGAGTCTTCGTAAGGTGGAAAATTGAACATGACACACGCAAAATTCGGGCCCCTGGCCCAGCTTTTGATGAGATCAGCATTTCGCTTTGTTCTTTGCGCCACAATGGCAGCCTGCGTCCAGGCGCAAGACTCAAAGCAAGGCACAGACGAATCCTGGACGGCGACCACGAAGAGTTCCATACCGAACATCAACCCATCGCGCACTATCGAAAGCCACACGAAATCCGGCAATCGCACGATTGATAAGCAGCGGTTCGAAGTCCTCGGAATCAACGGCGGCTACCGGCCTTTTTCCGAAACGGAAACGGAAATTGTGGAAGTCGACGCCACCACGAATCGGATTCTCGTGCGTAGATACCGGTGGGATGAAAATGGACGGAGAATACTGACTGAAGTGCTGGAGGAGGACTCGCGCACCACCCCAAGCGGTAATACGCGCGTGGAGCGCAAAATCTCGAGCGCCGATGTCAATGGTAATCTTCGAGTTGTGCGGCGCGAAACCGTGGACACAACGAAAATAAGTGCGGACGTTGAGGCAACGGAAAGCGCGATATATCTTCGGGACAGCTATGGCGGATTTACTCAGGTGGAACAAACGCAAGTTTTGAAAACGCGCGGCGCGGACGACGCAGTGTCAATCAAGACGACGACCCGGTTGCCGGACGGCAACGGCCGATGGAAAGTGACGGACGTAACCGAAAAGTTGATCAAGGATGATGGCACGAATCGGACGACGGAGGAGCGGGTGTCGCGGTCTGATTTAGAAGGAAGACTATCTCAAACTTCACGTACTCTCGAAAAAGATAGAGAAACTGATACGGGAGAAATAAGAAGCACTGTCGAGAACTATTCGCTTTACGCCCCGGGATATTTCGACAACCGGCTGCATTTGAACCAACGAATCACGGCTACTCGGAAAAAAGATTCGACCGGAGAAACAACCGAGCAGCAGATCGAACAGCCTAGTGCTGGCAATCCGAGTGACGGACCAAAAGTAACCGCAAAAACCAAGTATGTCGTGAAGTACGCGGCAACCGGAACGCAGAAGACCAAGACTGTCGAAAATCGTGATGCCAACGGCAACTTCAAAACAGTCTTGGTGGAGACGCAGGAATCAACCCAGGCTCCTCATACGCAACACGTTACCCTGCCCTCCAATAAACCCTAGATCTGTTCTGAGCCCTTGTTTGAGCCGCGCTCAAAACGCGACGCGAAGTGCATACGCAGATTTAGAGGGGCTGCGCGGGTAACTGCACGTGCAAGCCGTCGGGCCGCTGCTCGAAGCGCAGTTAGTCGCTTATGCCGCAGTCGTACATCGCGAAGCCGTCATGATGTTCCGCGACCGGCACAACGTATTTCGCGCCAGATTTTTTAAAGAGCTCGGCCCAGGCGGCTGGATCGAAATGTTCGGCTTTGAACATCGGTATGAACTCTTTGTATCCGAACTTGTCTGGCGGCCCATACGTTGCGATGTGGTGCTTATATTCGCGGGATTCTCGCTGATACATGCTTCGGGGATACCATTCATTGCCGAAAGCCGGAACGGAGTAGACTCCCCAATGCATGAATATGCCGAACTTCGCGTCCCTATACCACTCCGGCACCGGTACTTCTGAAGTAATTCCCAGTCCGGCCGAAACGGGCCTTGCTGGTCAAGGCTATCGACCTGCGTATTCCAAGCTCGGTCAGTACCCGACGCTCTGCCAGTGTCATGTAGGTGTCATATGAACGGCGAGAAAAATTACAAAGAGCGAATAAAAGAAGAAAAGAGAAGGAAAATCTGACTAATCCGATTTGATCAGAACTTGCTGATTTCCCTCGATTAAGCTCGACTCCGGCAACTTGCGATTAATAAATTCACGGCTGTTAACCGAAGGGTTGCTAGTTCGAATCTAGCCCGGTGAGCCAACTTAATTCTCAATCCCTCAATCAGTTAAGCGACTTTCTTCAACTGCGATTTCTGCTGCTTTGGTAGCCCAAGTAGCCCAACTAAACTTTCCACGTTCGGCAATTTGAACCCCAAACCTGCGCTCTCTGCTACTTCTTTCCGCCACTGTACGTCTTCTTTCAACTGCTCGGCGTACCTGTCGGTGACATCCTTGTTTGCATGGCCGAGCCACAGCTTTTGCAAGTCCCACGCCACGCGGTTCTTTCGAAGGTGCGCAGTTCGGAAGCGGCGAAAAGAATGAAATGCCTTTCCGTCTTCCAACTTCATTTCCCTGCGAATCTTCCCGAGGCCGTCTCGCAGAACGTTCCGCTGTGTCAGCGGTCGGCCAGACTCGGAATGGAAAAGAAACCCCGAGGTCCGGCTGCCAACGGATGCTTTCAACAACGCAGCAAGGGATTCAGGTATATCGATTTCCCTGACAGCATTGTCCGTTTTTGGAGCCTGGACAGTGCCCCGCCAAACGCTTTGGCGGACCCTGATCGTGGAGAAGTCGCCAGACGAGTGCTCGCTTAGTTTCAGCCCGAGGGCCTCACCGATGCGAAGTCCAGTTCCTGCGAGAAGCGCAAAGAGAACTTTGTAACGGCCTTTAGCTCTTCCGAGGATTTGTTCGACTTCCGAAGCAATCAAAGAAGGTTTGCGTTGTTTTTTCTCGTCTACGACCGGAAGGCCGATGAAATGGAAGTTCCAGTTGCGTGGATAGAGTTGCTCGCCTTCGCTCGACATGGCTGACGCAACCACTGCCTTAACGACTTGGAAGTAGTTGACGACCGTCTTGTCGGCCAGCTTCGCAGCTTTCATTTTGATGACGAGCTGCTTGGCAACCTCATTCTTGATATCAGCCAGAGCCGCGCCGCCAATCGTTTCATTCAGCCAGTTCACAGCAGCTTGGTAGCCTGCCAGTGTGGCTGGCTTGATCGGCGTACGTTTTTTGCGGCTGACTATCCGCCCCGCACGCATTTCGTCGATCCACCACTGCGCTTGCTTCTTGAAGGTGATGGTTGGCGATGTGACTTCGACGAAAGTTTCCGGGGAGTCAACTTGCATCTTGCGAATGTGGTCTCGAAGGTTTCGTTCCGCAACCGTCTGCGTAACGTTCCCGAGCGAGACTACAACGCGCAAACGCTCATGCTGACCGGACTCATCCTTCCAATAACGGCCATACTTCGGACATAGGCCTTTTTGGTGGTCGCACCTCCCGAGTTTGCATTTTGATTTCACGAACACATTTCCGTTCTGACCGACACGGCGGCTCATTGACTTGCCTCTCCGCCTTGCCGGTGTCGCTGGCGTAAGGATATCCGCAGTGGCATCAGACGGCAATGATGCTATCTGGCTAGAACTGCTGGTAAATGCATTTGAGTCTGAAGAAAACTGCATTGGGTACGTCCAGAATCCAGGCACACTCGTGCCCTGAACTCGGAGTGCCACAGGATTTCTGACTGTGACTTCGTAGCGTTCTGGATTTCAGCCCGTCTTTATGGACCTACTTCGCTACTTCCTCATTCCCCTTAGCATGTCTTCCGGTTACGTGATCATGGCGTTAACCTGCTTCGGTTTGCGTCTCACTGCCTCAGGTTCCCAGGACGCGGATTTGGGTAGCACCGGGCGGTGCTTAACCTGCAAAAAAACTTGGCCTCCAATCCAATCATGGCTCAATGCCAAATGCTAGCCTGCTCTCATTGCCTCGTGGCGTAGAGCCGCGCAGTCAGGCTACACACGCACGGGAGGATTACTGACGAGTTGTCCGTCATCCGGCCGGAATTTTCTCCGCGAAGGGGTGGCCCTCGCCTCTTTATCATTAAGTGGACCGCGAGGTCTGATCTTAGTTGGCCACATGTCGAGCGAGCCACGAAGCCACGAATATGAAGTAAGCGGGGGCTTGTGGTACTTCGTTGCGGGTCGTTTCCTGATCGACCTCCATTTTTTCGTTCCCTGGAAACATCATCTCGTGATTCGCATTGCTGACCACTGCATATTGGATGTTCGGCAATTCCCTGGCAACCGACTGCACGCGTTTCACCGATTCTCCAACGGGCACCCATGGATCTGAATCTGCGTACAGAAATAAAAGTGGAACCTTGACCTGTCGAGCCGCAGCAATTGGATCATCATCCAACCGCCTCCGATTCGCATCGTGCTCCGGATCATTTGTGAGCTGAGGTGCTCTTGGCAAATACGAAATGTCAAACCAGGGTTTTGCCTCGGCCTTGCGCAGCGCTTCCACAGCTTGATCGCGCGACCCTTTTCCGTGGAGATATCCCGTCCACGCCTTCCGAGCGGCGAGCATGTCTTGGACGTCTGACTGGGAATAACCACGAACAGTAAGCAAATTTCTGGTTGCGAACTGCATTTGCTCATCTGCGGTCACCAAGGGAGAAGAAACAGCGATCGCAAACGCTGCATCTTTGCTTCGCCCCGCTGCCAGCACAGCCAGCCACCCGCCCTGGCTCAGGCCCCAGAATCCAATCTTGTGCGGATCGATTCGTGAAAACTTGGCCAGCGCGTGCTGCCCGGCGACTGCGTCGTCTGCTAGAGTCTCATAATCCGCTTTGTTCAAGTCCCCGGAGGACTGCCCACTGCCTCGTCGGTCATATACCAGGACAGCGATTCCGATCGCTGGTAAGCCCTCACACAAATGCCGATATAGATTGGCGTCGCGGGTCGGCAGCCCCGCATGATGCAAGACGACAACCGCTGCCAGATCATTGCCGGTTCTGGGAAGATACACCGTGCCCTTCAATTGGGCGGCACCGTTCGTAAATTGAATTTCTTCGGAAAGAGGCTGGGTTACCGCCACGTGCCACAGGTCCGGAGCACTCTGACATCTTGCTTGCCCACCACCCCAGCTGATGGCCGCTAGAACGGCTACGGTCACGTCAATTCGAAATCTCATAAATCACCCTGTGTGACGAAATCGATGCGCTACACGGCCGCTTAAATGGCTTTGTGTCCACACCCTACACTCTTAATTAGACGAGTATCGCCCACCGAGGTCTACTCGCTGGAGGGCGTATTCTGGCGAGGCTGGCGGGAGAATCGGTGCCCAAAGAAGGTGCCGCTATTGTCCGCAACCCTTCCATGAATCTGCTGTGTCCGGATTGTCTTAGTGCTGTATCGGAAGCGCGAGCAGGCAAGCTGCAGGCACGAGCACGGTGCGGTTGCGCGCTTTCGATACAGCGACTTGCACTAAACCGCTAGCGCGGTAGTGGTGCGCTGTAGTTGTGTCGACTTATCCGGTCAAACTCGTCGCTGTTCCAGTTGAACAGATCTCCCCCAAGGAAGGTCTCTTTGCTAAAGCATGGAGCGGCTGCTCACAGCAGCACATTCGATCTTGCAAAGGAGCTGGAAGAAAGAAGTCGTAGCGTGGTTTGATCCAGCGCGTGCGATCGGCAGAGAGTCCGCCGGCCGGTACCACGCAATGTACATGCGGGTGAAGTTCCAGTTTTTGACTCCACGTGTGCAGCACGCTGAAGAAGCCAATCTCTGCGCCAAGATGTTTGGGATCGCGGGCAACTTCGAGGAGTGTTTCTGCACTGGTTCGGAACAGGAGATCGTAGACGACCTTCTTATTCTGAAGAGTCAGTGGGCTAACTGGCGAGGTAGCGTGAAGACCACATGCACGTACTGCGTCGGAAGAAGTTCCCGGCGACGCTTTTCCAGCCAACGTTCGCGAGCACCTGCCTGACACTTCGGGCAGTGCCGATTTCTACACGAGTTGTAGGAGATGGCGCGATGTCCGCAGCGAGTGCACTCATCGAGATGCCCGCCGAGCGCGGCGGTGCGACACCGCGTAATGGCCAGGAGCACTTTGACGTGCTTCCAGGTGATCCACTTACGGCTTCGTTCGATGAATGCGTCTCCCGCAGCGCGAACCAGATCGGCCACCTCCAGCGGTGGCCGGTCCATCTACTCGTCCTGCGGTGACCTGTCTTTGAGCTTCAGCGAATCCAGAGGACTCGCGGTTGCGTTCAGATGGCGTTGGGAGACGTGCAGGTAGATGGTGGTTTCTTCCAGATCGCGATGGCCTAACAGTATCTGGATGGTTCGCAGATCCGCGCCTGCTTCGAGGAGATGAGTGGCGAAGCTGTGCCTCAGCGTGTGCGGATGCACGTCTTTCTGTATTCCCGCTCGCTTGGCGGCTTCCTTACACGCATACCAAACCGTTTTCGTATCGATCGGCTGATCCCCGTTGTGGTGGCGGTTGCCCGGAAAGAGCCAGGTAATCGGTCGCCGCAAGCGGTGGCAATGTGCACGGAGTTCTTCGAGTAGCTTCGCACTGAGCATGACATCGCGATCTTTGCGACCCTTGCCACCTTGAATACGAATCACCATGCGCTTGCTATCGACGTCAGCGACTTTTAGGTGTGTTAACTCAGCGCGTCGTGCGCCGGTAGCGTAGAGCGTCATCAACAGAGTCCGATGGAAAGGAGTCAGAGCCGCATCGATGAGTTGCGCAACTTCTTCCTGGCTGAGGATCGTTGGCAGGTGCAATACCCATTTCGGATAAGGGGTCTCGGCAATGCTCCAGGTCCTCTTCAGCGTCTTGATGTAGAAGAATCGCAGAGCCGCCAGATGTCGGGTAACCGAATTCGGCGACAATTTCCGCTTCTGAAATAACTCTGCTTGGAATTCGCGAATGTGTCGCGGGCCTAAGCGGTCTGGCGGGCAGTTGAATCGTCGAGCAAAATCTTCAACTGTGCGGATGTAATGACGTATGGTAGTCTCTGCGTAATTAAGACGCTGGAGTTCTTCCAGCATCATTTTGCGAAGTCGGGTCATAGGGACCTCCTATGACCCGACAACTTATCTCAACCAACGAGCAACCACTGCTCCGTTCGTCTCACGCGAAGCGTCCGCCGCAGAGCGGCTTCGTTCAAGTCGGGCAACCGGAGAGAACCTGCCTTTCCATTTGTTCGGACTTCTCCGGTAAGCACGGATTATCAGACAAATCAGCCGAAAGGATTTCTTTTCGACACGACTTGGGGTTTTGAGTAACTTCCGAATCAAGGGGAGGAAGGTCGTGAGGGGGTGAGAAACGTGGCCCGGCCTGCCACCGTTCGCCTTCGGCCGAACCCAGGACAGTGGAAACGGTGAAAACCTGTGCCGTCCTCACCCCTAGACTAGGGCAAAGTTTAGACCCAGTCATGGCCCAGGTTCAAGAGCCTCAAATTCGAACCTTGGGAATTGCCGAAAGCTTCTGTTTGCGGCCCACCAAGGCCGCTGACTGTACAAATCTCCTGGCCTGTAAGCCGCCGGCAACCGAGTTCGGCGATAAAATTACGACTGGCGAGAAGCGACCAGGGTGTTTCTAGATCACTCAATCGCTCGGCGTCAGCGTGCGGCCGGCGCCGAGAAGATGAAAGGGCTGAAGTCCTCATCACGGTCGAAGGGGTCGGAGCCCTCCACCCGCTTGAGTTTGGCAACCACTTTGTAGGTGAGCGGCGTCGCGACCGCCTCGTAGATGACCTTAGCCAGGTAAGCCCACAGAATGAGCTGGCCCATTGTGCTCCAGGAGGTCCGGCCCCAAAAGGCGATCACCACCACCAAGGTCGTATCCATCGCCTGACCCACCACCGTCGAGCCAATGACGCGAGTCCAAAGCCACCGGCCTCCGGTGAGCAGTTTCAGCTTGGACAGGGTGTAGGAATTGGCGAACTCGCCTGTCCAGTAGCCAATCAGGCTGGCGGCGAAGATCCGCGGTACAAATTTGAAGATTTCCGCGAAGGCCGGTTGGTCGTGCCAGTCGGGATCGGGTGGCAGCAGCACGATGATACCGCCGAGAATCGAGACCAGCGCCATGGCGAAGAACCCCATCCAGATCGCCCGCCTCGAGGCCGCGTAGCCGTAGACCTCGGTAAAGACGTCGCCAAAGATGTAAGTGATGGGGAACAACAATTGACCGCCGCTGATTTTGAACGGGCCGATTTGGCAGATTTTCTGGGCGACGAGATTTGACACCAGCAGCACAACAACAAACGCTACCACCAGCGTGTCGAGATACTTATATCGTCGCATCGCATACGGTCCGGAATTTTGCTCTGGCCTGCCAACGGCCGAAAGTCTACTCCCATTGGCCTCCACCGGAGAGCGTTTAGCGTCTTGAAGAACCGTCGTCTTCTCCATCGGTCTTTGACCAGACACTCCTGTATGTGAGCTTTCTCTGCATCGATTGGTGGCGGTATAGTCGTGCATCGCAGCCGGTTGAGCATGAAATGAGAACTGCAAGAATGAGAGTACAATTCCGCATCTTCTGTCGATCCGATCAACGAAGCAGGCGTCGGCGCAGAAAACGTCTGAGGCCCTCTACAACCGCTCCATACACGAGATGTGCTCCAAATTCCACGGCTTCTGCCCGCGGCGCCGAATGAGTGATGGGCTCTGACAATCCGAGAGCCGGTACCGTAATCACGTGAGCGCCCAGCCAGACCGCCGCGCCGAAGGGTATTCCCCATCCAGTGCTCACCAGGGGGGCGAGTTCAGCCGTAGTCCCGTAAATCGCCGCTACATTGGCTCCGAAACTATAATGCACTGTGGGTCCGGCAATCTTCTTTTGGTCAAGCGTCAGCTTGTGATGAAAAACAGTCCTCGAAACTGCGGAGGCGGCCCTGACCGTTGAATCCTCCCCGCTTGGCAGCGCCGCCGACCCAGCCTTCTGGAACAGGGCGTGGAACTGGCTCATTGCAAAAGAGGCCGCGAGCCCTCCCAAGGCGCCCGCGAGGAAACCTTTCCATAGATTCTGTTTTGGATCAGTTCGCATGCACGAGCCCCTCGGGTACTGTTATTCCTGGCGCGACTTTCGCGACCTCCGTCAAAAACTGTCTGGCAACGCGGTGCATCTCAAACCGTTCCACGTCTCGGAGACCGGCCGCACCTAAGCGTTGGCAGAGGTCCGGATCGCGATAAAGGCGACACAGACCCTCGGCAAGCGCCTCCGGGTTATCAGGTTCCACGAGAATTCCGTTGCGAACCACTTCCGGTATAGCGGCGGCGCGTGAGGCCACAATCGGCTTGCCGGCCGCCATCGCTTCCAGAAATACGATACCGAATCCTTCCTGAATGCTGGGCAAGCAAAAGACCTTCGCTTGATTGTACTCCGCGGCTAGTCTCGCACGGGAAAGATCACCGAGCCAGCGCACCATCGGCTCAAGACGTAATTGATGGCAAATCCCGCGAAGCCTTCTATATTCCGGTCCGTTTCCTACAACGCGAATCTCGATCTCGGGAAGTGTTCCACGAAGGAGCGCGGCGGCCCGGAGAAGGACCTCCAGGCGTTTGCGCGGATAAAACCGGCAGACGGACAAAACGGTGAACTTGCCTGAGTCCCTAACGGCGCTGGTGCGGAACAACTGCCGCCAGGCGTCGAGTTCTATCAATTCCGGAACGACCACCGCGTTTTTTGCGCCATAGAGTTCTTCCAGACGCTCGGCGCAGTACCGGCTTACGGTTATGACCAACGCGGCGCGGCGCGCATGCTTGGCTTCAAGCCGCGCCTGAAGGGACATGCTCAGCCGCGTGGCGCCGCTCTCAAAAGGGACGGCGTCTCCGAGAACTCCCTTGATGCAAGCGATGTGGGGTGCCGACTTGCGTCTGCCGGCGATGGCGTATCCATCGGCGTCAATGCCAATCGTTGCATCTCCGCTGAACCGCCGCCAGCGCAATGTTTCATTAAAGAGTATACGAGTGGTTGTATACACCGGCGTAGTGATACCCGGCGTGACCATAGTCACATTCGTTCCGAGGCGGCCAAGACCTTCAACCAGGGTGCGAGTTCCGACGTAACATCCGCTGCCGCGGCGGACATTCAAAGGAACAGCCGTGATGAATTGGAGATGATTCACGAGCGGCCGACTACTGTCGGCTTCCTCCTGAAGCCATTGAATCTCGCGATTGGCGCGAGGCGTGACAACTCCTTTTTGCGCCCGGCTATCAGAGTGAACGATCGAGGTTAAACGCGGCGCTGATCAACCCCATCTGGTGAACGCCTGGGGAAGTTTCCGCATGCCTCACCGCACAGCGAGGTTTCTTCCGAATATAGGCCTAAATGATTCGCCATCCCAGCAGTTTTTCGAATAATAATTTTTGGTTAACTCATCCGTGTCCGTCGAGCGACTTGCAAATTCGGATGGTTGCAGGGTTTACGGAAGTGATTGAAAGCGAAGAAACTTTGGTTGCAGAGGCCTGATTTGAACTAGCGACCGCGGTGGTGTAACACAGCTCCAGCCAATGCAGAAGTCGTCGTTAAATTAATACGACGTCAATGCTTTCCGAGCATTCGGCTCTTTCCCAAAGAGTCTGCCAGTGTCATGTAGGTGTCATATTAATCGGCGAGAAAAACTACAAAAAGCGAATAATAGAAGAAATGAGAAGGAAAATCTGATTAGCCCGGTTTGATCAGAACTTGCTGATTTCCCTCGATTAAGCTCAGTTCCGGCAACTTGTGATGAAATTAAATTCACGGCTGTTAACCGAAGGGTTGCTAGTTCGAATCTAGCCCGGGGAGCCACTTCCTCTTTTATAGTCAATCAGTTAGAGACGGTTTTCGGTTCCTCCTGTTCCGCCTGCGGCCGGACGTAGTAAAAACGTAGTACGTGTAAACTCTAAGAGAGAAGAAAAAAAAGTGAACTGCCCCGTTTCATTCAGCAACTCGCCGCAGGTGCTCTAGATTTACGGTCTAAGAACAAAGAGGTTCGAAGTAGATGGAGGGCAAGGGTAGGCAGACTAAGCTCAACGCGCCGCGCCTTAACCCATGCTGTCGCGTGGCCTTGTTCACGATTCTTTCACGCAGGACCCGGCGGACAGCATCTGCGGTGAGAAAGGTTGTGCGAAGTGGTTCATCGACCGTGAAAGAATTGGCAATTTTAAGGATGCAGGTTTCCGCGCGTTCGCGATTCATTTCGGCCGTTTTGTGTTCCTTTACGTGCCGGTGCAAGTGCCACGCCGTAGCATAGACTTGCCAGGCGGCGACCAGAATCTCGAACTTCTCAAGAATCGCGAGGGCCCGCTGAATAGAATCACTGGCATCGCGCGGGTGGAGGAGTTCACTGAACAATACTACAACCGGTGCCGACTACATTCAGTTCTTAGGTATCGTTCTCCCGAAGGGTTTGAAAGAGCGGCCCAGGCAAAATCTGAGAGGGCCTCGGCAGCGGCGATTGACGTTCTCTGCTCAATAGATGACATTCTGGATTGTCGATGATTCCAAAAGTGAGGTGTGATGCACGCCTTTGTCCCAAGAAGGGCTTCGGCGCGCAGATTTTGGTGGAAACCCATCTATGCAGGAAGTGTGCACGGAGCGGGTGTTTTTGTCTACTTGGCGAACAGTGGAAGCATACGACGACGCCCGCGGGCTACGAAGACATCTGTCTCTCAAGCAGGGGTTCAAGTCCGGTTACTTCCACGAGGAAGTTTCATTCAGGAATCGCATGTTTTCGATAGTGTGGAGGAGGAGTTAAGTCCCTTGGTTTGTTACTGGTAAATGTGCGACACTGAAAGCCGACTCGGGGCGATCCGCTGTCAGGAGAGTGCCGCGTGGGCCCCACAATTTCCTCGCTTTTCAGGGACGCCGAATGCGGAGACGGCGCGGCCGCGGATGAACTGTTCAGCACTCTATACGCGGAATTGCACCGGATGGCGAAACGGGAACTGGCACGACGGGGATCTCCGGCAAGCCTGAGCGTCACAACGCTGTTGCACGAGGCGTATCTCGACATTGCCGAACGTGAAGGGAACTGCTTTCCCGATCGGCCGCGGTTCATGGGGTATGCCGCACGAGTGATGCGTGGACTGATCATTGATCATGCCCGAAGCCGAAACGCGATCAAACGCGGGGGCGAGTTTGAAATTACTTCGCTCGAAACCGACCCAGGCGAGAATCCTGTTGACGCTAAAGAACTCTCGTCGATCAGCGATGCACTGGATCAATTGGCGAAAGTCGAGCCTAAGCTGGCTGAGCTGGTCGATATGAAATTCTTCTGTGGGTTTTCTTTCGCCGAAATCGCCTCCCTGGAGAACTTGTCGGAACGTACCGTACAGAGAAGGTGGGAAAAGGCGCGAATCTATCTCCATCAGAATATTCGCGCAGATTTGCCACTCTGAGGAATTGATGTCCAAGCTCAGCCCCGATCAATGGCAGGAACTTAGCCCACACCTCGACCAAGCGCTGGAAATGGGAGACGATGAGCGCTCGAAATGGCTACTCTCCCTGCAAACCAAGAACCCAACTCTGGCGTATCAATTGGAAATATTGCTTAATGAGCATCGTGTGCTGTCTCAGGAAGGTTTTCTGGAGGCGAGTGCTTTGGAATTGCCGGGTGGGCCTGGCTTGGCCGGTCAAACTCTTGGCGTCTACACTTTGGTTTTGCAGATCGGCCATGGAGGAATGGGCACCGTCTGGCTGGCGGAGCGGAACGATGGGCGATTTGAACGGCGCGTAGCCGTGAAGGTTCTCAATATCGCGCTGATGGGGAAGGTAGGTGAGGAGCGGTTCAAGCGCGAAGGCCGCATTCTGGGCCGCCTGACACATCCCCACATCGCGGAACTGATTGACGCGGGAGTGTCACTGGCCGGCCAGCCTTTTCTGGTACTCGAGTATGTTGAGGGCGACCACATTGATCGCTATTGTGACCAAAACACCCTCGACGTCAGAGCGCGCGTGCGGCTGTTCCTCGATGCGTTGCACGCCGTAGCGCAAGCACACGCCAACCATATCGTCCACCGTGACCTTAAGCCATCGAACATATTGGTGCGAAAGGATGGTCAAGCGAAACTTCTCGACTTTGGAATTGCCAAACTGCTCGAATGCGATGGGCAGAGTGGGGAGGTACCGCTTACGCTCGAAGGCGGGAGGGCGATGACGCCCGAATACGCCGCCCCCGAGCAATTGAAGGGCGAACCCGTTACGGCTGCCACGGACGTCTATGCCTCAGGGGTTTTGCTCTATGTTCTGCTAGCGGGGCAGCACCCGACCTTGGCGGGTCCGCGTACGCCAGCGGCTCTGGTCAAAGCGATTTTGGACGCCGAGCCGCCTCGTCCTTCGCAGATCGTAGCTCCAACGCAGGCAAATGGAGAGAACGCAGTCACGAATGCCAGGAAACGCGCCACGACGCCCGATAAACTGGCCCGCTTATTGCGTGGCGACCTCGACACCATTGTCGCGAAGGCGCTGAAGAAAAATCCGCAGGAGCGGTATACCTCGATAAAGGCCTTTGCTGAGGACCTGCAGCGGTACCTGCGACACGAGCCCATCACCGCTCGACCAGACACAATTGCCTATCGCACCGGCAAGTTCATTCGCCTGCATAGGAGCAGTGTAATAGCGGCGCTGCTAGTAACAATGGGGCTAATCGGCGCCGTGATCGTTCCATTGTTCTTTCCTCGCCGTCCCGAACCCCTGCCGCAGTTCAATCAGCGAAAGCTCACGGCGAACGCTCAGGATTCACCGGTGTTCAATGCTGCGATTTCTCCGGATGGCAAGTACTTAGCCTACGGTGATCAGCAAGGAATTCATCTGCAACTCGTCGCGACGGGGGCATCACAAAGTGTGCCTCTGCCTCCCGGCATCCAGCCGCGGACTGCCTCCTGGGCATTTGGGAGTTGGTTCCCGGACTCCACACGATTCATCGCTTCTGTCAGTGTCCCCGGAACGCTATCCGCCGTGTGGTCGATTCCGATACTAGGAGGCGAGGCACAGAAGCTTGCTGAAGTTGAGGATATTTTCGGAGGAGGGAGCGTTTCACCCGACGGTCGCAACATCGCCTACCAAAGGCTGCGGAGCGTCAGTGGGGCGCGCGAGATTTGGGTGATGGGTTCACACGGAGAGTCTCCTCACAAAATACTGACAGCCGAAAACCAGGCCATTATTAGTGCCATCGCCTGGTCGCCGTTGGGAAATCGGCTTGCATACTGCTATAGGCGTGACCAGGGTAACCGCACCGAGATTATGGTTCAGAGTCGTGACCTCCGTGGCTCAGACTTAACGACCATCCTCCTGGACAACCACTTGACTGCCTTCACTTGGACGTTGTCAGGACGATTCATTTATTCGCGAAACTCGGAAGTCGGTTCGGCTGAGTCCGATAATTTGTGGGAAGTGAAAGTTGACGGAAAGAACGGAACTCCGCAGGGCAAAGCACGCCAGCTGACAGATTGGTCGGGATTTTCTGTCTACCGCTTTAGCGCGACGGCGGACGGAAAGCAGCTGGCTTTTCTAAGAGGTAATGACCACGCTTCTGTTTTTGTTGGGGACCTCACAGGCAATGAAACACGTCTCGTGAACTCCCGCCGGCTGACGCTCGACGACAATTACAATATCCTCTTGGCATGGACGCCAGACTCTCGCGAAGTCATTTTTTCATCGCAGCAAGCGACGAACCGGCTGATCTATCGGCAAGCGCTAGATCCGGCAAATGCTCCGCAACTTATTACACCCCCCGGCGACACGAATTTCTTTGTAGCTCGGTTCAGTCCGGATGGGGCGTCCCTACTTCTAGAGGGCGCGCCAATTGCTTCGCATAAGATGGGCCTCTATCGAGCTGATCTAAAGGGCGGCGTTCCTCAGCTATTGTTTAACACCGAGGGATTTGCAATGTTTTATTGTACAAATAAGGCCGCCAATTTTTGTGTTTTCTCGCGACCGTCTGCGGGCAAGAACGAGCTGGTGGTTGTTGCATTTGATCCACTGCGCGGTCCGGGGAAGGAACTGGTGCGGATTCCCCTCGATGCGGGCAGCAGTGCGGACATTGGATTCGATTACTCGTGGCAACTCTCTCCCGATGGTTCGCGGATCGGCATTGTGAAAAGGCACGGGAACCAAATTCGGCTAGTGCCAGTGGGTGGAGGTCAAACGAGAACCATTACGTTAAAGGGCAATTCCGAACTCATGGAGCTGAACTGGGCGATTGATTCCCAAAGCATGTTTGTGTCAGCCGTGGAACCTGGAGCCGCTACCTTGTTGCATGTTGACCTCAACGGTGATGCCCAGCCTGTCTGGCAGCAACCACAACCGAAGCTAACATGGGGATTTCCCTCGCCCGACGGGCGCCATCTCGCGATTTTGGGCACGAGTTCAGAGGCAAATGTGTGGGTGATCGGGAACTTTTGATCCCTCCGCGGCACCAGGCCGGATCATCGCATCGCACAGTCCTTCCACAGGCGGAATTCGAACCTAGCATCGAGAGCCTGCTAACGGCGGTTTTTTACCTTCTAGTTGTCGTCCTTTCCCTTCCATTTCCGATATCTCAAGTAGGAATCAAATAGTTCCAGGCTCACGCCGGCACCATGCGTCGAGCTTAGCGTCGAATTTACGGTCGGGGCCTTCGAGGTATCACGCAATTGCACAATCTAGATCAAAGGAAGAAGAAAGAAGTGAAAGGCTCCCCTGAACTCAAGCGAGCTGGCACGACGGGCATGGACGTCGCGCGGTGCATGGGGACACACAGCGACACCAAGACTTTGGGAAATTGTGCAACAGGCTGGCGGAAGAGACGCTTCTTTGTGCCGCGCCAGCGATTGATTGCTGCTGCCGTACTCTCGTGCGTAGCGTTCGCGCCGAGTCGATCTTATTCAGAGCGTACGCCAAACAAAGACGATTGCGTCGTGCTGGAGTTGTCGGCCCTGGGTAAACCGCGTGACACGATCGCTCGGGCGCGTGAACCGGTTATCGATATCTTGCAACATGGAAATGCGTGCTCCGCATGGTTCCAGGAAGCTGATCCTGATGCCACCGAAGTGTTCCGGTCGGTGCACTTCGAATTGGAGATGAGAGGACCTTCGTACGTTTACGGCATGAGAGACAATGAACGTGGGCAGCTTTTCAAACACCCATGGGCGGCTAGGACGACCGAGGGGGCCTAAACTCCACCATCCTCCTGCATGCGAATGAACCGTTCTTCAATCGTACTTCGGAGATCATGCAATTGGACCCAAGAGGAATGCTACCTCGGCCCGCCGGCAATCGTCAGTTGGTGATTTCTTCCTACGCCGGAAACACTCCGGAGGCGCAAATCACGATATTGCTTCACGAGCTGGGGCACATCATCGGGCGTCTTCCTGAGGACGACGATTCCTGGGACGGCCTATCCTTCCGAAACACTTCCGAAGTGTCGCGGCATTGCAAGACCGAGACTCGCGCGGCAGCACACAACAGTCCCAGAGGCAGCATCAGAGCCCATAATTCCGTCGCATAACCCTGGCAACTCGCAATTTCCTCCAGTCTTTTCCTGCCGGTTGTCGTCTTTTCCCTTCCATTTCCGATATCTCAAGTAGGGACCAATAGTTCCAGTCTTACGCCCAAATGTCGAGCGTAGCGGCGAATTACGAGGCGGGGCCTTCGAAGGACCGTGCACTTGCACCATCTAGATCAAAGGAAGAAGGAGAAAGAAGTGAACAACAATTGCAGTAAGAAGTTCCGGGGCGGCGTAGCCGCTCGCATCATTTGTGGATCGTTGGCGACGCTCGCAGTTCTGGCGGTCTCCTGCGTCGGCTATGCGCAAGAAAAAGATCAAGACAACAAGGAGCAAATTCATTTCAGCTCGATACCGAGCCCAACCACTTCCATCCCGCCACCGGCGGGAACTTCTGCGTTTTTGCTTGGCCATGGAGTAGGCACACAAGGCTATGTTTGCTTGCCCACAGCCACCGGCGCTTCCTGGACCGTAAACGGTGCCCGCCCCGAAGCCACACTCTTCACCCATATTTTCGGGGAAGCGGTACAGATCATTACTCACTTCCTCAGTCCCGTCGTAAATCCGAATGATGTCGGACCGAAGCCGTCGCGTTTCGGCGATGTCACGTGGCAGAGCTCCTTCGACAGCAGCCGGGTGTGGGCACAGAAGCAAAAATTCGTTACTGCCGGAACTGAAGCGAGTTGCCCGAATGGCGGCTCGATTGACTGCCTGTTGCTGCAAGTGATCGGCTCCGATGAGGGACCCGCTGGCGGTAAATCGCTACTTAAGACTACTTTTATCCAACGCCTTAACACCAACGGCGGTTCTGCTCCGGCCACTGGCTGTGCAGTCTCCGGAGACGTCGGCCATCAAGCTCTGGTGCCGTACAGCGCCGACTACTACTTCTTCCGCAACGACCAGTAAGCCGTCTTTTTTGTCGCCGCGCCTATCGCGTCACGCGTGTGGGAGGCCGAGCAATGTTGAGGCTCTCTCCCGCGCTGGCGGAAAGCCATGACTATGGGTCCCGTAAAAACAAGTAAGTATGTTTTTGAACATAAAAAAGAAAAGGAGCATGAAGTGCGAAATTATAGCTGTCAGAAATCATTTGGGGCATTGTTGGTGTTTGCCGCAATGGCTCTTTGCGGAGCCGCTGCTGCGCAAGACACGCAGGTCCTTGTAAACACCGGTAATGCGGATGGATTGGTTGGAGCGTTGTCGCGGCGTCCCAGCGCCGACAAGGTGGAAACGGAAACGGCCGATGACTTCGTCGTGAAACAGACGACGGTCATCACTGGAGCCAAGATCACCGGATTGATCACCCCTGCAACACCGCTAAGCAACATTGCCAACGTCGAAGTCGAGCTATACCACATTTTTCCCGAAGATTCGATCATTCAGTCGTCGATCAGTGTTCCGAGTCGGATGAATTCTCCGAGCGACGTTGAGATCGATTCGGCTACACGAGACGCGAGCCAGGGAACTCTGAGCTTTGCGGCAAAGCTGCTGGATGCCAACTTCACGGCCAAGAACTCCGTCGTGAACGGTATCAATAAAAAGCCGCTCAACACAACGCACGGCGAAGGTGCGAAAACAGGCGAGGAAGTTGAGATCGCCATTACTTTTACCAAGCCAATCGTTTTGCCGGCTGGTCACTATTTCTTCCGGCCCGAAGTCCTGGTAACTGGCGGTGATTTTCTGTACCTGTCAGCACCGAGACCTATCGTTGCACCGGGCGCGGCCATTCCAGGGGATTTGCAGGCATGGATTCGCAACTCTCGTCTGGCGCCGGATTGGTTGCGCATCGGAAGCGACATCATCGTGAGCCCCACGACGCCGACGTTCAATATGACGTTCTCGCTGAGCGGCGTCGCCCTGCAAAACGTGGGAACACAAGGGCAACCGAACTGCCACGGGGAGACCATATCGGACTTAGCGGAGCAATTTGGGAGCGTGGACTCAGCGGCTTTCGCACTGGGATTCTCAAGCGTGCAAGCGCTGCAGGACGCTTTCCGAGCGTTTTGCGAGCCCTGAGAGACTCCGTGGGTCAAACTCTCGAGTCCTTTAGGTCCTAAGAGTTGAGGAACGGGCGATCTCAACGATCGCCCCTCGCCTCAGACAACAATTTCCAATTCACCACAGCTTACTCGATTTTGGAGGTCTAGAAACGCTGCGAAATGGGTTTTCCTACAACGCGGCGCAAGCAAAGCACGGAGGTGACCGGTGGAATTCAAGACAGTCGTTGTCTGTAGCAAATGTGAGCAGCCTATTGTCTCGGGAGAGGGCTTCGGTTTCGTTTGTTTCAAAATTCCTGGCATGGAGGGGTACAACTTCTTCCAAGATCCAGTGGCGGGGACTGCTGGGAAGCTTACATGCAGGAACGCAAGTGACGTCGTTCATATAAGGAAGGACGAGGTAAACCAACGGGCGAAGTCGCAAAGAATCCGATTTCAAAATTGATGCCAGTTCCGGTGCAGCAAGTGTCGGGGTTTTTCTGGATGATTCGACGACACCAATACGAATTATGCATTTGAAGGAAGCGCTGCAGTTGGCCCAATTCGTAGCGGTGATTGTTTTAGCGCCTGGGCTCCCTGCCGAGGATGGACGTGCTCCGTCACAGATCGCAGGAAGCGCCGCTCTTGACGAGAACGCAGCAACTTCCGAACTTTGCAAATTTTTGAGCAAAACGATGACGCGACCCAAGGCCAGGAGTGCCGAAAGCGACTTAGTGTTCGGTGATGTGAATGTGAGCTTTTCGTTCATGGAAGCGAGCCTCAAGGGTGAGCCGGTGAAGCTTACGGCCATGGAATTCAAGACTTTGAAATACTTGGCTCAAAATACGAGACGCGTCATTTCGTGCGACGAATTGCTGAACGAAGTCTGGGTTATGGAAACTATCCCTGCACTCGTACTGTCGACAATCACATCTTGAGACTACGTCAGAAACTTGAAAGAGATCCATCTCGGCCGATTCATTTTCGAACCGTGCATGGTGCTGGCTACAAGTTCTTACCCTAGGCGCAACATCCGATCGGCGGATCCGGCATGAATTTGCCGCGAACGAAAGGTGAACAAGCATGAAGGACGCACTTCCCGGGCCCGCGGCAGTCGAGAGGAATGAGGAGTGCAAGGAAAGCTGAGGAGGTGAGTTGTGGAATTCAGGGCCGTTACCATCTGCAGCAAATGCCAACAGCCCATTGTCCCGGGAGCAGGCTTCGGTTTCGTCTGCTTCAAGATTCCCGGCAAGGACGGCTACCACTTCTTCCACCGCAGGTTTCGTAACGGGGACTGCTGGGAAGCTTACATACGGCAGAGCCGACAAGGGTAGGAACGACTCGAAGGGTCTATTTAGGTCAGGAATTAGCCCTAGTTCTTGGAAGGATCGACATGGCGAATTTGATAGCAAAACAGAATGAAGGCAACTTAACCGAAGCGGAAGCCATCGCGCGAGCGAGCGAAGGTAACGCCGCCGCTTTCGAATACCTCTACAAGGCGCATTGCAGACACGTATACAGCGTGAGCCTGCGCATGATCAAGAATCCAACTGAAGCCGAGGACTTGACGCAACAAGCATTCTTGCAGCTCTTTCGAAAGATCGGGACGTTCCGCGGTGAGTCAGGCTTTTCAACTTGGCTGCATAGAGTGACCGTGAACATTGTGTTGATGTATCTACGCCGGAAAAAGCCGACCGAGATTCTATTCGAAGACTTGGACCGGCCCGGCTCGGATGAAGGTCCGCGTGAACACGGTTCTAACGACACTTCGATGTTAGGCGCGATCGATCGGCTAAATCTGATGCGTGCGATCCGCAAGTTGCCGTCCGGTTACAAACAGCGGTTCTTGCTGTACGACGTCTTTGGGTACGAGCACAGCGAGATCGCCCGACTCTTGGGATGCTCGATAGGTTGTTCAAAATCGCAGCTTCACAAGGCCCATAAACGGCTGCGGCGACTATTGCAAGGAGAACCAGGGCGAGCGAAAGCCGATGTCTGCCCCGCGTAGGTCGAGACTCGGGCGAGCACCAAAATAGATCGAAACGCCAGTGATACGGCACGCCGGACGTTCTTCACTTCGGATCACGGATTCTCGGATTTAGACTCGGTGCCCACTCGGGCCCCCGCACAGATTTTCTTGGCTCTTAGGAGGAGTTGGGTACGGTGAAACACAGAATTGCTCTTTATTTTGTCTCATTTTTTCCATTCAGATTTCTGCTGGTGGCGGCTAACTCTACAGCGCAATCGATTGCCTACCGGCAGACTAGTCTGGACTCCAACGTTCCGAACGTCGCCAAGAATGTCATCCCAGGATTGGTGAATTCCTGGGGGATTGCCTTTCTTTCAGGCCAGCCATTTTTCACTGCCGATAATAAGGATGGACGCGTCACCTCTCTTGACGCGACCGGATTGAGCGGCTCGCCCGGCGCCTTCATAGTGCCGAATTCCGCCGGGACTGGATTCGACAGTCCGACACAACAACCGTCAGCGTCACACTGCAGTAGCAGGAAGGAACGACCATGATCGAATCATTTCTGTACGGGACTTGGATTGGCGGCCAAGTCCTTTACTGGCTTTTCTTGAGGCATCAGACACATGTCCACGGAACACTGTATTGGGAGGCTTTCCAGCTCAGGCTCGGCAAAAGGGTGCAAATATGAAAAAGGTTTCCTTGAGGCATTCTGGGCACCGGCGTACAGGCTTACTGGCAAGCGCGGGCACTGTTTTTGGAGCGCAAATTCGAAAGACTTTTGCTCTGGTGCCGCGATCGCGAAAAGGCGCTCGCTCTGAAGGGGCGACTCGCGCCATGGTTGCCGGGAGTCGAGATCGAAGTTATCGACAGCGTCAAGGACGTAGTTGAAGCCGCGGAGGTTCTCGTCACGGCGACAACGACCCGGGAACCGATCGTACAGGGAGAGTGGCTGCGCCCTGGCCAGCACATTACCGCTGTTGGAGCCGACGACAATACAAAGTGCGAACTGGACGCGCTCTGCTTGAAACGTGCCAATCGGCTGGTCGTGGATAGCCGCGAGTCCGCACGGGATCATGGCGAAGTCCATCGTTGGCTCAAACAAGGCGCGCTAAGCATCGAGGACATCCATGGCGAATTGGGCGAAGTGCTAGCAGGTACTGTGGCCGGGCGCCGCTCAGCTGAAGAGATCACAATAGCGAAGTTCGTCGGGATCGGGGTACAGGATCTGGCAGCCGCCGAGGTATCCATCGATAAGCTGAAGCAAGCAGGGCAAGATTTGATGTCCTCGATATCGGGTGTGGCGTAGATGACGGGCAGAAATTACCGCTTTGCATTTAGACAGCGCGCAGGCATGGTTCCTCACGAAAATCGTGTCAAGGCTGGCAAATGAACACTCCCGTACTTGCTATTCGGAAATGGAAGCTCGTTCTTGGTTGTATCAATAAGATGATGTGCTGGTGGGCGCTTGCAGTTGCTTTTCTTGCGATTTTGACCGTATTCGAACTTGCGGGTTGCAGTGACGGGAAGGACTCGCGCGCTTCGGAACAGGGGATACCACCCCTCGCTTCGGCTGATTTGGCGACGACAGTTTCTGACTTTCAAATTAGAGAGTGGCCCAGAAGCCTACGGACCGATCTAAAAGGGACTTCAATAAAAGTCGTCCTCCCGGAAAACGCGCCGGACCGGCCGTGGAATGACGCTCTCATGGCGAAATTTCGCGAACTCACCGGTAT